>JAAOEI010000308.1_pt1 | contig 19305 bp, 19 predicted proteins | sample 7059261 | NCBI WGS metagenome assembly JAAOEI01 (sample SAMN14008812, study PRJNA610033) | viral metagenome | isolation source: viral particles filtered from seawater | place: China: Hangzhou Bay, Yangshan Deep Water Harbour | collected 2017-10-31 | reverse complement strand
GCAGACTTAATTTTCTTTTCAAAAAACTCTGGAAGCTCTTCTGTTCCTTTTGTATTCTTATCCTCTTCTTCATTTTTCCAACCTTTGGGTTGGTAAGCATGAAGAACGTGTAATTTACAATAAACTCTTTCTTCCATGGGATTTCTTCCGCAGAAGTAAAAATTAGCTTCATCAGGATGACCGATTGGCCATCTACAAGTTTTTTCGTTTAAATTTTCTAAGCTGGTTGGATTTTCAGGTTCAAAATCTTTTTCAATTACAATAGCTCTAAGACCTCGAGGTTTTCTTAATCTTTTTAATGGAACACTATTTTTGTGATGAAATTTATTTTCACTTTTTTGAATGTAAATATTTCTAGAATGAGATCTGCTAGCAAGTCCTAAGCGGTGTGACTTTCCAATAACAGCATTTCTTGAAATTCCATCGCCAAGCATTGCAGCGATTTGACTTGCAGTATGACCTTCGTTCCAAAGTTTTTTTAACTGCTCAGTTTTTTCTGGTGTCCATCCCATAAAGACGTGTTAAATACTATATGTAGTCTAAGCTAAAGTAAATTATACCATATATAGGTTAAAAAAATGCAGAAGAATCAGTGATTTATTTAATTTACATAAATTTATCCACATTTATCTGTATATTTTAATAATACTTAAAAATATGAACGCAATTAAAGATTATAAAATTAGAGTTCCTAAGGCGATGTCCATAAATTGGATTGGTTTTTACACGCTCTATAAAAAAGAAATTTTAAGATTTTTAAATGTTTGGATACAAACAGTATTCTCTCCAATAGTTACTCTTGTACTTTTCTTAGCAGTTTTCACTGTGGCTCTAGGCCTAAATAGAAACAATGTTTTAGGTCATGATTACGGTGTATTTATATTACCGGGCCTTATCTGTATGCAGATATTGCAAAATGCTTTTGCAAATACTTCTTCTTCATTAATGATCGCTAAGATTCAGGGAAATATTGTTGACATATTATATCCACCATTAAGTGCAATGGAGGTAACATGCGCGATGTTGCTCGGCGCAATAACTAGAGGATTAATTATTGGATTATTTTCAATTTTAGTAATGATACCTTTTGCTCATATCCCGATTTATAACATCTTTATAATTATTTTATTTGCGTTACTTGGATCTTCAATGCTTGCATGTTTAGGATTTATTACAGGTTTGTGGGCACAAAAGTTTGATAATATGGCAACAATTACAAATTTTATTGTTGTTCCCCTATCTTTTTTGTCAGGTACTTTTTATTCTATACAAAATTTACATTCAGTATTTTATTTCATTAGTCATGTTAACCCTTTCTTTTATGCCATTGACGGATTTAGATATGGTTTTCTAGGCCAAGCTGATGGATCAGTTATATTAGGATTTTTTTATTTAACATTTATCAATTTAGCTTTATGGGTAATATGTTATATCCTTTTTAAAAAAGGCTATAGAATTAAAAGCTAATTTTCATGAGTTCAATATTAGGCACATATAAAAGGAGAGATGTTTCTTTTTCTGAAGGAAAGGGAGTTTACCTTACCTCAACTGCAGGTGAGAAATATTTAGATTTTGTATCGGGCATTGCAGTAAATTCATTGGGCCACTGTCATCCTTATTTAGTAGAAGCTATAAAAAAACAATCTGAGAAGTTGTGGCATGTATCAAATGTTTTTACAATTCCGGAACAGGAGAGATTAGCTAAAAGATTAACGGATAATAGTTTTGCAGATTTTGTTATTTTTGTAAATTCTGGAGCAGAGGCAACAGAGGCAAGTATAAAAGTTGCAAGAAAATATTTTTTTGAAATTGGCCAACCTGAAAGAAACAGAATTATTACTTTTGAAGGAGCCTTTCATGGAAGAACTTTAGCTGCATTATTTGCAGCCAATAATAAAGAGCATACTCTAGGATTTGGGCCTAGAGTGGATGGTTTTGATCAAGTTCCATTTGGTGATCATGAGGCTTTAAAAAAAGCCATTACAAAAAATACCGCCGCAATCATGCTTGAAACAGTTCAAGGTGAGGGTGGAGTTAGAGTTGTTCCAGATTATTGTCTAAAGCCTTTAAGAAAACTTTGTGATGATAATGGAATTTTACTTATTTTAGATGAGGTTCAGTGTGGAATTGGAAGAACTGGAAAACTATTTGCATTTGAATGGGCAAATGTTGATCCAGATATTGTTCCTATCGCAAAAGGAATTGGTGGAGGTTTTCCTATAGGCGCATGTTTAGTAAATAAAAAAGTTGCAGTTGGAATGAAACCTGGAACACACGGAAGTACTTTTGGAGGAAACCCTTTAGCAATGAGTATTGGTAATGCTGTGTTAGATATAATTTTAAAAAAAGGATTTTTAGAAAATGTTCAAGAAGTTGGTAATTATTTTGAAAAGGAATTAAAAGAGCTGCAAAAAAAATATAGTAATGTCATTGAACAGGTCAGAGGGATTGGTCTTTTAAGAGGAATTAAGTTAAAAATAGATAATAATAAGTTTTTAGATCATTTATTTCAAAATAAGATGCTAGCAGTTAAAGCTGGCGATAACGTTGTAAGATTATTACCCCCACTTATTGTTGAAAAAAAGGATATTGATGAAGCGATAAGAATAATCACAAAAACTTGCTCTGAATTTTAATTATGAAACATTTTTTAGATTTAAGTTTGATTGAAAAAAAAGAATTAAGACAGATTGTTGAAAATTCTAAGACAAGAAAAAAGAATAGAAACAACAAAGGCAAAGTTCTAGTTGATAAAGATAATCCTTTAGAGGGAAAAATGTTACTTATGGTTTTTGAAAAACCATCAACAAGAACAAGACTTTCTTTCGATTTAGCAATGAGACAGTTAGGTGGTCAAACAATTGTTATTAATTCAGAAAATTTGCATGTGGGTATTGGTGGTGAGACCATCGAGGACACTGCAAGAATATTCTCTGTTTTTTCTGATATTATTATGCTTAGAACTTTTGAACATAGTACTTTATTAAAATTTTCTAAACTTTTAACCGTTCCAATTATTAACGGGTTAACCAATGATAGTCATCCTTGTCAGATTTTAAGTGACGTCATGACTTTTGAAGAAATCAAAGGATCTATTGCAGGCAAAAAAATTGCTTGGGTTGGTGACGGTAATAACGTTACTAACTCTTTAATAGAAGCTGCTGCACAATTTGATTTTGAATTAAAAATTGCTTGTCCAAAAGGTTACATGCCTTCTAAAAAAGTTATAGCTTGGGCCAAAAAGAAAAAGGCAGATTTTGAAATATTACATGATGCAAAAGATGCAGCAGATAATGCAGACTGTATTATGACGGATAAATGGATTTCCATGGGAGATAAGGGAAATTTAAGTAAAAAAAGAAAAGCTTTTAAACACTTTCAAGTTAATGAGAAATTAATGAAAGTTGCAAAGAAAGATGCGATTTTTATGCATGATTTACCTGCACAAAGAGGAGAAGAGGTAAGTGCTGGAGTGATTGATGGCAAACAATCAGTTGTTTGGCAGCAAGCTGAAAATAGACTGCACTGTCAAAAAGGAATTATTGAGTGGTGCCTAAAAGGTAAATGATTGAAAGAGCAATTGTTTTAGCTGCAGGCTTTGGAAAAAGAGTTCTTCCCCTTACTAATACTACTCCAAAACCACTACTAAAAATTAATAAGGTAAGCTTACTTGCAAACACTTTAAATTTTCTAAAAAAATTTGGAGTTAAACATTTTGCAATTAATACTCATCACCTTGGTGAACAAATAGAAAATTTTGCAGAAACTAATAAAGGTATTTACGATATTAAAATTTTTAAAGAAAAAGAAATCTTAGGGACAGGAGGCGGTATTAGAAATGCTTTGTCATTTTTTTTAGACAAACCATTTATCTCTATTAATAGCGATACTATTTGGTCTGATGAATATTTATCACCTCTAAAAAATTTATATAAAAATTTTACTAAATTTAATGCAAATTCAGGTCTTTTAATGATTAAAAGAGAAAATAGTTTCGATGAAACTTTAAAGGGAGATTTTACCATAAAATCAGACCCTTTTTTGTTTAGACAAGCTGGCGATACTAATAATTTAATTTTTACAGGCTGTCAGATTATTAATCCTATTTTATTAAAAGATAAAAAGAATGAAAATTTTTCAATTCAACCTGTTTGGGATGAAGCAATTGCTGATAAGAAAATGGTTGGCGAAGTTGCACAAAATATATTTTATCACGTAACGGACTTAAATATTTACGAGAAGTTAAAAAAGTTAGATCTTATTCGTTAATTAAGATTTTTTTGGCTCGTTTTTGATCTAAATATAAATACTTTGATAAACTCATATCATCTTTAAATATAATATGAATTGGATTTCCTGTTGGAATTTCAAGTTCAATAATTGAGCTGTCTGTAATATTAAATATTTTTTTACAAAGAGATCTTAAGCTGTTTCCATGAGCTGAGATAATTATATTTTTTTCTTTTTTTAAAACTGGCAAAATATTTTTTTCATAATAAGGAATAACTCTTTTAAAAGTATCCTTAAGGGACTCTGTGTCAGGAATTAAATTTTTATTAATATTTTTATAAATTGGGTAATGAATAGGGTGATTAGGATTGCTTTTATCCATGGGTGGAGGAGGGATATCATAACTTCTTCGCCAAATTTTTACTTGTTGTTCACCGTGTTTTTTTGCTGTTTCTTCCTTATTGAGTCCTTGTAAAGCTCCATAGTGTCTTTCATTTAATTCCCAAGCTTTAAATATATTTTTAATACTTAAATTAAGTTTTTTGTTTATTTCTTCCAGCGTTAAAATCGCTCTTTTTTGAAAAGAAGTGAAAGCAAAATTAAAATCAAGTTTGAGGTTTTTAATTAAAGAACCTGCTTGTTTAGCTTCCTCTACTCCTTGTTTAGTAAGTTCAGCGTCATACCATCCTGTAAATCTGTTTTCTAAATTCCATTGACTTTGACCGTGTCTTACTAAAATTAAATTATACATTTTTTATTTTTTAAATTGTGATACTAAAAAATTATGAGTGATTATAAATTATTTTATATGACTTGTAAGAATAAAGTTGAAGCAAATAAAATCGCTTATGCTCTAGTAAAAAAAGATCTAGTTGCCTGCGCAAATATTATCCCAAATATAAAATCTTATTTTAAATGGAATAATAAAAAAGTTAACATTATAAAAGAAAGCGTTCTTATTGGAAAAACCGTAAAAAAAAATATTAATAAAATTATTTTATATGTAAAAAAAATTAGCTCCTACGATTGTCCGTGCGTTGTCTTTGTAGATATTAAGAACGGTAATAAAGATTTTTTAAGTTGGATTAAAAGCTCTACCAAATAAAATTATTTAAACTAAGTTTAGTTTAATGATTCGAAATAGATTTAAATTTTTATTATATTTATCACTTCTTATTGTCACTTCTTGTATTTCAGCCCCAAGGGATACTTCTAATACATGCTTAATGTTTACTGATAATTATTTTTGGTACAAATTTGTAAAAAATTCAGAGAAAAAATGGGGAGCTCCAGTGGAGTTGCAAATGGCAATTATTCAAAGAGAATCTGACTTTGATTGGTTAGCTGCACCAGAGTGGGATAAATTATTTAAAGTTATTCCCTATAAAAGAAAATCTAGTGCATTTGGATATTCGCAAGCAATTAATAAAACTTGGGAGCAATTTAAAATGGAAACTGATCAACCCCTTGCACTTAGAATAAGCTTTAACGACTCAGTAGATTTTATTGGTTGGTACATTAATAAAAGCAGTCAATTATTGAAAATACCAAAAGATGATTATTTTAAACAATACATTGCCTATCATGAGGGTTGGGGGAATTTTAAAAATTATAAAAAATCACCTAAAGTTATTCCTTATGCAAGAGAAGTTGATAGAGTTGCTAAAAAATATAAAGCACAACTCAATCAGTGTAAAAACCAACTAACGACGAATAAGTATTTTATTTATTAGAAGCTTCTTTTAGCTGTTTTTCAAGTTCGATTTCAACAGCGTCTATTCTTTCCGTTTTTTTACCAAGAACTAAGTACATCACTGGAATAATGTATAGCGTGAATACGGTTGCAAATAACATGCCGGTAAATATAACAATACCAACCGTTGCTCTACTAGCTGCGCCAGGTCCAGTTGCAATTATTAAAGGTACAACACCAATTATTGTTGAAGCAGAAGTCATTAAAATTGGACGTAATCTTACTCTACAAGACTGAATGATTGCCTCTTTTATTTGCATACCTTCCTGTCGTAGTTGATTTGCAAATTCAACAATTAAAATTCCATTCTTGGCCGCAAGACCAATTAAAACAATAAGTGATATTTGACTGTAAATATTTAAAGAGCTGCCAATAATCCAAAGTCCAATAATACCTCCCAAAATTGCAAGCGGAACGGTTAACATGATTGTAAGCGGATGCCGCCAACTTTCGAATTGTGCTGCTAGTGACAAATAGGCAGTAAATAACGCAAGTATAAATATAAAATAAATATCCGAACTAGTATTTTTATATTCAAGAGATTCTCCTTTGTAATCAATTCTTGCTGTTGGTGGTAATTTTTCTTTTGCAATATTTTCTAAATAACTAAGAGCTTCACTAATAGTATAATTTCCAACTAATCTTGCTGAAATTGTAACAGCCCTTTGTCTATTGTATCGATTTAATGCAGTATAAGTTGACTCATCATAAAAGCTTGCAATGCTTGTTAATGGAACAAGTTTTCCTGTATTAGACCTTACAGAAACTTTATTTAGGTTAGACGGTTCTTGTCTATTTTTTAAGTCAGCCTGTAGCATGACAGAATACTCTTTTCCGTCTTTTGTGTATTTTGTAACTTCTTTTGAGCCATACATCGTCTCCAATGTTTTACCAATCGTATCAATGTTGACGCCTAAGTCTGCAGCTTTATTAGCATCAATTTTAATTTTAAGTTGAGGTCGCGTTAAATCTAAATCATCATCAACATTTACAAGATTTTTATTTTTTGTAACTTCAGATTTTAATATTTCTTTCCAGCGAATAAGTTCTTCATAGGAATTACCTTTAATAACAAATTGAACAGGCTTATCACCAGCTCCACCCCTTAATCCTTGTGGCATTATTGGAAACGCTTTAACTCCTGGAAATGAACTTAGTTTTTGAAATATTTCTCCTAAATTTTGTCCAGAGAATTTTTTTCTTTTAGACCAATTTTCTAATAAAACTATTACAAAACCTGAATTAACTTGATCACCACCACTTTGAAAACCTGGAACTCTAAGCAATACATCGCGGTATAAACCTTTACCAAGATCTGCTGTGAAAATTTTTTCAATATCCTCACTTTGCTTTTTTGTATATTCAAAACCAGAACCGTCAGGAGCCTGTATAATTACAAAGAAAACGCCACGATCTTCTGGAGGTATGAGTTCTTTAGGTGTTATTTTAAATAGAATAACAACAGAAATTAAAATACCTATTAAAAAAATAAATATCTGTTTTTTTTTAAGAAGTAACAAAATTAGAGTTTCAAAATAAAAATTTGAAAATTTTTCTAAATAATTATCAAATTTTTTTAAAAAGTTAGGTTTAGTATGTGTTATTTTTAGATATTTAGAGGCAAGCATTGGAGATAATGTTAAAGCCACAAATGCTGAGACTATAATTGAAAATGAAAGTGTTAGCGCAAGTTCTGTAAATAATTTACCAACTATTCCTTGAATAAAAATAAGCGGCACAAATACAGCAATTAGCACTACAGTGGTTGAGATAATTGCAAATGATACTTGGCTTGCCCCTCTATAGGATGCAACGAGTGGGGTTTCGCCTGTTTCAACTCTTCGATAAATATTTTCTAACATTACAATGGCATCATCCACTACAAGCCCGATTGCAATAACTAAAGCCATTAAGGTAAATAAATTTAAAGTAAAGTTTGCTCCGTAAATTAATAAAAAAGTTGCAACAAGCGAGACTGGGATTGCAAGGGTTGGAATAATAACTGAGGTTAGATTACCCAAAAATAAATAAATCACTCCAATAACTAAAATAATTGAAATGAATAAAGTTACATAAACTTCATTTACGGCTACTCGTATATAGTTTGAACGGTCAAAGGCTACATCTAGTTGAACACCTTCTGGTAAACTTTTTCTAATCTCAATTACTTTTTTTTTTACACCATCTGCAACAGCTATCGTATTGGCATTTGATTGTTGATAAACTCCAATACCAACTACTGGATAGCCATTTCCTTTGAATAGTGTTCTAAGATTTAATGGACCAAACTCTACTCGAGCTACATCTTTTAATTTAATTAAGGATCCATCACGAGATTTTTTTAAAGTTAAATTTCTAAAATCTTCAACTGTCTTATAATTTTTATCAAGTTTAAGACTCAGATCGATTTGTTTAGATTCTAATCTACCAGACGGAAATTCAATATTTTCTTTTTGTAAAGCAGTTTCAATATCAGCAATTGTTAAATCTCTAGCAGCTAATGCTATAGGGTTGATCCAAACCCTTAATGATATCTCTTTTTCTCCAGCTAAAATGATTTGTCCAACACCTTCAACACTTGAGAAATAATCTCGCAAATATCGACTTGCATAGTCACTTAACTCCAAATCACTTAAGTTCTGACTTCTTAATCTTAGCCAAATAGTTATGGCGTTTCCCTCAGAAGTTTTAAATATTTCAGGTCGAGTTGCATTTTCAGGTAAATTATCAATTATTCGAGAAACTCTATCTCTTACTTCATTAGTTGCCTCTTCAACACTTACTCCAGGCTCGAATTCCATTTTTACAGTAGAGCGTCCATCTTCACTTTTAGACTCAATGGTTGCCATTCCTGGGGTTCCACCCACAATATCCTCAATTTTTTGAGTTATTTGTGAATCAACTATTTCTGCAGAGGCCCCTTTATAGAGTGTTCGAACAGTAACAATACTTGGATCAATATCGGGAAGTTCTCTAACTGGAATCTTATTAAATACAACAAGACCAAAAATAACTAAAATAATAGAAAGGACAGTTGCAAAAACTGGACGCTTAATACTTATGTCAGTTAAGAACATTTTATTTATTAATTAATTTTATCTGAGCCTTATCTCTTATTTTTGAAACACCCTCTGTTACAATTTTATCACCTGTACTTAGGCCTGATAAAATTTCAACTTTTCCAAAGTTTCTAATTCCAGTTTTAACTTCTGTTAGGGATACTGATTTGTCTTCGATAACTTTATATACAACTGTTCTTGTACCCTGCTGAATTATTGACTCTTCCGGAACTCCAATGGATTCTTTTTCATTAAAAATAATTTCAATATTTATAAGCATCCCGGGAATAATTTTATAATTATTATTTTTAATTTTTGCTTGAACTAATATCGATCTTGTAGTCGGATCAACTCTTGAACTTATTACATCCAGATTACCGAAAAACGTTTCATTAAATGATTCTGACGTTGCCTTGATTTTTAAATTTCTTTTTAAAATATTAGAATAACTTTCAGGGACTTTTATGTCTAATTTTATATTTTCAATATCATCTAATGTTGCAATAATTGAGTCTTCACCACCTAAAATTCCAGGGGTAATTTCTTTAATGCCAAGCCTACCCGAAAAGGGAGCAATAATTTTTTCATTTTTTAATTGAGCAATTAATTGGTTTTTTTGAACCATTAAATTTTTATCAAACTCTAAAGAACTAATAAGTTCTGATTTTTTTATTCTGATAGAAAAAGATTGATTAGCTAGCGCAGTTCCGAATGTTTCAATTTTTTCGTAAAATTCAGTTTTTTTTACTTCTTGAGCAACTACTTCAGTGGGCTTTGTTTCGTTTATTTTTTTTTGAATAACATTATTTAAAATCATTCTTCCTGCAATGATTGCAACAACCAAGAAAGTTATAATGCTAACAGCTATTATTATTTTTTTTGAAGTATTCATGAAGATGGATGTAATAACATGCTTTAATTCAAAAAAAAATTTCTTTGTTATTCAAATATACTTGATTTTAGTAGTTTATTTATTGACTAGCCCATTCTGTCCAGGAGCCATCATAAATGGAAAATTTTTGTCCTTCTATTATTTCAAAAGCTTTAGCAACAATACATGCAGTAACTCCTGAGCCACAAGAAAATGCAACTGTAGAACTTTTATTAATATTTATTTTTTCAAATTTTTTTTTAAGTTCTTCTTTAGATAAAAAACATTTGCTAATAGGATCAATACATTCCATCCATGGTAAATTACAGCTTTTAGGGATTGATCCGCTTTTTATATCTGGCCTTGGTTCATTTTCAGTGCCATCAAATCTCCCTTTACTTCTGGCATCTACTAATTCAAATTTTTTATTGTTAATATTTTCTTTAACTTGGTCAATATTCACAAGCATTTCATTTTTTGTAGTACATTTAAATTGACTCTTTTGAGATCTTTTTTCAGGTCCATTTTCTATTTTTTTATTTTCATTTTTCCACTTTATTAACCCTCCGTCTAAAATAGATATTTTGTTATGACCAAAGTAATTAAACATCCACCAAACTCTAGGCGCGCTGAAAATTCCAAGACTATCATAAACAATAAGATGATCTGAATTTTTAATTCCAATTTCGGAACTTAGATTTTCAAATAAATCTGAAGTTGGAATAGTATGGGGAAATTTTGCCAAAGGATCAGAAAATTTGTCAATATCAAAAAAAATTGATCCTGGAATATGTTCTTTTAAAAATTCATCTTTGCCATTTCTTTTAGTATTTGGCATATGCCAAGAACAATCTAGAACTTTAATATTTTCATTTGAAAGATTTTTTTCTAACCAATCTGTTGTAACCAGAGACATTAATATTTTCCAAGTTTTTTTAGATATTTTTGATGGTATTCTTCCGCTAAATAAAATACATCAAATTTTGTAATTTCAGTCACAATATTATTATTAAAGATTGTTTCATTCATTTTTTTTTTAGACTCTTCAGCTTCAGTTCTTTGTTTCTCATCTAAATAAAATATTGCAGAGCGATATTGTTCACCAATATCAGGACCTTGTCTATTTAAAGTGGTGGGGTTATGACATGACCAAAAAACATTAAGTAGTTCTTTATAAGTTATAATTTTATCATCGAAATTTATTCTCACTGCCTCAGCATGACCCGTATCTTCATAACAAACCTGCTCATAAGTTGGATTTTGAGTTTTGCCACCTGTATATCCAACCTCAACTTTAGTTACGCCCTTTGTAAGATCAAATTTTTTTTCAACACCCCAAAAGCAACCAGCTGCAAAAATAGCAATATTCATAAAATGTTATACTAAAGTTATTTTTATATGTTATGAAAAGATTTAGGTAAAATATATTCATGCCATCATCTAATAGAACTGGTTCATATTATATGCTGTTGAGTGTTATCTGCTTTTCTATGATGGACATTTTAGTGAAATTAACAACTAAAGATTATCCAATTGGAGAAATCGCTTTTTTTAGAGGACTATTTGGATTGATACCTATTTTTTTTTTAATTCCTAAAAATAAAATTTTTACTTTTTTTAAAACTGATAAACCTACATTACATTTTGTTAGAGCTTTTGCTGGAACATTTGCAATGATTTCAACGTTTATTGGCGTAAAATATATGCAATTAGCAGACGTTGTTTCTATTGCTCAAGCAACACCAGTGTTTGTAACAATTTTTTCTATAATTTTTTTAAAAGAAGTTGTTGGGTATCGAAGATGGTTATCAGTTATAGCTGGTTTAATCGGCGTTTTGTTTATTACAAAACCTGGAACAAGTCTTTTTAATGTATATAGCATTTTCCCAATTTTTTTCTGTATTGGCTTTAGTATTGTTGCAGTTTCAATAAAAAGATTATCAAAAACTGAACCAGATTATTTAATTGCTTTTTATTTTACTGCTCTATTAATAATTGTCAGTTCTACAGCTTTTTTTTTTGAAGAATGGAAGATGCCAAATATTTTAGATTTTTTTTATTTATTTATGATTGGCATTTGCGGATCTATTGCAAACTTATTTATGACTACAGCTTATAGAAAAGCTGATGCATCTTTAATAACTCCACTTAAATATTTAAGTGTACTATCTGCAATTGTTTTTGGTTATTTAATTTTTTATGAAATTCCATCGGTAACTACTATTATTGGAGCAATAATAATAATTATAAGTACTTTTGTTATATTTAAGCGTGAGCAAGTAAAAAATAAAAATTCTTAGTTTCTGATGAAAAAAACAAAACCGCCACACTATTGGCATGAAGCAAAGAAATTTTTATCAAAAAAAGATAAAAAATTGGCAAAAATTATTAATCAGTATGATGGGTATTTAGTCTCAAGAGATGACCCTTTCTACTCATTATGCAGGTCGATTATAGGTCAGCAAATTTCAGTTAAAGCTGCAGATTCAATATGGTTAAAATTTGAAAAAATTATAAAAAAAATCAAACCAATTAATTTAATAAAATTACCAAAAGCAAAACTTGCATCAATAGGATTATCACGTCAAAAAATTTTATATTTAAAAATAATAGCAAAAGAATTTTTTAAAAAAACATTAGATGTAAAAAATTTGCAAAAAATGTCAGATGATGAAGCCATTAAGAGCTTGGTGAGAATCAAAGGCATAGGAGTCTGGACTGCGCAAATGTTTCTTATTTTTAATCTTAAGCGGTCAAATATTTTTCCATTTTCAGATATTGGATTAATTAAAGCAATTTCTAAAAATTATAAAAAAGAATATCCGTTAAAAAAGGAGGAGTTAGATTATTTTAAAAATAAGTGGCACCCTTATTCAACGGTTGCTACTTGGTACATGTGGAGAAGTATAGATCCTGTACCAGTGGAATATTAAATTCCCTCAACAATCATCAGATCTCTAACAACTGTATTCTTAGCTATAGACCATGCTTCCTGATAATTTTTAGATTTGTAGCAAGTTAAAGCAGTGTCATAATCCTTAAATTCCCAAATGACTGTTCGAATAAATTCCTCTCCCTCAAGAGTAATATATTTTCCACCTCTTACCAAAGGCTTACCTCCAAAATCAGTAATAGCTTTCAAAGCTTTTTCTGCATAGTTACCTAATTTTTTTGCATCTTCAGCCTTTTTATATTTTGCAATCCAGTAACCTTTCATAAACTCCTCCTTTTAAATTGATAAAGCGAATATATATTTTTTTTATTACATTAAAATAAAACAATGCCTGTTGAATTTGATGACTCTAAAGAATAAATTAGATCCATCTAAAACATAAATTAAATATTAAATTGCAATACATTGAAAATAAACAACAATTAATTCAGTATTTTTTAGAGGGTTCTAAAAAAAAAGATAGTTGGAGAATTGGAACCGAACATGAAAAATTTTTATTTGATTTAAAAAATAAGAACTCCATTCCTTATGATGGTGATATTAGTATTTTAAAAATCTTTTCAGAACTCATAAAAAATAATTGGACACCTATTAAAGAAGGAAAAAATATTCTAGGATTAATTAAGGATAAAAAAAATATAACTTTAGAGCCTGGTTTACAGTTTGAATTATCAGGTGATGCAGTCAAAAATATTCATCAAACCTGTAATGAAATTAATTCTTATCTAAAAGAATTAAAAATTGTTTGTGCTAAATTAGGAATAGGGTTGCTTGGAAATGGATTTGCTCCTATCGCAAAATTAAGTGACGTTTTTAAATCTCCAAAAAAAAGATATGAAATTATGAGAAAGTATATGCCAAGTGTTGGAAAAAATGGACTTGATATGATGCATAGAACATGTGCTACCCAAGTAAATTTAGATTATTTAGATGAGGCTGATTATAAAAAAAAATCTAAATTAATAGCTGCAATCACTCCTGTAGCTGTTTCTTTATTTTCAAATTCACCATTTAAAGAAAAAGAATTGAATGGATATTTATCTTATAGAACTCATATTTGGCAAAATACTGACAAAAATAGATCTGGGATTCCTGAATTTTTTTTACAAGAGGAAAATAGTTTCGAACGCTATGTGGATTTTGCACTAAAAGTGCCGATGTATTTTATTATAAAAAATGATGAATATATTGATTGTGCCGGTGAAAGTTTTAATGATTTTATTTCTGGAAAATTAAAAAATTATCCAAATAAAAAACCAACTATCAAGGATTGGGAAAATCATATATCAACAATTTTTACTGAATTAAGATTAAAAAAATACTTAGAAATTAGGTCAGCAGATTCATGTTCCTCTGCCGGCATATGTTCAATTCCTGCGTTTTGGACAGGACTATTGTATGACGAAAATTCCTTAGATCAGGCTTTAGAATATGTAAAAAACTGGAATTATAAAGATATTTATAATGGATATTTAGAAGTTCCAAAAAAAGGTTTTGATACTGAAATTAAAAATAAAAAAATTTTTGAGCATGCTAAAAAATTAATAGAATTTTCAGCTTTGGGATTAAAGAATAGAAAGCAGTTAAACAGTAAAGGAATGGATGAAAATATTTTCCTTAAAGATATTCATAATTTTATTAAAGATAAAAAATCACCAGCTCAATCTCTTATAGAAAAGTATAATACTCGATGGAAACAGGATATATTTAAGATATTTGATGAAGAAGCATTTTAAGATAGCAATTCAAATGGATCCATTAGAATCCATCAATATTAAATCAGACAGCACTTATATTTTAGCTTTAGAAGCACAGAAAAGAGGATACTCTTTATTTCATTATTTACCCGAAAATTTGAACTACGAAAATGGAAGAGTATCTGCAATAGGCAATAGTTTTAAATTATTTCCGAGTCAAAAAAAATTTTTTAAAAAATCTAAAATCATCAAAATATTTCTTGAAGATTATGATGTTGTTTTAGTTAGGCAAGACCCGCCATTTAATATGAGTTATATTACAGCAACCTATCTACTAGAGATGGTTTCTAATAAAACACTGATTTTAAACGATCCAAAATCAATTAGAGATCATCCAGAAAAATTATCAATGTTTAATTTTAAAAATATTATACCGCCAACTATTATTTCTAAAAACATTGAACAGTGTTTCAATTTTCAAAAAAAATATAAAAGAACAATTATTAAACCACTTTATGGTAATGGTGGCGAGGGAATTTCTAAGTTAGAAGGAACAAGTACTACTCTAAGAAAAAAAATTTTTAAATTAATAGATAAATACAAACAGCCAATAGTAGTACAAAAATACTTAAACGAAATTAAAGATGGGGATAGAAGAATTATTTTAATAGATGGAGAATATGTAGGTTCAGTTGCAAGAATACCAAAAAAAGGAAGCGTGACTGCTAATTTTCATACAGGTGGGATTGCTAAAAAAGTTGGTTTAGTTAGAAGAGATAAAAAGATTTGTAATACTTTAAAACCTTTCTTAAAAAAAAATAAATTATTTTTTTCAGGAATAGATGTGATTGGAAATTATTTAACGGAGATTAATGTAACTTCTCCTACTGGAATCCAAGAAATTAATAGATTAAATGGAGTAAGATTAGAAAAGTTTTTCTGGGACCGAGTTGAAAAAAAATTAAGATAATATTTTACAAATTTTCAAAATAAATCCATATTCCATTGCAATCTCTTTAAGATAATCAAACCTACCACTAGCACCACTGTGGCCGGCGGTCATATTCATATGAAGCAATAGCAGATTGTTGTCTGTTTTATTTTCTCTTAGTTTTGCAACCCATTTCGTCATTTCCCAGTAGGTAACTCTTGGGTCAGAAATTCCTCCAGTAATTAACATGTGCGGATAGTCTTGTTTTTTTACGTTATCGTAAGGAGAGTAACTTTTTACGTAAAGAAAAGATTTTTTGTCATTCTTAATATCTCCCCATTCTGGAATTTCGGTAACTGTTAAGGGCAAATCTTCATCAAGCATTGTATTGCAAATATCAACGAAAGGCACTTGTGCAATTATTCCAAGAAATAAATCTGGTCGTTCATTTGCAATAAATCCCATTAATAACCCACCAGCAGAACCACCTTGAGCAATAATTTTTTTATAAGATGTATATTTTTCTTCGCATAATTTTTCTGCACAACTTATAAAATCTAAAAAAGTATTTTTTTTACTTAATAGTTTTCCATTTTCATACCACTCATATCCTTTTTCTTTGCCCCCCCGTATATGAGCAATGGCATAGATAATTCCCCTATCAACTAAACTTAGTCGATTAGTGGAAAAACTACTTGGTATGGATATTCCATAAGATCCATATCCATAAAGTAATAAGTAATTATTTGAGTCTAACTTAATTCCTTTTTTATAAAGAAGTGTAATTGGAATTTTTTCGCCATCGTGGGCGACTGCAAATATTTTTTTACAAATATAATCATCCTTATTATGACCAGAGGGAATCTCTTGAGTTTTTTTTAATTCCTGTATTTTTGATTTACAATCATAATCAAAAATACTTTTTGGCGTTGTAGGGGAGGAATAAGTATATCTAAATATATCTGTTTCGTATTCATAGCCATGATCTAATGAAAGATGATATGCCTCTTCATCAAAGGTAATCTTATGTTCAAGATTACTATCTAGATTCAATATAATTATATTTTCACAGCCTTCTGTTCTTTCTAATCTAATTAGCCAGTCTTTTAACAAAATAAAATCTAAAATTAAGTTAGTTTTTTTATATAAAATAAAGTCTTCCCATTTTTGAAAAAATTGCTCATGACTCTTCATTATTTTAAAATTTTTCGCAAAGTTTATGTTGGTGTGTATTAAAAAAAAATTTTCATGATGCTCTAGATCATATTCAATTTTTTTTTCTCTTTTCTTAAAAAGAGTTGGTATTGTTTCATTTAGCTTTAGATTGATAAAAAGATATTCAGAAGTCTCGTGATCTGCTGTTCTAATAAAAAGATATTTTTTGGTTTTGGATAAACTAAGTGAACAAAAAAAAGATGGATCCTTCTCCTCGTAGATCAAAAGATCGTTCACATCATGTGTTCCAATTTTATGCCTAAAAACTTTTGTAGGTCGATGATTTTGATCTAATCTAACGTAGAAAATATAATTATTATCTAAAGACCAAATAATATTTCCAGTAGTATTTTTTATCTCTGAACCTAGTATTTCTTTTGTTTCAATATTCTCAATATATATAGAAAAATACTCAGAGCCATTTGTATCAATATTATATGCGATATATTTATGATCGTGACTATGGGATATCGACCCCACATTAAAGTAAGAGTGTAATTTAGATTTTTTTTCACAATCTAAAATAATTTCCTCATAATTATTTTTAATACTTTTTCTGTAATAGATGGGATATTCACTATCTTTGTTATATTTATAAGCATAAAAATAACTTCCATCTTTTTTTGGAACTGAATTATCCTCATTTTTTATCTTAGATTTTAACTCTTGAAAAAGTTTATTTTCTATATTTTTGATATCTTCTAGTTGATTTTCTTTATATAAATTTTCTTCATCTAAATATTTTTTAACTTCGGCGCTTAATTTTTTGGGATCTAATATTACTTCTTTCCAATTTTTTTGTTTTATCCAAGAGTAATTGTCAATTAATTCTTCGTTATGTATTTTTATTATTTTTGAAACTTTATTTAACTTTGGCACTAATGAATTCATCTAAATGTGTATTGCTATAATTTTAATTTTATATATGGATATATTACAATGGTCATTAAAGATTTTTTAGAAGTAATAAAATATTTTTTTGTTAAGAATAAATTAATAGGCTTTATTTTGCTATTTCCTATAATTTTAATGATTTTATTTTTTACTTTATGAATAAAAAAAAAATAATTATTTTTTCTCTACTTTTTTTTGGAATAATATTTTTAATTTTTGATTTTTTAAGTTACAGAGTTAACAAAATAGTAAAAAATTTAATTATCAATCAAGGAAGTCAAACTTTAGGTCAACAAGTGTCTGTTGGGCAGATAGATACCAGTATATTGGGTTCGTCTGTTAAAATTAGTAATATTGAAATAAAAAATTTAGAGGGTTTTAAGAATAAGAATATTATTCAAATTAAAAATATTAATGCAGATTTTTTATTCACTAGTTTATTTAAAGATACTATCGTTATTAAGAATATAAATATTGAAGGTGCTACTTTGTATTATGAGGTGTTAATTAGTAACAGAGAGGTTAAGGATAATGTAAGCACATTTAAACCTGCTACTAAAAATACAGTCTCTTCGTCAGCTAAAACATCAGATAGTAGTAAAGAACAAGAAAATAGCAAACAATCTCAGAAAAAAAATAAAGACTTTTTAGTTAATCAACTAACTATCAATAATTCTACAATAAATGCTTCTTCAGAATTTTTAGATATTAAAAAAGATATTAATCTCAGCAAAATGTCATTTAATAATGTGGGTACTGTTGAGCAGGCAACAAAGTTCAAAGAAGTACTTCAGATGATTTTTTCAAATGTTTTGTTAAATATTAACAATGAAATTATACAGGGTGATTTGAAAAATAAGATAAAAGATAAACTAAAAAACTTAAGAAATAAAATCTCCCCAGAGTCTCTAAAAAAGTTAGAAAGAACTTTTAGATAAATTTTTTAACTTCTTTTAGGACTTGATCCACTGTTATTTGATTCATGGCAAAAGAGTTGTGCCCCACAGTTTTAAAATTTTTCGGGATAATAGGAAAAATATTTTTATTATAGTTTGCATAAGATAATGGCGTATCTCCGAAAAGACCAATAGCCGGTATATCCAAACCGGCACTTAAATGCATAAATCCAGTATCATTACCGACGTATAACTTACTCGAATTAATAACCGGAATAATGTCCTCAATAGTTAAAGAGCATAAAGATACAACTGAATTTTCTTTTATCTCGTAAATAATTTTATTAGCAATTTGATTTTCAATTTCATTATTTCCTCCAGCTAAAAAAAATTTAATGTTTTTATTATTAATTCTTTTTATTAGCTCAATATAGTTTTCTGTTGGCCATTTTTTAGTTGGACCCGAAGATCCTATCCCAATAATAATTTGATTATTTTTGTCATTATTATGTGGGTAAGCTATTTTCGTTTGACTAGAAAGATTATTATTGTTTAACCATCGTTTATTTTGCTCTAGTGCATTTAAATAAATATCTACATTCTTTTTTATTATTCCATATTTATAAATATTTTTTATTCTTGATATTTTAGCTAATAAAAACCAAAAAAGACTAAAGTGCATAATATAAATTTTAGAAAAATTATTTTTTTTTATAAAACTGAGAAGTTTAAAAAAATTATTAATTTTTGATTTAGTTATTCCTAAAATTTCATCCTCTAAAAAAACAATATGTTTACTGGACCGT
>JAAOEI010000307.1_pt1 | contig 19307 bp, 33 predicted proteins | sample 7059261 | NCBI WGS metagenome assembly JAAOEI01 (sample SAMN14008812, study PRJNA610033) | viral metagenome | isolation source: viral particles filtered from seawater | place: China: Hangzhou Bay, Yangshan Deep Water Harbour | collected 2017-10-31 | reverse complement strand
GACATGAGATCCAAGAATTGAGACCTAGACCAAAGGTGGTACTTGTTAGCATCGATAGCACGTCGATGGATTGCGGTATTGCCTTGCAAGTCATAGCACTCTCCAGAATCGAACAACCCGCAAGTCTTAGGGCATGTGGCGCTCTTGGTACGGGTTGCGGTTATCGGGCCTAGTTTAGAGTTTCCGGATTTCATGGTTACGTGGATCATGATTTCACCTCTTGGACGTCGATCATTAGCGGATCGTCATGGTAGATCGGGAGATCGTAAGAGTCGTACGCATGGCGCTTGAATTCATCGATCGCTAAGTACATCGACTCAGCTAAGACGTCTTGTCGATGCTCCGGGCTTGCTTGAATGTGATTCTCTACTTCAACAACAAACGAAACTTTGTATTTCATTATTGAACCTCGCAATCTTCAACGGCAACGGGTGGATGGATCACAATTTCGGGGGTTTTGCCATAGTCGGTGAAAGTGTCTTCAGCGACCAGATCCGAGACCGGACCGTCACTAACCTGAGTTAAGATGTGATCAACTTCAGCTTCGAATTCTTGCTCCAACGAACCAAGCAATAGCTGGATCCTATCGGTGACAAGTCGACGGGCGAGAATAGCTTGATCGAGATCCATCGAATCAGCGATCTTGTGGTGATGTAAATCATATAGCAATTTATCGATATCGACTAAGGTTGCGCCTAGGCGCTCAATGATAAACCACATGTTGCGGGTTATAGGGCTCTGGTAGGTTACGCATCGACGGTTAGTTAAGTACACTGTGGATTCTCCTAGGAAGTGGGGGCTAGAGCCCCCATGGTTAGTTATTGGTTTATTAGTATTCAGATCGGGCTTGGGCTTTACCTAAGAGGTTTAGGGCCGCTAGGTGTTCACCGTGGGCATATTGAAACTCATATATTAGGTTCCTAAATTCAGACTCCAGACATAGAACGTGCGGGGGCTCTTTGGAGTTATTCTCCAAGTATTCAAGCAAGTTGTTAGCTGCCTTGATCTTGTGATCCAATTGCTCTTGTAGGTATCTACTAGCTCTCTTAACTTCAGACATAATCAACTCCCTTTATAAGTAAGTGGCTTGTTTTGTAGGTGGGTTGGCTTGGCACCAATCACAGCACGGGCTTGGAACCTCTAGTAACATCCTCTTGGCATACTGAATCGATATAGGCCCGGGCCAACCATAGGCCATGGTTAATGTGTTGATCAGGATTTGGTGACGTTGCGCCACCTTGCCAGATCTACACTTAGTGGCTAGGCGCATATAGGAGCTATCCAGATCCGGATCGGCTCTTAAAGGCCAGTCACGAGAATAAAGGAAAGGCCGCAACGGATACTTAGTCTTAGTCATGGCTTGGATCCTCTAGTAAACTTGAATAGATGTGATCCCAACTAGAGATCGTAGAACCCCCGACACCTGAAGTGCGAGCGTTATTAAGTCGACGCGTTAGCTCTCGTAAGACGTACACCATACCGTCGAAATCCTCTTCCTCGGTGTGCTCGATCTCGATCTCTCTAATGAATTGGATCAACACTTTGGCGACCTCGCTATGGTGTAGGACCTCCAGATCGATCTCCAAGGCTCTAGCTCTTTTGTCAGTAAAGAATGGAATATCGGTGGGCTTAATACTCATGATTCAATTCCTCGGATTCTTCAATTGCCTCAACGCGTGACTCCAGATCCGCAATACGGGTTTGCATAGCTTCAAACATGGCTGCGCAATTCTTGAGCGCGTCACGGCATAGATCGTACTTGTTAGTGAGATCCAATAGGCTTTGGGTATGGCTTGAGGTGATCCGATCCGTGATTTCGAAAAGCGCTCTGACTTGCGCCATAGCGTCACTGAATTCTTGTTTTGTAAGGACACTGGATTCTGAATGGTTTTGAGTATGCACTTGTAGACCTCTCTTGTTAGTAATTTGATTAGCTTGATCAAAGGGATTTCCAGCACGCTTGGCATAGGTAGCAGGTTCGATTCTCGGGTAACTTCAACCCGTGAAACTTGCGAGATCCAAACCCGCTAACCTCTCGATCGCTATGCCACATTGCAAGCTCTCCAGAGCAACACTCTGGATTGTCGCACGACTTTGGAGGTAGGACGTAGGGTCTACCGTAAAACTCATATTGATCTTTGGTTAGCTGCTCACCTGAAATCATAATCACCTCACTTGTTAGTAATTCCATTAACACCTTATGCGCGCGTATAGGCGCGCGCCACCTTTATGCAATGCATGTTAGCACTTTTGTTAACGCTTACGATCGCGGGTTGTACGTCTCTTGGGTTCGAAATCCATGAAGCTAAGGATCGACGCTAAGCCCCAAACAAGTACGGTTACGAGTAGGATTGAGAATAACTTAAACACTTGAATCTCTGACATCGCGGGTTCTCCCGGTTAAAGGTTCAATGGGTCAGACGGATCCCATGGTTTTGATCTGACAAGCCCAAACAAGCCCAACGGTAAAGCACCGAAATCATTAAGGATTCTGGAGGTTCCGCCTAGGGGCTCGCAACCATAGCAGATCCGCTAAACACTAAGCCCTTGAAATCATTAGACAATTTCCGCCTCGAGGTAATTTCCCGTGTAAGTGCTTGAAATCATTAAGGATTCTGGAAGTAAATTTTCTGGAAAAGCTAAGTCCTTGAAATCATTAGACTTTTCCCTATGCGCGCGCGCGTGTGCGCGTGTGTGTGTGCGCGTGTGTGTGCGCAGGCGTGTGCCTGGGTGCGCGCGTGTTATCATGACCTTCGTTCGTTCCATCCTGTCGTTCGTTCGTTCGTTCGTTCGTTCCTTTTCGTTCGTTCGTTCCTTCGTTCGTTCGTTCGTTCGTTCGATCATCGTTCGGAAATCGTTCGTTCGTTCGTTCCGTCCTGCTTGTTCGTTCGTCGTTCCTAGTTTACGGTGGACGTTCCAAAGGAGGAGAGGATGTTACTAAACAAAATCCAAAGTGCTGAGCTCTGCGATGATAGCGAGGTTAGTCTCGCCCGTCACTTCGCATCATTGTTAACCGAATCGTTCGAGGATGCCTGCGCAACGCAGGGTGCATTGTGGACGTACAAGCGTGGCCTGTGGGAACGCATGGAACCTGAGACCGTTCTCGGATTGATACAGGCCTACAATGGCGTTCCGTTCGTTCGACTAAGTGGCAAGGAGGGTGTGGTCAAGCTAAGCAACGCCAAGGTGCATGGCATATATCAGAGCGTTCTAGTTTGTCGTGAGCTCCTGCGTCCGGGGTTCTTCGATGAGCATGTACCGGGTGTGTCGTTCCTTGATGGCTTTGTCGCATTACGCGACGGGTCCGTTATGATTGAACACCACAGCCCAAACCAGAAGTCGACCATGCGCATCGACCAGATGATCCCTGACTTCGAGTGCGTGCCTGAGAAGTTCATCGGGTTTCTCAATGAGCTCTTCCTCGGTGATGAGGATATCGATATCAAGATCAATCTCGTTCGAGAGTTCGTTGGTGCTGCGCTCTGCGGCATGGGTGTTACCTACCAGCAAGCCATCCTGTGCATCGGAGCAGGGGCCAACGGTAAGAGTACGCTATGCAGAATCATCGAAGGTCTTTTCCCACCAGAGCAGGTGAGCTCAACATCTCCAGCTCGGTGGTCGAATGAATACCAGATTGCTCTGCTTGCCAACGCTAGGCTCAACGTATGCACTGAGCTACCATCGGCAGACCATGATGTCTCTGACCTAACCAAAGCCATCCTCGCGGGCGACACGGTCATTGGTCGGATGCCCTACCAGAAGCCACAGAAGTTGCGACCTCGCGCCTCGCATATCTTTAGTAGTAACCACTTACCTAGTGTGAAGGATTTCTCTGAAGGTTTCTTCCGCAGGTTTCTCATTCTAACTTTCAACCGCTCGTTCACCAAAGAGGGTAACGGTAAGTCGATGGATCAAATTGTGAAGTCGATGGAAAAAGAACGCGCCAAGATTGTGATGTGGTGCATGATGGGTGCGATGATGCTCGTCCACCGTGGACGTTATGAAGCGCCTGCATCCGGCAACACTGCGGAGATGGAGTGGCGAGTTGAGGCTGACTCTGTTCTAGACTTTATCGTGAGTTGCTGCGAACGCAGGGATGAGCGCTCTGAGTTTGAATACTTCAGTGCAGTCTATGAGGACTTCAAGGAGTGGTGCTACAAGACGGGCCGTAAGCCTATGGGGCATCGCACGTTCGGTCGTCGACTTACGCTGCATGAGGTTGCGAAAGAGAAGATTGGTGGACAGTCCAAGGTTGGGCTGCATCTCAAGCCGCGTATCAATTGGTCTGATTGGGGGATGACTCACTGACAACCGCCGGGGGGATGCGCGTCCCCCCTTTGGTTTTCTTCCCGAGAGGGAATCCAAGTGCTGATTTATTGTGCCTTGTTTTCCATGTGTGTACAACCACTTCTTCTACTTCACCCGGCCTATCTTTTCTAAAGACCTTCACTCTGCCCATGAGATAAACTCCGCTTTGATGCTGGGCTTTCTGCCCACCTTCTTCTCACTATCAAACTCCAGGAGCAGGGACGGGAAGGGCGCGCTGGTTCTCTCGCAGAGACCGTTAGGGTCAATGAACTTTAGTCGACCCTTGATGAAGAATACGCGCGATGCCTGGGGTGCATAGCGATGCCATGCTCGTGTGTCGGTGCGCGATGGCATGAGGATGACTGAGCTCGCGCCACGCATGCGCTCTTTGCTCGCCTTCTCTAGCCATGCTTCGATGTTGCTGTACGGAGGGTTGCACCACGTCCACTTCCGCCAGGGGTTCTTCAACCCATCCTTCTCAACGCTATACCACTGGTCGCACTTCGCGCTCCAGCTCTCTGCACAGGCATCGAGTCGGAAATCCCACATCGTACTGCACCGGTGAAACAACCAGGGCGGTGTGCCCCAGTTGTCTTTGCCAGTGCTAAAGTGGACTTTGCTCACCACGGAACATCATCTTCTTTCTGCTGTTGCGGCTTATCGTTGGGCGCAATGCAGATCTTCATGTCCGGCTGATTGTCCTTCTCTTTGAATTTATTTGGGATGACAACAATACGGGCACGGTTACCAAAGGTACCGCTCATAACGCCTGGAGTCTTGGTGCTATACCACAATGCTCCGATCTCAATTAGCCCACCTTGTTTATTCTGATTTGACATGGATTCACCTTTCGCTTAAGTTCAATAAACAGAAACATTTCACATTACGGAGAGTGAATCAATGACAAGTGCAGGTAATTTGATTGTAGAAAAGACAGATGTGTTTGGTAACACGGCGAACTACGTTGAAGTTATTGACCCTTTTGGCAGTGGCACCATCATCGTCCCAGCAGATGATGATAGCAAGTTGCGTCACCTGACATGCGGCAGCAGCCGTATCACGGTCATCAATGGCACCAATCCACACAAGGGACCATTTGATGATTTCAATGAGTCTATGTCGATCACTGGTGGCGATGGCTACACCAGCAACATCATGAACATGGGTATCCTTGCAGAGGATCCCTTCCGTCGTCGCACCGAGCAGGTGTGGGAATACCTTGGGTTGCACAAGGGCTCAAAGGTTGTGCCAGGCAAGACGCTCTACCGTCATGGTAAGAACGTCACCTTCCGGGCAACTCCTGATGGCATCATCGAGGATGACCCATCGGTGGTCTTTGAGTACAAGTTGCGCTGGTGGTCCGACAAGGATCTCTACGGTGAGCCGATGACTGACCAGGTACGTGAGTCTGAGATTGACCAATGCCAGTGGCATCTCTTCCTCAGTGGTGCGACCACATGCTTTCTTGGCGTATGGTTTCACCCGGCTGAAGACATCGAGTGGTTCAAGATAGTGCGTGATGACAAGCGTATCGATGAGCTCGTGAAGGTGGCGGAAGCTTACTTCGCTGGCAACATCGCAACGGGTACACCACCACCGAGCGATGAGAGCGAGGGCTGCCGTCAGTACATGATGCGCATCGAAGAGCGTGACGCAACGCGTCGGGAGATGCTCGACACTGAGTGGGATTTGGCCACCTCTATCAATGACTGCAAGCAGCAGATTAAGAAGCTTAAGGAAGACCAGCAGGGTTACGAGAACAAACTGCGTGAGAGCATGGGTGAGATTCAGGAGCTCTTCGTCGAGGGCTCAAAGAGCAAGGTGACCTGCAAGGCACCCAAGGGTAAGGACACCAGAACTCTCCGTGTAACGATTAAGGACTAAGCAATGGAAAACTCTATCCCAAACCTATGGGGCGTTATTCGCCCAGACGACATCAGCCAGAAAGGCAATGGCAACTTTCGGGCAGACTACATGAACTGGGCGCTGACAGCCCACCTAATGCATGAACATGCACCGGGCTGGCACTTTGTCCTTATCGACTGGAGCGATGAGTCAGGGCAGCCACAGAGTGTTTACCGGGCTCCTGATGGCAGTGGGTACGTTATGGGTCAGTGGCGTCTTGTCGGCACTGATATTGTGACTCCACCATTCCCACAGGCATGCATGGATCACCGCAACAATCCGATCCCTTACGAGCGCGTTACAGCACGCGTGCTCACCGACACCCACCGTCGATGCCAATGCACATCTGCTGCTGCGGCATTTGGTTTAGCTGGTGAGCTCTGGGCGCGGGTTGCTGTGGAGGATCCACATGTCGATGATGACAATCCTACTCCTCCACCAAAGCCAAGTGGCAAGGTGTCTAAGGATAAGACAGAAAAGATGATGGGCTTCTTCTCGACGCACGGCGTCACAGAGGCTCACGTCGAAGCTTTCATTGGTAATGACTTAGCTGAGATGACTACCGATCAATACACTGCTCTGCAGGGTGTTGGTCAGTCTATCCTCAAGGGCATGGATGCATTCGAAGCACTAGGTATCAGTGCGGACGGGGAGGTCATCGATGATGACGAAGAGAAAGCTTTCAAGCTCGGCTAAGCACAAGTTGGCCCGGAGGTACGCGAAAGCGGGCCTCCTGGTCCTTCCCCTCTACGAGACCCACAATGGCGTCTGCTCCTGTAGAAACCCTGAATGCTTCAGCCCTGGTAAGCATCCTCGTCTTAAGCATGGTGTGAAGCAGGCGAGCTCTGATCTTGCGTCGATAGACCAGTGGTGGACACAGTGGCCTGACGCCAACATCGGTATTGCTACTGGGCACATCGTGTGCGTCTTTGATGTCGACCTTGATAAGGACGGCGACAAGTCGCTGCGATGGCTAGAGGTTGCTCACGGTCGCCTGCCCAAAACCTGGACCACAGTTACAGGTGGAGGTGGGCGTCACTACTTCTTTAAGATGCCAGACGAAGAGCTCAAGAATGCGGTGAAATTATGGAAGCGACCAGGCTTGGACTTCAGGGGCACCAGTGGCTACGTCGTTGCCGTTGGCTCTGAGACCAACAAGGGCTCGTACTCTTGGGTGCATGGTCTTGCACCATGGGAGGTCGAGCTTGCTGAGTTACCCGGCTACATTCTTCAACAGGTGCGGCATGGGGTACGGATCCGTAAAGTCCGACGTGAGAATCCACAGAAGGTCGAGATAAACGCCTTCGATTCACTTAGCAGTGGTGAGCGTAATACAGGCCTTGCTCGTATCGCAGGTCACCTCATTGCTAGTGGTAAAGATTTCAACACCAGCCGAACCCTGCTGGCATCTGCAAATGAGATGCTTTGCAACCCGCCGCTAAGCGAGCGGGAGGTTGAAGCTATTCATGCGAGCATCTGGCGGTGCGAGCACAGAGGAGGATGATTTGAGTGATGATTACAAACAGCGGATCATGGCTAGCTTGGATAAGTTCTACACTAAGAACGACCCCAGTTATAAGCCTAAGCCGCCCAAGGAAAAGAAGAAGCGCGAACCCAGCGCGGTGCCTACTGAGCACCAGGAGCAGGTTCGTTTAGTCGGGTGGATGCGTAAGAAGGGCTGGACCTTCTGCGCCATCCCAAACGGTGGTTCACGGTCTAGCGCCATCGAAGGGGCGAGGCTGCGCTCTGCTGGGCTTCAGCGGGGCTTTCCTGACCTGCTGGTGTTCTGGCCAGTCCAGGCAGCGATTGAGCTCAAGAGGCAAAAGGGAGGGCGTGTGAGCGATGAACAGAAGGCATGGCTCGACACGCTAGAGGGATGCGGGTGGAAGACCCAAGTATGCAGAGGTTCAGATGCAGCCATCGAGTGGCTGGAGGAGATTACAAATGAGAAGACATGATTGGGTGACACCTCCAATAACAAGGGGAGGAAGACTTTTGAGAAAGGCGATGGAGAAAAAAGACCTGACACTGCGTGAGCTCAGCCACAAGGTAGGCGTCCATTACGTGCAGTTGCATCAGTATGCATCTCAGGGGAAAGTGCCAAGCCTGAAGAATGCGGCGACACTGAAGCGTAAACTCAACATACCGTTTGAGGCATGGCTGAAGGAGGCCTGATGTTTTGGTTATTGGGCGTTGTATGCGCCGTGGCGATGGGGGTCGCCCTCTCTGAGTATTTGGCAGTGCGCCAGATCGAGAGACGCATACGACGAAAGTGGAGGGACCATGAGCGACACAAAGACTAAGCCCAAGGGCTGGTATCTTAAAGAGAAGAGAAAAGAATTAGCGCTTCAAATACGCATAGCAAAGAAGTGGATTGAAGAGTGTACGGATGCTGACAGGTTGGCTGACCTGAAAGAGCACCTGTGGCGTCTAGAGTACCGTGAGATTTTTTTAGGAAGGAAAAAGAAATGATAAGAGAAATGATGGCTTACACTTTGGAGCAAAAAGAAAAAGCCAGAAGCAAAAGGCTTGGCGACGGCAGTGAAGACTGCTTCTACAAATACCTTGAGTTAGATGAGGTCGAGACCCCTAGTGTGGTTTCCGCTGACTACTTACTTAAGTGCCCCAATTGCGACTCAGACCGAACCCGCTTCTACAGGGCGGGGAGGAGAGAAGGATGTTCTGATCCAGGGATCCTCGATACATTCATCGTCTTTAACTGCGACGAAGAGTATGGCTGTGGCTTTCAGTTTGAGGTCAACTTTTTCTCAAGTGAAGGCCAGATAAGAATCAGAGCCAACGATTGTGAAGAGTACGAGTCATGAGTTTCCTGGTCGCAAATTTACCGATGCAACCTGTATGGGTGCGCAAAGAGTATCTGTACAATTTCAAAAAAGGACATGGCGAGTTTATGCGTGGCTACTGGGTAAGCGTCAAAGCCCAGAAGCACAGAGCTCTACTATTCGAGACATTGCTTGAGAACGGTGCGCTCTATGACAAGCTGCCCATCTCTGCTTTTGTAAATGAACCGGAAGCAGAGATTAAGTATGAGCAACATGAACTGGCATTGTGGGATATCGACGCATGGCACATCACCACCATCGTTAAGGATAACATCAGGCACCTAGACTGCATGGTTCGCATTGGAAAAGAAATGGTGCCTGGGGAGTACATCTGCACCGTGGACCAGTGCGACAGCAATGGTGAGCTCCTGACCTCATGTGCATCGATACCAAGGGAGCACAAGAGTCAGAACATCATTCTATTAGAGAATGGCCAGTTTGCATCGCAACCGAATAACCGGATCTTGTGGACAGACCCTAGCCTGACCCACGTCAAAGACCCGCCGGACTTTGAAGCGTGTGATGAGATTTACTTCTCAAACACAAACCAGAACTACTGCCTACAGGACGCTTGGTTCTATGAAGACGGCCCGGATGCTATTTCCTCCGAGCCTGCTTCTGACTCATCGACTTAGCTTTCTTGGCTGAGGCTTTCTTTGCTTTCATCTTCGCCCGATAAGCGCGAACATCGTCCATTGTGATGTTGGTAGATCCACTGCTTGAGGCTCTTCGAGCAGTAGTCTTTTTCGCAGTAGCTTTTTTCTTGGGTGCTTTCTTTTTAGCGCGGAGTTTTTCATACTCTTCAATCCTAATTTTGCGCTCTCTCATTTTTTCCGCTTGAGTGCGCTGCTTCAATTTTTCAATTGTTGCTTTAGGAATTCCGCCCTCTCGCTCTTGCTTAAAAAACTTGCGGTACTCGTCATCTGTAAAGGTGTAGGTCTTTTTGGCACCGGATTTTTTAGCAGCAGCCTTACGCGCGTCATACTTCTTTTGATACTCGCGAGCCTGCTTATTGAATGCTCTATCTGCCGCGCTAATCTTATTCGGTCTTTTCTTTGCTGCCATCACTTTCTCCTTTTCTTAAATGATCCCCTCTTTGGTGATCTTTTCTTAAGCCGTGCGATTTCAAAATCTTTGTCAGATATAAGGTAAGGGCTCGCGGGATTGCGCGAGTCTCGCTTCTTAGCAAGCGCAATTGCTCGGTCTTTAGCGGAGAGAGCGGGAGTCATTTTTCTTGAGCTCCTCTTCTTAGAAGGCATTGCTGCTTTTCCGAACTCATAAGCAGCACGCTCAGAGGCAGTCATTTTCTTTGCAGTTTTCTTCTTAGATGCAGCCTTCTTGCGAGTCACCTTCTTCTTGGATCGTGCCATAGCCACGTCCTTATTGGAGACAGAAGATGCCCCTGCTCTTTTACGAAGGTCGGCGTTAGAGACAGAGGATGCGCTCTTCCTGGCAGTCTTTTTCTTTGACGCAGTTTTCTTCTTAGGTGGTCTTCCTACCTTGCTACCGTATGTACCTTTCCCTTGTGGCATTATCTTTTCTTCCCTTTGTGAAGCCCGTGTCGGGCGTGCTGCTTTCCTTGTTTAGTTGCTTTACGCTTTGCTTTGTTTGCACGAGCTAACTTAGCCCGACCTGCCTTGGTGCTCTTGAGCTTCTTGATGGCCTTAGCGGGTGCATAGACTTCGCCTGTCTCGCTGCTCTTCTTGCCGCTGGGTGTACGCCACTTCTGCTTTGTCCAGCGCTTCAGGCTCTTCTGTGACTTCTTCATCGTCATCAGTCTCTGTAGCCTCCACCTGCTGCCTTGTAGCGACGTGCTAGCATCTGAGCTTTACGAGCAGACCATTGGCCAGGACGCCCGCCCTTGCTGCCTGCTTTAATCTCATTGAAGAGTCTCTTGCGCAGCGATGGCTTAGTGTAGTTGCCTGCCTCATTGACGCGGCTCTTAGACTTGGTCTTTGTCTTTGTCTTGCGCTTCTTAGCCGCCATTACTTCACCCTCTCGTCGATGACCACCCGGCCATTAGGCTCCTGGTGGCCAATCTCGTTGCAGCGCTCTGGTGACCGAGCAGTCGGATGCCCCAGGCTGATGTGAATCCAACCCCGCTCCAGAAGCAGCTGCCCCACATTGAGACGCTTCTCGCGCACCTCGGTGGCAAGCTTCTCGAATGCTTCTTTCAGGTCGCCTCGGTAAAGACTGAAGTCACAGGCTTCCCCGCGCATATGCTGGCTGCGCTCAGAGCCATTTACACGTTTGTTCAATGTAGGCCCACGGAAGGAGGAGTGAACTTTGATAGGGGAACCAACGATTGCTCGCACCCGCTCCATAAGCATCGCAGTCAGGTAGATAGCGCAGGCGAAGTTCTTGGCTTCCTTCTTATTCTCAAGAAACAAGTCGCTGTGCCCGGTGGTCGTCATCTCGTCCCACGAGAAATGGTCGGTCAACTTCATTAGCACTTCCACCTTTTACGTGCTTGGCGCAGTCTTGAATTGGGATTCTTCGCGGCTTTAGGGAATTTTTTCATCTGGCCAGCACTACGAGCGCAGTAGGACTTGCGACGCTTGGCCGCCTTGCTACCCTTCTTCACCTTGCCGGTGACAGCACCTTTTAACTTAGAGCCAGGGTTGTCGCGGCGATATTTGGCAATGCCCTTCTTCGTCATGCCAGCGCCTTTTTTAGTCGGGCGTTTGTGGCCACCCTTGATGGTGTGCCCCTTCATGCTGCCTTTCTTTGCCATCTCACCACCTCACTTTCAGTCCGGCCATAGCGGCCCAGTCGGAGGCCGACGCTGCGCTTGCGTTCGCGACGAGCGAAATGGTTTCATTGATTTTCGCAGCAGCAGACAAACTACCACGAAGCTGACCATGGCGCTTAGAGAGCCCAATGCCGAAGTCCAAGCCATTGTCTTTTGGAACCTTGGCCAACGCACGAGTTATTCCTTTGGTGAGTTGGCTTCCTGCTTTCCCACCTGTGCAACCGCCTCTGATGCAGCCAAGGCAGACTTCACTTGGGCGCGAGAGAGATTGTAGCTGCCACCACAGATAGCAGCGATGACGCCACCTACAGCACTGAGCCAACCAGCATGACCATCACCAAGCACCTGCTCTGCGATTGCCATAGCCAGTCCCAAAATGAGACCGCAGATTGTTACTAGGAACTCTGATGACTTGAGGCCATTAGTCTTTCCCTTGACGTTTGGCATGTTCAATCCCCCTTTGAAATGCCAGGAACTCGCGGAACTCCTCGCGGAACTCGCACAAGTCTCTGTGCATGGTTTTTTGTTTCTCTCGCAACTCCGCAACATCTTGCTCGACGCGCTGATTGCGCTCCTCTAAGATGCGCAGCGTGCCTTGGTTTTGTTTGATGTTATCGTAGGTCGAGCCCCCGTTAGCCTTGGCTTTGCGCGACTCGTAGACACGCATCGCCAAAAGCATCGCCATCGTAATGGCACCAGTTATACCACCTGATGCGAGAGACTCTTCCATTACTCAGCCGGCGGCGCTGGAGCAGGCCCGAAGTCCGCTCCATGGAAGGGAGTAGCCTGCATAGCTGCCGCTAAGATAGCCTCAATTTGAGACACTTGCTCAGCGGTTAACTGAACCGATGCAACAACAACTTGCCCTTCGTCGTCTAGCTTAGGAACCTCAACGCCAACACCGCCACTGAAAAGCGAGTTTTCAGAGTTGACGTATCGTGCCCGTAATTGGTTCTGAGATACGACAAAGTTGCTATCGGCGTCATACGCTCCCGAGAAGTTAATTTGCCATGACGTTATGATTGCAGAATGCGACATAAAGTTGTCTCCTTTGATTAGTGAGCCATTTTACCCATAAAGTGAATACCATAGACCCTTGTGGCAGTAGAGTTGCCAGGGGCATGTTGGAAGATACGATAGACGTAAGTCGTAGCCGCATCAATTGTCTGACCGCTTCCACCAGTAATTCCTGAGCTATTTAACTCACGCCAGTTTCCCGAACTGCTGCTTGCTTGAATCTTTAACGCAAAAGCATTAGTCGAATCGTAGTTCGTCACATACAGAATCATCTCGCGAAACAAGTCTTTATAAGCATCGCTCACGTTTAGAGTCGCTGTGAATAAATCACCTGACGCAGATTGAGACGCGCTGTGGATCCTAATTGCTGTGCTTTTGTTTATATTGTTAAACGTACCAGATCCTGGACTTCCGTTCATATCAGGAACCGCCAGCGACGACGTGCTAGTTACCTCACTCGTTGCATCAATGTGAGCGGGTTGGGACCGTTGGATGTAGTCACCTGAGTAGCCGATATACTGCGTACCACCAAAGCCAATTCGCTCAATCTCGGTGTGTCTGTTGTTTCCATTTACACGGAAGCAGTGATTCGCGCTGGCGTCATTTTTGACTGTAAAGTAGTTCGCTCCGCTTTGGGCTAGCGTGTAAGTTGCGCTGGTGTCGTCATTTATAACGAACATACTGGCATTACTTGAATCCTTAAAGTCAAAAGACCCTGATGCGCCTTCAATCTCGAACTGGCCACCTAAAGGATGCTTCCAAAGGCTTTTCTGTGCATCACGTCCCCAGACAAGTTGATTATCTCCACTAGAGGCGTAAGGATAGGCACCATAGATGCGCATTGCATAACTATCATCGTTTTGATTTACGACCATAAGCGGAGAAAAGGGACCGCCTGAAGACCCGTTTGGCCCTCCAATTAAAACTCGTTGCCCCAATGTAGGGGCCATGGTGATACTAAATTGACCGTTGGATGTGGTGCCTGCGCGAGTGTCAATCTTAAACCACTCGTCGCCGCTAGTGTCTTTAATCAAAAACGCATCATCGACGCCATCGGTTATCTCAATATCAGTCGGGTCGAAGCCTTCACTCTTAGGGACTGTGATGATTGTCTGTGTCATCAGTAGCCTCCTTCGACTTCGATAAGCACCACACCGGTAGAGGAGCTTGCCACTGTATAGTCGATACGGAACTTAGGCACGTTGTAACTCACGGCAAACGTGACACCGTTACCGGCTGATACCGCTGGAGTCGATGACGCTTCCTCGGAAGCAACACCGTCGCTGAAGATGCGCATGAGCTTAATCGCACTAATGTCCGGACCGCTGACATTGCGGATAGCCACGGTCACTTCTTTCTTGTGAAATAGCTCGAACTCGGGGCCAGTAACAGACGTGGAGTCGCTCGTTACCTTCTTAACGATTTGCCCTACAGAGCTAGATTGTCCTTCAATTTCTGTTGCCATGTCAGGCCCCCTCTATCGCTTGCGTTGGAGTGGCAAATTCAGCGGCTGACTTACGCAACTGGCCTACTCCCCCTTGTGTCATACTAACGCCACCATCCTGTTCTTGACCAGGGGCTGCGTACAATTGTTGATTCATTGCCACGAACTCGGGTGAGACCGTGGACTCCATATTCGCACCATAAGTAAGCCCCATTTGCACGCGTGATGCATAGGGTAACTCTTTGCGATTCTCGATAAACTTCTCCATCGCAGCATCTGTGACCCGTGCATATAAGTCTGGATAGATTGCCTGAAATGGCTCTGTCACTTGAGGCGACAATGTATTGGTCGCCAGGTGATAGAAATACGTATTGATGGGGTCGTTAATAACTCGAACCGCAGCATCAAAGTTTTCCATCTGCTCGGGTGTTGGCTCTGGCTCATACAAGTCAAAGGGTGCCTGTGGCGCGAGTTCAGGGACCTTCTCTGAGAGATAGGTGAAGGCCCTTGTGACAGTTCCCTGCATGGCGTCATTGAGTATTGGCAGGGAGTCTGAGGTCGCTCGACCCATAGCGGCCTCTAGCTTCATCGGGTCGTCTCTGAGCTCCTTAATTTTCTTTACAGATCTCTTATACAGCTCTTTATCCATCACTCCCCCTCCGATGGTAAATATGCCTGCCCGATGGTAACACCGAGGATCTTGCCAAGTATGGATGTGCCCTGAATGAGCTCACCAGGAGACTTACCCTCGACCGCTGCATTGAGCGCCCAGTCGGCAGCCTTGTTTATCTTCTGGTCTGTTTTACGGACGGTCTCTGCTACACGAGAGATTGACTGCAAGGCGTCAAAGTTTCTGCCCTTTAGGCGATTGACACCGAGGATGGCACCACTGACTGAGTTAGGCAGGGGAAGCCCTGTCGCTAAATCGATAGCAGCTATAGCGTCTAGGAAGTCCATGCCACCGGGGGCAGATGACGAACGATACCTCAGAAGACGTTGAATGTTTTCGTCCTCCACCATCGCGACGCCTGCTTCAGAGGCTTTATCCTTGAGCCTTTGCTCGAATAGCTTTCCGCCTGGACCCTGAGCCTCTGAGATGGCCTCTTCAAGTTGCAGGTTGCCCCGCAAGCGCTCAACCTCTTTCATGGCATCTGGTGACATGAAGTCATCGACAGATTTAAGAAGGGCTGAGTTTAAGTCGTCGTACGATTGCGCAATGAGCTCATCCGCAGATGTGCCGGGTAGTTCAGGAACCGTGACTGGGTCCAAGCCAGGTTTCAGTGTTTTGACCTGGTCTGTTGCTCTCTGGAAATCTGCCACAGCCTGAATAGACTTTTGAGCCTCGTCAGCCTTAGACTTTGCAAACCTAAAAGAGCGCGACAGCTTTTGAGCAAACTCATCACCCATGGTCTCTTGAGTGATGCTGATGATTCGGTCGAGCCCTTGGTTTGAGTTCACCGCCAACGATGCAATGTCGGCTGCTGCTCCTTCAATTTGCGGGGCTTTCTGAGCTCCTCGAACTTTATCAATGAGCCCCCTGATAGATTTGACCGCATCTGCTCGGGCACCCTCAAGTTGCCCAGCTTTCCCAAAAGTGCCGCCCCTGTGAAACTCTTCCAAAACCTTCTTTGCGTTGTAGAATTGATTGATGCTGTTTCTGTCGGCACCGGCAGCACCCTGAATGAACGGTCTAGGCACTTCATTAAGGTTTCTGATTAACTGACGCTCTGCGAGGTAAAACTCTTTGAGCTCTTTTGGCGTAATCGTGCCTGCAGCAATCTTCTCTTGAATCTTTTTCTTGAGGATGTTGATTTTGTTGATGCTGGCAATGACCTCGCGATGAGCCCCTGTCTTAGGGGTGATCTCTGTCGATAAGATGCCAAGCAATCTGATGGTTTCATCTTGGGCTTCAACCATCTTCTGAGCCACTTGGAATGGTTCACCTATCGCACCACTTAGGATTTCATCATCAAGCTGTTTACCAATTGCAGAGTCAATCATAGAGACAGCAACCTTTTGCTGCTCATCTATAACTCGTCTACTGGTATCTCCTAAGCCACCTGGCCCTAGGATTGCTTCGAATTGGTCTGCTGCTTCTCGAATGGGCTTAATAGCATTTGCGGTGAGATCTGCTTCACCCTGCTTTAATGCTGTCTGAGTGCGTTTCTTTGAATCCGCTAACAGAGTCTTTAGCTTTGAGTTTGCTGCTTTGACTTCAGCGGTGTTTAGTTTCTTAATGTCAGACTTAAGCTGACCTATTGTGGAGCTTAGCTTCTTTTGGATCTCTCTGGTTTCAAGACCCTGATCTCGCATAATCTTCGCGCTATCCTGAACAGCGCGAACTCGTTTCTCAATATCGGAATAGTTTTGCCCAAACTGAATGACCTTCTGGAGCTCTTGCGCCAATGCCTCCTGCACCTCTGGTGTCTCAGAAGCAATAAACTTACTCAGTCCATTTGAGAACTTTTCACCATAAGCGTCTGCAGCCTTCCCATAGATAGACTTAGCAATCTTGCTCGCGCCCTTAATGGTGCCTGCACCAGCAGTCTTGAGAAGACCAATGCCACCAGGAATCGCAGTGCCCAGAATTGCACCTTCTGCAGCACTGTCCAGATTAGAAGAAAGCAAGTCTTGAACAGTCTTATTAGGGTCTTTCAGGTATTCGTCTGCCGCGCCATAACCTAAGCCTGCTACAGAACCTTCTACTGCCCCCTGAATTGCAAACGGTGTAATTGAGCGAACCGATGCAGAGACAGGGTTTGTGCCTGCCAGCGCCAAAGGAACTTTAGCAGCAGCATTTCCCACCTGGCTGGTGATCCCTGCAGGCGTAACCTTTGATAAAGCTCTGGCCCCCAGGGATATCTGCTTGCCGAGAACGCCCTTTCCTGCGGCTTTGGCTCCTTCGAGCGCGAGACGCGTTTTGCCGAGCGCCCCAAGAGAAAGAGCGGATGTAGCGATACCTGTCCCAATGTCACCGGTATAGAATGCGCCTGGGTAAGCTTCTTTGCTTGCAGCAAGCTCAATCGGATCCATCGCCAATTGACCAAGACCAACGGTTGCGCCAGAGACCACACCACGTCCCAATGCCTCAAGCCTGCCAAGGACTGGCTCTTCGCGCATCTTCTCTGTCTCAAGAAGAACATCAACCTCATAAGGGCTAATCTGCTTAGCCTCAGGGTTTGACATGAAAGCCCGCAGCGTTGCCTCGTCATCAAGCGGCACACCGTATGGCTTACCATCATACTCAAAGTAAGCTACGTCTTTCTTTGGTGCTGCGTCTGCCATTTAAAAAGGTCCCAATGAGCTCATCGGAGTTTGCTGCGGCCCTGTCGCACGAGGGCTTTGTGTCACCCTGTACTTAGGTAGGGAACTAGCAAACTGGCTGGTTGCATTATAGTCGAAGCCATCGTCTTTGTAGAAAGACCTATCTCTACGCTGCTTGTAGCCAAGCTCTTGAACCATGTATTGATCCGCGAGCTCTGCTGCCTCAGGAATACTTGCACCGTTGACAAGAAGGTCATTAAACACGGCATTTTGGCTGGCCTTATCTTGAAGGTACGTCAAATAGCCTTCAATTTGCTCGTCGCTAACAATTGGGTTGGCCAGAAGGTTTCTAAAGATTTCAACGTCTTTGTTAGAGATAGATGATGCCGCTTGGTCTTCTGCCGCCTGACCAAACGCAATGGCGTTGATGTCGTTGTAGAAATCAATCAATGCTCTAAAGTCAGGATCAGCCTTAGCTGCAGCTCCCGCCAAAGCGAGTGCAGCACCGTCTTTATCTGCCGCTGCAAATATCTTCTTAAGGTCGTTAACATATCCGCGACCTTTAACTTTGCTCAAAGTTTTACGAGCTTTATCAAACTTAGTGACAAGACCCTTAGACTTGCTGCCTCTTAGATAAGCAGTCTCTTTCATCTTATCGCTCACGCCTCTGCTTCCTGATGCTTGGGCGACGGCAGCATTGTGAGCGTTTACTGTTTTAGCCTTTTGAATCTCTCTTTGATTCAAAGCTCTTTTCATAAACTCATCTGCTGCCTGATTTCCCTTGATTGCAGAAAGCTGAGTTTCTGCTGTTTGAAAAGCTCTATTCCAAAGAGCGGATTTTGCAGTTTCAAAAGCAGCCTCTGCGCTACCAAACTCCTGAAAGGCACGAGCATAAATGTTATTCGCGAAGTTAGCCCTATCCTTTAATCGATTGTATTCGTCTTGCTGGCGCTTAGCTTCTCTGTCGATTGCTTGATTGATTAAGTCCATACCAACGTTACGACCTTGGCCGCCTCGAAAACCACGAGCAGCTTCACCTAGTGCTATGGCAATTGCAGCAGCGACTTTGGATCCAGTAGTGGACATTGGACCACGGTCAGTCGGCTTGTAGTCCTCAATCATCTTCTCGGCATTGCGAAGATTGCTGGCAGCTTTTTGTTTTGCCTCACGAGCCTTAACGAGTCGATCTGTGTCTCTCATCTGCTCTAGCTCAAGCCTTTTGGCCTCTAGATTAGATGCAACCTCTTCTCGCTGCTTTGCAAACTTGGGGTCTAACCCATAGACCTTAGGACTGTAAGTTGAAAGCTTAGGAGCTCCAGCTTGGCGTCTTCGAACATAAGCATCAACAAACCCTTCGGTCTGCGCTTCTCGCTCATCGGCACGTGGCGCTCCCTCCGGAAGCTGCACCTTGCTGGTGTCGTAACCATCTGCGCGAGTCATCGGCCCTGTTGGCCTCTCGTAAAAGGCCTGAACACCTGCGTCTTCTATTCGCCTATTACGCGCTGCTATATCTCGCTCACGTAAATCGTATCGCTCTTGAATGTCCGCCTGTGATTGAGCTAGGCGCTCATCGCTGGCTTGCTGCAAAGACGGTTGACGCAGTCGATCTATTCGAGCTCTTTCTTCTGGAGACATTACATCGTAGAAAAGCTCATCTCGTGGGTCATATATCTCGTCATCAAGTTGTGCTATATACGCGGTTTGCTCTTCTGGTGACATCACCTGAAAAAAAGCTTCATCTCGCGGGTCATACGAGCCCTCGGGGGTTCTATAA
>JAAOEI010000306.1_pt1 | contig 19345 bp, 31 predicted proteins | sample 7059261 | NCBI WGS metagenome assembly JAAOEI01 (sample SAMN14008812, study PRJNA610033) | viral metagenome | isolation source: viral particles filtered from seawater | place: China: Hangzhou Bay, Yangshan Deep Water Harbour | collected 2017-10-31 | reverse complement strand
GTCAAGTCAGGAGTTTGCTTGCACCGGAAATGCTTGCGAGATATAATATGACATTAGAAATTTTGAAAAATAAGAAGTTTGATAGGAGCAACTCTATTCAACACTTTCATTATGATAAATCAGGATATGCTACTGAGTATGATAATTTACTTAAAAAACATAACCTAAAAATAGAAGAGCGTGACAAATATAACGGATACTACCACATGGGTTGTGCATTAGAGTCTTATACAGTAGCCCCTATCTTTGATAAGGATGGTAGTAAGATTTGTTGGGGTATGTACTGGCCTGATAATTCATTTTCCAAATTTAAAACAAAGACGGAAGCAATGAAAATGATGCGTGAAGTGAATCCTAAAAGATACTATGATGATGACGATGACTGGGAGATAAGCAACCACGGAATTGATCCAGAGTTAGGGGGGCGTTATGGTATTGACTTTGATGATGAGGTGGGGTTTAGGGATTAATGTACGAGAAGAAACCTAGAATTGTAAGTAAACCGTACCTAGAGTGGGTCGCTTCGCTACCGTGTATTTCATGTGAAACCAGAGATGATACGGTGGTGGCGCATCAGTAATAGAAAAAAGGTGATCCCAGTAATGGAGAACCTGTGACAGGATGTAATAACGTGAATGACACAAAGATAGATGACCATGTGCAGTACATTTTACAGAATTTCAGCATGGCGGAGGCTGACATGATAGCATCTAGCGTGCTAGAATATATTGAGATGTGGGTGCGAACAAACGAAAACCAAGACAGGGAGGAATGAGATGGAAATTGAGATCATTGAAGGCGACATGATCCTTGTGACAAACGATAAGGAAGCAGACTGGTGGTCTGTGGATGAAATTGACGTCACTGAGGATTGGATTCCAAACGGAGGCCCTGAAGATTATGTCGTAAAAAACGAGCGCGTATTTTGGTGTTCCAACAAAGATGGCAAATTTCGAGCCTTCACAAAAGGCGACATTGACCGCCATGAGCCCACTGGACGCAGATGAAAGAGGCTGACAAACTGCTGGAGGCTGTCCGCAGGATAGAGGCTGATGTGGCTGAATTGAACCAGTTCTCATCAAAGTCCAAGGACTACCATTTGAATCGATGTCTCGACGTTCTGGACAAGATGCAGATTCTTACTGATTCACAATGTACCTACCTGAAAAACTGGTACATTAAGCAGGGCTTTGATATCTACTTTAAACTGCAAAATAAGCATGCTTTGGAGACTTCTGAGTCTAGGACTAGGGAAATACCAATGAGCAGCCTAAATAAAGAACAATTGAAGCAAGTTAAAAACTCCAGCATAGCCAAGGTTAACTGGGCTGCCATAGGACACGCCAAACCTTACAAAGACGACACACTTAGGGCTTACTATCGTCCTGTGAAAAGGGAGGATCGTACTGCACCACTGGAAACTTCAAACTACTGGGTATTTCGAGATGCGAGAAAGAAATCTAGATAAAGAGTTTATGCGGTGTATGACTGAGATATCTGCTGGCATGAACGCCTGCCTAGATTACATTAGCATGATGCAGTCTAAGGTTCTCAGAGAAGACTATGAGTACGGCGAGTTTGACGAAGACGAGCGTAGTCAAATATGTGATATAATGGCAGACTATCTCGATGACATGGATGAAGTGTGTATTGAGATGCTGCAAATTTCAACCAAGTTAAGCAAAGAGGGAAATAATGAGTAAATGGACTAGCAAGCACGACATGGGAATCAAAGAGTCTTTAATTAAACTGAGTGCAGAATGTCTGCAGCAGGTTAGGATTGAGGAGGACTTAGCATTTAGGGAGGAAGAATTCCGAGAAGAGGATCAGTGGCGCAACATAGGTCACATTAACTTTGGCCCTGACTTGGACGAGGAAATTGATGCAAACACTTTGTGATGACGATCTAAGGCCATACCTTGATGCGGAGCAGTCCACCAGCATTAAAGCGGCTAACCTCTTCACCAAAGAGGTATTAGATCACTATTTGGTGGGGGACACTGTGACGGGGGTCAAACTCCCTCACGGTGATCCCAGCAAGTTCCGCCTACGTCATGGCGAATGCACTATTCTGGCAGGCGTTAACTCAAGCGGTAAGAGCCTATATGCAGGATCAATCCTACTGGGCGCTATGGAGCAGGGAGAGAAGTGCTTATCGGTGTCCCTAGAGATGTCACCTAAGTCACAATTGGCACGTATGTGGAGGCAGGCTTCTCTCAAGTTGCAGCCTACCATAGACTTTGGGCTAGGCTTTAACTCATGGGCTAAGGATAGACTTTATTTCTATGACAAGCAGGGAAGCGTAGGGCTTGAGCGCCTGATGGCTGTGCTGAGATACTCGGTACATACCTATGGCACTAGAATGATCCTTGTTGACTCCCTAATGACGATTGGAGGCATTGCCAATGATGACTACACCAAGCAGAAGCAGGTCGTCTGCGAGATTGCTGATTTCTGTCGCGATTGGGATTGCCACGTTATCCTTGTGGCTCATGCGAGGAAGTCTATGTCAATCAAGGACAGGATTGATAGGTTCTCTATCCGTGGCGCAGGCGAACTGGCCGACCGCGTAGACAACGTGCTGCTGATGAGCAGGACGTACAGTGACGATCAGGAAGACCCTGATGTTTGGTTCTCGATATCCAAGGCTAGGCACTGGGACATGGCGGAGTGTGACATACCGCTGTTCCTACACGCTGAGTCTTTGAATCTAACTGAGGAAGGGGTTGAGCCACGCAAACTTGTGATGGATGATGATTGAAATAGCCCCTGACGAAGTGTAGGTTCGCCAAACTTACAGGAGTATTAAACTATGTTGAATGATGAATATATATTTAGAAACGTTGAAGATGCGGCAGAAAAATGTGCTAAGTTTCTTGCAAAAGAACACAGGAAAACTTTATTAAACAAAGATACTATGCACAGTTTCTGGCTTCAAGAGTTAGAAGGAGCATCTTTAGGAGATAGTCACGCAAAAAAATGGCTAAAATCTAAGAAAATAAAACCATCTATGTATAAAAACGCATTGATGGATGATAACAGAGATGCAGAAAAACTACAAATGGATGCATTAATGTCTACGATGTGTCTGCCTCACAAAGAAAGAAGTATATTTAAATCTTTTCTAGTTGATAACTTAATGAAAGAATCAGAGAGATTAAACAATGCTAGTAAGTGAAGAAATGGCTAGGTTTTTAGACCTACTAGATGACTAGCAAGAAGAGCATGAGGGCGCGTTGGAAGCGCTGTGAGGGCAGGTTTGCTACGCTTATAGGAGGCACACGTATACCGATTACCGGGAGAGAGGAATTGGATATAGATCACCGTATACTTGCTGTGGAGATAAAGCAAAGAGAATCTTTACCGCAATGGTGTTTTGGAAAAGCGGTAAAACAGGCCTTGACAGGAGCCGAAAAATGTGGTAAGATACCTGTCGTTGCAGTAAATGAAGTGGGAAGTCAAGACTTTTGGATCGTGATGCACCACGAATGGTTAGTTCAACTACTTGATCTTATAGGAGAAGAAAATGAGTAACATTGACCCGTTGATTCAAGCCGTACTAGATAACTTCACCTCTCAAAGCAGGTCTTTAGCGGAGCAGTTAGTTAGTCCTAGCAAATACGTAAAACCACGTAGTGTAGTTTACGTAGAAGGTGCTGGAACTGAAGATGACCCTTTATACACTGACGAGACTGAATACGAGCCAGTAACCAAGCGCTGGAAGCAATGGAGAACTGAAAAAGGCGAAGCCCACAGAGTACAAGTGGAGGACTAATGGACGATATTGCACGCGCTTTACAGCGCCCCTTCAAGAAAAACGAGTTACACAGCCGTCCGGGCGGTGGAGGTAAGGAGTTGATCTACATAACTGCCAGAACCGCTATGGACAGGCTTGACGAGGTATTTACCCCAGCAGGTTGGCAGGTCTCATACGCATTTCATGGCGAAAGGACTATGTGTACAGTCTCGTGCTTCATCAAAGGCGAGTGGGTTTCCAAGACCGATGGCGCAGGCGACACCAGCATAGAAGGAGAGAAGGGAGGAATCTCTGACTCATTCAAACGTGCTTGTGTGGCTTGGGGTATTGCTCGATACTTGTACAACCCCAGATCGTTCCCTGAAGGGCTTAACGGGAAACCAGCACGATGGGCCACTCAGCAAGGCTATGACGAGATATGGGCAGAACGCGATGCTCAGGGCATTGAGGAATTCAGGAACGCTTTAGGTAGAGCAGCATGAATGAGTATCAAAAGTTCATACACAAGTCTAGGTACGCTAAGTATCTGGACAGTGAAAGTCGTAGGGAATCTTGGGACGAGACTGTATCACGCTACATTGACTTCTTTGAGCAGCGTACAGAACTAAACCTGTCCAAAGTTAAGAAGGCAATTATCGAAATGGAAGTAATGCCCTCTATGCGCTGCCTGATGACTGCTGGACAAGCGTTAGACAGGGACAACGTGGCAGGGTATAACTGTGCCTACCTTGCCGTGGACTCCCCTAGAGCATTTGATGAATGCGCCTACATACTCATGTGCGGTACGGGCGTAGGGTTCTCTGTAGAGCGTCAGTTCATCTCCATGCTTCCTGATGTTGCTGAAGAGTTTCACGATTCTGATACCGTTATTGTTGTAGCAGACAGCAAGATCGGGTGGGCAAAGGCCCTAAAGGAACTGGTATCCTTGCTCTATGCTGGGCAGGTTCCCACATGGGACTTGTCCAAACTGCGTCCAGCAGGCGCTAGACTGAAGACCTTTGGCGGACGTGCTTCTGGCCCTGACCCGCTAGATAAGATGTTCAAGCACTTTGTGTCAGTGTTCAAGGGTGCAGCAGGGCGTAAGTTAAACTCTATTGAATGTCACGATCTAATGTGCTTCATCGGGGAATCAATCGTTGTGGGCGGTGTGCGGCGCTCTGCGATGATCTCTTTGTCAAACCTGACTGATGAGCGTATGCGTAACGCCAAGTCTGGTCAGTGGTGGATGGAAAACCCTCAGAGAGCATTGTCAAACAACAGTGTCTGCTACACTGAGAAGCCTGACATGGGCATCTTTATGCGGGAGTGGCAGTCTCTGTATGAAAGCCGTAGCGGGGAGCGGGGTATCTTTAACAGAGAGGCTTCCAAGAAGATGGTACCTGATCGAAGAGACCCCTCTTACGCCTTTGGTTGTAATCCATGCTCGGAGATCATACTTCGGTCTAAGCAGTTCTGTAACCTTAGCGAAGTCGTGTGCCGTGCTGAAGATACCTTGACTGACCTTAAGCGTAAAGTAGAGATTGCCGCGATTATTGGAACGATACAAAGCACTCTGACTGACTTCAGATACTTGTCACCCGCTTGGAAAAGAAATACTGAAGAAGAGCGCTTGCTCGGCGTTAGCCTTACCGGGATCATGGACTGTAAGGCTTTAATGCTTGCCACCAATCATGAATTAGATGACTTAAAGAACGTAGCCATAAAGACTAACAAGAAGTACGCTAAGTTACTTGGTATTCCAGAGTCTACTGCCATCACTTGTGTTAAGCCGTCTGGAACTGTCAGTCAACTAGTAGACAGCAGCAGCGGAATCCACCCAAGATATAACGATTACCTGTTAAGAAGGGTCAGGAATGACAAGAAAGACCCGCTTAGTCAGGCCATGATAGATGCTGGTTTTCCAGCGCACACTGATCCGTATAACTCAGAGGCTTGGGTGTTCGACTTCCCTCAGAAGTCGCCTAAAGGAGCAATGACTAGGCACGATCTGACAGCCTTAGACCACCTAGAAATATGGATGCGCTTCGCCGTATACTGGTGTGAGCATAAGCCTAGCGTGACAATCTACGTTCGTGAAGACGAGTGGATGGAGGTTGGTGCTTGGGTATGGGAGAACTTTGATTTGATGTCTGGCGTGTCTTTCCTGCCTAGCGCAGACGAGGCACATTCCTATGAGTCTGCACCCTACGAGGATATTACCAAGGAGAAATACAGCGAATTGATAAAAGATATGCCGAAAGCACTAGACTGGGACTCTATCATAGAGGTAGAGGATGTTACAACAAGTAGTCAGGAACTAGCCTGCGTAGGAGGCGCTTGCGAATTATGAAACCACTATTTTTGATAGTTGCTATTACGTTTTTGGTAGTCTTAGCGTGATAGATAAGGACAAACGCTGGAGAAGCAAGAAGTACACCGATTGGGTGGCTAAAAATATGGCTTGCTCCAACTGCAACATACAAGATGAGACTATAGTATCTCACCATTTGAAACACCGATACTCTCCGCACAGTGGAGGCGGCGTTGGAATGAAGGCTGACGATTTTCTGGTTATGCCTCTGTGCTATACTTGCCATGAAAAAGCACACAATGGAGATGCAGGTGTCTTAGATTGGCAAGCACAATTTATCTTTAAGACACTGAGAAAAGCGTTCAAGGAGGGCGTACTTAATGTTGACGACTCAAGATGCTGAAGATGCCTTAGAGTTTATGCACGACAACTGCTTTAAACTGGCTGAGGCTAAGGCGCACAAAGAACAGATCAAGGAGTTCATGAAGATCGAGCAATCAAGGCTGTTCCTAGAAGCGCCTAAAGGCTCTATTGCGGAGCGGCAGGCGTGGGCCTTGGCGCATGAGTCCTACGGGAATCTTGTCAAAGGTCATGCGGAAGCGGTAAAACAGGAGCATCAACTGACAATGCAATTTAAGGCAGCGGAGGCTACAATAGAAGTATGGCGTACAATACAGGCGAACAACCGCGTAGAAGCGCGGGTACTTTAAGCACACCACAAGACATATTGGAGAATAAGATGGCTACTAAATACGAGATTAGACCTTGGACTTTTGTACTGTACTTAGAGGACGATCCTACTGGGAATCGGCCTACCCACAAGGGTCATTTTTATGACGGTGAGTGCAAAAAAATGGATATAGCGGGGTGGCAAAAAACATCCATGAAAGGGAGATCATACATTAGCGGCAAAGTCTCAGAGGAGTACAAGCCCAAAGAATCATCTGCATCCGCTTATGCCGCCCGTAGGGGAGACTACGTTCCGGGTGAGGATTACTAATGCACAAAATTAACTTCGCTAGTGGGGAATCGGTAGAACTCGTATTTGATCCCTCCATACATGAGTATACTCTCTCCACTAGCGGGGAGGTTATTCCTTCCGCTACGCAGATACTGTCGGTTATAGCCAAGCCTGCGCTGGTCTACTGGGCAGCCTCCGAGACTGCTAAAAATTTCAGGGAGTCTGCTGTAGAGTTAGCCAAACTGAACGAGCAAATGGAACTGTCCAATCCAATGTACACGTTTGGTGATGCTGGTATTGATGCCGCTATGTTCAAGGCGATGAACGCCCACAAGCATATAACTAGCGAGGCTGCCGACATAGGATCTAGTGTGCACAACTTCATTGAGAAGTACCTTGCAGGCGAGGGAGGGCAGATGCCTGCCAGCCTTCAAGGGCGTTCGGCCTGTACCGCCTTCTTGAAATGGTACGAGGATCACCCAAACGTCAAGATACTTGAGTCTGAGATGAAAGTCTATCATCCTGAATTAAAGTACGCGGGCACTGTAGACGCTGTAGCAGAGATAGACGGCGATCTGTATGTTATAGACTTTAAAACGTCTAGCAAGGTCTATCCAGAGCATCACATACAATGTGCTGCATACGCCAAGGCTATAGAACTTATGTGGGGAATGAAAGTGCATCACACTATGGTTCTACGATTGGACAAACGTAGCGAGAAGTACCACACCAGCATTAAGAGTGAGATAGAGAAAGACTTCCTTGCTTTTCGCGCTGCAATGGTGCTAAACTACAGACTACACGGAGGCAAGCGTGCCAAACGAAAGAAAAATAGCGTGGGGAACGGGGAGCGGGTTCAATCTTGGGAGGGTGAGAACATCGACAGGAAAATGGTTCAGGGTGGAGCGCAGTAACACACCTAACGGATGGCAGTTCTTAGCCAGTGACGATAATTTAACTTATATGCACGTTGACGGCCAATTCCACACGAAAGAAAATCTAGACAACGCCATAATCTCTTGGATTGAAGACTACGAATACAGGCAGGGTAAAAAATGAAACTGCTAATTATTGGAGACCCTCATGCACATCCCGAATGCGATAATGATCGGTTTACTTACCTTGGAAAATTTATTGTGTCGGAAAAACCTGATGTTGTGGTGTGTCTTGGCGACTTTGCTGATATGCCTAGCCTATCCTCATATGATAAAGGAACCAAGGGCTTTGAAGGAAGAAGGTATCGAAGAGATGTTGATGCTGCCATTGATGCACAGCGAAAACTTTTTTTACCTATACGCAAGCACAATGAACATCTTAGAAGACAAAAGTTAAAACTATACAAGCCTAAGTTACACATGACACTGGGAAACCATGAGGACAGGATCAACAGGGTTGTGAACAGCAGTCCTGAATTAGAGGGGGCTATAGGTATTAAAGACCTACAGTACGAGAAGTTTGGCTGGAAACTTACCCCGTTTAAAAGTGTACTTACTGTCAAAGGGATATCATTTAGCCACTACTTTACCAGTGGTGTGGCGGGTAGGCCCATCAGTTCTACCAACACGGCTACTGCTATGGTAAATAAACTGCATTGTTCCAGTGTGCAGGGTCACTCGCATCTGTACAACCATGCGGAACAGACCAGACCTGACGGTCAAAAAATATTTGGACTGTCAGGTGGATGCTTCTCTCACCCGGAATATACTGAAAACTGGTGTAAAGATACAGAGTACCAGTGGTGGAGAGGGGTCATCATGCTGGAGGGTCTGGACGGGGAGGGGTATTACAACGGTATTCATGCTGTCACACAGAGGAGTATATGCTAATTCGCTCTGTAAAGCCCCTAGAATGCCCTGTACGGGGCGCTAGGGGTACCCCCGGTACTACCCACTGGGGTACTGGAAAACTCCACCATGGACACTATACAGCCTTTGGGGAAGGCGTGTAGACCGTAGAACGGGGATTCCGCTTCCTTGGAGAAAGAACTGTCGTCCTCTAGGGCCTCAGTATTGGCGATCACTACAGTGTCTGCAGTCTCCTTAACAAGCCATCCCACTGTTAGAAATGTGGGGCAAGTATATCCCTGCTCCCAGCCTGAATACTCTATGATGTCACGCCATTGTATGACAACTAATTTATTGTTTGTTTTTGTCTCTATCACGGTGCTAACTGGTCAAACCCAACCATCGGAGAATACGTTTCTTTTTCAGATGCTCCTGCCAGTTTGCCAGCATTTCTGGCAAGTCTTTCAAAGTATGCAGATGCGACTCTGGAATCTTTTTGGTACTTCTTAGTAAGTCTACTCATAATGTCTGCATATTCTTCTATGTTTTTAGCGCTCAGTATCAACTGAAGTTCCTGTGCCATGATCTCATTTTCCATTTTGGTCATTTGTCTGGACGTTTCTACGATATCTCTAGCAAGTGCAAATTCCATAGAAAACTTATACGCAGGAACTTTTGCAAGCAGAGACATTGCGTGACTTCCATAGGAAGCGCTAAGTTGTGACTCTTTAGCAGGAGCGCCAAAGAAACCTTCGTTTGCTCTAGTGCTGTTTATGGCATCGAGTTCGTACAATACCCTGCCTAAGTTTTCTTCCCCTACTATAGTCTCTAGTTTTTTCCTATAGGCATTGCTAGAAAGAATTTGGTCTATTGTTACATCTCCATTATATATAGCGTCTATTGCAGATGCTTTATACGCTCGTTTTTGCGCTTTGCTTAAACCCTTCAAACTTTCTAATATGTCTGGTACTGTAACATCTGCGTTAAAGGCAGTTTTACCAACTGCGGCTGCTGCTTCTGATCCTTTGTATTCAGAAAATAACTTATCAGCGCTCTTCATAGGTGGAGCATACCTACCAAGCAGTTTGTCTAATCGTGTAATGACGTTTTCAATAGACCTTGCTGCTTTCCCATCTGTTTGCTCAATCGCTCTTTTTGCCTGAGCAGATAAGTTACTTCTAATGTCATGTAAAGTTTTTACATCGACAGAGCCGCTCTTGTTCTGTATAATATAGGATGAGACTCTTTCTTTCCCATCCTTACCTACTGACTTATTTGGTTTTACTATCTTCCAGCCTTGCTGCTCTAGTTTAGCAGCGTTGTTCCTCCAAGTGGTTGCAGGTATCTCTCTCTTGCCCTGTATAAACATCTCAAAGGAAGGTAATTTCTGCGGTAAGCCATCTATCACTTTTTCCCAATCGTTAGATGCTATGTCATTGCCACGATTAGTCTGCGCTTTTCCGTACGCTGTTCGTACAGAAGGGCTATTTAAAAGTTTTTGCAAACTATCTTGTTTAGTAATAAGAGGAACTGTATTTGGCGCGTTGCCAGTAAAGTACGCTTCGCGATAGAAGGCATCCCACACGGGTTTCTTACGCGCAGCCTGCTCCCCTAGTTCTGCAATTGCTGAAGGTAAAAGTGTCTCTCCAGAAAACTCCCTTACTTTAGATGCGAACAGTTCTGATTCAAGCGCCCCACGTTGGCGCAAGGCGTTGACAATCTCCGCTGTTTGCGCTTCATTTCCTAAAGCATTAGATCGACGCAACATACTTTTTAAAGTATTAGTATCCATTGGAAGCCCGGTTTCAGGCGAAACTACACCTACACCCATTCTTTCTGCAAGCATTCTTTGTTGTTCTTGGGGTAGTCCTTCCTGACGAAGAAGTGATGCAGTGGGGGCAATATCTACAGGCTCTCCCCAAATGTTCTCCATTCTGGGTGCCAAGTATCTTTCAGCCTGCGGAACTGTCGTCCTCTCTGCAGCAGCCATAATCTCTGCACCGCCTTTTTTCATAGCATGTAAAACGGCTCGATCTGCAATACCTTGCCTTACATCCTCACCTCTAAATTGTCGTCCTATGTTACTAAATGCTCCAGTAATCATTGGTAGGGCGGAGGCGGCTGCTTGTCCTCCCGCGCCAAAGGCAACGTTCATGTTCGGGTTTGTTTGGGCAACGGATTGCTGCGCCTGATCCATGAACGAAAGGCCGGGGGTTGTTTCTGCGGCCCCTAATTGTTGGGCTGTTCCGTATGCCCCGCCTTTGGCCCCAGCCTCTAGGCTCATTGTTGGGAACGTCCTACTGCCGATATTAAACGGGGAGTACATGGCGGATAGGTCTTGTCCAGCAATTCCGCTTGCTCTTAACGAAGGGGCCGCCATGAACTTAGGCGCTACTGATTGAGTTGCCCTTGCAGCGGCAGCAGTGCCAGATGCCAGACCTCTAGTCCCTAAAACAACATCTGCCACTACAGGTAAGGCCATACCAACGCCTTCAGAAATAGCGGCGGTTTTAGGGTGCATTGTTTGAAACACTCGTCGGTTTGTGTTATACTCGTCTTTAGCCTCTCGGTAAGTTTTATTAGGTAACAACGAGCCAAAAGCGCCTGCAATTTCATCAGCATACTCAAAAGTAAGTCCGCCAAGAACTGACTTAATTACGCCCTCTGCAACTACAGACTTTGGAAGTTTATGCTGCCTTCTTAGGTACTCTAAAACTAATTGCTCTTGCTGGTCTGGAGTAAACCCACTCTTAAATACTCTATCATCAACAAATACTTTTACAGAACTTCCGTCAGTCAGTTCAACATCTACCGGAACGTTTCTTTTTGCAAGAGAGGCTTTATTTTTATCTTCCATTGTCAATACCCACCTTTAAGCGTTTTACCGCTCCACACATCGATTTGGTTCGATGCGTTAAAACTATCGTCTAGTTCAAAGTAATTCTTAAACCCCTTCATAACTTCTAAGTAATGTCTTCTTTTTCTTGTAAAGATATCAGGGTTTATACCAGCGGAGGCAGCCATATCATCGAACCCTTCTTGGGAATATCTCACGCCTGAAGACGGAGGGGCGTATTGGAATGTGTCTCCAAACAATCTATGCGTTTTTATTTTTTGCCTTTCGTACAAAGGCATTGCAGCGATATGTGCAGAATCGTATACGCCGCCCAAAATTGACATAATAGCCCTACGCATTCTTGGCGATAAAGCACTGGGGGCATCGCTAATCTTTGATTTCCACAAAGCCAATAATTCAGGCAGTGACTGCAACTTTGATATGGCCTCTACCTCTGAAATAGAAACCAAGGAATCGTCCCTAGATTTATACAATGCCATAATTAAGTTTGAGTCCATTAAACCGTAATTTTCTTCATCGTCATTCGGTTTATTGAGTGGCGCTAAAGCATAGTCGTATACAGTAGTAATTTTACTTAGCCTATCTACAGAATCATTTTTACCTATTGGCTCAAGTTGTTTTAGGATATTTTCAAACACTTTGTAAGTGTAGTGCCTATCGTATATTGGAGAACCATCTGCGGTTAGTTTTGGAGTTCCGTCTTCATTGTACAATTGGCTTTGTATTGCGGTGTCATTTTCAGATATAACTTTTCTAGGCTCCCCTATGGGCATTCTTTTACCGTTAAGAGGATTAACCAAATAATCCTTTTCTAATGTTACATACCCTGTTCCAGAACCAACAGGTACTTGCAATGTTTCTTTAACACTTACTGGCTTTGCTGCCAAATCTTTTAATGTTCCGGTAATGTTTTGAACGGAACTTGAGAAATCTGATCCATGCTCCGCTGCTTCTTTTTGAAGTTCAATTAATTCTTTAAGGGCTACGTCATAATCAGCCGCGTTATTTATATCAAGTAACTGCTGACGCAAAGTTGACGCTCTTGCTGAAATATCTTCTCTGGAATTAGCAGCCATAATGCCCTGACCAGACTGAGACATTACAGAGTCTAGGTTAGCATTGTTATCGCCAAGTCCCATCCCTGCAAGAGCCATCATGCTTTTTGCAAGTTCTCTCTGCATTTCTGGAGGCATTGACATGAACCCCGGAACTCTGTGTAGAGCGTCAACTACTTTGTCTCTTTGGTTAGACTCTATAAGTCTTTGACCTTCTGCGACTATAGCATCGTCATTTGTTTGAACCCAACCAGGGTTGTTTTCGTAAGAAGGCCACTCAGACCTACTTACGGTGATAACTGTTTTGCCATCTACTGATCTGTATCTTCGAACAGGGTTTTCTAGGTCATACCCATCAACTATATTCTTTAAAGCCGCTACAGCGTTGTCTGAGCGCCAAAGTTCTTGGTTAGCCAATTTAAAGTCCTCGACATCTTGCTGGGTTACACCTTTTTTACCTTTGTTAAAGGATTCCCAACGAGAGCTAACCTCGTCAGCGATAGCAGCAAAACCAGCAGCCTTAGCCGCTGACTCCGACTCAAAGTGCCCTTGATTAGTGAGATGTTGTATTTTTTCTCTTTCGTTCTCGCCTACATAAATGTTGGACGGCGTAACTTGCCCCAACTTGTCTACATTCCATAGTTGAACTCGTTTCCCCGGATTAAACATTTTGGTGACATCTTTAACTTGATCTAGCGCTCCAATAGAAAGACCGACATCAGAAGCCCTTTGACCCATTTCATACGGGTTTAGGCCTCCTTCTTCTTGTATCTGCTGAATGAACTGAGCAGCCTCTATATCTTCTCTTTTTGGCAAAGAGGCAGAAGACCCGCTTGAATATCCCTCCGAAGAAAAGTTTGGGGATTGCCCACGCATAATTCTAACAAGGTTTGTAAGACCCTGAGTTCGCCGTCTTTCTTCTTCTAGCGCTGCTGCCCTGTCGTATTCTGCCTGTAAAGAAGCGCCATAAAGATTAGAGACATTTTGTTGAAAAATATTATCTGCCATACATGGTTCTCCGCTTCTGCAGGAATGGCGCGCTAAGTATTCCATCTTGCTCAACTACGCTTGTTGGATTTAGTAATGAGAATTGCACGTTGCCACTACGCCCAAATGATTGAGACGGTAGAGGCGTTGCTTCAGGAGGGGGCGAACCCATCCCAAGTTGCATAAGTAACTCTAATTGTTTTTGTTTTTCTGCTTGTATTTCAGAGTCAAAGTCATGCTCGGACATTGCTTTAGCGTAGGCACCAGCGTCAAAAGTGTCTTTCTCTTTTTTCTCGTAAGTTGGAGCGTCGGACTTAAGACTCCACAATCCATCGCCAACATGTTCAAACAGATCCTTAGGTTCAGCGCCCTTAGTCCGTCTGAATTCATCGTTGAGTAAGTCCACTTTATCCAATATTTGGGAAGTAGACAAAAGATCTCCAGTTCTCATTCCAGTTTTTATGTTTTCTGGGTATGTTCCGCGATCCCCAAATTTAAATCCCATACCACTGTGAGGATTCACAGACACGCCCGGAGTAGTTACAGCGCCGGGAGTAATAAAGTCTTGAGGGTTAGGCCTTTGAATAGTAGCAAACGGATTTTTCCATTTCCAATCGCCAAATAAACTATGCATTAAATTGCTCCATAATCCACGTACTTAATACCGCCAACTTCATGCACGGCGTGAGGGTACAGAACCTCTGCCTCTTGCGCCATCACACCTCTGCGTGGGGTATCATCGCCAATGTAGTTGAACGAGTAGACGTTCAAGCCTTTCCATTTGCTACCTTCTGGAACAATGTTGTTCTTGATTCTGCGGTCAGAGCGAGCAATTCCTGCGATGCTACCAGCAATACCTATTGCCTGCCCTATTTGATCCATGGCAGACGGCCCGGGTGATGTCTGGTAAGTCTGGCCACCGTAGTTGCCCTGAATGGAGTTCATGTAGTTAGCCAAAGCCTGTTGCGGTGCGGTAGCCTGATACTGGTATCGAGCCATGTCAGCATCCATCGTGGCCTGAGTAAGCGCTCTACGCTGTGCGCCAATGTCGCCAAGCGCACCGTACATATTAAGAGGCGCTGACATAATAGACGGGTACATACCAAGAGAGTTCATCTGCTGATTAATCATCATTTGTGATGCGGGTAGTCTCATGCCCTGCGCTGTGCTGTAGGCATCGCTGTACATCTGAGCAAGCGGTAATGTAAGACCCTGCTTCACTGCCCCTGTTACTGCCTTGTTCTGCTCTAGCGCGGCACGGCTTGACCCTCCGGGCTGATACATAACCTGCTGTTGTCTTATGTTTGGCAAAATGCTTCCATGTAGCCTGTTGATTACATCGCCCGACAGAGCGTCTGCCATTGCCTGATACGGAGTGCCAGCCCCGGTACGAACATTACCCGCAAGAAGGTCGCCCATCTGTTCTGAACTGAATCCTGTCTGCCCAGAAAGCCCTCTAAGAAGTGCATCTTCAGCATAGGCTTGTTGTGCCGCCGACCTAGGCCCAGTTATATATCCTGCTGCGGCATCTTGAGCCTGAGTTTGTAGCGGGTCAAATCCAGCGACAGTTTCTCCGGGATAGTAATCAGGAACCTGATTGAACATCCTCTCGGCCATGTCAAAGCCTTTAAGAAGATACTGTTGCTGACCCCTCCAAGGGGCCGTATTGCTTGTTACAACCTGTGGTGCGCCTCCTCCTCCCATAATTATTCCTCCGACCCTTCTTCTTCGCCGCTAATATCTAACAAACTTTCCCAATCAGGCGGCAATGTTAATGATCCATAAGGGTTTCCTATGTAGGTAGGAAGTCCCGTTCTAATTTGTGGCGGCTCGTAATCCATAATTCCGCCATAAGTTTTGGCATAATTTGATGTCCACGGCTGATAAAGCAAGCCGTTGTTCTCGCTAAGAAGTCCGCCTGACGGCATAAATCTTGACCAGTTCTGCGCTGATGGCCTGTCGTAGTCCTGCACTAATTGAGGAAAGTATATGTTGTCTGGATTAAACCATCCGCCCGGAGGGCCAGAAAGGCCAGAGCCATATCCCGCGCTATGACCACCGCCACCACCACCGCTTTCTACTGGTTTAGGCGCCCCTCCTGCAGATCCAATTTTTACAATAGCACCCGCTTGGTTTCGGAATGTCCCAGATCCAGCAGATGTTTCGTGCCAATTACTCCCGTCAGGAAGAGTAAAAGCGCGGACTCCCGGCGTTAGTTTCGGCTCATAAATTCCTGTTACGACAGTTCCCGATGGTGGGGGCGCCGTGCCGCCGCGTGAATCTACTATCTCTGTTATGTAATTAAGTGCCATTAGTGCATCCTCTTTTGTAAGTCTTTTGTAAAGACTATGTATTTACTTTCCCAATCTGGTAACATTTTTTTCCATCCTTTTCTTCCCCATAACTCTAGGGAAGTGCATCCATTTTCTAGGGCAAACGACTCAACCATTGGGTTAAATTTTTCGTGCAGTACAGAGAAATTCTCCCCGCCTATAGACAGAACCCTTAGAACTCTTTTTCTTGGGTAATCTATAAATTGTGTAACCATTGCCATGATTATTTTTTCTTCAACTATCGCAACCCACAACTGAAATGTTTGGTTTTGAATATGCTCTAAAACATCATCAGTTGACAGTTCCCCTTCGCTTCTTTTGACTGCTTTCTGGAGGAGGGGAGCAACTTCTTCCCAAACATATGGCACGTCATCTAATCCTACTATTCCTGCTTTCATTTGTTTATTCTTGTTGGTCCCGGTATCAGCCATCCAAGGATAAGCGGCCCAACTATAAACAATATAAGCCACCATCCACCTATTAAAATTAGTTTATCTATGATCTCACCGAATGACGGCTTGATCTCCTGTAGTGCTTCCTCCGGGCTGTTCACGTTTGCAATTACACTCCCCGTCGAGGCACCCACCGCAGCACCCAGTATCGGAGCAATTGCACCACTGGTTACTACAGTTCCTATTCCCGCACCTATCGCCGCTCCCGTCGAGGAGTACGTTGCTTCCTTGAAACTCTGGCATCCTGCTAAAAGGCCGCAAGCAACAATACAACCCAAGCCCCAACCACGATAACTATTTTTTGTTTTGGGGTTAGTTTGGCCCAGTTTTCTTTTGCTAGTTCCCACATACATCCTCCTTAAAATGGTTTGCCGCCCCTGAAGGTAAACGGCGTTTCCTGAAATGGTTTTCCCATGGGATTAAATCCACCATTCTGAAATGGATTCCCTTGTGGTGTAAACTCTGGATCATTAAACGGCTTTCCTTGTGACATAAAGTTCATTAATCCTGTAGGCTGCTGAACAGGCGTAGGCTGCTGAACAGGCATGGGAGTTACCGGAATATGCTGGTTAGAGTTAGCATGAGGGAAAGGCGCTTGCTGTTGTGGGTAAGCATGCAAGTTAAAATTTTGGTATGGATTACCCTGACCCATTTGCGGGTTGTTGTAAAATGGAAGTTGGTTAAAGTAGTTAAACACTTTATTCTTCCGGCACTTCTTCTACAACTTCCTCTTCCTCTTCTTCAGGCTCTTCTGGCGAAGGCGTCGAAACACTCTGAGTGGAAGTTTGAACAACATTAGTTGTAGTAGTAGAATCGGCACTGCAACCAATAAGAAAAAACCCAACAACGAACAACATTAAAAATGTTTTAAACATTACTCTACCTCGCTTTTGCTAAATGTTACTCCGGCACTATAGGTGGTTTCTCCAGTACGCACGACAAGATGCGAGGAGCAGCCGTACACTCCCACTAGAACCCATGCCAAGATTATTACTTTCCAACTATACAATTTGCCTAACATAAACTACCTCACCGTTAGTGTGAAACAACTTCCTTAATTCTTACGGGGCCATAATCACCGCCGTTATCCTCGGGTTGACCAGAGTACATTTGAGATACCACTTTTGCCAGCGCGGGAGTAATAATGTATTTAGTATCTGATAACCTAGCGCCCATGATAGACCCATCATTTGTATGTTCCATGATCCCTATGGCGTGTCCTATTTCATGCGTAAGGGTTCTTTCTACTCCGCAAGAATCTCTTGTAACCCTGCTAGCATTTAAATAAATGGTGGCTTTTCGCAAAGTTTTACCAACGTAAACCACCTCGGTCCACCCGCATACCTCTGGTCTAATATTGCTTAATCCAGCATATTCGATCATGCCGGGCTTACCAAACTCAAACTGTATACCGCCAATCTCCCAGTGACTTGCCGCTTCCCGTAATGGAGCAGAGTCTAAATTGATGCGTATTGTTTTAGAGTGCCACCTAACTAAATTCAACTGTCCGTCTTTCGGAGGAACAAATATACTTACATCTACTCCAGATACAGTGGATGCTGGAGAACAAGATATTAAAAATAAAGATAGTAATATTACGGATAATATCCGGGCCATTTAACTTTCACTATGTTTGTACGCTCTTTTAGGTTTACGTCGGAGCCGTTTCTTGCCAAGGCAGATACCATAAAGTAAACAGTTTCCCCCTTTTTCGGACGCCAGTCCCCTAACGGAGCCTGTTTAATGTGATCGCCTGCGACATTTTTACAGTTCTTGTCGAAGTTTCCGGGCTGGAACCATTCCCAAGTGCCTGCGTGCCACCTACCGTTTCTATACACAAACACCCAAGGGTTTGCATTAACCGCAATGTCATGCCCGCCTGAGTTGTGTCGGATCATTTTATGAGGCCAGATGTTTGTTTTGTCAAACCTTAGTCTTATAACTCCGGGGCGTGGGAAGTTGACAACAAGGTTGCTTGTTTCAGGCCAAGAGTACACATTAGTATGAAGCCAATTAACTTCTGATAGTATAATCTCTGGCGGCTCAAAGTTAGTCGAGGTGGGAGTAGTGATAACTTTTTTAGGTGGCTCAGGTTTTTTCTTTTTCTTCTTTTTGTGTATTGTAAAAATAGTAGCGCCTATTATTAAAATAGCAACAATACCCTTTATTGCTGGTAGCCAATCCATTAACTTTGTCTCCTGTCTGCAATTACTACTGGTTGTCTTTCGAGTATTTTTGTTTCAAGAATATCTAAGTGTCTTATAATTCGGTCAATCTCTGTATGCAGTTCTGAGCGACTGACACTTTCTCTTCCTAAAGCCGCTATTTGTCTGGCAAGAACCTTGTCCTCATCTTGAAGCCTGTCAAACATTTGAAATGTCCGACGCAACAAGACGGCTATAACTATAGCCAGCACCCCAAATAGCATATCAATTAAAACGGCGGCTTCCATCATACACCCTTCAATCCATTTCTTGGGTTAGGATTTACTATAAGAGACATCCCATCTGGGGATTTACCGCCCCAGATAATGCAAGCAGTATCAGAATCCTTGTATTTTTTGTTTACTACAAAACTAGAGGTAGTGTGTTCTGCGTTTACAAAAAGAATGATTGTCGTTGTCTCAGACATTTCACTCATAATGATTGGAAACTCTCCATGATGCTCTAAGAGAATCTCTGTCATTCTTTGCAAACTATCTACACACTGAATACCAATCGGTACCTGCTCGTGATACATATCTGGTGGAGGTGGCATTTGAGCATTTACCGCAAATGGAAACAGCAATCCGATTAAAAGTTTTTTCATGGTTGCTCCGGTTTTGGATACTTGGCTTTGACCGCAAGCCAGTCTCCGATAACACCGTCAA
>JAAOEI010000305.1_pt1 | contig 19366 bp, 34 predicted proteins | sample 7059261 | NCBI WGS metagenome assembly JAAOEI01 (sample SAMN14008812, study PRJNA610033) | viral metagenome | isolation source: viral particles filtered from seawater | place: China: Hangzhou Bay, Yangshan Deep Water Harbour | collected 2017-10-31 | reverse complement strand
GCGATCCAGCGCGATGCTGCTGACGGTCTGAGGATTATTTTTTGTTCCATGATTCTCTTTCTGCATCCTGTTCGTTGATGATGATTGTGTAGATGAGCTGGCGCACCTCGTTGCTCACCGCGTGCCCCAGATCCTCGGGGCTGAGCATCCGGGCCATGAGCAGCGTCTTGTCCTGGTTGGCGCGTCTGGCCTTCTCGAGTTCCTGGGTGAGCCAGACGATCTGGTCCCTCATGGCTTTGCGTTCTGCGTCATCCATGTTTACGCCCCCAATGTGCAATAAGTGCAGCGTCAGCCCGGCCATCGTCTTTAACGCGCTTGAAGAAGTATTCGTAGTTCGGGAAAAGCTCCATGGCCCTGGCCCGGCTGGCATCTTTGCCAGGGCTTCGCCCAATGGCACGGGTCCAGGTGGCAGGGGCCACAAAGGTGACGGGCATCTTGAGCGCGGCCAAGATCCCCTCGATCATCCCGAATGACCGGCCAAACGAAAAGACACTTGTCACGCCTTGCCCGGCCATAGCTGATACGCGCTCGCAGTAGACGTGGCAGTCTTTCCCTGCGTACAGGTTAAGCAGCTCGGCCAGCTCATTTGCGCTGACCTGCCTCTTGGCTTTGCCATTTCTGTCCACAGTCATCACCGGCATATCGTGGATCTGGAGCGTGTCATCTGTGAGCACCGCGATGGCACCCGATAGACCTGGGTCGATACCAATGTGCCTCATTTGAGAGCCTCGTCCATGGCCTTGTTGAGCACTTCAAGCCTGGCCGCTACCAGGGCATCAGTAGCGTCATTGAGGCGCTTCACGCTGTCATAGAGTGGCTTGGTGCGGCCACTGAGCCAGCGACTGACCTGTGACTGGTCGATCTGCGCGACCCGGCACACATCGGCCATGGTGTAGCCTGCGGCGCTGGCCTTGACCAGCACGTCTCGGATTGGGTTGTCGGTTGTTTTCATGTCTTGCATGTTAACCCCAAATTGACAACTTGTGCAAGACCATGAAAAAATGGGGGCCAGACAACGCTGCCCAGCCCCCTAAGTGGCAACTGCATCGGGTGGAGTGCCCGGCGCAATCAGCGGGAGGATGAACCCGCCGGGGTCATTGTAAGGGGTGAATAGTTGAGTATTGCGTAGGGGATTTGATGAGATAGTCAATCGGTGTATGATCGGCAAATCAACAACAAGGAGATGTATGTACTCAGAAATCGATGAACAAGAATGGCGCTGGCAGCAGATCTTGACCCGGCCCATTCACCCTGATGACCAACCCCCAACTGATGAGGATGAAGAAGATGCCCAGACCCAAGAGTGAGATCACCTCGGTGGCCGTCACGGTCAGCGCCAGGCTGATCCCGGCGCACTATGCTGAATGGAAACGCCTGGGCGGCATCAACTGGCTGCGCCAGCAGTTGCGTGAGTCAATTCAAAAGCAAAAGGAGCAAAGCAAATGAGCGCGTTTAGGTTTGGTATTTTCCTGGCACTGATGCTGCCCTTTATCGGGTTCTTGTGCCGCGTGGCCGTGGAGCTTTTCAGTTATGGATACAACGCGCTGTGAGTGGCTGGCGCAAGAAACAAATCAAGGAGTGTGAAGAGATGGCAATTGACAACAGCACGGGCAAAGACAAGGAATTTTATGATCTTGGCAAAAAGATGTTTGATCGGATTCAACCGATTACTCGGGGCGTTCCTCAGATTCCTCAAGAGCGTTACTCAAAGCGCCCTTGGGTTGGGTTGACAGATAAGGAAATACTGGCAGATGATGTATTGCGGTATTACTTTGGATTAAATGGCGGGGGTGGGCCAGTGTCAAAAAGCGGCAGAAAAATAGTTGATGCCATCGAAAAAAAATTAAAGGAATTGAATCAATGAAAGCACCACCACCAAGTAAAGAGTTGTGCCTGCTGATGGCCAAGATTACTTACCCCCGCGATGAAAAGCTCAGTTGGACATGGCTATTCGCTTGGGGTTTCCATGAAGCGTATGTCGAGGGTTGGTATGAAGGAGTGAAGCTATGACACAAGATGAAATCATTGAGATGGCACAAGAATGTGGGTTGGTTGGTATGCGCCCTCACCTTGATGGCATTTATATTGAATCACTTTTAGCCTTTGCCAAACGGGCGGAAGAAAAAGCCTTGGCAGAACACGCCATGCGTGAAGTGCAAAGGCTTGGGCAAGAGATTGAGCAAGAGCCTGTGGCGATTCTTAACCATGCCCACGGTGTCCACACATTTCGCAACGTCAAACTCAAGGGGTTACCCGATGGCGAGTATTTGGTTTACATCCACCCACCACAGCGCACATGGGTAGATCTGACGGATGAGGATATTGGTGATGCTTATGTCGCATGGGATGACACTAATGGCGCATCGTTTGCAGACTTTGCCCGAGCCATTGAAGCCAAACTTAAGCAAAAGAACGGCTACGCCGAGGAGAACACATGACAGAAGGTTATTACTGCATAGTGTGCGGCAGATTTTTGCTGGCAAATGAGTTTGGCGTTATTGTCCATGATGACATTTCACATCCACCTGAAATGGCTTTTGATGACGAGGAGAATCCGCAATGACTCCATTGGTTTGCAAGGCCGTCAAGTTTGCGCCTGAGCCAGAAACTGCTTTGTGGTTTGATGTTGGACAAATGGAGCCTGTACTTGACACAAAAGTTCCCGCAGATTTTTTGATGAATTTACCTTCAAAAAGAACGGGAATTGTTGGCTTGGATACGCAAGGAAAAGACTTTGCTCTTTGGCTTTTAAGGGGCGATGATTCAATAACTGTGGGTGGTTGCTCCATGTGGCATGGCGGCAAATACTTTTCTCCGTATGCTTATGTTTCTACCGGAGAAGGGTTCAGAATTTATCAGAAGGACAAAGAAATAACCCTTGAAGATGTTAAACCTGTCCACCGAATGGTGCTTGCAGTGTTGATAAAGCTTGCTCATCAATCGCAGGGTTATTGCCCCACACCAAAGCGCACATTTATCAATCAAAAGCGTCAATTAAAAGGCAAACCCGCTTTAACTTTTGACTGGCATACAGTGGAAATTGAACCGCCTAAACCAAAAAATGATTATCAAGGCGGAACCCACGCAACACCACGCCGTCATCAGGTTCGTGGACATTGGCGTACTTACAAGTCAGGCAAGCGGGGATGGGTAAACGAATGCTGGAGAGGCGATGCAAGCAGGGGAACCGTCTTTAAAGATTATCAATTCAAGGAGAACACATGAAAGCACGACAGGTATTCCACGCACTGATGGCCTCAAAGGGCTACACAGATGCCGATCTAGCCATGACAGGCGACAAGTACACTAATCCGGCTATGCAAGGCAGATGGAATTATTTCCTGGCAGGCTGGGAAATGAGAGGTGTAATGTGATCACGCAATCAACAACAAGGAGTGAAATCATGGCAAATGAAACAACCCGCAAGTTCCCCAGGACATTTACTGAGGCCTTCCCCAACAGTCTTGAGAATGGCGCGGCCATAGAGATCCACGTCCATGAGTGCAGCACCGCTGAGAAGATCATTCGCGTGATCAGCCTCATCGGCCTGATCGTAGTGGCGATGGACTGCTTGGTCTGGAGGGTTTGATATGACTGATACACAAATGCTGATTTTGATTGGCACTATTTGGGTGGCCCCGCACTGCAAGGAATGGTATGCATTTTTTGTCGGTTCAATTTTTTTGATAATTGCCTTAGCTAAAGGATTGGATTTGATATGAGCGAAACAATGCAACAACAGATCGACCTCGAGGTCAACAAGATGCGTGCCCCTGGCGGCACTGCCGGGATGATGTTCGGCAGACATGAGTATGAGCAGATCATCCGCAAGGCCATCACAAATGGCACACTGATCGGGTACGTTCATGGCGAGACGTTCACCCGCGAGCGCCTGGAGCGCAAGTACCGGGACATGGACCAGGAGATGCAGCTCTTGCGCGAGAGGGTCAAAGACCTTGAGCTTGAAGTCATTGCCGCTGCCAAATGAAATCTGCCCAACTACCCCGCTTGATCAAGGCCATCACCGACATTGGCCTGACTTCAGCGGAGGTGGCTGAGACGATCCATTGCACCGACAGGTCTGCCAGGCTGCTGATCAACCGGCTGCGCAAGCAGAACCTGGTCCACGTCCAAGAGTGGACCCGGTCAGAGGTGCGAGGTATCCCGGTGGCGGTGTATCGCTACGGCATTGGCATTGATGCCATCAAGCCTTTGCCCACCAGCGTCAGCGACAGAGTGCGCAAGTGGCGCCGCAAAGAGTCCCTCGATGACAAAGCCTTCAGACAGGCGCGTGATCGAGGCCGTAAAGTGAAGATCAGGAGAGATCCGCTGGTGGCTGCGTTCTTTGGAGAAGTGAAGTGAAATTATCCCCGTATGTCAATGTGGACGTGAAGATGCCCAAGGATGTTCTTGAGGCGCTCACGCTCCATGAGTTTTATTGCATTGGGTCAAAGATCAAAGAGGTCACGCCAGAGTCAGTGCGCGAGTTTTTGACCTTGCGATACAGCGAAAAGATGGCAAATAAATTCAAGCCAGAATATCTTTTCAATTGCCCAAAGACTTGAGCAAATCGGCATCAAGCAAACCAGCGTAGGGTTTCATCTCGAGCGTGCGAATATCTTTTCTGCTTGGGTTGGATGGGTCAATGATGCCCCGATTGAGCCGGTGCATCAGCAGCAGATCAAATATGTTTTGGCCGCCTTCCACTGCGCCAAGACCTTGACCAGGCACGCCCAATGGGTATGCAGAATGACCTGATTGCATGATCAATGGTTGATCTGGGAATATTTGTCCGACATTCAAAATGCTTGCATCAGGCAAATTCAATTGATTGGGATCTGCAATCGCCAGTCTGGCCTCGCCAATGCTCAAGCCGCCTTCATTTCTGAATTCCTTATCAAGCAATGTCTTCTTCATTGACTTGCGTTTACGGTCAGACAGATTTCTGAATTGCTCAATGCTTGCTGGGTCATCAATGCCAAGCCAGTCTGGAATAAATCTGTTTTTTATTTGCCGATCAAGACCCTTTTTCGTGTCCTTGCCCATGACGGTCTGCGCATAAGAAAGCATGGTTTCGCCCGTCATGTTGGCAAAGTCACTGCCTGATGGGGACATAACCCAAGGGATATACAACGGGTCTTTGCCTGTTGTCTCTTTGAGCATGTTCGCCATCTTGTAAATGTCACTGGCTGGCTTTGTGCCTGATGCCCAAACCTGTCCAGGGTTTTCATACATGTAAGGTTGCCCACCTTGCAAGTAAACAGGTCGATTCAATGAGACGCCATCAATGTCAGTCAACAGACCAGTCCTGGTCCGATCTGACATGCTGGTGATGAATGGATAGTCTTGATAATCTGCAAGGTTGATTTTTGGAATGGTGTAGTCGTAAATCGGGACAACGTTCGTCTTTAGATTCCTGAGTCGATCTTGCTCCAATTTCCTGGCGTCAAACCTTGGATCAAATACATTGTTTCCAGGCAGCATTTGGCTGCGCGTTCCTTGAGTCAGATCCTGCAACAACTGAGCAGGCAGACCGCCCCGCGCCATCACGTTGGCCGCGACTGGTTCCATGGCACGCTCTGCCGCCATACCGGCACGCTCAAACTGTGAGGCATACGTGCCCTTGGGGATCGCGGCCAGCAGTCCGGCCTCTGGCAATACTGGCGGCAGCTTGGTGGATTCAAGCAGGCCAGCAACGCTTTGCAGCGCGTTCTGGGCCATCTGGCCGCGGGGTGCGTAGGTGTACTGCTTGATAAAGTCTTGAGTGGCCTTGTCGGCCAGCTTGACGCCTTCCTTTGTGCCGTACTTGCCTGACCTGATGTTTTGCATGATGCCGTAAGGAATCCCGGCCATGGTGGCAGCGGCGCCGCTTCCCAGGGTTGCACCCGTCTCACCAATTGCCTCGAGGTAATCCAGTAGACCAGTTGCCATCATTTCACCTCAATCTGCGAGTAAGCCTGGGACCATCTGGCCTGCGCTTGTGGACGTGCCAACAGCACGGGTCTGCTGTTGCATCGCCTGCCTGCGCAATTGATCCATGAGTGGGGTCAAGCCTAACAAAAATTCTTGCTGTTGGTTGAACCTTGGATCGAGCACGCTGCGAGAGATCTGCTCTGCCACGTTTTCGTTCATTCCTTGAAGGCGAGGTGCGAGCTGGCGCAACATGCTCATGGCACCACCAGTGATGTTGCCACCAATCATCTGGGCACCGGCTTGCAGCATCTCTGATGGTGACTGAGCCTGCAATTCGGCAATGTCTTGCTGGATCGGCGCAGTTGGCGAGCCACCCTCAATGCGGGATCTGGTCACGGCCATCTGGCGCTCACGCTCCAGGTTCTTGACAAATGCCTCGTACTCGCCTTGAGAGTTGAAGACTGTACGCATACGGTCCCGCATCTCACGCGAGTTGAGGAATTTGTCAGCGATGTTGCCCGTCTCGCGCATCCCATAGATCTCGTCTCGCACTGACTGCACCGCACCCAGGCGATACATCTGCTGCTCTGCGTCACCTGGGAATTTCTTGATCTCGCGGTTGATCTCTGCCGGTGTCTTGCGCAAGAAGTTCTTTGCACCCAGCTCGAGCGCGTCCTTGAGCAGCGATTCGCTGGAGAACGTGTCCAACGCTTTGCCGTAAACAGGCACTTCTTGCGTGATGGCATTGCGCAAAGAAATGCGCAGATCATTCAAGTCATTGGCCTGAGATGATTTGCCAGACAACTTAGCGTTGTTTGCGAGGTCGCCAACGTACTTGTACGCCTTGTCCAGCATCAGCATGTGGTTGTCAGGCAGATCTGCATACTGTGGCAGCTTGCGTGCCTCATTGATGGCGTACTGCACGTCTTTCGACTTCTTCAGCAAATTGTCAATGGCAAATGAGTTGATCTGACCAGCGGCATAGGCTTGGTCATAAAGTGGAGAGGCCAGCAAAGATCTGTTTCTGATGATCTCTTCAGCAACATCTCCAATGTCACGCGCACCAATGGCCGTCAAGTCAGTGATGTCCTTGGTGATTCGAGGACCAGCACCAACAGCACGCTCTGTCAGCATCTGACGCACATCAGTCTGCGCGGCATTGGGAATTGCCATCGATCCACGCGCCAAGCGGCGCATTGACTCACCGCCAATGTCTGCCAGCGTCTCGTCCCTGGCCCCCAGGGTCCGCACCACATTGGCTTGGCGTGCCGCCAGTTCTTCTGGTGATATACCCTCTTGGGCCAACTTCTTGGCAATCAGTTCACGCGCCTTGGTGGCAGCGTCTGGCGCTTGCATCAGACCAGTTGCCTCAAGCACTTTACGGCCACCAGCACCAACTGCACCAGTGACTGCTGGAGCAGCACCGCCCAATACAGCACCAGCAGTACCACCAATTGCACCACCCATGACCCTGCTCTCAAGTCCACCAGTAGCACCGCCAGCACCGGCAGCCGCACCTGATGCCGCGCCATAACCCAGACCTCGAGCCATTGTCTGGCCCAGGGTTGGCAAAGCAGCAACAGTGCGAGCTGCACCGGCTGCTGCTGCTGGGGCCGTAGCACCGCCAGTGAATGGGGCTGCAATCAGGGCCGCAGCCGTAGGCAGCAGGCCACCCATAAGCTCACCAGTGAATGCACGGCCAGGGTACTGTTCCTCGTACTGCTTGATGCCAGCGCGGACCCGTGACAGTTCTTTCTCGTATTGCGACTGTGGCTTTTGCCCAGTAACCAAACCACTCATGGTCTGCTGGGCATCAAAAGCGCTCATGCCTTTTGACATCAAGGCACGCATTGCAGCCTCGATCTCATCGGCAGTGTTGAACGTCAAGCCTTGAAGTAAGGACCGGCCAAAGCCTGCCTCAATGGGTGGGCCGCCAACCTTTTTGGCGCTGGCGACTGCTGCCTCAAACCTGGTCGGGGTGTAACCCTCAGTCTTTAGGTATCCGACAACATCGTCCTGAGTTGCATTCTGAGCCTGCATTCTGCGCACGTTTTCTTGCACGCGCTCAATGTTTGGTTGCGTAGCCATTATTTGGGCCTCGGGATAAGGTTGAATTGATTGACGTATGAAGGCGCAGGTGCCGCTTTGGTAGTTCCAGCAGGTGTTGCCTTGGCAGCATCAGCAGCAATCTCTGCCGGGGTCTTGATGCGCTTGAATGGATCAAACACGATCTGGTTTGAGTCTAGCTTGTATGCATCGGCGTACTGCCTGTATCTGTCACCAACATCTGCTGCCATTTGACGTTGTGACTCAATCAAATTTCTAGCCTGAGCATAGAAATCTAGCCTCACAGTATCGATAAGACCTTCGCCAGTCAAAGCCTTGTTGTACTGGGCGCGAACCCTCTCCGGCACGCTTCCGGCATTCTGCGCAGTTGCTTGCTCGCCTTGCATCACGGTTGATCCAGGGTCGAGGATCTTCATGTAACCATAGACCAGGGAAATGTCACCCGCTGCTGATGGATTGAGCGCCGCCGCCTCAACCTTCCGAAATGCCTGCGCCAGCTCAACGTAAGGTTTCATCTGGGCAGTGAATTCAGAGCGCAGATCCTTCTCGTTGGCAAACCCTTTGCCAGTGCCTGGAATGATAGGCTGGGGGCCAGTAGGTGCAGCAGCGCCAGCAGCCGGGGCCATAGGTGCGCGAGGTGCAGCACCTGGGACAGCGGGAGCTGCAACAGCACCAGGCGCACCAGCAGGCGCAGGCATGGGCGCAGTCAGGCCAGCACCTCGGCCACCGCCACCGCCACCGACTATGTAGTAACCCGTTTCTGCACCGCCAACCACTTGAGGTGTAATTGTCTTTGGAAACACTGTGCCGGGCTTAATTTCGTAAGGATTTTCAAACCTTATTCCACCGCCAGTGTCAATCTTTTCTGGCGGTATCAATGGAGAAACGCCAGTGATGGGCTTGAAGGTTCCATCGTCATACATCTGCACAAGAGTTGGTTTGCGATCAGCGCCCATTACTTGTTGAGGAGCGCCGACAGGTTTGGCCGCCAACGCTTGCTGCATTGGTATAACTCCACCTCTTTTGGTGCGTATATAAAAGTTGTTGTCAGCAGCTTTGAATGGTTCGCCGACAGTCTCTTCAAATGAAGGCGCAAGGTTTTCAGCCATATCCAAATATCGCTTTGCGTCTTCACCCCTGTTATTTGCAACCATAACGTCTGCTATTTGACGATACTGATTGGCTTTGATAACGTTTGCTGGAATTGCTGGAGCAGCAGGCGCAACCTGTCCAATCATCTCAGCACGTTGAACAGTTGGTCCAGCAGGCAGTCCAGGCATACCAATGGCCTGCTCTGGTGTGATGGGTGCGCCAGCAGATGGGGCGGCAGCACCGCCACCAAGGATCTTAGCAACACGCTCTTGTAGATCCATCTGGCGCTTGTACTCATCCAGCTTCTGCCTGGTCAGCAATTGCTGAATCGCACCCTCTTGGGCCTTGCCATAGCTGGCGGTCCCAGCCTGCAATCCTGCGCCAAGCGCTTGGCCCAGTGAGATGGGAGTGGCAGATGGGCCACCTGCTTGGAGCAGGGCCGCAGCGGTGGACAGCAGCGCTTGGCGCTGCATCGACTCTTGCTGTTGAGGGGTCAGGTACTCGCTCAGGGCAGACGTGCCGCCACCAAACAAGTCACCCAGCAAGCCCATGTTCATTGTTGCCATGATGTTGATTCCTTAACCTAGACCCAGCAAACCGCCCAAGATGGCGCCATAACCTGCGTACTGAGGGTTGTTAGTGCCACCTATCAATTTACCCAATTCAGCGCCACCAAGAGCACCGCCAAGGCCGCTGACTGTGGGGTTGCGGTAGATCGGCGTGGTTGTCGTACCGCCAAGGTTGGGCACGTTCTGGCCCAGGGCACTGCCAGTCAGGCCAAGGCGCTCAGAGGCCAGGTTGCGTGCAGCGTCAAGCCGCGCCTGGGCCAACTGCTGGCGTTGCTGCTCGGCAGTCATCACGGCCTGCGCACCCGTCATGCCCAGGTTTTGCTGCTGGGCACCCAAAGCACCCAACTGGCCCACGGCAGTCTGGCGAATGCCAGCACCAGCGATCTGGTTGGCAGCGTTGGCCCTGGCCGCTTCCATGGCCCTGGCAGCATCAGTCTGGCCGAACCCGGCTGCCGTGGTGAACCCGGCAGAGCGCAACTGGGCCGCAGTGTCCGCCATTCTGCGCGTGTAGTCTTCATTTGCGAGTGACTCGGCCACTGCTTGGCGCGAGCCACCAAATGCCCTGGCGCCAACTGCCCTGGCCTGCTGTGCCTGCTGAGAGATCTGGCGCTGACGCTCAATGTCTGCCAGCGTACCCTGCACCACTTGTTGCTCGTAAGGGTTTTGGTATGCACTCATGTACTGAGCACCCGTCATGGCCTGGATCTGCTGGGGCGTGTAGCCAGCCTCTGCGAGTGCCAGCTCGGCAGCCCGGTTGGTTGTCTGCTGACCTGCACCGCCAATGCCGGTGGCCGTGAGCTGCTGCTCTGCCGTGGCATATCCTGGGGTGAACCCCTCAAACTGCCTTGTGCCAAGGCCAGCCGCAGCGGTTCTGGCATCAGCCAACTGCTGGAGATATGCAGCCTTAATGTCAGGATCGATGGACGTTGAGCTTGTGGAAGATGACGGTGTGCTGCCAGAGCCGCCCAATGCCTTTGCGGCCAGAGCTGCACCCGTCAAGGCTTGGCCTGGAGTAATGTTGCTCAGGAAACCGCCAACACCACTTGCGGCGCTTCCCAAAAGACCGGCAAGGCCACCAGCACCGGCAGCACCTGCGCCGCCAGCAGTCAGCCCAGCGATGGCATCATATGCGGCCAGATCGGCAGCTCCTGCGCCAGCAGCAGCGCCAGCAGCACCGGCGCCAAACTGCGACATCAAGTATGGAGCACCGAAATATGCAGCCGTACCAGCCGCAATCAGTGGCGCATTCTGAGACAAGCTCAGGTCTTTATCCACCTTTGCCAGAGCATTGCTGGTGCTGCCGATAGGGTCAGCGACAAAACTGCTTGCGGCACTGCCTAATTGATTTAATGCGCCCATTTGAACCTCATTTTGGCTTCATACGTTCTGAATAATCCATCATCGATCTTCTTGATCTCTGACGGGTAGGTGAGTTGTGCAATCAAGTCATTGATCCTGGGGTTGTCGTAGAACGTGACTGCAAAGTCATACCCATGATCATTCAAGTCATCGAGGTACTTCTGCACGTTGGACACAAGGTCTTTTGCGCGTTCACCGTTAATGCAATGAAATTCGATGCCGTTCTTCTCGATCTTCTTTGTCAGGATCAGAGTGTCACCCTGACGCACAACAAAGTTGCCTGTCTTGGGTGCATTCATCAACCCATCAAAGTAGGCATCAACTGTCATGGCAAAGCCACCATAGTTCTTCGCCAAGTCTTCGGTGAGGATTTGCCTAATGTCTTTCATGGTCAAATTTTAAGCCTCAACGCTTGCCAGCGGCGATCACGTCCAAACGGTTGATGCCAACTCTCCAGTCATCGAGCACCGCCCCGGTATACCTGACCTTGACCTGGCGACCAGTGAACCGCACATCTGTCGGCTGACTTGCCGTATATGGGCCGTAAGTTGTCTCGGTTGAAGTTGGATACATTCGCGTCTTGAACGACACAACAACCTCGCCCAGGGTTTGCTCATCAGGGATGATTTGCCGCACGCTCATCACCTGCTCACCCGTTCCGATCTCCACCGGGCCAGACTCAGCGTAAGGCGCGACAGAGTCATATGCAAAGCCAACCTCATGCTCGTAAATGTAACCATCAGACGAAACCATCAGGGGATTCAAGTAGACCCCACGGTCAGTGCCAGCGGTGCGAGACAGTGAGCCAATGGCCCAGTGGTTCTCGCGGTAGTTGTAGGTGACATATGAGTCATTCTCATTTGACTGACTTGACGGGTAAAACCAAATGATCTCGCCATACTTGGAGTTGTGGACAGAGTAGATCTTGCTGGCCTGGTTGTAGTTGATGTTTTGGAAGATGTAGTCACCAACGTCAGACACCAGTGGTTTTACATACCCGTCATAGACCCAGAACCCTGACTTGCTCATCCAGATTGCAGCCGTGTCAATGGCCGCGACAGACTGAGATGAGATCAACCCGCAACCAGAACCGGCCTTCTCAAATGAGTAGACGTAAGGTAACCCAATATAGGTGCCAACGTGAACGTCAACATCTGTAAACAGCAGATTTACACCTCGAACACGCTTGCCAGCCTTGAGAGATCCGACAGTTGCAAGCTCAAAGTCCCCGGCCTGGTTGGTGGATGCCGGGGTCCAAACAGTATTGTTTTCTTGGTCACACCATTGAACCTTGCGAGGGTTGCCACCAGCGCCCAGCGCAAATACAAAACGCTCTGACGTTGTCATCACGGCATTGCAACTCGTTGGCGCGTTGGTGATGGCAGCGGCCAGGGTTGGTGTTGAGAACCCCAACTGCCACTCATAGAGCTTGCCATCAGCGTCTGAGCAGGCGACCAAGTATTCGCCCCAGGTATCCAGACTCCAGGTTGTGGCTGGCGTGATGCTTCCAGTGTCTGGGCGCTGCACGCCATAGGCAAAGTTGCCATAAGTGGAGTACCCGTACCCGGTCTTTGTGGCTGCGTCAGCAATGCCAACAGTCAAACCTGTCGGCGTAATGTCCTTCAAAGTGCCTGCCTCATTCATGGCATACAGCTTTGAGTGAGTACCGGCAGCGATCCAGCGATCCCCTGAGTTGTCGCGCCAGGTGATCAAGCCACGGCATGACCCGGTCAGTTGGCTGCTCGATCTCTTGCGCCATCCACCGATAGGACGCAAAGTACCCTCAAACCATCGAACCAGGTTGGCGTCAAACCACCGCCCGGCTGACTGATATTCAGTGCCGTTGCGGTAAACGCCTGGGGGGATTCTGAGTGCTGTTAATGCCATGATGGGATTATGCGGAAAGATTGGACACAAAACTCACTGTGGCAATGACTGAGGGAGTTGCTGGCCGGGTTGGACTGGTCCCGGCAGCAAAGTGCTCAATGGAGACGCCAACGTCTGAGGGGCGCCACATGAGTTGGATGTAATCGCTTTGGGCCAGCTCCACAAAGTAATTCAATGCAGCGACTGAATGCGATGGGTCCCCTGATGACTTTCTTGGCCCCATACCAAACCTAGTGTTTGAATTGGCAATGTCAGTGCCATTCTTGCGGAACCAAATGTCAACGTCTTGCGTGTCATTGGTAGTGTTTTTCAGTTGGATACTGAATTGCACGTCATAAAGTCCACCCTGCGACACATTCAAACGTGAAGTATTTGACAGAGTGATCCCATTTGCATAGTCAGTTGTGTCAAATGTGATGGCATAGGCCGTTGTGGTGTTGGCTGCCGTCTGATCTGTTCCATCCTGGAACGCACCATAAGGCAGGTTCAAGTACTTGCCACCTCGCGGCCCAAGGACCGTTGACAGGATATTGGTCAGCTTGCGAAAGTACACCAGCAAGCCGCGATGGGATTGCGCAGTCAGGCGCTCGTCATAGGTCTGACCTGGTGAGGGTAGATCTGGCGGTGCCGGGGTTTCGAGCTGCTGGTACAAATTTGTCATGTCAGGACTGCCAAAGCCTCATTGGTGTGCTTAATTCGATCTTCGAGGCCAATTGTCCCACCGTTGATCTTCTTCGTGAGCGCCGCCCAGTCACCTGCCTCGGCCAGGCGGTTGCAGTCATGCGTTGACCAGAACCAGCCTGCCGTCAAGGCAGCGTACTTGGGAGTGGCGACCAACTCAGGCTGCATGACAAAGTCAACGCCCAGGGCTTGGCCTGCGTGAAAATAATTTGAATGCCCGGTCAATTGGATGCAACCTCTGCCAATAAACCTGGCGGCGTCCCCTGATGCCTCGTTGCGGTTTCCCATGCGATCACAGTAAACCTTGTTGGCGATCTTGCTGGGCTGACCCGCGTACTGGTTGGCAACGTCAAGAGTGGGGAAACGCTTGGGCCACAACTTCATCAAGGTGGCAGCGCGATAGTTCAAGTTCTCTTGCAGCACCTTGAAGTGTCCACATTCATGGCCGCATTGCCCAATGAATGCAGCCTGCTGTCTCTTGGTGGAGATGTTGAACCGGCCAAAGGTTTCATTGAGCGCATCAACCCACTCGGGGCCAATGTGCAGCTTTTTGAGTTGATCACTGTTTACCATTGATCTGCTCCCTCACTTTGTTGTAGGTGTCGATGCAGGCGTTGAGCTGGACTGTGTTTCTGTCTCCTTCGATGGCGATGGCGACAACAGCCTTAATAGCCTCTCTGTAAGGGTCGGGTCTTGCTTCGTCCCGATCTCTGACGGCAGGGGCGGGATCTGGGGTGGCTGATACGCAACTTGGGGTGGCTGGGGCCGGGATGCGCAACCTGCCAGCATCAACCAGAGCATTAATGTCAGACTGTTTTTTGTTGATCTCATTCTTGGCCTTTCGCAGGGTTTCAGTTTGATTATTCAGTGATGCCGCCAGCTCTTGCTCTTTGGCGCGTGACTCTTCATTGAGCTTGGCAATGTGAGCCTGCATCTCAGCGTCCCGGTCAGCATACCCAGCATGGTGGCCGTAAGCATAGGCACCGCCAATGGCAATCATGGCCGCGATGATCAGATATGGATTCACTGCCCAGCCTCACGTCTTGCTGCCGCGATCTCCTCGCGGACATGATCGGGTTCCAGGTGCTCGGGTGGCGTTGTCGGTGGAGGTGGCGGCGTCCAGGTTTCATCCAGGGGAGGATTAATCCAGACTGGCAGAGCACCGCTGGGAGGCGCAGAAACAGGGCTAGAAGGCGCTGGTGCAGCCGGGGAAGGTGTAGGTGGCGGCGTAGGTGTAACGGCCTGGCTGACGGCCCCCACGGCACGCTTGCCCACAATGCCGCCTATGCCGCCAACAAGCAAAAGCACGATGTCGTTCAAGATTTTAGAAAACTGCATGTCGAGTGGCGCCATAGATTTAATTGGCTGAACGACAAAAATTAAGCTGTAGAGCAGTACAAAAACGATCCCGAAAAGGATGATGGTTATGCAGACAACGACAAAGCCCCAGATTCTGATCTCAATGTCTTCTGCGGTGTATTTACTTTTTAGCATCTTCGCCTTTCTTATCGTCAACCTTGTTTGTCAATACTGGGGCAACCAAATACTCGGGGCATGTCTGCGTGAATAAGCAGCGAGGTTTCTGGCACTCAGGCAGATCGAATTTGTCAGGGTTCTGGCAGACGTAGCGATACCGATCCTCGCACCCGGCCAGGACCATGATGGTCAGACAAAGCAGCATTCGCATTTACTCTTCCTTCCTGTTGTCATGGCCCATCTTCTTTCGGTCTTCCTCGAGCTGCTTGCGCAGCCTCTCCATGCGATCAATCTGGGCTTTGCTTTCCTTTTGCACTGCCAGGGTATCGAAATAAATTATCGAAATTATCGGCAGCATCAAACAGAAAACCAGCACCATCGCAATGAGCGCGATCAAAAACCCCATCTTGTCTTTCGGTCCATCACCAGGAGTGACCAAAACACGCTCAGATACACGATTATCAACAAGGCGGCGGCCAGGTAGATTGCTTTGTCTTGCAGGTCCGCGATTACCCGTCTTCGTTGCCATCTTGCCTGCGCCTCACGTTGATCTCGAACCTCCCTGGCTTGTTCTTGCTCAATTGAGATCTGCTCACGCATCTCATTGAACCGTGTCCAAAGATCTCCCAACTCTGGCGGCGACTGATAGATCATCTGCTCGCGCAAGTCAGTCTCCATTTGCCTTAACTGGGTGAGTACAAGGGTACGCTGCAAGGCACGCTCTGCCAAAGAGTCTGCGCCATCGTAGACCTCTTCCTTTGACTTGCGCTCTTCCTCAAGGTAGTAATCTTGGATCTGCTGCTGGTGCCGCATGAATTCACCCAAGCGCTTTGCAATGTCTCCCATGACCTGGTTGGGGTCATAAGCAGCGACTTCCTGCACTCGCTTTTGCTCTGCAACGATCTGCTTTTTTTGCTCTTTGGTTGGGTTTGGCCCAAACATGCCAGCGATCTCGTTGACGATCTTTTTAACGTCACCAGCAGTATTCTTAACGTCCTTGTATGTGGCAATGCCCTGCTTGATAGCGCTGAATGCGCTACTGGCCAAAAGGAGGATGCTGATTGGGTCCACATCTTACAAACCAAAGATCTTTGCAAACAGAGATGCAGCCGCACCAGGACCCAGCAAGACGGCCACGATCACGGCATAGAGCAAGTACTCAATCTTGGTCATGCGCTCTGACCCCTTTGCAAGAGAGTCAGAAATAAATTTCATCCTCTCTGTGCAAATGGCCTCATGCACCGCCAGTCTGGTTTCTGTGGAGTCGGTCATTCAGATGCCGCCCGTAGTGGTTCAAGATTCTCAGTTGTCCAAAAGTCTTTGGCGACCATAATCTTCAAATGCTCTTTGTTGCGTGACAGGCAGTCTGCCCACTCAGCATCTTCCATGCCTTCGGGCTTGCCAGCATTGATTAGGTTAACTGAGTCCATTGCGGCACTGTAGTGCTGGGCGATTTGTTCTGCGGTGATTTCATTCATATTCATGCTCCTTACATTGCGGCAATTACAAATGCCAAAAGTTCATCGTAGCGCAAGCCAAGTCGTGTTACTTCAACTGCGCCCTCGGTTTCTGCGGTGTACTGCACAAGGTCTTTTCCTTTGGCTTTACCGTCAACTTCATACCAAGTATCAGAACAGAACAGCGCATAACGAGTAGCGTCTAATCCCTCCGCAACAAAAGCGGCTTGCACTTCTTGAGCAATAGCGCCAATGTGAATACGGGCGGCATCACCTTTTTCGGCCACGGCATCTTTGAATCGGTATTTCTTGATGAGTGCTTTGATGGCAACTGCCACACGCTTTTCGGCATCATCAAGATTTTCAATGTCTTGTTTTGCGTTGGCATCGGATGTATTAATTGTCCCAGTTCCCGCATAAACAACGCTCCACCTATATGCGCCCAAACCAAGGTTCATTACATTGTCAGTTCCGGGAATAAACTGACTGCCATCATTTTGAACATACCTATTATTAGTTGCAGAGCCATTGCCAATAAACGCTATTTTTCCATCCCCATCAGACAGCACGATGTAGTTGCTTGCTGTGCGAATGTCTACGCCGCCTTGGTTGCCGTTGTACTGACCAAGAATCGTATTGGCGTTTCCCGTTGTTATTGCCGAGCCAGCATTTCGACCAATTAAAGTATTTTGGTATCCAGTTGAAGCATATCCTGCGCTTTGTCCAAAATAAGCGTTGTATCCAGCAGAAGCTCCCCCTGTTGTTTGGCTATACCCAGCCTGATAACCCACAGCAGTGTTGTTTGAGGCTGTGGTGTTGGCTTGGAGAGCGCCTTGCCCCAAAGCCGAGTTTGATGCGCCAGTTGTGTTGTAGTATAAAGCGCCTTCGCCAACCGCCGAGTTGTTGTTTGCTGTAGTGTTGCTGTACAAGGCGGCATTACCAACCGCAGTATTTTGAGTGCCTGTTGTATTGCTGTATAAAGAAAGGCGACCAATAGCAGTAAGATTTGTATTTCCACTAGTATTGTGACTATAAGCCGCCTGATAACCTACCGCAGTGTTGTTAGATGCTGTAGTGTTGTTGCCTAATGCTTCCTCTCCCAATGCGGTGTTGAAACCGCCAGTAGTGTTGGCATCAAGAGTTTTCCAACCCATCGCCGTGTTTGCAGTGCCAGTAGTGTTGGCATATAACGCAGTAAAACCAACCGCAGTTACACTGCCCGTAGTGTTTGAGTATGCAGTTTGATAACCTAAAGCAGTGTTACCCGAGCCTGTCGTATTAGCCGCCAAAGCACTTGCACCTACCGCAGTGTTGGTGGCTACAGCACCTGCGCCACGGCCTACGGTGAGGCCTTGGATGGTTGTCGCAGTCCCCGTGACAGTCAACGTCCCTGCCACCGCCAGAGTCTTGCCAGCTCCAACATTTAAGCCAACGCTGGTGCCTGTTCCAGCAGCCGCAAAGACTGCGTCAACGCTGTCAAGGTCAGTATTGATCTTGGTTCCCCAAGTGTCAGTGCTGGCCCCCACCTCGGGCTTGGTCAATAAAAGGTTGGTCGTTGTCGTATCTGCCATTTTTTACCCCTATGCGGCCTGCTGCCACGATGTTGAATTGTCTGCGATCTGGGTCCAGGTTTCAGTGGTGTCTGACTCTGGAGTCCATGTCTCTGCCGTGTCGGACACTGGCGACCATGTCTCTGGTGTATCTGACTGGGCGGTCCAGGTTTCGCTTGTGTCGGGCACTGAACCCCATCCAAACCCAACCATGGTCCCAACAGATCCCACTGCCTCGTTGCCGATTATCGCAACCTCAATGACGTTTGACGCACTGCCAACTTCACCAGTCCCAGAAACACCTGTGATGGCCTGGAAAGAGATCACCTCTGCCGACATGGTGCCAACAGCACCAGTGGCAGCGTTGCCAGTTGTGGCCGTGGACCGGGTTACCCCAACAGAGTCCACTGCACCAGTGGCCGCATTGCCACTGAGGTCGATTGACCCAGCAGGCGCGACAGTGCCCACGGCCAGCGTGGCCGCATTGCCTGTGAGTGCATTGGATGAATCTGGCGCCAGTGTGCCAACGGCACAAGTGGCTGCATTGCCCGTGATGGCAATGGTGATGGTGAGCGTGACGGTTCCGACATTGCCGGTGGCAATGGTTCCATCTTCTTGAATTGATCTGTCGGCCAGTACAGTGCCAACGGCGCCAGTGGCCTGGTTGCCACTGATAACGACATTTCCTATGCCGTAGACGCCCCTGCCGTAATAGCCTGTGCCGTAAGCAGCCATGGTGCTGCCCCTGCGTTACGCCAGCCGAATCAGGCCGGTGCTTGCATCATTGGTTGGCATGGTCAGCGTGAAGGTTCCAGCAGTCACGGTCTGACTGCCGAAAGTGTGGACGCTGACCGCCTTGTTTGACTGAGTCGAGTTGTAGATCAAGACTGCATCAAAGGCCGTGGAGAGGGTCACCGCGCTGTAACTGATGCTGGCGCTGGGGGTAACGAATGCCGTGGTTCCAGAGGTGCTTGGAGCCGTGCCAAATGTCACTGTGACGCCACCAGCCGTGTACCCGGTGCCAGTCACCTCGCCAGTTGAGCTGTATGCCGTGGTGGACGCATTGACGGTGGCGCTTGCCAGGTACAGGGCAGCCTTGAAGGTATCTGCCGTGGTGGCAGCTCGGACAACGCCAGTGCCAAAGTTGTGGTGACCGACAAGCAGCTCACCCTTGAAACTGGTACAGAGGGCTTGAGTGTTTGCGATGATGGTTCCCTTCTTGGGCTATGCCCAATTCACATTTTGATGTTGCCATTTTTTGCCTAATTTTAGACAACTTACATGGCCTTGAGTGATGCCGAATTCCGCAGCTATT
>JAAOEI010000304.1_pt1 | contig 19387 bp, 24 predicted proteins | sample 7059261 | NCBI WGS metagenome assembly JAAOEI01 (sample SAMN14008812, study PRJNA610033) | viral metagenome | isolation source: viral particles filtered from seawater | place: China: Hangzhou Bay, Yangshan Deep Water Harbour | collected 2017-10-31 | reverse complement strand
AAACTTTAATATTTTCTCATAATCCTTTACTATCTTTTGTTGCTCAGGCGTGAGCGTTTGCGTGACGGTGGGCTGGTCTTGGTATTGGGCCGTGTAGCCGCCGGGCGTGGTGTATTGCTCTCGGCTTGGGGCCGCCGGAGGAGGCAAAACCGGCCCATCAATAAACCCATCGCCAAGCGCGATAGGCTCGCCGCGCGCCGGATTGGCCAAAGCATTCTGATATTGCTGCCAAGCCTGGTTATACCCGGACTCATCAAACGTCGGCGCGCTCTGGCTCCATGTGACCGTCTGCGAGCCGTACGGGGTGTAGATGTTCGGATTATTCATCCGAGACTGCGCGCGGGCAGCCTCTAAATTGGCATCCCCTTGCGCTTGGGCGGCTTGGGTGTAATCAGGTGCAGGGGGCGGGCTCGGCGCGCACATTTTCAGGCTCCATAGGGTTTGCTATGGGCCTGTGGGGCCGCCCGGCTTTCGGGGCGTCTCCTACTTTGGAGACGGCTTTATTCTCGCACAAATGTTTTGAATATTGAAGCGACACGGGTTTGTAGCCCAGGTACTCCAGAATCTTACCCGCGCCATTGGTGAGTTTGGCCGTCTGACCAATCTCCACTACGCCACGGCGCACGCATTCAGCTTCCACGAATTTATAGAACGCGAGCGCGTTTCGACCTTTGCGATATTCGGGCAGAAGGAACCACGTATCCTCAGTGCATATCAATTGTTGAGTGTGCATCGAAGGGGTGAAATACATTCCCGCGTAGCCCACTAAACGGCCCTGGTCCCGAGCCGTAAACATGACATGAAAGCCGATCTCGTTGTACTGAAAGTATCGAAAAGCATCGGGGTTGAATTCTTGCCCGTGCCGATACCCTTCGGTTTCCTGCCAATGCATCCGGGCAATAGCAACGATCTGCGGCCAAATCGGCTGCAACGGTTCGATGGCAAAAACAATCATCTCAGCCCCCCCCGCGTATAGATGTAATCGCAACTCATCCATTGAATGGTCAAGGTCTGCGTGGCGACTTTTACTTTCCCTGAGAACCAGTTTCCGGACCATTCATCAGGAGAAGTCCAAACCTTGGATATTTCCAGATTGGCCGCCCAATAACACTGGTTCCACAAGTCCACATTCCATTGGCCTCCGGAGGTAACGGAATAAGTCGCGGTGCCGCTAATCTCCGTATCGCCAAAATCGACATCAATATCCGTCAGAAAATTAAGTGATCCATTCACGGCCAGTATCGGCCGAAACATAGTCACTTGCTTTTCAACGCCTGGCGCTCCGAGTTGCGAGAAGGCGGTTTTGCCATACACCTCGATATTGCTTGCACCATCGGCTTTGCCGGTCCACGCCTTCACGACTTTATTGCTCGTTGTGAAATAAAGCTCACCATTCAAAATGGCAAAATCCTCGGCATCCCACTCAACGAAGCGGCACCAAGATTTCGTGATGGTATTCATCACATACTGTTCGTGCTCGCCGTCCTCAGAAATAGGGATATTTACCAACAGGGCAGAGCGCGCGGGGTACACAATAGCTTCCCACCCGAAGGTTGCACCGTAGAGCCTGGCCGCGTTATTAAACGCGTTTTCGATTTTGTTCGATATGGCATCGCGGTAATCGATGGCCGCCGATTGGAGCGCCTTGGAAAGCGGAAATGCGCCGTTCTGCGTAATCAAAATTAAATCACCGCCAAGCGGTACAAAGCAGCGGCGTCCAAGCGGTTTTCCAATGAAATACGTGCCAACTCGCTCCCAGGTGTTCGCGCTGGATGGGTTTGTCCCGCGATAAATGATGACTTCGCCTTCGCTTGTAACCCATGCGGCGTAATCGTCGGGGCCGTCCCCTCCGTCGTATGACCATGTGCCCATGGCCATCAAATAGCCGCCCTTCTTCGCGAACGAGGAAAGGTTGAACTGCGTGAGTCCGCCACCCGCCGCCCCCGCCGCCAAATACCAGAAGGAAAGCGAGTCTTTTTGAATGAAAAATAGACGCCCTTGGTATGCGTTGACGCTCACAATACTCGTCGTGGTCAGCCCGGTAAGCGCTGGGGTAGAGGCGCCATCAACAGCCGTCCAGGTGCTTCCGTCGTAATAGAGCGGCTTGTCCACGCCGTTGACCAGGATCAGCCAATTACTGGTGCCATCGCCAAACATCAACCATTGATGCTTGCCGTTCGTGCGAGCCGCGACCGAGGCACCCACAGCGCCCGCAGCGGTCACGTTGTAGACCCCGGAGGCCGTTATGCACCACATTGAATTCGTGCCGTTCAGCGCGTTGTAAACCGCGAGCGTCTTACCGTTACCCGTCATGCCCGTTGCGTGATCGGATGATCCGCCGCGAATCTCACAATAGGAGGTGCCGGGGAACCAGTTGACCAACTCAACCGCGTCATCAGGGCGCATAGCCGCCAAGGCATCACGCGCATTCCATCCGCCTACAGGCGCGGGGTAGCTTTGCAGCCCGGCGACACGAGCGCGGGCGGAGCTGGCGTTTGATCGAAGCGCTTGTCTCATACGTCCCAAGACCACTGCGGCACCCAGATGCCGGGCTTGGGTCCGCTGGAACCCGCCTCATCCATGTGCAACACAGGTTTTCCGCCGTCACGTGAAGATGCGTCTTTCAGCATGGTTTCGTACATCCGCATATCTTCCGCGTACTCGAAACCTTTTTCCTTTTTCCACCAGGCGCGCAGCCCCATCAATAGCAGCGATGGCCAAATCACAGGGGTATCGGTGTCCGCCGTGAAATATTCCTTATCCGTTACCCCATCGACCGCCAGAATCCAATTCTTGGACCCGTACTCGAATGCCCATGTCTCTCCAGCGGGCGGCGTAGGGTTGACCAGTAAGTTATCCCCTCGAATGCGAAACGTGTATTGCGGCCCATTCACCTGTAACGCTTTCATTGCCTGCCACTCGACGCCGGTTAGTGGGCCAATTACCGGCAATCTGCGATCTCGGTCCCAAATGGTCAGGTTCTTCATGTACCCCCAGCCCGACCCGACAATAGTGCTCATCTCGCCCTGATCTTCCGCGGCGATAGTGGTATGCAGCTTTTGAAACGTGGCCGCCTGCCACGTCGCCCGAGAATTAGCATCAATGCCAACCTCTTCGAATAGCGCCTTAATCTGGGTGATTTGCGGGTCTGTAGACCCGTACACCGTCGCGGGACTCGGAACGTTCGAGCGTTCGCAAAACCGCTGGACGATCTGAAGGAGGTTCATGGCTTACGCCGCCGCCTTTTCCTGCTGATCCAGGCGGCGCTTGAGTTCCTCGTTTGATGCCAATACCTGATCCATTTTTGTTTTCAAATCAGACACCTCCGCCTTGAGCGCCGCGTTTTCCTGCGCTACGGGTGCAACGTTTTTCGCTGCCTTAAGCCAAGCGATGGCGCGGTTTTTCAGGTCGAGCGCCCCCATGCCGTAGCGCTTCATCCCCTCATCGTTCATCTTGCTCAAGGATTCCACGGTGCGCACGCCAATGGCGAGCAGGTTGTTTTGGACCGCCGGGGATACCATCGTCCATCCCTTTATCGGGATGCCATCTTCCGGGATTTCCTGGCCCGCCTTCCACGCCTTGTACTTCGCAATATAGCCATCGTGCCAAGCCTGCGAAATCCTGCCATTGCGTAAGTTGTCGGCCAATTCTTGTAGCCACGCCGCAACTTCTTTTTCGTTGCAGTCCTTCGAGTAGGGCGGCGTAATCAGCGCGTATTCAACATCTCGCTCCGTGTAGTGCCCGTTCTTGATGGTGGCGTCACGATCTTCTACCCCGCGCATCTCAAATTGCACCCAAGCCGGAATATCTTTTTGCAAATCCATCATGCTGCTATCTCCTCTGGTTGAGCCAACATCCGCGCGACATGGGGCAAAAGCCCCTCGCCCGCGACCGTAATCGTGCAATCCGCGTCCATCAATTGGATGGCGATCTGCTGAAACTCTTCGACCTGGGCCACCATCCACGGCGCGCATGTAAAGGTACGCCCGCCAACAACGGCTTCAATCACCCGGTCCGCGTCGTTTATCTTTTGCTCGTAGGCGTGGTGACGCGCTTTATCGGTGTAACTGGAATCCATGCCGTACAGATGGATGTTTCGATAACCTTGGGTGTAAAAAATGCCCATGGCAATTAGTCCCACGGTGGACCCGGTGCTTATGAGATGCGCTTCTCGCCCACCCGCCAACACTTCCAGCGTGGGCGCCGTATTAACGTGGTACATCGTGACGTTACGGCCCGCGAGCGTTTCAAATAGCGAAGGATCGCACTGTGAGCAAACAAAATGCGCAGGCACCTCAGGCAATACGAATTTCACGTTTTCGGTTCTGGCATCTAGCAGCACTTGGCAATCAGCCAAAATCCCGTTTCGCTGGAGGTAGCGCGCCGCCCCGCCGAGCGCCACAATCAGATGGCCTTGATTTTGCCGCCACCGGATTTCTGAAAGCGTTTGCGCAACCGACGGGCCGCCGCCAACGATGACCGCGTGCCCCGCATGCGCTTCCTTCACCTCCAGCCAAGGCAGCGCGCGCGTGATATTCGCGCGAACATTGTCCGCCGTTTTTTGGTGATCGGTATTGGCGACAATTTCCAAGTCCGCCATGCCACCGCCGCCTATTTTCCACACATCGCGCACCCAAGCGGCATCACAATTATGTGGGCGTGGTTGCCCGTGAAAACACACCACCTTCGTGCCTTTAGGCGGAACGGGGTGACAATGCGCCTTGAATGATCGGAACTCGCCGGGAAACAGGTCTTGCAGCAAGTCGGCGTTTTTAACAAATTCCGGCCCCATGTTGTTCAACCACCATAAATCGCCCATGGGGTGACGCGGCTTTCCATCGTTCACCCATTGATCCCAAATGGACGCGGCGTAGGCCCCCGCTTCCCAGCAGATGATTGCTGGCCCCATCCGCTTTGGATGGTAGAAATCTCGCAGTGTCGCGAATCGTCCGCGATAATTCGCTAGTTGAGCAACGCTCCCGACGATGACGGTATCGAGGTCCAAAAACACCAAGCGCGAGCCGTCCGGGAATAGGCCGCGCTTGAACATATAGAGTTTGCCCCACCACTTTTCTAAATCGTCAGGCAGGGGAAGGGTTTCGATTCCATCATCGAGCCCGGCAACGTCATCCGTGATGCAAACGAATCGCCCCGGATAACCCAGCGGAAGATTTCGCGCCACCATGTCGCGCAAGATGTTGACGTATTCCGGGCCGAAGGCGGTCCCGGCTTTGAGGCAAACAAAGGTGACGGGCGTCGTCCACTTCGCGCGGAATATCGCCTCGTTGCGCATGAATTTCTCCGCGCCCCATTCAATGGTCGCGCCCGTCTTGGGGTGAATCACCATCAAATCATCGCGGATGGTGGGCTTTGCGCCAGCGCGCTTCAGCCGTTTGGCGAAGTCGATATCCTCCCAGCCCGCACCTTCCCGGTAATTCTCATCGAACCCGCCGGCACGCTCGTACAGTTCCCGATGTAGCGCCGCGCAAAACGCGCGCCCGAAGCCTGCAGGCATCTCAGGCGCACCCGTGGCCCTCGCCGTGCTGTGGCAATGCCATTCCTGCGCCTCCGGGCAATAAGCGGAGGCCATCACGTAGGCATCAGGTCCGCCCAGGTCCACCGCGGCGGCCAATTGCTCCAGCACCGGGCTTAGGTGCAGGATTTCCACGCATGACAATACGATGACATCCCCCGCCGATGCCTCTACGCCCGCATTCCAGGCCGTAACGGGCGACTTTGCCCCATCCTTGCGGGGTAGGTCTACCCATACGATCTGTAGCGCTTCCTGAACTGCGCCGGGCACCTCTGGGCGCTCGCAGCCGTCGCAGACGATGACCACCTCAAAACGGAGCGCGGGGCCGTTCAAATGGCCGTACTGTTTGGCCAACAGATCAAGCGCCTTTCGCGCTGCATCGGGTCGATTCCAATACGGGAGAATGATCGAAATCACGCCGCGCGCCTTTCCTTGTGCTCGTAAATATGATTGGGCAGCGGCACATAGACGCGGCCCGTGAATTTCGAGAGCTTGGGCTTGATTTCATCCAGAAATGACCAGGCAAACACTACCAAGCATTCGGGCGGATCATCGGCGAGCCGCGCGATGTTGCACACCGGGATATGCGTCCCCGGCGTGAAATAACCTTGCTTCGCGGGCGCATCGTCCACGATGTAGGCAATATCCCTCGCTGTAAGCCCACACCATTGCAGCATGGTATTCGTGCGCCCACACGCCCCGTAGCCCGCCGCCTTGGGCGTACTGCGCACGATGTCCCCTAATTGCTCGCGGTGCGCCTTGGCATCCTTTGCGAATGCCTCGAATTTCCATAGGTGCTGCACACCGAGCCACAATTCGCGCTCTCGTTGCGCAACCACGCTGCGATTCATCGAATGCACGCCACGACGCGCAGCGTAGTAACGCACACTCCCGGCATGCGTCGGGAGGATGTCTAGGTCATAGATTTCAAGCCCATGGCGCGCTAGCAAATGATCCAGCGCCAGCAGTGAATAGTAATAAAGGTGTTCGTGATAAATCCAGTCGTATTGCAATCCGGCCACCAAGCTATCCAGCCGATTAACCTCGAACACGAACGAGCCTTTATCGCTCAGCACTTTCGCCACTGCCGCGCACGCCCCATTGATATCGGCGATGTGCGCGAAAACGTTATTCGCCAAAACAAGGTCGAATCGCTCCCGCATTGTTTGCGCGAACCGCTCGCCCCAATAGGCATTCACGATGGGCAAATCGCGCGGCGTGACGTTTTCAGCCGGGTCCACCCCAAGCAGCCGCTTGATTCCAATATCTTTCAATGGCCGCAGCAGCACGCCATCATTACAGCCGATCTCCAGCACGCTTTCTGGCGAGAAGCGGCGCACCAAGTCGCGCGCGTATTTTTCATAATGGCGGCGCATGGTCTCAGTCGCCGATGAAAAGTAAAAGTATTTTTCGAACATCGTTGCGGCGGGGACTTCCGCTCCCACCTGAACGAGCAGGCACTTTTCACAAAACTGAAGCGTCAGCGGATAGCGTTTTTCCGCCGCAAATTCTTCAGGCTTGAGAAAAGCGCCCGCGAGCGCCACATCGCCGAAGTTCATCACTTCGGTCGTGTGGTGCCCACAGGCGCGGCAGTTCATTAGGTGATCTGCCCTTGAGTCATCGGGCTGTTGATCGTCACCACCACGGTACTCGTGGTCGTCACAATCGTGGTCAGATTCGCGGTTTGCGCTCCTAGAATCTGCTGCCCGGCGGATGCTAATACCTTGATGCGCCCAGAGGTAGCACTGATGAAAATTGGCACCTGCGGCGTAACAGCCACGGATGTTTTCTTCATCACGGCATTGCCCTCGATCTGATACCAGCCGTAGGCGTCCGCGACGTTCGCGGACATCGCCACGGCTACCGGCTCGCCTTTGTTTTTACCGTTCGCGACGGTAATCAATGCGGTTTGCCACGTGGTCGCGTTGTACTTGACCAAGGAACCCACTTCCGTGCTGGCAACGCCAAGCAGGTAGATGAATTTCCCGTAACCGTACGTAGAGTCATACCCGCGTACGATCTGGCCCAGCGGATGCTTTTGCGTGCTCTCGGTGTTGGCAATGGGCTGCGCACCGGCCAATGAAACGATGTTATAGGCCATGATCCGCTCCTATGCCTTCATCACGCCCTGGCGGGCGCGATTGGAAAGCGTGAGGTTGCCCATCCATAGAATCGTGACGACAGCGCCGTCCTGATTCACTGGCCGAATTTCATCCATCACTTCCAGGTCTGCGTCGCGGTGTGCGACCAGTTCCAGGTAGCGCGTATTGATGAAATACCCATGCGCGGTGGGAATCCCCGAGCCGCCATCGAACAACACCGCCGCGTTCTTGTACTTCAGCCCCACGAAGCCCGCGTCCGCCATGTCTTTGTCGAGATAGCGTTTCAGGCTGGTTTGGCTTTGCTCGAAGAACGAGTAGTAATCGTTCGAAAATACGATCAGGTCCGTTTGATCGTCCGGCCCACGATCCAAGTCCAACCACAGGGGGAGCATCAAACTCTCCATGGTGGTAGGGCCTGGCGTGATCGCGCCGCCGCCTTGTCGAGGGGCCGCCGCGCTTTGCACCAAATTTTTCCAAAACGTGAACGTACCCGACACAATGCCGCCCACCGTTCCGGTGCCCGCGTCCGAAATCAGCGCTTGCAAGCCATTCACCTGATTAGATAACGATCCACTCGAATAAACATCCGAAGAGAAATTGTTGTTGTAGGTATGGATTGCATTCTTCAGCTTCGCTTTGGCGAGGTTGAAAATGCGCGATTCACCGGAGTTAATCCGCAGTTCGCGACCGCTCGAAACAACGTTCAAGGCGATCTGGCGCCACTGGTATTCAGCAGCGGAAATAACGTCTGAGGCCGCGATATTCAGTTCGTCCCAATCGCTGTAGCGTTGGTACGTACCGTTTTCCGCGTACTCCAGCGGGCAGGCGATAGTCAGCCCCCCGTCCTCGCGGCGGTAGTTGCCGCGTTTCTTCATGTACTTCAGTAGCGCGTTTCGATTTGAAACGTTATCCGCCACGTCCCTGCGCACCTTGCGAAATGTCGAAGTGACCAATTCCGTGAAGGTGCTATTGGGGGATGCCATGATTGGCTCCTTTCAGCACTGAGGGCCAAGGCCGCTTATGCGCGGCTCCTGATTTCCTCATGGGTTTCACGCATCACGTCGTCCAAATTGGCAAGGCTCGCTGCGGGCGCTGTGGGCGCTCTGGCAGTGTCTCGACCCCTAACATTGGTCGCCGTCCCTTTTTTGGCGAGCTTGACCGCAGCCTCCGTCTTTTTTCGGTCCTCGGCTTCCCGCTCTTGTTGGATGCGGGCGAGTTCCTTTTGACGGGTCACGGGATTGGCCCAGACCGCCTCTTCGTATGCGGATGCCAAGGTCTTCTTTGGGTCCGCTTTGAGTAGCATGCAGATGTGGTCCGCACACTCCTCGAAATACATATTTTTTTCATTCGCCGCAAAGGCTTCCACCTCTTTTGCGGTGGCCTCGGATTGCTCCTGATAGCGCCGCTGAGCGTCCGCATTGATCGCCGCCTCAATACGTTCTTGTCGCTCGCGAAGTTCGCGCACCGCCAGAGGTTCGCCCACTTGGGAGGGCTGGCCCTGTTGGCCCGTCATGCCCTGAGGCAACGGGATGCTGTAGTTTTGCGCCACACGCATCAGGTACGCTTGCCGCTGTTCGGGCGTCCCCGCAGACAATTGCCGATGTGCGTTAAATAAGAATTCCACGGCGCGCGGCGCGTCCAAGCCCTGCTGGCGCAAAACATCCTCGTGGCGCGCAATTACGCCTCGTAGGGACCGGCCATACTCGGCATCGGTGCTGTACGCCTTAGCGCCCTCTGCCATTTGGCTTTCGCGCTCGTTGTAATACTTGGCGGCGCGTTTGGATTCGTCTGCGTTGAGAGGCACGCCCTTAGCAAGCTTGTCCCAAATCGGGTGCATCTCTCGCGCCCATGATTTTGGAACCGGCAATTCATCCGCCATCACACCGGGAGGCGCGGCATCAGCGCCTACAGCATCCGCCGCGCCCCCATTTGAGAATTTGCCGTCAGGTGCGCGGGTTGTCGTGGTTGAATCCGCGCCGGGCTCTTCGTTATCAATAGCATCGTTCGCCGGTTCGCGATTGGACGTGTCGAGGTTTAATCCAAGATCCGCCGCCAAATCGGTGGACATTTGCTCGGTATCAATCTCTCTCGTTGTATCTTCTAATACCGCGCTCATAACGTGCTCCTCGTAAATTCCAAATCAGCCCCGGCCCGCAATTCCTGCTCCAGGAGTTCTTTTTTACGGGTCGGCATCACACTTAATTCAGCATCGAAGTGATGCTCGATCTTTCGCCCGATTTCCTCGTCTGATTGCGCGATACGGCGCATATGGTCATCCTTCATCGCCGGGTCATATTCCACGCAGTTATTTCTCGCCATATCCTCTAATCTGGCTTGTCGGGAGTTGATAACGCGGCCATCAACCGGGGACTGATAATTGACATCCTGCTGAACGAAGTACGCAGGAAAGGAAAGGAACCGCTTTTCAGCCATTAGCGAGCAGTAGGCGCAAGGTTCTTGCGGGGCGAGCGCGTTCAATGACTGCATACGCACCGTGAGATGCCCGTTATCACAAATGAAGTTATGAAGAGGCAAGAGGGGCCTCCGTCATCCTGGGCGCTGTATTCGCCAAGCGGGATTGAGCTGCCTGCTCCTCCGCTTCGATCTTGGCTTTTAGTTGCATGACTTTGAGATTGGCCATTAACTGGTTGTATTCACCTTTCGCCTGAAGCTCTTCCATCTTCATCGCGTGTTCGCGCTCCTGGAATTGGGCTTCACGCTGCATCTGCGCCGCGTCCAGTTGCGCCTTTTGTGCGGCCATTTGCTGCTCGCGCTGCATCGTCTGCGCGTCTGATTCGGCCTTGATTTTTGCGGCAGCCTCGTCGGGGTTTGGCTTGGGATTTGGCGGCTCCATGCTCTTAATCTCTTCCTCAACCTCGGTGCCGAATCGAAAGCGGCGCACGATTGAGAGAAGCATGGATTTCGCCGCCGCGAACGGCATGATTCCTTGCTCGACCATCGGGGTGACAGCCTCGACAAACTTACTCATCGCGGCCATGGCTTCGGCAATGTTTTGCTTGTCCTCCTGCTCGTTCACCTCCACCGTGGAATTCGTTTCGACATCGATCCGATAAGCGCGCGCGAGATCGTCACGCAGCAGCGCAATTACCGCATCCCAATCGGGTGTCTGCAAAACCTGCTGCGCCTGCGCAATCGCCGGGTCTTGCGGGGCTGGGGGCTGTCCCGCCGCTGTGGGCGGCATTGCTTGCTGCGAGGCGGCGAGCAGCGCTTGCGCCTGCTGTTTTTGTGCCGCCGTGGTGAACGGCAGCCCGGTCATCTGCGCGAACGTCTCGGGGCTGAATTTCTTCGCCGCGATCTCCAGCATGATGCGCAGCATCTCCCGCACGTAGCGGCGTACCTCATTTTGCAGCATCTTGATTCGGAGGCTGCCCCACTGGTTTTTAATGCTCTGAGCGGTCGCGGTTTCATTGGCATTGCTCGCGCCGCGAATGATGTCCGATAGCCCGGTGACCTCATAAATGATTTGCTTGCACTCGTTGCGCGCTATTATTAATTCGCGCAACACCATCACAAGCTTATCCAGCGGCATGAACCAGATGAACTTATCAAGCCCCCCCTCAAGGGCGATATTTGACGTGTTCGATGTGGGCAGCATGGTGTTATCCGCCGCGCCCATCAAGTCGGCCAGCGTATCGCCCAAACTTCCGTCATACGCCCCGCGCACCTTCAGCGCTTCCACCATGCGATTGATGCGCGTGCTGATCCGGTTTAGCTCGGTGGCCTGGTTTTCGTATAACGAATACAACGCGGTCGGGGTTGGATCATCTGTTTTCACCAACACCTGAAGCGGTCGCGGCATCGGGAAAAAGCCGGTCAACTCCAGCGGGTCATCCTCTTCCTTCAGATACCCGTGAATGAACGTAGGCGCGAAGAAACAAACCGAGCGGTCTTTCTTTTTCCAAATCTCATACACCAGACAGGTCCGCTTTTCACTGCCTTCGTCCATGTCCCCCTTCTTGGTTTTCTCACCCTCTTCGCGCTCGTCGTCATCCGTGACGGTAAAGCTCATTCGTGCGGCGATTTCCTCGCCGAATTTCTCCGTGGCCTCGTCCTTATCCATGTAGTGCTCAAAGGCGATCCATGGGCACTTTGACCATTTGCGGTAGTAGCCAAAATACACACGGTTCCACGAGCACAACTCCGGGCATACAAATTCTGAAGTCTTTTTTTCCACGGTTATGGGCTGCTGATCCTCGCCAATCTCCCCTGTTGGAATGGGGGTGACCGTGGCCTCGTACTTCGCGCGCACCAATCCGCGCCCAGGCAGCAACGCATCCAGTACCGCGTCACGCATGGTCTGGTCGAAGGTTTCGTATTCCTCGATATTCGTATCAATCAGGAATTCAAGAACCCTTTGACCCGCCATCGCGCTGGCCCGCGCTACAGGATCGGCGTCCTTGAATCTTCTCTGCACGATAGGCTTGGGCGTCTGACTGTAGAGCGCCGGGGCCATGGTCTCGGTGTTGCTATAAAGGATATTGAAGGGAATCGTTTTCTTGCGAACCCCGGCATATATCTCGCGGACGCGCTCACCCTCTTTGCGGTATTCCTTTTCGCGTTTTCGCGCCGCAGTGATTTCGTTCGTCCAATAGCGCACTACCGCGCTCGCGCCTTTTTCGGTCGCTTCTTGTTCGGTGTTTGCCATTACGCTATCGCCATTCTTGCCGCGCCTGTTTGCGCGACTGCCCAGCCGCCAATAAAGGCATCCGCCGCATTCACCGCTGCCGTGCTCACATGCATTGCACCGTCGTTGCGAACCGCAATGCCGCCGATAAACCGCGCATTGGATGGCGCGTCCGTGGTTACGTACATGCGCCCATCCTCATGAAAAGCGATGCCGCCAATGAATTTCGCAGCCGCCGGAACCGCGCCAGCGTTGAGGTTTTCAACGTATGGCTTCCCCGCGCCGTTCATCGCCCATCCTTCCGCGAAAAACGATCCCGCAGGCACACCAGCGGCCCCGTTGAGCGCTGAGAGTTGCCCGGCGTCGCTGTAGAGTCGCCCGTTGATAAATGCGCTCATGCGGCAATCTCCGAGCGTTCACGGCGGCGCTTTTCCATGTGCCGTTTCATCAGCGAGCCCATGGTCTGGTTTTGCACGCTGGCGGCGAGCAGCGCTTCCTCGGTGGGAACTTCCCTGGGTTGCGCCTTCTGGGCCTGCCAGCACAACGCCGCTATCCGTAGGGCGTCCGCTGCGTGCGATGTCCAATCGTGACGCGGCTTGTCCTTGAACATCTTCTTATCAGAATCGTATTCGCGCTGGTATTGACGAATCGCGTTGATGCCTTCCGAGCACTTTTCAGCATCAAACCAGACTCCCGGCATCATCTTGCGCACGGCCTGAATTCCATCTTCCACGCTCAGGCTCGGCGCAATGTAAGCGGGTCTAACGCCCCCCTCGACCAGTTGTTCAAGTATCGAGCGGCCAGCCGCCGCCAAAGTCTTGGGCTTCGCATCGTGCGGCAGCCAGTGCAGCGCGTATCTATAACCCTTGTCGCGGATCACATCTGCGTAATGCGCGATATCCTTGCCGCTGGATGCGTAGAAATCTATGAAGTGAATTTCACGCGCAAGAACTTGGAAAAACCAAATCGCGGTATCGTCGTCATAACCCAAATCCCAAGCGGTGTACACGGGAATCTCTGGATCGTATGGGACGGACCGAATGCGGCCCGCTACCTCCGCGCGCTCGATGAGGTCGCCCCAAATGGCACCCATGATTGCGGCATCAAAAGAGCAGTGGTATTCCTGCCGAAAAACAGCATCGCCGTAGGTTTCTCCGTATTGCGATGTCAATTCCCGCAACTCTGTTGCCAACTGCTCCGGCGTGAATATTTCTGTCTGGTCAACTGATAGACGCTCGACAAACCATCCCGGCTCCTTCTGCGCGAGCTTGAATAGAGCCTCGGCATGGTTGTGTCCTCGCGGAGTGGTGTTGAACATGGCCCAGCCGCCGTTTTCAAGCAATATGGGGCGGATGTAGGCCCATCCTGACGGGTTTGATAACGCGTACTCCGAAAAAACAACACCAATAGGCGGCGAGCCCATCAGGGAATTGGTGTTATCCGAACCCACCAGTTGCCACGTTGACCCGCATTTGAGCTTTATCATCATTTCGTGCTCGCGCGTGGTCTGGCGTATTTCCGGCGGGAACACTTCGTCTATCCTGCGCATGCCGGTATGAGGGTTAATCGCATCCCATACGGCTTTCCGCGCCTGCGCGTACTCCGGCAATACGTGCCAGTAGTTGCCTACACGTTCATGCGCACTAACAGCCGTGGAGTGCATACAGATTTCGTCCTTTCCAGAACGACGGTGCCAAATCGCGACAGCGCGCGTACCCCCTTGCTCGCGGTATTTCCATAGCGGCATCTGATATTTGCGGGGCTTCCATCCGTTAGCCGGAATTCGAATTCGCAAAGCGGACAATCTCCACGATGAGAGGGCCACCGTCCGGGCCAGAATGCTCTAGGAGCGTGGGCATTCTCGGGTGGAAATACTGGAGTGCTGATTTCGCGGCTTCGAGTCGATCAGCCTTTTCCGCGTTTTCATCACGCATCACGGAAATAACATATTCGAGAGGAGTAAGTCCGCCGTCTTTAGCAAGCCGTTCCGCAACCTCACGCGTGCGCGTCGTGGTCGAGCTAACCTTTCGCCCCGCTCCAGGTCTCGCGCCACCCTTCGCCATGAATCGCTCCCATCAAAAGAAAGCCCCGGTACAAGCCGGGGCTAATGAGGTGGAGAACGTCACGCCCTGGCGGGCCGTGCGGGGATATTCTCTGAGGAATCAAAAACGCAATTGCGCTTTTCGGCTAGGCGTGCAGCGCGGCGATGACCTGGGCATGCAAATCGAGCAAGCGTTTTCCATCCGTGTATCCAGGCTCAGATCCGCCCTTCCATCGCCGAATGGTGCTCTGAGGTCTGCCGAGTCGGCGAGCCACCTCCGTGTTGTTGACCCCCGCATCATGCATTTCGGCCAACAGCCGAAAACAATCCAATTTCTGGTTGTCAGGCTTGGTCATGCTGCCGCCGCGAAGAGCACCGATTAGTTTTCACGAATCACCCCCATTACATCCTCGGCGCTACGGCACACGTACACGTTTCCGGGCCATAGGGCCGCGAATTTGCTCTGACCTGGGCTCAGGGTGCCCTTTGCTGTTTTAACCTCCACCAGAGCCGTTACGCGGCCTTTTGGTGTGCGTTTGGCAATCAGTAAATCCGGGCAATTTCCTCCAACCCGCGACAAATCGAGTACGCGCCACCCGCAACGCTCAAAAGCGCAAGTGATCTCGCCATGGTTCGCATCCCGGCGACTAGCGAGGCGCATTAGCATTTCTCCATGCTGTATATCGCCACGCGAGCGCCGCTGGGCGTGGTAAATGGCTCGCTCTTGATTGGCCAGCCGTCGCGCCGCAATTCGCCTGCCCGCTGGGATAGCGCATAAATCCCGTATTTCGATAGCGCCTCGGCAACGGTCAGCCTCTCCCCGCGCCGGAAAGCTGCCAAGAGTTTCCCGCACTGACTTTCTGGCTTGGGATCATTCGGACCAAAAGAATTAAAGTTGATTGATATTTGATTCATGTTTGCGCGTTATCTATTGCAACAACATCCGAACCACATCAACAGCAATTGCAGCCCATCCCATAACGATCATTGCGCCGAAGCAGATTGCCCCAGCGATCACGCTTTTGTCTTTACCGTCCATCGGAAATCCTCCCTACGACGTGGCTAAGCATCGGCGGTGGCAATCCCTTCGCCATGCGCGCTTTCCTCTGCTCCGGCGTCTCGTACACCGGACGATTGATGAACGTGCGCCCCGTGACCGTGTAGCGGTGGCCGCGAATATCAACGGAGTCATCAGGCAGCGAGTCGCCGTGTTTCAGATTCATAACGCACCTGGAAAATTGATTGATTTCAATGGAAACGATGGCAAGTTATTGATTTTTCAATCACGCGGCTTCTGTCTCGCGGTGCGTGAGATTTGCGGCAGTCGCGGCGATCACGTCGGAGGCGGAAGTAATTTGCAACGGCGTCGCGCCTCCTCCTTTGAGCACCCTTATGGCGTCCTCGCGCTTGCCAATTAGGACGGGTTCGCTCGGCTTAAACCCCTTGCTTGCGTTACCCATATCGGCAATTCCAAGCAACTTTGCGGGCCAAGAATCCAATGATCCGCGCATGCGATAGCCTTGGTAACGCGTGACGAATTCATTGCCCTTGAACGGCGTTTCGTCTTGCGTTAGCCCGCATAAATACGGCCAACCGCCCATGTCGTGAACCACCTGATTTATGAGCGGATCATCAAACGTCACGCTCTGATACGCGCCCACAGAGAGCATGGCTTGCGTGACCTTCGACCAGCCGATCATCGCCGCGTCCTTGGTCGTGCCACCGAGCAAGCGCACCACGTCCGCCGGTTTCGGTAGGAATCGGCCTTGATCGGGATCGACCGCGTGCCGGTTCAAGGCGTCTTTGACCGCCGCGAAATCGAAAGGCTTCATCGCCCCCCACCAGATCGCGAGCACCGCCTCCGAAAGTTCAGCGCGATAGAGCGCGAACACGCCGCGCATGGTGGCCGCGAACTGGCCTGATTCGGCATCACGCATGGGATGTCTCCGGTGGTTTCCAGTTCTCAGCAACGATGCGGTTATGCTCTTCAAGCGCGGCTTGCTTGCCGATGGGATTCCCAGAGCGCGCGCCTTCTCTCCGAACCCACGTTCGCCACGTCGCGAACCAATCCGCCTTCATCCCATCTTTGCCGGGCTTGGCAACCCAATAATCGCGAAAATTTTCCCAAACGATTTGGGGACTTAGGTCGGGGCGTTGGGCTTGGCAATAGGCTCGCCATGGCTCCTGAAGGGCATCAAAAGCGAGCCTGGAGCCGCGTTGCGGCGACCTCTGCTCTTTCCCGGAATCAGGAATCAGAGAATCAGGAATCAGAGAATCAGGAATCAGAGAATCAGGGGGTTGCGACCCCCTCTTTATGGGGGGCGAATTCCCGGAATGTTCCGGGGTTTTTGAATCCTTAATGAGTCCGTCACTCCCGGAATCTTCGGGCTTTATATCTCGCCTTAATTCCGGGATATCTGGCGGCTTGATGACACTGTTTTTCTCGGAGTAGTGGGGGGCTTGATGGACCCTGAATTTCAGAATTTGGATGAATGCTCCATCCGAATTCCGGTATCGCCAGATGAATCCTCTGTCGTGAAGCTCGCGCAAAAGCGGCTCAACATCCTGCGCGTCAAATGGTAATAACTCGCCCTTGAGTCGCTTGGGGCGATCCTCTAGGCGCCCCTCCCTGTCAGCCATCATCCATAACCCGGGGAAGAGATAACGAGCCCATATGGAGCACTCCGCGAGGTCTTCATTTTTGTACATGCCGGGCTTAATGTTTCTGGCCCTAGGCATTACGCCACCCGTAAATCAACGCCTTCCCGCGCCCGCATTTCACCGAGATTTTTCTCTGACCGAGCAGTGAATCGCAGGCTTTTGAAACCGTGTAGACGCTGGCGCCGGTCCGGCGGCAGATGTCGCCCTGCCGGAATTCCTCTGGCTTCTCGCGCTCGATCCACTTAATGACCGCGCCGAGCGGGACGCCCTTCCCGGTGGAGATAGCGGGCGGTTTGAATCGGAATTCGTGAATCCGCATCGCGCCAACAGCGCGCGCCGCCGCGTTTAGATCGAGGAAATATTGAGATGCCGAAAAAGACATCGCCCTAATCCTCAGCCGTTGTGAACGCGCTAACGATATCGACGCCCTCCGCGCCGAGCCTTACCGCGTCATCCACGGTCGCTTTTTCGATGATGTACGCCTGGAGCAAGTAGCCCTCGACCGAAGCGCGGCGATGGGCGCGGACCAGCATGCTCTTAGCGACAATCCCGGATTCAGGATGCGGTTTTACGAGATACACGGATGATTTTGCGGTCATGGTTTCCTCTTTAGGTTGTAGACCTTGGCCGGAGCGCGGCCAGTACGCCTTTTCACGCGGCGGGCAAGGCCCTCCGAAAACAATCTCGACGCAGCCTCATCCAGCGTCATCCCATCGCGATCCGCAATCCGCTTCACCTGTTCCATTTCCTGATCCGATAGCGGCGTTTGAACCTCGTGAGTCACTATTAAGGGCCCTCTCAGGCTCGAAACAAGGGCAGTTGCGGGGGCGCTGTAGCGGTGAGCGCGGCCTCAAGATCAAGCCGTGCTTGCTCCAGCAACATTTCTCTGGCGACCACAGCCTGCTGCTGGCCGGTGTAGTTGTTCCACGCGGAGAGCAGTTCCGCCTCTCGGTCGTTCAGGCGAAATTTTACGACGTGACGGCGGATGTTTGAAGGGTCTGAATACATGATTTACCTCCACGCAGTAGGCAAACGAACAACGTCGCGGCGGGAAAGGGCGGCCCATGTTTCACGGGGAAACATCATGCGGCGGCTTTCTGCTCTAGCTGCCGAAGTCGATCAGGTATGTCTGCCCTCAGAGCCCCATTTGAAAGAACCTCGTACTCGCACTGGTGATCCAAAGGTATGCGCCCGCGTTGCTTCCAACCATGCACTACCTGTCGATCGATGTCCCGCGCAGTGGCGGCTGCAGCAGGCGTCCCATAAAAGGCGATGAGGTCTTCGTATGTCATTCCAATATCGTAAATGATTATTTACGTATATGTCAATCACTATTTACGTGATGCGTCGTACCTTACGTCCATGAAAATTAAACCCGTAGCGCCAGGATCTAAAAAAGGCCAAGCGAAACCCATAAAGCGCAGGCTAGATCAAGGTTTCAGTGAAAGACTGATCATGGCCATGTCAGCCGCCGGGTTGGATGTGCCATTGCTAGCCAAGCGCGTCGGATGCACTCGCGCCGTCCTTGGAAAATACAAAACTCCAGGACAAAGCAAGACCATCGAGGCCCATCTATTATTCGAAATTGCCGACGCTCTCGGAATTTCGGTTTATTGGTTGCTCAAAAACGAAGGAAATATGGGCAAGGTGGTTTCGTTAAGCCCTGATCAGTTGCTGCTTTTGAACCTATATTCGATCATGGATGAACCAAGCCGCTCTGAGTGGATTGAAAAAGGAACCGAGTTGCAACGCAAGCGCCCTTCTCTCCGGCCGTCTGCAGAAAGTCCGTTCATCAATGATCGGCAAAGAATTGCCAAGCTTTGCTTGAGAAAGAATTACCAAGGCACTGATTCTTTGGCTAAATAATTTTTTCTCGCAGATGTAAATAATTATTGACACTTAGTAAATATTCATTTACATTCCCCCCATCGCTGCACCGCAGCCACAGGAGATGGGGAAATGGAAAAGGAAGTCACCGCACCGAGCGAAGCGCAAGCCGCCGCTCTACAGATCACCAAGCAACGCCTCAAAGACTGGTCCGCGTGCGGCGACGGCTACCAGTGGTTCGTGAAAAAATTTCCGCAAGGGGCGCAATTTTCCGAGGTGTACGACGCGCTGCGCGAGGATCGCAGGTATTCCGATGGGGATTGGCTTGTACGCAATGTGTTCGCCGAGCTAGATGTCGTTGCGCGGGTGCGTGAAACGGTGTCGATCACGGGCGCGAATAAGGAAAAAATTGAAGATCAGGTGAAGGTGTGCGGCGGCTCCTGGGCCAACGCCGCCACGACCGGCTCCTGGGCCAACGCCGCCACGACCGGCGAAGGGGCCAACGCCGCCACGACCGGCTCCTGGGCCAACGCCGCCACGACCGGCTCCTGGGCCAACGCCGCCACGACCGGCGAAGG
>JAAOEI010000303.1_pt1 | contig 19387 bp, 48 predicted proteins | sample 7059261 | NCBI WGS metagenome assembly JAAOEI01 (sample SAMN14008812, study PRJNA610033) | viral metagenome | isolation source: viral particles filtered from seawater | place: China: Hangzhou Bay, Yangshan Deep Water Harbour | collected 2017-10-31 | reverse complement strand
TCCGGCATGCCCTGATATCGCAGCTCTTTGATTGCGGCTTGGCAAACAGCGTCACCAAGAAAGGCTTGCTCTTCGACAAATTCAGCAGCCGACTTGTCGTCTTTGAACTTCTTTCTCTTGTAGCGCAAAGCAGGATTGTCTTCTGGTGCTTGAAGAACCTGAATTTGAAGCTCGCCGTCGCACTCACCGCCGCACACCTCAAACAAGTCCCACCCTTTTCTTTGCGCTGCAAGAGAATGCTTCTCCCAGATCCAGAACTTGCCAGGCTTCATTTTCGGAATTTTGTAGCCATCAAAACTCTTCATCTTGTCAACTCCAGCATAGATAGATCCCTCCGGCGTCTTTGATGGCTTTTGAGATTTCTGCAATTCTTCGACAGTCTTCCTCGCCGCTTAGATATCTTGCGTCTCGCCTGGAGAGGATCATCTTTTCGATCGTTTCGTTTCGTTTTGGTAAAACGAAAACACATCCGAAATTCAAAACTCTTTTTCCGGACCACAGCCACATAGCTTCGTTTCGATGTGGCGGCTCGAATCCATCGTCATCTTCAGGCTGATGCCCATCTTCATAGAGATTGATGTTTCCCAGCCAAGCTTCTCCGTGCGTGTCAAACATCGCCTGGATGACATGACGACACGATTCGTTCAGTCTGTCGTCCGCTTCTCCTGGACAGTCATCGCAATTTTCGTTGCGATTGATGGAGTCCAGGAAAGCGTCAACATGCTTGTTTTTGGCGTCTTCGACTTTGTCTTGCAGCATTCTCTTCTTTCAGGATGACGAGGTTTTTGTATTTGACAGAGCACCTCCATTGACGAGGATTTGCACTGGACTTGTTGTAGATGACATCTGAGTCGAAATCGACGCAGCAAAAAACGTCGGACTCTCCTGGGGTATGCCGCACACACGGAACATCAATCGCGGCGACGACTCCTGTCATGCCTGGCGAAAAAAAGACATGTGTCCCGCGAAAAGAACCGTAATTGCTGTAGTACGCTTCGACTTTTTCTCGAACAGTCACTCGATCGCCGATTTTTGGTTTCATCCGCCCCTCAAATATCGAATAGAGAAGTAGTCAGAGCAGTCTCCGAAATTCTCATCGAAGACGTTGCCTCGTGAATGCTTTGACGGAGCTTTCCATGAAGCCGGTTTGTGAATGTCTCCAGCTTTAACGCTTCCGAGGCTCTTCGTTTCGACATCAATCAAAGAGACAAAAGCGTAAACGGATTCTGACCCAAACGAAGTTCTGGTAATCTTGCACCATCGCTCAGAGTAGCTGGCCTTCACGGAAGGAGGTTCTCCGTGGTGCCCCTCCTCTTTGTGAATACGAACGAACATTTCTTTGAGATGATTGATGTACGCCTCAATCCTTTCAAGAAGGCTGCATTGACTCATTGATTTCCTCCTGTGGGACTTTGACTCTTGAGAGAACGGTTTGCTTGATCCCACGGTATTCTCCGTGGTCTTTGACTGTCGCCTTAACGGTTGCTGTCTGTCCAACCTCGAACCATTTTGCCGATTCAGAAGCGAACCAAGTGAATTGATTGCCGTTCTCGTCAGTCAATTTGTGAATTCCAGTTGTTCCGTATGAGCCTTCGCTGTTGAAGATATTCAAGCACGTCAACGTGAACTCTCGACGCTTGCCGATCTCGCCTTGCCATTCTGAATTTTTGGCTTTTTCGTGTTCTCGAATGCGCCCCATTGCTTTGTCGTAGGCAACCAGAATCGAGCAGGCAATGCCAATGGTTTTGTAAGTCGCAAATCCGACACGACTCACAAGATTGCAGTTGTAGAGGTAGTCGTTTTGAAGGTCTTCCAAAGAGCGAGCCCACTCAATTGCAAGCTCGGCTCTTTTTTGGTCATCTTCGTTCGGAAGAAAAGAGTCTCGAACTTCTTTCCATTCCTTGGTGACTGGATTCGGTGGATTCAAGAGATCCCACACGCGATCAGCCGTGGCGTTAAACGCTCCCTGTTCTCGTGCTGTTCCTCGTGACTTCCACCCTGCTTGACGGACAATCGAGCTCGTCCAGGTCAAAACTGTCTTGAGTCGGTAGGAATACTCAGTCCTGAATCCTCCGGAAAATTCATCAAAATCACTGGCGTCCGCAATGAGCTGTCCGAGAGACCACAAGAGCTCTGCGGCAGCAGCGAAGCCATTTGGATCGCCGTGGTAGCCAAGGAAGTCTTTTAGACATTGCCTTCCGACGCACTTGTGCGACATCGTCTCCGGGTGCCTCACCACGAACGTCTCTTTTCGATTCCGAGACGTATTGCAGTGATCGCACTGCCCAATTCTTGATCGAAACTCGACCGGACATTCGTGCCCAGGAATCACCCGTACCAGATTCTCGACCGAGCCGTCGTCCGTCTGGATGGGCTCCAGGATCGCCACGATCTCCCAGCCGTTGAGTCGCGGCGTCTCCCCGCAGACTTCCACGGCCACCATATTCATGGTTTTGCCAGTAATTTTCGTCTTGTCGCTAATCCGCTCCAGGTCGCTTTCTTTGATCCAGTCGCGACCATCAGAGCGGAGAACTTCACAAATCACATGATCAACTTCTGGATCAGAAATTGTGATCGGCGGAGAGTTAAGCTTTTTGGCTTTCTTGTTGAGAACTTGGATTTGCTCACAGAGGCGATCGTAGTTGCACTCTGGAATCACATGCCTCATCGAGAACTCCTTGAGAAAAAGATGTCGAACATGGGCAACAAAAAGAGAACGTAAAACGCAACGAGCTTTTCCAAGATGGACCTTTCAAAAAACAGAGCCACGGATCAGCATTCGCCAATCCGTGGCCAGTGGAGTGTCAGTCTGGAGGAACGTCTATTTACGCATGGAGATTGCTCCTGTTGGATCGTCAAAAGCGAATGTTGACGATGAACTTTTTCGGCTTGCTGCCAGGGAGAAGCAGCAAGTCTTTTTCTGGCGCATCCCCTATCGCTTAATTGCTCTTTGGTGAGCCAGATTCACCACTGGGATCGCCTCCCAGGTTTGATGCTGGAACCTTATCTCGCTCCAGATACTTTGACAATTCTTCTTTGAGAAGGAGATGTGTCACCGGATCGAAGCTCAGATGAAGCATTTTGTACAGACGCATGATCTTTTGGCACTGTGCATCACCAGCATATCCAAGAGACCCGATTGTCTTTCCGTGTTCTTGGAGCAGCGGAAGCGTGCTTGCATCGAAATCGTTTCTGTCGCTGGCCCATTTATTGTCGGCTTCGATATCAAGCATGGCCTTCGAATTTTCTCATGGCAGCGCCGATCGCTTCGCAAGGAGAATACCCTTCAGCGAGATCTTCGTCGTGCTCATTCTGGACGACCCAGACTTGCTTTCCGTTATCTCCGAGACGTCCTCGAACCAGTTTGCAGTGCTGATCTGCCAGCCATGCCATCAGAACTTCAGGCGACAAAGATCCTTCGCCATTTGGGCCAGGACCGAAGTATTTCCAGTGCGTGAGAACAGCGAACTGTCGCGGTTCGCACTTCCGAACAGAGCACCACATTCCATCGGAATCAATGAACGCTTCGTGGCAATCGTAATTGATGTCGCCGATCAATTTGCCCCAGACGATTACGCTGAGGTATCTCTCAGGGCTAGATTCAGATGCCGGGTTCCATTCAGTGTTGAGCATTAAAACGGATTCCTTGAAAGGTAATTGCAAATTTCGATCGCAATCAGGTTTCTGGCCTCGATCGGTATTTGATTCCCGATCGTGATGATTTCGTAGTTCTTTTCGCCTTCTCCAGCGTCGTTGTCTACGACGTAGATCGGATCGTTGTTGCGTTCCGTTAATACGGAAAATCTCGGAGGAGCCTGACCTGTTCTTTGTTTCTCTTCGAGCTCTTCTCGAAGGAAATCGACATGGCGAAACAGATCATGGAGACCCTGGAGATCTTTTTCGTTTTCCCTGCAAACCTCCGGATCGAGAGAGGTTCGTCTTGCAACAACCCTGGCTTGAAAAGAAATCGCCTCGCTGAATTTTCGAAGCCAGCTTGCAGTGCGTTTTTGGATGCTGCTTCCAAAATTGTAGAACATCGCCCCGTCACCAAGACGACCAGGCGGATCGTGATCCGTGTCGCATCCCCAGAGAGCCGCATATTCCTCTGGGCTCATGCCTTCGATTTCGGTTACTGGATTTGTTCTCATGCTAGTCACTACTGTCGCAAAAAGAGCCAGCTTTGTATTTCCAGGAACCGTCCGGAAGCTGTTGCCGAGACGTCACGAGCCCGCATTGTTGGCCACCCATGAAACACCCTTGAGACCGCAGGATCTCGAAATCATCGTCCGTCATTTCTTCGCTGGACGTAATCTCATAGCTCTCCTCAGAACAGCACCGATATGGAGATCCGCTTCCAAGGACAACAACAACGGCGTTCTTGGGCCACAGCTTCCCAAGTGACTTTTTGGATTTCACTTGAAATCCGCAGTTGTCGTATTTTTCAAAACAGGCGACATCGTCCGCGCTAAGGATTCGAGTTTCTGGAGTGTGAATTCGGTCCCATTTTCGAGTCTCCGGATTCCACTTTGACTGAGATGTGTTGAGCCCTTCGACTTCGAACAGCTCTTTCGCTTCCGCTTCGCATGTCGGTTTCATTTAGCTCTCCTGGATAACTGTAAATTCCTGGCCAGACGCTTGAGCCAGGAAATCAAATGCTTTGGCCTGCGAGACCAAATCTTGATTAGGCGTCTCGCCATCAATCTCAAAACCAATTCTTGCCGCCATGTCGAGGTACTCAATTCCAGTTTCGGCAAACACAATGTCGTTGCCGTCTTTGTCTTGAAGTGCAAACGAACTGTTTGGTGCTCCATGCGGACCCTGAACGAGAGTCAGGCGAAGCGGCTTTATCAGTACGCTGATTTCGAAGTCGTCTAGTCGCTTGATTGGGACAGTCGAATGAAACCAATCGAGAATGTCTTTTTCTGCCTGAATCACGCTGTTCGGGACGTCGTAATATCGAATCGAAAGCATTCCGGCGCTGCCAGCAGGAAGAGATTCGCGATCTTGGCAGCTTAGATTTTGTGAAATCTGAATCACCTTGACCTGAGATCTTCGCTCAAGATCTTGCAGAGGAATGATTCTCCCGGACGTATCGGCAACACCGTCCAGGCACATCGACTTGACGACCCATTCATCAGGATCAAAGTCCTTGCGAATGTGCCTCGACAGCTCGGTTCCAGAGACGGTGATCGTCGCAACGTGCAGCGACGGGTAATTGCCAGATCGAAAAGAGATTTCAAGCCAGCGATCACTGGTTTCGAGCTGTATCCACGCATTCAGATAGCATTCTTCCGTGTGAAGGAGAAGGATGTTTCCTTTTTCAGATTCAAGAAGATTAAACACTTGCATCGCTCCTGACTTTGAAGTTGTTCAGTTTTCCAAGTTGACAGATTTTTTGTTTCCAATCTGGCTGCTTGTCATAGATGTTGCCAGCAACAAGCAACGTCTCTTCGCCTGCGTTCCAGTGTTCGTGGGCACCGTCGATAGCGTAGTGGCCACTGTAAATGTAGATGTGCGGAAAGTTTTGTTTCTTTCCAGCGGGCTTCGGTGGTCTCAGATAGTGCATGTGGTTGTCGCCCATCATGTGGCCGTCTTTCCAGGCGAGCTTTTTGATGAGCGCGAATCCACATTGATTCAGGTACTTGCAAAGGCAATGCAGAAACTGGCCTTCTCCGTAAAACCCATAGAACTTTTTATCGTCCTGCTCTCGAATAACTTTCAGCGATCCGCTTTCTCCGTGTAACAAAAATTCAATCTTCACTGAGGCGCCCTTGAGATTTTGAAACTTTCTTGTCGCCATCCAAGAGTGAACGCTTTCTTACAATGAAGGCAAAGAGGTATCGCAATTTTTCCGACGCCAGGAGGGCTCATTGCTTCTGTTTCAGCAACGAACACAGCGTCTTTTTTGCAGATCCTGCATTCTGTTTCTTCTTTACGAAGCTTTTTCAAATAACAAAGCGCTGAGCATTTCGGGCATTCGCCAATTGGTATCTCTTCACCAGGTTCAAGCCTATCGTGAACATCACGAACCGGCTGCATTGTCTTCGAAGCAATTCCGGTCCATTCGCAGTTGTTGCAATAGCACTTTCGTTTGTCGGTTCTGTCGCTCAGATACAATTCAGACATTCAAGCTCCTTAAATGACGTTGACGCCAGACAGCTTCCAGATCTCATTTGTCTTCTTTTTGATCGTCTTGAAGAACGATTCCATTTGGGAGTTCGCCAGGCTCTCGATTCGCCACGAAAGCTCCACTTGCCGTTCGAGCTCTCCGTGTCCTGGTCCATAGATCGTTTTTTCTTGAGCGGTGCCTTTGTCGTGTGTCACGCAATCGAGCCTTGGATCTTCTCGCATGACCCAGATGTTGGCTCGCGTGTCCCTGGAGACTTCCAGGATCTTTTCCCAGAGGCTGTCGCACGAAACTAACTCAACGAATTCAGTCACCAGAACGATCGTTTGGCGATGTCGATAGATTTGTCCGTACACACGAAATCGCCCTTCCGTGTATTTCGCTTGCAGCTTATCGACGTGATCCGCAAATTTGTTTTCTGACTTTGAGAGATTCTCAGACCGACGTTTTCGCCATTCTTTGTCAAGAATCTTTTTCCACTGCTTAGCCAGAGGAGAAGTTTCTTTGCCTTGAATCAGGCAGACTTCCCGCCAGTCGAGCTTGTTGTCTTCGCACAGCTTCTTGGCGTCGATCGAACCAAGGTCCGGAATCAATTGATTCTTGCGAAGGACTTCTCCAAGTGACGTAATGAACAAGTCGGCTTTGGTTGCATCACACAAACAACCATCATTTCTAAATCTCTTCACGGCTTCCTTTCGGTTTTGAAAAGCCCCTTGCCACGGGGCTAGATCGTCAAGTGAATCCTATTGGGTACTTTCCGCGATCCCGGTGAAGCGGCACGAATTCGGAATTCACGCATGTCCGAACGTGCTCGACTGGCGATTCATTTGCCGTGGCAAGACAAATGAATGCCAAAATCAGAAAAGGAACGAGCTCTTCGATGATGACTCCTTTAGAGCTTCAGGTAGAAAAGCGATGGCGACAACTGATAACTGCATCGACCCATCCAATTCCACCAAGTCTTGGGCCGCGCACTGAATTCAGGTGGCACTCGTCTATTTTGAAACCTTTGTGGCAGAAGCCGAAAATTTCTGTGATTTCACTGGCGACGACATCTTCGAATTCTTCGTACTGCGAAGAGCCTTTTTCTGGTCCATTGATAACCAGGATTGTTGCTGGCAAAGCACAATCGGCCTTCGAATCGTACCCGTCACAATCCCATTCGATTCTTGAAAGCAGGTAGTGGGTCAACTTTGCTCCTTGGCGGCATCCGCTTTTTGCATGGACTCTCCCATCTCGGCGTACTTGCTCCAATACTCAGGCCACGCCGCTTTGATCTTGGCAAGATTTTCGGAATCAGCATGTTGTGCCGCTTTGCCGAGATTGCTGACGAAATGCCCTCCGCAGTCAATCATGGCTCGAATTGTCCAAATGTCTTTTTCTCGATCGCTCAATTTCGGTTCCTCCAAAAGAGTCTTCTTGCAGACAAAAATCGTTCGCTTGTCGTCGCGATGCCTCTTGGACGGAGAAGCTAGTTGAATCCATCCTGAGTTGCCGTACTCAAAACCGGCTCCCCAGCAACAGGACGTTTTGGATTCGAGATCGCTGATTGCTTGGGCGCGATCCGTGATCTCAACAAATCCAGAATCACTTGTGCCGTACTCACGCTGTAACTGTTCGAGACTCAACACGAGCTTCTCCTTCTGGGTAATCAAATTCAACGACGTCGCCGACAATGCGATGCGGAGTTCGACCGCTCAGCAAATCATTGGCAGCTTTTTCCGTCAAGCCGTACCCATCCATGAATGTTCTGACCATGTGCTTGCGATCAGTTTTGCACTTGTATCCATTCATGGCCCATCGCAAGAGCCCAGGTGTGTTGATCATTTCCGAAGACAGCAAGCGAATTGTTTGAAGTTCTTTTTCTGCTACAGGCACACAATCCTCAACTTTCTGGCTTCATCGAGATCGAAATCTTCAAAATGCCAAACATTGTTCCAAAGGCAATCAAGCGCGTGCGTCAAGCCCAGCGACCCAATCACGCGACCGCGAGCCGTAAGGAATTCAACGTCCCTGAGATGAACATCGTATGGACGAACAGGGTCAGAATTAGCGGCTGCTTCAGATTCTTTGTGAAACAACTCGATCAGCTCGCCAAGCATTTGTAACCGAATCTTGTCGTTCAATTTTTCTCCTTTGCCATGCTCCTGAGGAACTCGATGACTTTGTCTGCCGGAGCAGAAGAGCATCGGAAAGAGATGTTCCTGGCTCCGTCCGAATAGCAGCTCAACTGAACTTCATGGATGCTGCCTGGCATCCAAATCGAGGCGCTGAACTCACCAACTTCGACATGATTAGAAACTCTCGCTCCTGGAACCTGAGCCAAGAATTCGCTCACGAATTCACGCATTCTGGAAAAATTTCTCGATCTTGCCTGTCCGATTTCAACGGCCTTGGCGGTTGCTGCAATCGCCGAAGGAATGATCTTCTTTTTGATCGACTCGGCAATCACATGCGGGTCGCGCAACATCGAAACACTCATCGACGTGACGCACTCGCCGCCCGCATCCTTGATCGCCTTGACGCCTTCTGCAAACCCTTCTCGCGGATGATTGAGCTTCTTCCAGACACGAATGTTGGCCCGTGGCTCCTTGTGAGAGGACGGATCTCGCTCGATTTCGAGCTCAAGCTCTCCTGTTGGATCTCCGACGTTGTAGTAGACGGCATACTTCGTGAAGTTGCCTTCGCTGAAAGAGATCCTTGTCTCAGATTTCATAGCGCTGGCAACTCGTTCGCGAAACAGCATTTCTTCCGCGATTTTCAATCGTTCCTTTCCAGTCGCCCATTCACTGAACTTCGGATCATGAGATTTGAGCTGCGAAACAATCGCGTCAATTTTTACTTGTTCTTCGGGAGTTACTCGTGTCACGGAAACTTCTCCTGAATTTCAATCTTGTCGCACTCATCAATGGCGTCCATGAGACCCTCGATTTCTTCTGGCGTCGGAACCGGAAACTCATCGTTGTTTGTTGCGAATTCCAAAAGCTCAGCGCGGTTCATTGCGTATTTCGTACTCAATGAAGCTCGTAGATGAGCCAATCCAGCCAGCAACCAGCATCGCTGTCGAAATGTTACATCTTCAATGGTTGAGATCATTTGGTTTTTCCTGAGTTTGGCACTTCAAGCATCTCGTGATGTTCATGCCGATGGCACGCAATTTTGAGTTGGAGTCGTCAGCGCAAGCCCATTCAATTCGTTGGTCTCTTTGGATGTTGATGGCGACCACTTGGAGAAAGCTTTCGGGATCGCATTTTCCATAGATTTCATTGAGCTGTTCGATCTGCTCAAGACTGATTGCATTTTTTCTTCTCGGCGTCGTCACAAATCATCTCCCTCTTGTTCTGGTTCAGGATAGAGCTCTTCAAGTCCGACGTACCCAAGACGTGAACACCACGTCAAGCGGTAGTTTTCATCTTCAAAAACGTCATCGGCGTCACCAGATGAAGGTTCGTCCGTAACTTCTCCGCCGCCATCACCGAAGTCCCAGTCACTGAGATAGAGAATTGCAGCTTCCGGTCCTTCGTCGTCGATGATCTTGAGGACTTTTTCGGCCTCTTCGTCTCTGAGAAAAACGATTCTGTGGTACTGCATCAGAAAAATATCTTGTACTCAGGACCATCAGGAGTATTTACGACGTAAACGTAGTGACAATTCTCTTGTCCGGCCTCATTGAACTGAGGTCCGTCGTCACCGCTGCGCCCGACTTGCTGCGGTTCAAACCACTTTCCTCGAATGAGATACATGCACTTGAGCTTTCTCCAGAGCATGTCACTGAATGCTTCCCAGTATCCGGAAATTTCGCATTGCGCGACGCGAGGCAATCGCTTCCATCTCTCGGTCTCGTAGAGCATCCTGGTGCGAGTGGACAACAGGAATTTCTGTTCCCAACAAAACCGTTCCGCGTTCTCGAACATCTGGCGGATTTCGCACTTGATGTCTTTGATTGCTTTGCACTGTTGCTTGACTGAAAAGATTCTTGGTTTTCTCAGGAGATCAACGTCGGTCATGACTTGTCCTTTTTCAAGAAGTCAAACTTTCTCCACGATCCCGGAGTTTCGCTGGATTTCACACGAACGAAGCGGTAGTTGCCCCAGCATTTACGAACTTCTTTTGCCGCTGCCAGATCAGAGATCGCTCGAACGGGAAATGGGTATCGACGCCATCCAATTCCGTGGGCAACTTCCACGGTCCAGTCTGATTTAACCGGCTTGTAATTCCTTTTGTCGGCAGCATCGCAAGCGTGAATAGCATCCGACAAGAGGCTCATTCTGCGTCACCGATAATTGGGACTGCATAGACCTGTTTTCCGGTTCCCACTTCGAAAACTGGGTACGGACAAACGAACTCGTCTTCTCCGAACCAATCTGCATTCAAGCAGTATGCCTTTGGCAAAGAATCATCTTCGCAGCCTTCATCAATCGAACAGGCACCAGGAGCGCACGGAGAGCAGAACGGTGCGTAAGTAAAGAACGGAGACTCTTGAACAAACAGCTCGCCACGAGAATTGGACGAGATTTTGTAACCGTCTCGTTCGTACCATGTCCGCTGGCATTCGCCAGTTCCTTCGTATCCATCGTAATCAAGGTGATCGACAATCTCTTCGGCCAGGTTTTCCGAGTCGTTACTTCGTTCGTGATTGTATTCATCAAGAACTTTTTCAATGGCCGCAGCAAGAGACTCTTTAAGGTCTCGTTTGTGCTTCTCAAAATCCAGGTCGTCGCCTTTGCTGTAGAAGTCGGAGGCTGCCTCGGCGTCGATTTGATTGGAATGAATGACTCCGAATCGAATTCCTGTTTCTTTATTGAGGTTGGTCCGACCTAAGCCGTAGTCGATGCCCGCGTGCATTTCTTTTTTGTTCCAATGGTTCCGTTGGAAACATCGCGATACATCTCGCGATACTCTTGAAGCGTTTCGATGACACAAAGAATGAGTCCACGACGAAGCGGAACTGGCAATTTGCGAACATTCTTGGGACGACAAACTCGCAATGCCTTCCTGAGAGGCGTCATGCAGTGCATGTTGCCGAGCTTCAGTCGCACGATTCCGCGATTGTCTCCAACCAGCTTTTCAATGGGTCTTTTGTACTTGTTTTTGGCCACTCCAGAACTCCTTAAGAGAAATCCACCCGCGACGAGATGCGCTATCATCGTTTGGATGGTGTCGAACAAGAAAGTCTTCACCATGAATGTCTTCAATGACGCAATCGCCGTTTGAAAGAACTCGATGAAGCGAATGAACTGATGTGTGGTGCTCACGATCAAGACGGACGAAATCTCCACGGCGAGGCTTCAGTGTCGAGACCCCCATTTCCATTCGCCTTTCTTTTTCTCGGCGAGCTCAACGGCTAGTCGCTCAGCATCTGCTACACAGAGGCAATGAGGATTTGCCCAGCCGTGATCTCGCATGAATTTCGCGCCTCGGATTGTGCGAAAAGGGCCAACGACTGCCAAGAAGCGTTTTCCAAATTCCGCTTGCGTTGGTGTCGCCTCGTGGCGAAAGATTTCTCGCACGCATCCTGATTTGATGCCGAGAAAAGGCTTGGTTTTCATGAGGCCATCAGTTCCGGAGTTTCAGCGTCTAGTCGATACGAAGCGATGCCTGGAGTTCCTTCTGGGAATTCCGTGATCGGCGGTTCTTGGCCGCAGTAATCATCATAGCATTCGTCCAGCTCATCCTTGTTCCATTCGCCACCATTATCGACAGACCAGTATTCCAGTCGTCGCTTACGGCCCTTGCGAATAATCAGCAGCGAGTTCTTGACGTTTGCTGAAATATACAAACGATCAAGAATGTCATTGATCATATCGTTCCATCCAATCCAATCGCTTCCTTCCAGATAACGAGCCTTCGCGTGTCGCCCGCCTCCTAGTCGGCACGGGCCAGCATGGTTCCCGCAGTATCCCTTTTTGTTGCGAAGACGGACGCCGCATTCTTTCCAGCCAATTTCAATCTGGCCGTCTCGCTTTCCATGCCTCACGCCAGCCGTAAATCGAGAGCTCGCGATCCCTTCAATGATCGCATTCATTACTTCCGCAGTACGCGATTTTTCTTCCAAAGAGACCACAAAAGACATGTCACTCACCTCCGCTTGGTTCAAGTGATTCGAGCTGTGTTTTCATGTCGCGAACATCAATGAGAAAATCATCAACTTCTTTTTGTGTCCACTTGCTTTCGTGCCAAGCGAACACCGCTCTCCGAAGTTGATCCAGAGCCGAAGCTGCTCCAAGTTCTCGCGAGCCATCCTTCGTCATTTGCAGGCCGGATTCGATCGTGCCGCACATCACGTCGAAGTCTTTTGTGATTCTTTTCAGGTGCTCATTGAGCTTTTGGCGACCGCGTTCACGCAGTTTTTCATCGAGAGTTTGCGTATTCATTGCTATGCTCCTGCTTTCATCAACAGAGACTTTGTGCCTGTTAAAAGTCTTTTCATGTCATCGGAACTGATGATCGGAAGAAATCCACCTCTTTCGATCCATTCCAGAAGATCGCAAAGATGCTCGCTTGTTGCTTCGTGGTCGTCAGCATCCATTGCCTCCAAAAGAAATTTGAAAGCTTGATTGGGGTCCATTAGTTGTCCGCGAAATGAATCGCTTTCTCCGCTTGTTTGAGTGCCATTGGATCGTTCTTTTCCAGAAATGTTCGGATGTTTGCGTCAAGCGTCATAACCTTGAGCGCATGATAGAGCTTGTTGCCACGCATCCAGATTGCATTGACTGTTGGTTGCGCCAAAGCGTGCATACACACAACCGGGCATTCTTCGTCTTGATGGGAACTCGAAAAGATACCTTTCATATCACCCCTTCAGCGTTCGCCAAGCGTCAAGCCTGGCTCGGTTCCAGAAGATCCTGGCACGCTCCAACGCAGACGTGCCCGCACAGGCCCACAAATCCAATCCACCGCATTCGGCGACCTGGTCTCGAAAATACGCACGCACCAGGCCCATGAACTCAGGCTCGCGAAATCCTTTGGGTGGAACGTCGCCTCCGGTCCATCCATGCCTTTGATACGTCTTGCCATTCGCTTCGATGGTGTACGTCATGGCTTTGGCAGTTCCACATTTTCAATGACGCCCCGATCATCGAAACTGACGACGACTCTGGCTTCATCAATTTCCGCACTGAACACACAAGCCTTTGTCTTACCTTCAAAGACATCAAGAATCACGCGAGGCTCGTCTTCGTCAGCCACGAACACCTGCAATCCATTCACTTCTGGCATGACCCGAATCGGAATCTCATCAACAACCGCAACGACAGCTTCTCCAAGCCTGAGTCTGTCCTCGAATTCATCAATTGCTTCCGCGAGCTTGAGCTGCTCTCCGAGCCAATCTTTACCGGGAGCTGACGCTGCCGCCTTGACGGCTTCCAGGAATTTCAACATTAGTCAACCGCCGCGTGAAAAACAGGCTGAGAGTTCTTTTCAGCAAGTGTCGCCGTGACCATGTGCTCCTTTGATTTCGGCGGCTTGAAATGTTGAATGGCCAACTTCTTTGCTCCGTACAGTGAATCGGCATGGCACTCAAAACGCTTTCCGTTGTAGAAACAAACGTAACCGTAGTTCACGGGGCTTCCTCCGTTTCTGGGTTTTTGATCTGAATACGACAAGAGTTGTCGTCTTCAAAAACGATTCCATGAATCCAAGGACCAAAATTCGTATGCAGCAGTGATAGCTGCTCTCCGCTAAATCCACGACAGTCTCGGCGAGCGAAAACAAGATCTGTAATCCAGTCAGATTTGTGAAGAATCATTCCGGCGTCAGACATATTAAGCATGCCCATGATGTCTCGGCAGACTTCAGAACGGGCAGCTCTTTTCGATGGCGATGCTGTCGATGCTCGAATTGCTATGTTGATCCCGGCATTCAGCTTCTGGATCTCGGACATGGACATCTGGAAATTGATAATCCCTTCTTCTGGGTATGTATTCAAAGAGATATGCACAAACTCGTCTTCCGTAAGTTGTGCGAAGGCGTATCTGGCAATGCCCGCAACGGATTTCATGAATTGCCTTTCTGTTTTCGAGATTTGATTGGGTTACTCAAGCAGATGAACCAGAATGTGCGAATGCCGCCATTCAACTGATATCGCTGTCCTTGGTAGGTCACGCTTTGCCATCCAGAGTGCTGTCGCGGAACTCTTTCGATCATCTCGATCGAGTCTGTGAACTGCTGCATGGCCTTAGTTTTTGGGCTGACAATAGACTCGCTCTCTTGTCCGCTTTCCCAGCGACACGTTCCTTTTCCAGAACGAACAACCAGCGATTGCGGTCCAGAAAACTCTTTCATGACTTTCGTCCGGTCAGTTCCTGGAGAACACCATCGAATGGTCTCCAGAGGTCAGTTGGAAGCGCCGAAACATTGATCTCAGAAAGCAGTGAACTTGGACTCATCGCAAAGACGTCCCAAGTTAATTTGTCGCCAACAACGTACCTCGATAACGCCGAGAAAACGTGCCCGTCTCGAATCACCAGGCATTGAATCAGATTTTTGGGCTTTTGGTTTTTAACGAAGACTGGACGTGATTGTTTCATTGGTTTTCGACCCATTCCGCCTTCCAGCGGTAGCAATTCAGGGTGACGTACTTATTTCTTCTGGTCGGTCGGCTTTTGTAATGAGACGGCCATGTTGCAAAATGAATCAAACACTCTCGATCCTTGAAAGCGGAGACAGATTTATCGGAATTCTTTTTAAGAAAGACTGTGAGCATGTTGTCTCGCCAGTTCTGATGCCCTGTCCTCGATATCAATCAGTGTCTCTGCGACTTCAAAAACTCGATCCGAAAAACAAAGCTCTTCGTCTTCATCAAAATTGACAAGCTTCGTGAATTTCATTCCCAAGCGATAAAGAGCCTCGTCTTTTGGCTCCTCCCAAACGCCACGTTCGATAAAACCAGAAAGCTTTCCGCAGGCACACGTCAACCAACAATTGGCGTCTTCAAAGTCCTGAGCATCAAACTCTCCAGCTTGCTCAGCGGCAATGATTTTTTTGCCCCAATATGTCTGATCTAAACGATACAGAATCAAAAGTTCGTGCGCTGATCCGCGATCTGGGATATCCTTCATTGCTTCACCTCAAAAGGAGCGTGACGAAATCGCTTTTCATCAGACTGATTGCGTGGCCACATGCCAAGTGCGATTGCCATTCTGCCATCGAAGAACGAAACAAAAACCGACAGTCCATTCTTGAGCTTCACCTGGAAGATCTCTTTGTTATCGGCGTACCACTTGCCAGCCGCTTTTGCAAATTTTTCATGGAAGTATCGGATGTAGTCCGATCCATCCAGCTTCATGATCACTGAATTCGAATCCAGCCAGGCCGTTTCGTAGGGACAGTGCATGACCACTTCCCCTTCGTTCAATCCAGGAAACTCAATGTCGATTTCCATGATCATCCTTCTCGTGGAGGAAACTTGATTCGCTTCAAGGCTTTTGCGGCCAATTCAAGATGCGGAATCGAGAGCTGAATGTGAGCCTTAGCAATGTCGATGTAGTCGCTCTCAATCGGAAATTCGATCAGTTCTGTTGGCAGATATTGCACAAGCTCAACAGCCTCTTCGACGGCCTGAATGAACGCGGCGTGCTTGTCCCGCGTTTCGTCTGCCACTGTCGGCGTGAACGCCTCGGCGAATTCCTCGCGGCCTTTTTCGAAGGTCTGTTCAATCTTGGATTGATTTGAGAGTTCTTTTTTGAGCCCCATTATTGAAGACTCCGGAATTGCTCCCAGCTCATCGTCTTGTGCCACAGCTCATGATTGATGTTGTTGGCATCGAACCCTGGGAACGAACAACGAATTTGCTTGAAGCATTCTTCAGCAGACGCAATGACAGTCTTTTGAGAGTCATTGGCGTGCGTGTTCATCCACCACTGAAACAGCTTCTGCTTGAGCTTCTCGTTGTTGGCCGCAGGGTGAGGCGGATTCGGGCCACGTCCATATCGCGGATTGGGCGAATACGTTCCGTTGCCGTTTTTAACAAACTCGCGTTCTGTTGGTCGATCTCCGAATCGCTCTCGGACGTATCCGAGAACATTCCTGTCGGCATTTTGTCGCGGGCTCATTTTGTTCCAATGGCACGCGCTGTCGAACGCCTCGTAATGGATCTCGCCACCTTGAATCCAGATGCGAGTCGGGAGATAAGTGTGAATCAGTTCTGGGCCAGCCAGCTCCATGTCAGGCAGAACAAAATCATCTGGCAGCGAGACCTTCCGCTTCATGAGATCGACGTATGGCTTTGAGTATTCCAGGCCGATTGAACCTTTGGTTTCGAACCAGAAGTATTTCTCACCAAACGACACATACGACTTCAGGCGATGCGTCAATGTTCCTGCGTCCAAGGCTTTCACCTTGGCTCGAATGTCGTCCTTGAACAGCCGAAAATGTTCGATCATGTCATCGACTTCTTTTTCGTTCTCGGCGGTGATGAGCACTTCACCAAAGTCATCTTCAGGATTTGCTTTTTCAAATTCGATCTTCATTGGTTCTCCAGAAAAAGAATTGGTAGCTATTGTGGCTGGCGATGCTACTTATCTGCGAACTCGTCCCAATCGACGTAGCTGCCCATATCAGAATCCAGGTCGAAATCGCTTTCCATGTCCAGATCGTCGTCTTCGAGATCCTCGTCGAAGTCTTCATCTTCGTCTTCTGGCTCCTGAACTCCGTCTTCGTCCCAATTCACCACTTCCATTGCGCGGCGAGACGGAAGCGGCTGGAACTCCTCATCGTCAGTCGAAACGTGAAATCGGTTTTGCGACACAATGCGACTCCTTGCTAAAAAGAATGGGTGAACACGAAAAGACACACATTCGCTCTTTTGGAAAGAGCACCAAACTTCCGCTTTGACTGCAAAGAAAGTCAGTCAAAACTCACGGAATTTGATCACCGGCCATCAACTGCTTTTCATGCAGCTTGACCAGAAAGCACGGCTCGGACCAATTCTTGATCGTACTTGTTCCGAGATAAGTCAGTTGCCATTGTCCATTCTGAAAACAGACCGGCTTGAGCTTGCAGTACCGCGTCATCGTTCCCAGTGTTCTTGAGTTGTGCAACTCTTCTAGGCGGTACACACGATAGCAGTCCAGGAAATCAACCGGAGATTCACGTTCACGAAAAGAAACGATGTCGTAGTGAGAGCAATCTTCGAGCGTTCTTTTATCCGTCATTTCTTTTCCGAAGGTCGATGATTCGATTTGTGAGATAATGCAACTCGTAGGAGATTGCGAATAGCCCACAGGACACATAGCCAAGAAGCATTAGATCTGGCTTGCCAGTCAATCCAAAAGCGAATGTCCAAATAAGTCCAATCGCAAGCATGAATGCCCAGATCATTTAATTCTCCTGAGAGAAGTCGTAGTCACTGATTTCTTTTCCTTCGATGACCCACTCCAGACGTCGAATGGCATCCAGGCGATTGGCTTCGCCGCAGTTGCGGTAGAACAGAAAATCCTCAAGATCTTGTCCGATCTCCAGGAATTCCGTGACAGAGCCAACGCAAAGCATCCCGAATTCCAGGTCTTTTCGCAGATACTCTTTCCAGAGCACGCAGGCGTGACCAGCCAGACAGGCGACTGTTCCGCATCCAGTTTTGATTTCCTCGATGGACTGCGGAAAGAACCAACGACCACCTCTTCCGAAGAATTCTCTGTAAAGGAATTCGTCATCAGGGACGGTTTTCATGTAGTCACGAAGCTCAGACAGCATTTCAATTTGTTTGGGAGTCATGAGCAGTCCTCGCAATAGCGAACGCCTTTTGGAACGATAGCATCGCAACCACGGCATTCATGTTTTTGATTGGGGCATCCCGTTTCGTGTGTCGGGACGCCATTGATCACCAAGGCTTGGCACTGAGAGCATCCAACATTCGCAGAGCCGTTTTCGCTTGGCGTGCAGTTATCAAATCCTTGTTCTTCGAGCTGTTCGATGAGTGGATTACACATTGGTCGTCATTCTTGTGTTGTTGTAGCTTCGCGTGCGACGGCTTCTTGGGTATCGACGAATCAATGAATGGCTGGCTGCGTCTTTGAATTTTTCTGCCAACAGGCATCGCAGTTCATGACCATCCCATTCTTCGGGAAGCGAACCGCTCAAGATCGAGGCGATGACATCATCGGCCACATGCTTTGCTAGGTCGCGAACGAATTGTTTTTGTTCTCTTCGCGTCACGATTATTTCTTCTCCTCGCTGGATGGTGGCAACATGTCGTACTGACAACCAACATTGGGATTCTGTCTTGCGAATTCTTTCCACTGCATCAAGACGTCATTGTCGCCAAGACGCTTATCGAGTTCAGGTTCTGTCAGAGCTTCTTTTGTGCCCATCGGACCATCGAGCTCAAAGATGTTGAGTTCGGGACAGAATTTCAGAATGAAAATCATGGCCTGGCCATCTTGAGTAAGATTACTTCGAGATGTCCTTCACCGGATTTGAATTTGAATTCAAATTTATTGTCCGGCAGAGGCGTCATCTCGAACCAAGCAGAGCGATCGACGAGGACACCAGCGCAGAGCTTGGCGGCAACTTCCCCGTCTAAGCAGATGATTTCTGGTTCTCGCATCATTCAGAATCCTTTTCGTCTTCAAGGAATGTTGGCAAAACCGATTCGAGCGACTGATTCGCCTGCTCCAGTTTTTGAATCATCTGTCGATTGCGCGACATCGCATCCTGGATTGACCTGGCAGGGGTGTGGCCCTCGCCCTGAATCGACTCAGGCAGCCCCTGGATCTTGACGTACCACAGGCCAATATCAGCCAGCAATCGCAGTGGTTCCGTGTTGAACTTGCCGACGTACTTCTTGCAGAGCACCGCTCCGAGCTGTCGGCAGCGAATCGTGCCTTTTTTGTCGTTGCACTCAATTTGTTTGTGTTGAACTTTTTGTGTCACATCCAATCTCCGAGAGTAGTTTTTGGCACAGCTCAATCTCTTTGCGAGTGCCATCTTCCATGTCATCCAGGTTCAATTCGCAGCAGCACAGAAGCCAGCGAAGGCGATTCACGAGAGCTGGCGCTGCGGCCATAATCATGGCGTTTCGGCATCGTTCTTCGTAAGGTCCGAAGCACTGAGCAAGTCGTCGAAATGGAGTTTCTTTTGGGCGAACTTCGTCTTCCCTGGCAATCCAGAGCGGCAGATCCTGCATTCGTGGATCTTCGCAAAAGAACTCGTCTTCTTTTCCGTTAAGCGTTAGGCCATCCCTCCAAGTTAAGCCAATGCAGTTTTGGTTGATGTCGCAGATGATGAGCCATTGCGGTGGATCAACCTGCGTGTCCTTGATGA
>JAAOEI010000302.1_pt1 | contig 19388 bp, 35 predicted proteins | sample 7059261 | NCBI WGS metagenome assembly JAAOEI01 (sample SAMN14008812, study PRJNA610033) | viral metagenome | isolation source: viral particles filtered from seawater | place: China: Hangzhou Bay, Yangshan Deep Water Harbour | collected 2017-10-31 | reverse complement strand
AGTAAAGCTCATAGGTTATAGACTTAGGAAGTATGGATATAAGAATCTTAAAGAGTATTACGAGAGTGATAGGTGGAAAGAAAAAAAAGACGAATTTAAAAGAAGTAATAAGAATGTTAGTTGCTCTTGTTGTGGGAGAGTTAGTCTGCATTTAGACATTCACCACAAGTCATATAAGTCTCTTTGTGATGAGAACCTAGATCAGCTGTGTTACACATGTAGAAAGTGTCACGTTGAAATTCATGACCTTGCCAAGAAGAAAAGCCTGAGCATTAGAATTGCTACAAAAAAAGTACAAAGACGATTAAGTGGCAAGAGGCTAAAAATGAAAAAAAGAGGCAGGAGAAAGATAGACCAGCTGAGATCCATGGATTCAAATTGCTTGAAGGGGATAGCTCGCACAAAGTCTGCTATGAAGTCTGTTGACCTAAACATTTACCAGCCATCACCTGTTACAATTATCTCCCCGGATGGCAATAAAGTTGTCCACGCATTGCCCCAAAGAGAAATACCCAAGAAGCCAATTAAGAAAGTTAATTTACCAGAACCAAAGTCGGCTCCCCACAGAAAAAAGAAAAAGAAAACCAGACTGAAGTACACAAACGAAGAGATTGCAAAGATTGCGTTTGGGAACTAAATCTCTCCCCTCTCAAGTCTGGTCTGGGCAGTTGGGAACACACAGTTGTCATTATCCACTGAAGGTTTAGCATTTCTCATACACTCTCGGTACAAGGCAGCCATGTACTGTTGACGATCCATTGTTGCTTCAATCTTCTTCTTCTCCATTTGCTCTAACCAGAACTTCCAGAGATCAGTATCAATTTGTATTCCTAACCTTTTAACCCAAGCACGCATAAGACCGATCAGAGCGTCAACGTCACCGTCCGGGACTTCTGCAAGTTCCTCTGATAGATCCAGCCCACCATGATCTTCAACGGGCATGGTTATAATGTTACTCCTCTATGATTGTTTTAATCAAGCTCTTGAAATCTTAAATTAGGGGGCCCTCCTACTATCTTAAAACTCCTATCATCTCTTGTAAGAATTGCATAGTAGTGAAACCTACAATCCCCTGAGTATTCCAATCCAATTCTAGAATCAAATCCATACTCTGCTCCATAATAACAAAGCTTCTTAGAAACACCTCCGCATCTTGATTGATTATCTTTTGTTACCTGAAAATCCCCAAACAAGAACATGAGGTCATTTTTATCTGTGCCTATCTCGCAGTTAACTTTATCCAGTACTCTGTTGAGATCATCTATTGTTGAACCTTGCACATTTCCTATATTGGCTCTTATGTCGTCTGCTTTCCTCTCGATACTATCTACTTGCATTCTGTGAGAGCCAGCAACTCCTGCTACGAGTGTAGACGCAATGCCGAATGCTATCAGCGTCTTTCTCATATAGTCATGATATGCCCGAGTCATTAAATGTCAAAAGTGTGATACCATATCTATGGATAGAGAGGGACTCCTTTCCACCCGTCTTGGCAGGGCTTCAGCAATGAGTGCCCACCATCTAAAGAAAGGAAGGTGAATCTATCTGCCGTAGGGCTTATCCCCCTACACCAAAAGGGGTCGTGGAATGGATTTCGCGGCCTCTAAGTTAAGTATATTAGACAATAAATGGACTCTTGTGCACATTGTTTGTTCTTAACTATGTATATATATTAATGGCCATGGCTAGTATAGTTTTTCCAGAAACAGCGCCAGGGACCAGAAGAGAACTCCTAGACTTCATAACAGCAAACTTCGAACCACTTAAAAGCAGATACATAGCCTACGCAGTACACCAACTTGAAAGTATCACACTAGAGGATGTGCATGGGAAGCTTGTTAGGGCTGCAAAGGAATATGGTCAATTTAAGTTGTTTGAGATCGATGCTGATGTAGAGGGCATGGAGGAGCTTACTGATGGCGTTGTATATTTTGCTATCAATCTTCTTCAGTCCTACTTCGGCGACAATGTCTAAGAAATGCGCCGTCAAAGGCTGCGGGGAGAAATTTTACGCCAAGACATATTGTTATTACCATTATTCTAGGAACAAAAGAACAGGAAGGCCTGGTCCACCAAGAAGGAAATTTAATAATTACGTAAGGGGAGACACAGGATATATAGAGATGTCTAATGGTGGATACGCAATATGTAGCGAGTGTGATTTTGATTTTCTGTCTCAGTACGGTTGGCACACATCAAAGGGATACCCTCGTGCCTACCTAAATGGAAAGCACATGAGGATGCACGAAGCTATTGGATGCAAAAGGCATGACCACATTAACCGCAATCCACTAGACAATCGTCGTGAAAACTTAAGAAAATGTACAAGAAGTCAAAACGTATGGAACACCGGCCCCAAGCCCGGAACATCAAGATATAAGGGCGTACACTATAAGGAGCCCAATAAAAAATGGCAGGCACAAATTACCTATAAGTACAAAAAGATCTATATTGGTGTGTATGATAGAGAGAAAGATGCAGCGAAGGCCTACGATCTTATGGCGCTGCGCCTATTCGGTGAGTTTGCGTATCTCAATTTTCCAGAAAGCAAAAAACCTTGGAAGAAATTTAAGAAACTCTTTTCCCCACTTTTCTCATGAGTAAATTAGTAGTTGTCCTATCAGATCTCCACGTTGGAGCAGTAAACTCCCTTATGCCAAGGGGTTACCACACAAAGGATGGTAACGAAATCGGACTTAACCCGGTACAAGAATGGATACACGAATGCTGGGATGACTGCTGGGATTGGTTCCATGAACTCCGGGGCAAAGAGAAGTTTGACATCGTATTGAACGGCGACTTGATCGACGGATTCCACCACGGTACTAAAGAAATTTGGAACCACGATGAATCGGAACATGGACTGGCTGCATATCATGTCCTTAAAGACGTTTGTAAGCCCGCTAACGCTGTTTACATTGTTGAGGGAACAGAAAGCCACTCTAAGAACTTTGAGCACGTTATAGCCAAGATGTTGAAGGACAAGGGGATAAAGATTGTAATGCCCAATGAGCTTAAGGGGGCATGGGATAGATTGGATATTTCTTTTAATGACACCTACTGTCGTTTTGACCACCACATTTCGACTACATCCCGTTCGTATCTGGAGGCATCGGCCCTATCGATTACATACGGCAACCTCAGGAATGAAATGTCTAGGGCGGGGCATCCGGTACCAAAAGTTGTAGCACGAGCCCACCGTCACAGGTTTGGTCACTTTGATGACGGTCACGGAATGATCTTTGTGTCTCCTCCATGGCAGACCCTAACGCGGTGGGCCAAGAAAGTTGTTACTGAGGCAGTCCCTCAGGTAGGAATGGTTGTTTTAGACTGGCGGAATACTCCGAAAGACTCTGTGCCCACATTGCACAAGCGTCTACACACTATTGCTTCCCCCGAAATATTATGATCACATCTGGCGACTCAGAATTACTGGCACAACTCAGGGAGATGGACACAGAAGAAATCCCAGAGGGATTTAAGACATCCAAGCAATGGATGGAGGAATGGGGACTTGGTACATCACAGACCAATCACTACTTAAGCCTTGCAGTTGAAAAGGGTAAAATGGAGGCCAGGAAGTTCAGGGTCCAGAGAACAACTGGGGCAAGACAGGTTTATCACTATCGAGAAATAACATGATTGGATTCGGATTCGATTGGATACACCCCGGCCAACCAGCAGCAAAGATTGATACACCATTCTACGTGGATGTATCAGTCCATATCTTTGTGCCGATCTTCGGATTAAAACTTGGCATAGAGCCAGACCAGATTGATGAACATGGGAACTGGGTTGGTGATGTTGCTGTATTTGGCTTCCACATCTTCGGATTGGGATGTGTCATGGCTGTCCAGACAGATTTTATCTTTTGGTAACTTGTGGTATCAGGCCACAAATAGTAAAATTATTTATTGCTTTCTTCATTCATCAAAGATACATTCCCAGCAGTAACTCATAAGGAAAAAGATACAACTGTATGGGAAAAGGAGACGGGGTCCCGGAAAAGGCCCCGTCTTTTTGTATTCTGAGTAATTCATTGGTACAATTCCATCATGCCAAGACAGTTTCTTAAGGTAACAGGTAAAATTCCGGAAGCACCAGAATGTCCACACCACAAGGGTGTGGGGCTTATGCCAGAGCTAAGAACCAAATCTATTGGCAGAGGGGTAGAGAACTTATTGTGGCGCTGCCCCAAAGATCACGCAATTTATCAAGAGATTACTGATACTCTCACATGATGTTCGAAGATGTTACCGGGTTAATTCCAGAGGCACCTGTATGTCCTAACCACACAGACATTGCCCTGATTCTAGAAGATAGGCCTGTATCACACGGCCAGGCTGCGCTATGGCGTTGTCCAGAAGACAATAGGTTGTACCAGGAGTGCGATCCTATGAGCCCTCATATGATGGCTAGTCATAGACAGCCACAGCCCCCAATACCTCAAAATCCTGTACCAAGACCCTTGACGAGGGAACAGTAATACATATACTTCAACCATGCCTACTAGAAAAGCTGGAGACTTTAAGGAACGCGTTATCTCTTGCGAAAAATGCCACGGCAAGTGTAAAAGCAAGCCGGTTATCGGTAAGAAAAGCAAAACCGTTTGGCACCGAGTTACGCACCAAGATGGCTCCGAAGAATACTTCCAATTAAAGCGCTATGGAGAACAAGCTGGAAATTCCTGAGAACGTTAAGAACCATACAATCGCTCTCATTCTTAATGTAAAGCCTCAGGCTAACTGGGGACCTGGACTACTTCGTGATCATGCTGATACAAAAGAGTACTGGTCACAGTTCATCAAGAAAGAAGAAGTCAGCGAAGAAAATTAGCTTGTGGATATAAATCCTGTATAATACGCCTGATGGGATGGTATGAAGCCCAGACACAGGCCAAAGTTGGCGATCCATCTCCCGATCGAGCGTTGCTCGTTTCTGGGACAGATGAAGACGGCAACCAGGTTGTGCTAAAATTCAACGCAGACGGGGAACTCAAAATAGCCAGACAAGAAGATAATCTAAGTTTTGAGCATACCACCCAGCGTGATATACTATTACAGTTAAAATTGATGAATCATCATTTATCAATAATGACTGGTTCAGAATTAACCACAGATGAATTATGAGCTTAATTGAAGACGGAACAGGTGGTGGCTACCAGGCCAAAGTAAGTGCAAACAAGCGCTTGTACACAAATAGTGTAACCATTGACGAGAACCTGGAGGCCACAAAGACCGGTCGTTCCTATAACATTAACACCGGAGTAATTACCCTGACCAATGCCACAGAAACCCCCGTTGCGTATGTGAAGAACAACGAAACAGAGGATTTGCACATTACAGCTATTGCTGTTGGTGTGGGGCCAACAACCGGTGGGTCAGGAGGTATTCCAAAGATCACCATCATCAGAAACCCCACGGCGGGCGATATCATCACAAGCCCCACCAACGTAGACATTAACTCCAACAGGAACTACGGAAGCGCCTCAACCCTTTCTGTTGACGCCTACAAGGGTGCTACGGGAGATACAATGACAGACGGTGATGCCCACCTTCTTTTCTTCCAGGCACCTAGTGGAAGACTCTTTGCCACTATTGACGAAATTATCCCAAAGGGCTCATCAATTGGAGTTAAATTTGCCCCACAATCAGGCAACACAAGCCAAGATGTTTATGTTGCGTTTATTTGTCACCTAGAAGATCCTAACGATTAATTATGCCAATACAACTACTAGACGGAACCGGCCAAGGCAACGTTGCCAAAGTGAATGACGAGAATGAGCTCGAAGTTCGTGCTATTACTGAGCCACTACAATCTCATCGATCAAAAGTATTCGGTGATTCATACCAAGTAATTGGTGACTTTGCGTCACTAAACAACAGCACACACACCGTTCTGCACATCGTAAACACCTCGACAACTAAGAGCATGATCGTTACATACATGAGAATGCAGATTATTGGCGCCGCTGGAGGAAACTTTAATGCTAACACCTACTTCCAGATTGGGCGAGACAGAACCGTATCGTCAGGAGGAACTGCTGTAACACCTGTAAACGTAAACTTCGACAGTGGAAACACAGCAGATGCTACATGCACCGACAACAACCCAACGATGACTGGTACATTCCTAGAGATTGACCGATGGTACCCAGAAGGGAATGGAAAAATGGTGACATTCAATAAAGAGGGATCTGTGATTCTGGGATTGAACGATACACTTGAAATTCGCTGTGTTACAGACCACACATCTGGAACTGCATATGCTCGTGTCAGCTTTATCTACGAATAATGTCTATACATGTCCGACTGTCCGATGGCGGTGGTTGTGACACCAGTGTCAAAGTCACAAACAATGGTCAGCTTGTTGTAGCCCCTGTTGAGTACGATCTTGTTGTGTTTAACGAGCTGGCAGCAGCAGACACCGCATATAATTTCTACACGCCAAAGCCTGGTAAGCAGTTTGTAATCACAGGAATCAATGCGAAAGCAGACCGCCAAGTGTCACAGAACACAGATGCAGATGTTGTTATTTACGAGGCATCGTCAGATTCCACGACCACCGTAGACAAGACACTATTCCAAGAGGCTATGATACAAGGAGAAAAAGCAACGCTCATTCCGCTGAATATAGTTGTTAATGAAGGAAAGTATGTAAATGCTAAAACAACAGATGATGACATCTACATGACAATAATGGGTTACTATATAGACAAGATTAAATAATGCCAATAAGAAAGGTTGATGGAGGCTACAAGATAAAGAATACCCCTGGTAAATCTAAAACTAAGACAGCTGCTAGAAGGAGACTAAAAGCAATAAAAGCAAGCAAAAGGCGTAGACAAAGAAGGAAGTAGTATATACACTTCTCACATGGCTAAAACACTCCCACCACAACACGTTCTTGAGAATGATAAGCTTAAGAAGGATATTAAGCGACTGGAGAAGATAGTAGCACGATGGACCCCGCCCACGGAGAGCATGAAATACCACCAGGAATACGTTCCCTGCTGCACATGCAAGGAGTATCATATAAGAAACTACCGGTGCACCTGTGATTGTCATATACGAGAACAGAGAAGCATCTACATGTTTGACAGGTACAGATATAAAGGTCTCAGGTCTTTCGTATCACAGGAATGGAAGTTCCTCCGTGAAACAAGAGAACTTGGAATTATGGAGAGTATCATCTGTTTAATCCTAAATTTGATAGGATTCGTAATGCGATAACGACACAAAAACAAAGAAAATGTATAGACATTTATACAACGTGTATATACACTAAGACCATGGAAACCTTCTCAACCTACAAAGAGGCAGTGCAGGCCAACGACCGCGCTCACCAGCTGTCCATAAGACAAGGACAGAATCCTGATCAAGTAGCGGAAGACGCTCGTATGTGGCTCGATTATTTATCATGGGTCCACAGAGAGGCCCAATACCGCAATGTTAATCAATAACCCCTTTATCATGAAAGACTTCATTAAAGCAGTAGTAATGCTCTCAATTTGTCTCATATGTGTTGCAGTTGCATTCCTATTGTATACAGATAGCGCAGAGGCAGCAGAATGCGACGGAAAGATCTACAGTCGTGGATCAGTTCAGTATTGTCTCAAGGTAAACAAGGTTCGCCGAGGACAGCTACGCAGAAAAGAAGAGCAGAGAACAACTGTTACCGTATTATCCAGAAAGATCCACAAACCACGCAATGTACGCAAAGTACTTAACCGCCACGTTCGCCCTGCACGACCAAAGGTAAGACGCAGGTCACCACGTGAAATCCGCAGAACAGCTCAGAACTACAGCAAGACCTACGCTCAAAAGAGAGCATGTAGGGCACTCGCTAAGACCGCAGCCGATTACCGTAACTGTCTCCAATAAGATGGTTGTAAGCCTTTCACCATGTTGCCACGGCAAGGCAGATAAGAACGAAGAGCTTAATAAGAAGCTCAAGAGAGATCCTATGTTGGGAGAGGGGCCAAGAGGGAGGTGGATAGCATGGTTTGCAGAAAAGATTTATACACTTCTTACCAGAGATCCAGATGGAAGGTGAACCACTAATCAAAGACGGCAGACTTACAAAGGATGCAACAACCCTTAATGATGGAGAACGATTAGAATGGGGACGCTTCCTACAAGAATCAGGAGCATTTACTCACGCAGAAGTAGTGATTAAAAAGATCACAGACGAAGCTGTAAGAGACAATGCTTTACGCCTACTTAAACAAGCCAAAGATGGATAAGCCTGATATCTATATTCATCCAGAGCATGACCACTTCTGGGTCCAAGACGGAACTCTGTACGAGAGCTACATGACGCTAACAGGACTACGATTCAGGGTCCACGCCAAAGAAGTAAAGATGAAGGACCACAACCATTTACACCCAGAGGATCTATCCAAGAAGTTTACCATTATCTTCCCATCATGAACCAAGACGACCTCGCACTGTGCCAAGCTCAATATGATGTTACCCACTCTTCAGATGATATGGACACATAGAGACACCTCATGGGATTGGAAAAAGAAATTCGCCCTCTTCCCTGTGCGGTGGAGGCTTGACGACCCAAATGAATACCAGTGGGTATGGCTACAATGGTATTGGCAGAAAAAGAGTTTTAACGGCTATTCTTTTAGTTATCATTGTTCACTTACCCCTCCCACAAAATGACCTCCCCATCTCCCAACCAAAGGCTAGATAGCGTACGCCAGAAGGAATGGTCTGTGACCAGCGTAACGATTGCTGCAACAATATCAGTAGCGTGCCTCATGGTGTTCAAGGCCGCGATGATTCATATTGGCGTTTTCCCCTCCTGTATATGAACCAATCCGAACTCCAAAATCTCAAACGGCTACACAGTGAAGCTACTCAGGGGGAGTGGAAAGCAGAATACTGGTACGAAGAGCATGCGGACCTCTGGCCCCACAGAAATAGAATTGTCACCGAAGAAGAAGATGTCGTGAATAGTGGAAGCTGTGAATACAACGCTGACTATGGTGTCTACAGGATGCAAGACGCAGAACTCATCTGTGCGATGCATAAGCACTTGCCTTATCTACTAGAAGCAGCACAAATGAAGATGGAGTTTGATGAGCTGGGGATAGAAGTAAAGAAGATGCCTAATATCGAACAATCCATAGAACACCTAGATACTTTCTCCCCGAAAGATGAATAACATAACCGCCTCTCTCTCAACGGCCAAACGCCTCCGTGATGCGGGGTGGGATAAAGAAACAGAGTTTGTTTACGACCCAAAAATGGGTGTGCGATGGATAGGTGAAGAGTATTCAGATTGTTTAGATATTGGATTTGGGGTGCCCACCGCAGAAGAAATACTGAGGGAGTTGCCATGGGAATACGATGATGAGGAGTATGAATATGAAGATGGGTACGACAGGTGCCTGCCTCCTAATGCATACATATCGCATACTCTATATCTAGAAGTGGGCAGAAATAGTGAAGATGAATGGAGAGTATCGTACAACTGTCCCGCTGGTGGATATAACAAATTTGGTGGCACCCTCGCCAACGCAGCAGCAGAGATGTGGATATACCTAAAAGAAAATAACCTATTACCCCAATAACTATGTCTCAAGAACAAAATGAAATCGAAATACTGCTCATCTTGATAGAGAAGTTGCAGGAGAGCATAAGACTACTGGAGAAGCTCTCAACAAAGAACGCAGAGAATATAGCCCTTGCTTTTAAGAGCATAGAGGCTCTGAATGATAGGATTAGTAAGCTGGAGAAGAATACCCCAAACAACAATGACTGAACGAGACATCTACTATCTAATGGCATTGCAGCACAACCACCCAGAAGTACAAAGGTTCTGGAGAAACAAGCTAGCGAAACAGTGTCACAAAGATTTTATGGAGAAGATTAAACAGGCTGATAAAGAGTTATATTCCCTCAAGAACTATGAGTAACCTACTATCTTTCTGTGCAGGCTTAGTAATAGGAGGAGTCTATATGAGTGCTGTGTTTATATTTGGTTAACCATATGGCCCATCTTTGTTCTAACAATGGCAAATGCATAGAGTGTAACAACCTTCAGAAAGAAAGAAGGAGAGAGAAGAGAGTATTACTAGAAGATGCTTTCAACATGATTCACCAAGACCAAGGCTTTCTACCAATATCTGAGGCATCAGAAGCTGCCTTACAAATACTCTTTGATAGACATGAGTGGTGACAGGCTTGCACAAATGATTGATACGAAGTAGTATACACACATGCCAACAGCAGAGAGCAGAGCAAAGAGCAACGCTAATCTAGTTACCTTCAAGAAGGGTCAGTCTGGTAATCCAAAAGGAAGGAAGAAAGGACAGAGAGACTACATAACTATTTACAAAGAAGCATTACGCAAGATTGGAGAGGCAAAGGATATGACTCCTGAGGAAGTAGAAGACCTTTTGCACCAAGTAGGATTAGAGAAAGCACTGAAGGGAGATCCTAAGTTCCACTCTGATGTACTAGACAGACTTCATGGCAAAGCTACACAGAAGCAGGAGATTACAGGAGAAGATGGAGGACCCATTAATACAAGCCTTACCGTTACATTTAAAGATGCAGATAACGATGATTCGTAGAAAGCGGCAGGGAAGGTTAACTCGTCTTCTTATATGGCTGAAGCAGAAATTGAATTTCCGGAAAAGCTAAGGTTCCTCTTTGAACCAAAGCGTTACAAGGTTGCATACGGAGGAAGAGGTGGAGCTAAGTCTTGGAACTTTGCAAGAGCCCTACTAGTACTAGGAGCTCAGAAGCCTTTACGTATCCTGTGTGCTCGTGAGTTTCAGAAGTCGATCAAAGATTCTGTTCACCAGCTATTAAGAGACCAGATAAAGCTAATGGGATTGGAACACTTCTATGAAGTTCTCAACACAGAGATCAGAGGACAGAATGGTACACAGTTCTCATTCGAAGGATTAAAGCACAACATCATGAACATCAAGTCTCATGAGGGTGCTGACATTGTATGGGTAGAAGAGGCTAACACTGTATCGAAAGCATCATGGGATGTTCTCATTCCTACAATACGTAAGGAGGGGTCCGAGATATGGATCTCTTTTAACCCTGAACTAGAAGATGATGAGACATATGAGAGATTTGTTATCGACCCACCAGAGAACGCAATAGTGAGAAAGATTAACTGGAGTGATAATCCTTGGTTCCCTGATGTTCTACGAATGGAAAAGGACTCATTGAAAGAGAAAGATCCTGCAGCATATGAGAATGTATGGGAAGGAAACTGCGTACCAGCAGTAGCAGGCGCAGTATTCTACGATGAAATGCTTAAAGCCTCAGAAGAAGGAAGAATCACAGATGTTCCATACAATCCTTCTCAGCCTGTTGATACGTACTGGGACCTTGGTAGAAGCGATAAGACGGCAATATGGTTCGGTCAGGTAATAGGAATGCAGTTCAGATGGATACGATACTACGAGAACCGTGGAGTCCACATCTCACACTACGTTAAATACCTCAAGGAGCTTCCGTACGCTTATGGGACGCACTACCTACCACATGACGCCTGTAACGAGCTCCTAGGGCAAGAGAGGACCATAGAAGAGCAAATGAGAGACGCCTTCAGTGCTGTTGAAGTAATACCTCGTGTTAAATCCAAGGTAAACTCTATCGATGCAGCTAGATCAATCATGCCAATGAGCTGGTGGGATAAGACAAACTGTAAGGATGGAATCACTTGTCTAAAGAAATACAGCTACAAAGAAGATCCTGAGACAGGAAGAATCAGTAAGGACCCTGATCACAATCAGTACTCACACGGCTCTGATGCATTCCAAGGAGCAGGAATGAAAGCAGAGGCCTATGTTGACTATTCTAACGCCCCTGAGTACCATGACGACGCAGGTGGAAGACTTACTTATTAACCCTCTTGAATATGGCTTTTCCTGATCGAAAACCAGTTAAATATGTAACCGTAAAAGAAACAGGCTTTTGGCCCTGGAAGAAAATTGAATCAAAGGAGGACGAGTGGATGGAGCCGGACGGATGGGAGCCCCTTTGTGCATGTGAAGAGTTTGAGGTAGATGGCCGCCGCGTTAATTACAGATGCCGCACCTGCTTGTGTATATTAAATGTTGGAAGGAATACAGAGGACAATACAACGTTTAGGTTCTGCCCCATGTGTAATAACGCGATAGATCCCAGCTTCCGAATAGGATAGACAAATTGCATGAGAAAATACTTTCGTTTTTATCCTGGGCTTAAAATTAAAACTAAATGCAATTACTGCGACTCAACGGTCGACTGCACCATCTATCAGGAGAGATACCGATGGATGGGTAAGCCTACGTGTGGTCATCGTAAGTTCTTTGGATACACAATGCCACCAGCAGAGCTAGAGAGATTGGGATACATTAACCAAGACATGGGTCCTGATCCTCGTATTGCATGGGCTGAGAAGTCCAAACAGCATGATCTATCAAAAGCAGCAGCAGAACAGGAAGCATGGGAGAGAAAGATGGAAAGCCAGTCTAAATGCCCAAGATGCTGTCAAACTAGGTGTAAGTGTGGTGAAGACTTTGACAATAGTCCGAAGGCACAGGTGGCCAATCATACACCTGTTGATGATGGTTTAACGGTGCAAGAAAAAGACGAGAGAAAGGAGTGGGCAAAGAAGAACGAAGGTTTCACTCGCTCGCGTGTTTACTAGAGAAATTAATATATGTATAATTTCCAAGAAATATCCTTTTAAATTCATATGGTTGATATTATCCCTCATGTAGAAGATTTGAAGCCGTCCCCTATGTGGGTCCCTACGGAAGAAGAACAGGACCGAGGTAGAAAGGTGCACAAGCGTATTAACGCGCTCTTAGAAGGCCGAGAGCCATACGAAACAGCAATTGAACGATCGTTGTTGCTTTACAGTGGTAAATCTCGCTTTAATCCTAAGGATGCACGTAAAGAACGTGTTGTAATGCCTTTTGCCAGGATCTTTGTTGAATCCAAGACCGCAGAAGAGGTACGAGCTTTCAATGAATACGAATTCACTCCAGTAGAGGAGTCAGGAGACCGATGGAAGGCAGAGCTCCTAAAAGATGTGGACGTTCATGTTCGCAGAAAGGTAAAGATGCGTGCTAAGAAGCACCAGTTGATTAGGATGAAGAACATCGCTGGTGTAGGTATTGGACGTATCGGATACAAGAAGACAATGCGTACTATCAAAGAGCGCGTACTCGGAGAGGATGATGGAGATAATGTCGCATGGGTAGAGCGTGACGTACCGGTATACGATGATCTGTACTTCGATTGTGTATCACCACTTCAATTCGCTGTAGATCCAAATGCTACAACAATGGACGATGCGATGGACTGTGTACACTTCCACGCAGAGAACTGGGAGGTTTACTACGAATGTTACTCAAAAGACGACAGATTCAAGAACACAGATCAAGTAAAGCCAGGAATGCACGGAGTATTCGGAGACGACACATTCGAATCTGGAAACTTCCGTGGACAGGCAGCAATAGAGAACCAAGTAGTTATTGCTGAGTACTTCAACAAGATAAGGGACGAGTGGATTGTTTACGCTAACGGTGTAGAGATCTACCACGGACCATTGCCAGACGATCACAAAGAACTTCCATTCATCAGTTACCACAATAATGCAAACTTTGTATCAGGGTTTGTAAGGGATCTTGTGGCACGTAACTCAGATGGAAACGATGTAACACACGCAGAAGAAGTGCGTGCTTCAGAAGGATTCTGGAGCGAAGGAGACCCGAACACCATCATGGACCTCATTGACTTGAGAACAGGATTCTCTCGTGCAGCGTACCAGGCCATTAAACTTGCAGGACAATCTATCATTGCTACACTTGGCAACTTCCGCTTCGACGAAAGCAAGCCTTGGCGCACAGGCGCTCAGGCTGTAGGAGCCATGGGCAAATATCAGGTAGATAATCTTGGCAATGCAAACATATCAAGTTTCCAGTTCGCGTTTGAAGACTTGATGAACGTTATGATCTTGACTACTGGCGCTGACCCCAGAAACTTATCGGAAAGCAAGACCAAGACCGCAACGGAAGCAGCTATCCAGCGTGAGACCTCTATGAGGCGGCTGGAGCAAAATATCGAGTTTAACGAGGAGAACGGTGAAGTTCGCCTTGGTAATCTCGTACTTAAACTGATCCAACAGCGCTATTCTAAGCCAGAGATCGTACGTCTTACAGGAATGGAAGGAGATGATGAGCTATCAGATTTCCATGACATTGAGACGGACCCAGATACTGGTAAGCCATTTGCTGGTAAGCGATTCCGACGCATTAAGACTAATGTGAACCTTAAAGAAACCCAGAAGAAGAACCGTAAGGGCGAAGTTAAATACACTCTCAGTAAGTCAGAAGAGGGCGTACAGTCCTTCCTAGCACGTCCAGACTACATTCGTGTGTCAGATGTTGATGTACAGGTACAGTCAGGCAGAAGGGCAGGAGAGATCCGTGCAGTAGAGATTGCACAGGCTCGTGATGCTATTGAAATCTTCATCCAACTCTTCCAGCTTGCACAGCCTGCAGGCCCAGGAATGAAGCCACCAATTGACCAGGAAGACCTTCCAAACCTCAAACTTGCTGTTGAACAGTACGTTAAGGCTCTTGGTTGGAACCCAGAAGAGGCTATTGGACAAGGTAACAAGGGAGAAGTTGATGAAGTGGAAGCAGAACAGATGCAGGTTCTCAACCAATACTTCTCTGAAAGGAAGCCTATTAACCCAGAATTAGACAACCTAACTGGGGACAATGAAGAATTTACCGATCTATAATCATGCCTAAGCCTAAACTCGTAAATGTCACTGGCAGAGACCCACTTGTACCAGCAAGCCCAATGCACCCAAGCGTTGCACTGGTGCCAGAACCACGCATCGGTAGAGGGGGGAAACATATTACTGGATACTGGCGTTGTCCAATATCCAATAAAGTATATATTGAGCAAGACGATGGACTTGCCCCAGCTATGTAATCTGGGGTAATATTGGCTTGTTTTGCAGACTTAACTACCCTTACCAATGGAAATAAAACCGGTTGAAGGCATGTGCTTCGTGATAGAAGACGTTCACGATGGCCTTACTGATGCTGTGCGTGAGATGGGATTCGTCTCTACCGCAGAAGTTAATGCTGGCGCCACTGGCGTCGTTTATGAGATCTCTAACGGTTCACGTGAGTGTGAGAAGTGTGGAGCCTATGCAGTTCCTCCTCCACCAGTGAAGAAAGGAGATCATATTATCTTCTCTAAGTTCGTTGCTGAACATATCATTCTGCATGATGGTGACGGCAAAGAGATCAAGAACCTGAAAACTGTTCCTGTAGAAGCTATACTTGGTGTGATACATGACTGATCAAGAAATCATCGAACGGCTTTGGCTATTTGCGATAGGAGACTTCTCGTCGTTCACAGATTGCACAGGAATGACTGTACTCAAAGAAGGATTTAACCCGATGATGGACTGGAACCACTGGCGACAGGTGGAGGAGAAGGTGATGGAGAGAGATGAGAATCTTGTTCTATGGGAAAGATTTATGGAAGCCATAGTTGAATTTAATGAGACTCATCCTTCTTGGAATGAGCTGTGGAACACTCATAAGGCCGACCTCCCCACACGCTGTAAGGCTCTTGTTTCCGTATTAAAATAATGACTGACATATTCTCAACCGAGGGCCTATCTGGAGAAGATGAAGCTAAATTGAGAGATTTGGTCCACTCACCTGAGTATCAAGCACTACTCAAATTCATTAATATTCGCATTATAAGCCTTAACGAAGATCTGATTTCCAGAAAAGAAACTGTGTATGCAGAGAAGATAGACGAGCTGAACAACTTGAAACAGGGCTTAGCTAACTATCTACACGATGAACTTTCCTCCTGATGCAACACCGATAGAACGAGCCATTCTATACATTTACGTAGTAGAAGAGCGAGACTACAAGAAAATAGCCAAGATGCTGGGCTATAAGAGCTCCAGACCCGTTTATCGTAAGGTGAGAAAGTTTGCAGATTTCATAGCAGAAGAAACTAAACCTCGTACAGTCGCTACAAGCATTAAAGTGTCCGTATAAACAGTTCAGAGGGTGCTGTAGACAATATTTGTGCAATACTACACCTAGTTCTTTAATAATCTAGGTTCTTTCAAGACGGCTGAGTCCTGATGTCATTTATATCACGATCCCTGTGTTTTTGGGGGCGGACATCAGAGCCTAGCCGTCTGGCTAGACTTATTCATTCCCCCTACCACTTATGGATCAAACCATGGTATCTGGGCAGGCAGCTCATGCTGGTGACGCCCAGACCTCAGAGGAAACTGAGGGACACTACTCTGTCGGATTCGATTCCGCTCCAGAACTTCTTCATACCGATCAAGTAGAAGAACCTATGGAGGAACCCGCAGAAAACTCAGTCGAACCAGAGCCATCTAACGATGAGCAAAAAAAGAAGCGTATCTCAGATGCCGAATGGCAATCGATGGTCGAAAAATCTAAAGATTTCGATTCATTCAAAGAAGCTCTCGCAAAATCTTTGGGGCTGGAGTCAGATGAGGAAATCACTGACGAAACCCTGATCACAAAGATGCAGCAAGACATTGATAACCTCAAAAGGGATAAAGACCGGATCGATTGGGAAGTTGATCACCCAATTGTACGAAGTGAGAAGTATGCTGAAAAATGGAAACAAGTGAATTCTGACGAAAAGTATACTGGACTAAGTTACGAAGAACGTTGGAAGCTCATCAAGGATGAACCTGATTCCTTGGTCAAAGAAGAACTGAAACAGCAAGAACGCGACTCTAAAGTCCCGAGCGCTACCCCTGCGGCCTCTAAGGAGCCTGTCAAGGGGGAATCTCCTGTCGCAGATGGTGCTCTCCAGATGCTACGCTCTGCGTACCCTGGAATGACGGATGAAGAGATTAAAGCACTTGCTAAAGATGCCTAAAGAACATCTTTTACTCATTTTTCACACTTGTAATCATGTCTTTCGTACTTGTTCGACCTTCTGTAAGGTCACGTGTCGAGTACTGGGCTAAGCCTGCGAGCACTGCCTTCGCTATCGGTGATGTTGTAGCTAACAACGATGACGCTACTGACAACACTTTCGATGCTATGGCAGCTACTTCAACTCGTATCCTTGGTGTGGTTCAGAAAACTATCGCTTCGACAGATTCTGACTACGCTGACGAGACTCGCATTCCTCTTCTCATTGATGAAGACGGAATCTGGGAAGTTGAGGTAGACAACGGCACAGCCGACGCTAACGACGAGGGTGGATACATCGATGTAGACGACTCTGCACCTGACGACGCAGTCGACGTTGCAGCTTCTACTGAAGATCACTTCCACGTAACTCGCTTCGTTGATGGTACAACCGTACAAGGTCGTATCGTGACATGGACTCAATTGCCTCCAGCCGCTCTCGGCTAGTCTTAACCCTTTTTAATCATGCCATTTCTAACTACAAGTACTCTTGGCGACGACCTAACCAGTGCAACGCGTATTGCGTTCACTAAAGGATTCAAGATGGTGCCACAAGCTGGACGCGCACTTTTCGACGTAGAACGCGTTGACACCAAAACTAAGGTGACCGAATCGTCTATCATGGACAAATTCGCATCTTCAACTGGTGAAGGCGAAAACTACGCTGCATCTCTACCAACTGCTGGTGACCAGAAAACTTTCACTCAAGCGAAAGTAACTGACTCATTCGAGCTTACTAAGGAAGCTGGAATGTACGACCAGTACAATGTTGTAGAGGGTCTTAAAGGCGCAGAAGGCATTGGCTCTGCTGTCGCAAAGCGTATCGAACTCGATCTCCAACTTCTACTCGGTTTTGGTGCTGCTGCATCATACACCGACAAAGACGGTAACACCGTCGCTACAACTGCTGCAGATGGACTTTCTATCTGGAACAGCTCTCACACTGTAAACGGTAGTTCATCTACTTACGATAACAGTGGTACAACTGCTTTCGGTCAGACTGGACTTGAGGCTACAGAAGATCTCTTCCGTCAGTTCCTCAACCACGATGGTCAGCAGATTGATCGTGTACCTGACACTATTTTCACAACCCGCAAACCTAATGTTGTTAACCTTGTTCGTGAATACAACAAGGGTATGAACCACATTGAAGATGCTAACCGTGGTATCAACGTGTACCAGGGTAAATACGATCACGTAGTTCTTCCTTACTTGGATGCAGCCAATGACGGCTCATACAACTCAGCTAAGGATGACTACTGGGGCCTTGCAGTCCGCAAGGGTCCAAACATGAAGCTCTTCGTATCTCAGGATCCTGTTGTTTACGAGCCACAGCTCGTACAGCGAAACCGCAACCTTCTGATTCAGACGGATGCTCACTACGCATACGGTTTCCTAGATGCTGTAGACGCTGCTATCAACATTGTTTAATTCTTTCCCCTCGTAGACTATGGCCTCAGCGCAATCGACTACATTCGGCAACATCGTCATCTCAGCGTTGACAGCTGCCGCAATGACGGGGACCACACTAACGCTGACTGGAGCTATCACTGGCACTTCTGCCACACTTAGCTCAAACCTAACTGTTAGTGGAGCAATGTCTGGAGCAACTCTCTCAGTTCTTACTGGAGCTACTCTAGGTGATACTGATGGCGCAGGATGTACTTCTGTACAAGTACTGAACGGAACTGTCTCAGGACGTTCAGTTACCTGTCCATAGTCCCCTTACTCTCTTCCCCTCCGGGGGAGAGGGATAAGCGGATTACCGCTGAATATTTCTTACCCACCTACACTTATGTCTAAAGTCGAAGTCAAAGCAGGCAAGGCTGACACCGCTGCTCTACTCGAGCAAGGTCGGCTTAAAATCGACCCAAAGACTGGCAAAATCAAGGAACGAAAAAGCCCAGTCATTGGTACTTTTAGGGCTCGTATCTATAATGAAAAAACGGGTCTTTATGAACTTACCGATCTCCCACTAGAAGGAGATCATGTTTGCGGAGAATGGAAAGGCGAACCATCAGTATGGCGCTTTGTTCTCTGTAAGACAGGAAAGAATCCATGTGAAGAATACTACGATCTTCGTATGCAGGATGCAGAACGCGTAGCTCTTGGAGGCAAGGTTGCTCATATTGATATTGAGGACCTTACATCCCACGAATTGGCAGAATACATTGACTGGCTCAATGAAGAGAAACTAGTAGACCCAATCCGTGAAGAACTACACAAGGGAGTACGTCAGGTTCGAAAGTACCAGGAAGGTTTTGAAGGCAAGGCAGAGGAAGTCTCTTTGGTAGAAGAAAAGAAGGCCAAAGAAGCTCCTAAGAAGAAATCTGCTCCTAAGAAGGCGAAAAAAGAAGAGCCTGAAGAGGAAGAAGCGGAAGATAGTGAAGAATAATACCCCCCAATC
>JAAOEI010000301.1_pt1 | contig 19437 bp, 18 predicted proteins | sample 7059261 | NCBI WGS metagenome assembly JAAOEI01 (sample SAMN14008812, study PRJNA610033) | viral metagenome | isolation source: viral particles filtered from seawater | place: China: Hangzhou Bay, Yangshan Deep Water Harbour | collected 2017-10-31 | reverse complement strand
CCCGTGACCATGCAGGCCACATCGCCAAGCCAGCGGTCGTCGAACCAATATGGGAAGTAGTCGGTGAAAAGCTTCCCGTCGTTGGCGTCGAGCCATTCGCGCGAGACGATCGGATAGTCGGGCGCGGTCGGACCCGCCAGCATCCAGCACGACATGAACGCCGGATGGTCCTTGTGGTATTGCGCGAGGCAGGCGTCCCAGAACCGCGTCAGCGGCCAGGTGTCGTCGTTGATGACGTGGTAGGTGTCGGCGTCGGTGTTGGCCGCCATGTGGTTGATCTCGGCGCCCAATGCCAGGGGGCGCGTGCCGACGAACAACTTGACGGCGCCAGGGATGATTTGCGCGAGACGTTCGACAGCGGCTATGGTACCCGGGTCGTCATCGTCGGCGCGGATGGCGAAAGTAATCAAATCCGGCCGGGCCGCGGTGTCCGACAGCGCGCAACAAACGCCCACGACACGATCGGAGTTGCCGCGGGTGTTGATTAGAAAGGCTGTGCGCGGGTCCATGCGAGTCACCACAAAGCATATCGAGAATTAAAATAGGTCTTCAGGGCTGTCAGGTCGGCGCCCGTGACCTCAGCATTAAAAATGACAAGTTCCGCAACATTGATGTCGCCAGCGTTGCCGCCACCCAACCCGCTCGCGCCCAGAATGAAATGAGTTGCGTCATTGTTGACGGTCGTGCCGGTCACGGCCGCGTCATTGTTCAATGCCTGAAACGAACTCGCGCCGCTGAAAAACGATTGCAAAAGATAGCGGCTCCCCAATGTTGGAGAGACGGTGTTGCCGGTCGAAGAACCAATCTGCTTGATTTGCGGGGTGGAAGTGACCTGAGCCACGCGAAGGTCGCTCGGATCGCTTGACGCATCGCGGAACGAAATGACCGCATCGCTTGCTGTCCATGTGTCGGCAATAAACGCTATGAACACATGAATCGGCTGCACCAGGGCCTGAACCCTGCTCAGGAAATCGTTAGACCCGTCGAATTGAATGTAATCGTACCCGTTGAACCCGGCCGAAACTAAAGTCGGCTGGTTCCCTCCGGTGCCCTGCGACAAATCGCGGGAGTTCCCCGATTGATCCGCCCAATTACTTACGCCCGTTGAAATCGTAATTCCGAGATCGGCACGATACCGGGCATATAGGCTGGCAATCGTCGGAAACGCCACGCTCCCAAACCGATATGGGTTCAGCAGGAAACTCACGTCGGGTACCCGATCAGGTAGACCTTCAGCCCTTTCGCCGTGCCATCGCCGATCTGGTCGATGTCGATAAGGATTTCCGCGTCGTCAGCCAGCGAAGCGTCGGAGATAACCGCTTGCGTCGCCGCCGTCGTGCTGGTCTTTTCCGTGTTGTCGATCGTCAGCTTGGTCGAGAGGACCGACGCACTGGTTTCGTTGATGTCGACCGTGAAGATCGAGCCGCTGGTCTGGGCGGTCGTGAGCGACGCGCGCACCGCCGTCAACGTGAAAGCATAGGGCATGCGGAACACGGCTTTGCTGGTTCCGCTGGTCAGCGCCGTCGTCTCGTCGCTGCACGCGATGGCCAGGGTTTCGGTCTTGGCCGTCGTCGCCATCTTGGCCAGGGTCACGGACGCGCTGGCAAGTGCCGCGCTGGTGACGGATTCGTCGAGCAGGGCCGCGCCAAGGCCGGACCAGGAAATGCTGGTAGAATCGAGAGTGCCGCCTTCGTTGGCCGTGCAGATGTACGCCTTGTCGGCGCTGACGGTTCCTTCCTGCACAAACACCGCGGCAGAGACGTAATCGTCCCACGTATCGAAATCGGTTGCTCGCGACCACGCGCCCGATCCGGTGACATAAACGCCGTTTTGGCTGGCGGTGCTCTGGTTCTTGACCAGGACGCGGTCGGCCGTAGTCGTTACGCCGTCGATGGTCTGCTCACCCGACAAGGTGATGTTGGCGGTCGTCGCCACGCGCACGCTGTTTTTCCAGGTGATGCCGCCGGCGGCAGCTTGGGCGGCGGCGGCGGCCGACGTCGCGATCCCGGCTTGCGTTGTCGCGGTCGCGGCGGCCGACGTGGCGCTCGCAGCGGACGCGGCGGCGCTCGTGGCCGCGGCTTCCGCGCCGCTGATTTGCGACGCGGTCGGACCGACGGAAAACCCGGTGCCGGCGGAATTGAAAATCAGCGCGGCATTGGCCGACGGCACCGCCGGCAATTGGGGGTCGAAGCTGGCCGCGAAACCGTCGGTCAGGCGGACGGCGCGGTCGAGGCGGTCGTTCAAACGCTGCGCGATCATAACACCGCGATCGAACGCACGCTCGACGGACTCGGCGGGCAAGGGGTCGTTCTCGACCAGATCGAGGGCCTGAGTAACGGCGGGGTCGCGGTAGATGCTGAGTTTCACCGCGCTGGTCGGCGCCGACAGCATCGTGATCGTGCCGCCGCCCGAACTGAGCGCGCCGGCGACGGTGTAGTCGGTGGTGATCGCCTTGACGGTTTCGACACCGGACGAGATGTTGCGCGAGATAACGACCAGGTCTTCGTCGGCCAGGAAATAATACGGGAAGGAGAACGCGGTCGTGACCCCGTTCCCCGTATAGCTGACCCGGTTGGTTTCCGAACTGATCGTCATGGGCGGCTCCTGGGGCGATTATCGCCCGATGTTTCTAAAATCGCAACTCATTTTCCAGCGTCTTTGAACAACCCGGTCAGATCGACCCCGCTTTGTTCCAGGATCATCATGCGGCGTTGCTCCGGGATAGCCTGCATTTGCAGGCGCGCGAACAACAGCGGGTTCTCACGGGCCGCGAGCGCCCGCGCGGCTTTGCGAGCGTCTTGGTATTGCGACGAAAGGAAAAACGTCTTAGTTCGGTCGCCCAGGCTCTTGTACTCCGGGGTCGTTACCATCGGAACAATTCGCGCTTCCGCAATCTGCCCGAGGTATTTGTTGACGAGTCGGTCAGCCTCAGGATCGCCCAGGGTCGGGGCATAATCGGATCGTTTAAAGCCCAGGCGGTCGAGTTCGGATTCAAGCGCGTTCTTGGGCGCGCGCAGTGCGATACCGGTGCTTTGCCGAAGCAGGGGCTCTTGCCCCGATGGACTTGCCGCGCGGGTGGCCAATTCAACATCAGGAAAGTTTTGCGTCGCCCCAGGGATGCGCTTGAGAAACGGCCCCCAAAACGGCATTGAAGATGTGTCTTTGATGGCCCGCTCGGTGTGGTCAAACTGCGCCACCAAATCTTTCAACGGGCTCAGGAATACAACAAACCCTGACAGGTACTCCCCGGCCATCGTCTTGGCCCATTTCTCGATTTTTTCAGATTCGCTGTCGGCGGCGATTCCGTCGAGCATCTGATCGACCATGGCAAGACCGGTGCCTGCGCGGAGGTTCACCGCCAGAACGCCGGTCAGCAGATCCTTGGTGGTCATATTGCCGATCGTGCCGTTATTCATGCGCTTAATGACGTCGGCGACGAACACATAACTAGCGAACGGATTGAACGCCCGAATATCGACAATCGTGCCGTCGGGGGTTTTGATCTCATACCAGCGTTCGCCGGCATATTCGCTGCCGCGCAACTGATAAGCAGCCATGAGCATGCCCGACCCAACGGTGGCTTTCGAGATCGTCGAGAAATCCCCCGCCGCGACCTTTTGGCGTTCAAGAGGCGATAGCAGCTTGAGATACCCCGTCGGGTTGTAGTCCAGCAGATACTCGACCGAATTGGCGAGGAAGCGCGGGAACGGGATCGGGATGCGCAGAGGAGATTTGTTGACCAAATTAATGAACGCACCACCAACCGACGTCGGGTTGTAGTTTTTTGAAAACGTGGCTTCCAGCGACGCCGTCACCGCGTCACGGATAATCTCGCGCGGAATCGTGTGTAGGCGTCCAGCCGCTTCCAAATCGGCCACGCCAGGCAAGCCCTTTTCCATCAGCGCGCGTTCCATCGAGCCCACAAAAACAGCTCGCCGAATGACATACTCTTGGAACCGGTTCATACCGTTAAGCCAATCGACGGCTTCGCGCGCCTTCTCGATCCCCTTGCCGATCACACCACGGGCGCCGGGAATGTCCTGCGCCCTGTTCAGGTCGGACATGTACCGAGCGAATAGCTTATCCTGCTCGACGGGGTAGTACGACAACACTTCGTCGGCGAGGGCCTTGTTCTTCTGAAGCAGTCGCGACATGACCGCAAAAGTTTCGGCTGGATGGATTTCATCGACATTGCGCCGCCCGATCGACGAAAGCGCCTCGTCGACCAGTTTGGTCATCGTGTCCATGCCGATGCGGCCCAACTGCGTTTCCAGGTTGCGGATGGCCGTGACAGGCTGCACGACCAAGGCGCCGCGGCGCACATCGTCGATCTGGCGCCAAATCGAACCCGCCGATGCCATGTTGTCTAAGCCCTCGGTCGCGAGCGCCGAGCCCAGTTCGCGCATTTCTTCGGGGGTCAGTCCTTTATACATTTCCTTGAGTTTCTGCGCCGCGATGCCGAGACGGCCGAGATCGCGGGCCGATTGCGCGATGTCCTCCCGCCACACGGCCGAGAACTGCTCGAACGTCACCCCTTTTTCGGACAGGATGCGCGTAACCTGTTCGGGCTGAAGCCGGTTCGTCGCCAGCAGATCGGCCACTTGGTCGGACAATTTCATTTCCGGGTGCCGCGACACGCCGCCTTCGGTCAGCAGTTGCACGGCCGCATCGACCACGCCTTTTTGCATTTCTGGCGCAACGCGCGTCGTGAACATTTCTTCCGGCAGGGGGCCGAGGGAGTTGGTCGTCTGCTCAACAACAGGCCCCGCTTCGGCCGCCGCATCCGCGCTTTTCGCCGCCTCGGGCGCCTTGGCCATCCCAGCGGGGTCGGCTTCGCGCACAACGTCGGTCGCCGGCAGCCGCTCGCCTGCCGCGCGCGGACCGACTTGCGGGCCTCGCGCCACCGGGGAACTGAGCGTGAACCCGAGAGACTGAACAAACGAATGGGTGTCTCGAACCAATTTGTTCGCCACAGTCGGCGATGCGCCTGCTTCCTGCAACGTCTGCCCGACGCCTTCAGAGACGCCCGCGATAACCGCACTTCCGCCGCGCATGACCACGTCCAGTCCCGGCGCCACGGTGCGGAACATCGCCTCGTTCAACGACTGAATAGGGCTCCAAACGCCGTCGTCTCCGAAAATGCCGGCCTCACGAAAAGATTGCTCGGACTTCGGCGACATGCCGAGCGTTTCTTCGCCAAACCCTTTTTTCGCGCCTTCGACGACCGCGCCGCCGATACGGCCGACCGTAGCCGCGCCACTCTTTATGCTGTCGACAAACCCGTCGACAATGCCGCTCGACGGCGCGAGCCGTGCGGAATCCTTGTCCCACTCGATGCGGGGGCCGGTTTGCTGGGCTTCCGGCGCGTCGTCCCATACTATCGGCATTATTCCGGCCTATAAGTTGCGGTGCGTCCGGTCTTCGGGTCGCGAATGCGCAACGTCCCGTCAGTCAGCGGCTTTCCGTTTGCGCCCATCGCGGGGCCGATCACTTCGTAAGTTTCACCGCCATATTGGATAGTTTGCCCGGTGGCCGCGTCGCCGACCGGTGCGCCGGGGGCCGCCGGTGCCGCGCCCAAAGCCTTGGCGTCCTCCATCAAATTAATCAAGATGTCCTTGGGGTCGCGGCGGTACTTCGCCATATCCTTGCCGAGATAATCCGGGCTGTCGGGTGCCAACAATTGCTTCGCAGTTTTGCCGCTGCGCCGACCTTCCAGATACGCCGGAAAAAAGTTGGCCATGAACTTGTACACGTTCTCATCACCCTTGGGGTCTTTGAAAAACTGATTGCTGTCGCTGATAAACGCTCGCGCCTGCTTTAGAAAGTTCTCCTTCAAGTCGCTTTCCAGCTTCCCCTCGTCGGTGCGCCGCCCTTGAATTTCCGAACGCAGCGCGTTGACGTCGGACAGCGTCAAACCCTTCCCGAACAGGCTTTCGACTTCCTCCTCGCGCGTGATCTTGCCCTCGGCGCCATCTGGGAGGTGGATGCGCTCCCACAGCTTGATCATCACTTCGGGGTCGGTCTTGATCGCTTCAGGCTTGATCGCGGTCTGAAGCATGTTGTTGAACCGCGCCTTGTCTTCCCATTTCAGGTTCGAATCGGCGATCTCGGTGGCCGACAGGCTGGTCGGGTCCTTGATCAGTTTCGCAATCAAAGCGTTGCCGGTCGCCTCGCGCGCTTTGTCCAGCGCCTTTTCCTTGGCGCGCTCGACACGCTCGGCTTCGATTTCCTTGCCGCGGATCGCCACCTCGGCGTTCTTTTCCAGCGCGAATTTCTTGTCCGCGTCGAGATAGGCGTCCCAATCCCCGGCTTGCAGTTTCTTCAGCCCGAGCTCGGGATCCATGCGGATGACGCCCTGCGCCGCCGACAGGCCGATTTCCTTGCGGGTCTGGATGCTCAGGGCCGCACGCTGCTCGCCGGTCAGGCGCGCATAAGGGCCTTCCTTGTCGTTGATCGCGGCTTCGGACGCCCGCAGCACGCTTTCGAACTGCGTGGGGTCCGCCAGGACCGTGTTGCGATTGGCGTCGAGCGCCACAAGATAATCCTGCTTGGCCTTCATGCCAGCCGCCTGGATTTGGTAGACGCCCGCGCGCTCGTTGAAATGCGCGGCCAGATCGGTCGCCCCGCGATCGAAAGCGCGCTGGGCGGCCCCGGTGTTGATCGTTCCCTTGGTCTGCGCCAGATACTCGGCGAAATCCGTGCGGAACGATTGTGCGAACGTCATGTCGCCGGGGTCGGCCTGCGCCGCGCGCTCCTGCAAATGCACGGTCCATTCCGAACGTGCTTTCGCCAGCTTCACGTTGACGTCGGAAATTTCGCGTTCCTCGTCGATCTTCGCCAGGGTGCGCCCGGCGTCCATCAACCCGCGGCCCGCGTTATCGGGCGCGATATTGATGTCGGACGCGGCCAATCGCCGACTTGGAATGTCGGTGACGGCGCTTTCCTGGGACACGTATTCGCGAATAACCGGCATTACGAAAGCCCTTGTGAAAGTTCATAACCCTGCTTGGCGACGTCGGCCCCGCCCGACAACAGCGCACCCGTAGCACTCAAGGTCCCGCGCGTGGCTGCGGCCGAGCCCGTCATCGCTTCGATGGCGGCCGTGTCGTAGTAGCCAAGCGCGCGAAGTTCGCCCTTGTATTTGATCATTTGCGCCGTGCGCTCGGCCTCGATCGCGCTGCTTTCCAGCACGTCCAAAACCGAACCTTCCAGCGCCACACCCGACGCACCGGCCGCGGCGCGGATCGAACCCAAGGCGCGGACCTTGTTGCGCTGCGCCGTTTCCAGATCGAGCTGGGTCTGCTGCTGCGCAATCTGCGCATTACGAGCGGCGAGGGCTGCGTTGTATTCGGCCGAACGCTGCCCGGCTTGCCCCTGCGCGAACAGGCTGGACGCCGTCAGGACCGTGCCCACGGCGCTCAACCCCAGCGCCATGCTCGACAGCGAGGGCAAGGCAAAATTGCTGAACAGCCCGGCGGACGCCACAGGCGTCAGCACCGTGGCGCCGGCCGCACCCGCCGTCGCCGTAGCCGCGCCAATGCCGACGGCTTCAAGCCCGACCGCGCTGCTGGCAACGAACGGCGCCGACGACGCGAACGTGGTTGCGAACCACGCGCTGACGGGCTCGCGCGCGAGACGGCGCCAACGAGGGCTATCTTCTGTGAAGCGCCAGGTCATGGACGCACCAAAGCGAAAAGGGTGGCGGCCTGTCCGTCAGGGAAATACGCTTCGGCGTGCTCGCGCTCGACGACGAACCCCATGAAGGTGGCCCACCGTTTGGCCGTCACATCGCCGTAAAGCGTCGCGGTTTCGATGCGCTTGAACGGCAAACCGGCCAGGAATTCCTTGGCGAAGCGATGCGCCTTACGTTCCGCGCCCGCGTCGATCTCGGTCCACAGATGCACGCGATTGGCCCAATAAGGCACGACGCCCGCCATCGCCACGGGGCGGCCATCTTCCATCAGCGTCCCGGCGAATTCGTTTTCCAGCGCACGAACGCGGGCCTCTAGGTCGGGCGTGCGCGCGGGCTTGCCTACGCCTCGCGGCGCAACAGCCCAATAGTGCTCGGCCTTGAACGGGACAGCGTACAACATCATCGATCCTGCGTATTAAGTTGCGGCAAGACGCAAAGGACCGTGCCCGGCAGGGGCTGGTCGAAGCGCCAGCAAATGTGATTGTCGGTCGTATAGTCGCCCTCCCAGCCGGGCGATTCCTTGTCGCCGTTGAACAGCGGGACCATTTCGCCCATGTCGTCGGACGACTTTCGAAAAGTCAGCCGGGTCAGCTTGTCGAAAGACGGCCCGACCTTGACGCCCAGCGCCTCGTGCAAGCGGAACGTCACGCGGTTCGTGCGCTGGGTCTTGCCCTGGGCGGTGCCGTCGGCAGCGCCGGCCTCGGGGCGCAGCGTCTCGCCGTCCGAATTGTACCCATACCCGAGATGGACGACGGACGCCGACCGCGTCAAAGTCCATCCGCCAGTCGCCGTGATCGTCACGTCGGGGTGCGTCGCGCCGTCGGCCAGCACTTGAACGGTCTGCCCGCGCAAATGGTATGCGCCGCGACCGCTCGTGGTCGCGGATCCGTCGTAGGTCAGGCCCCCGTCGACGAAATAGGCGTCGGTCTGATCGTCGCCCTTTTCCCAGAATTTGGTCATGTATTCGACGTAGCGTTTGGTCCCGCCGTCGATGTACCGGTTCACAATCAACCACAGCTCGTCACGCGAGCCGTCGGCGGCCGGGATGACGGCCACGCTTTCGACTTTTGCCGCGGCCGTGCCCCCCGCGTTCGACCAGCCGCCGATCTGGTGGCGGGACCAGCCCAGCACCGATTGGTCGCGCTCGTAGACGAACCCGGTCAAAATGCCGTCGCCGCGCGGCGCCCAAACGATCGATTGCGGTTCGCCCTGGCGGGCCAGTTCGATAAACCCGCTGGTCGCCACGGTCGGCCCCTTGGCGATGTGCTCGGCCAGCACGGTCATGTCGGGCGAACGGAACCCGTCGACCTCGTAGACATACGCCAATTCGCGCAACTTGCGGCCCGCGCGCTGAACGAACAGCGTGGCCTTGCCGGCGCGCACCGCCTGGATGTTTTTGCTACCGTGCGTAGTCGATTGCTTGGCGTTGACGTTGGTGGGCGACAACGCCTGGTTCTGGTTCGACGGGCGGATGATCCACTCACCGCTGACGGTGCCGACGAACAGGCCCTTTTCGTCGTCTTCGAGCCAGCGGATGATCTGCACGTTCTTGGAATTCAAGGTGACGGCGATGGCGTTGTCGTCGGCCACGGTTCCGGCCGTCGCCGCCGTCGGGGCCATGTTTTCGTAATCCGACGTCTTGGACAGATCGACGCGCGAAGGCGCACCGCCGGCGCCGCCCCAAGTCAACCGGTCTTCGAAGAACGTGACCGCGCCCGGATAGCCGTCGACCGAATTCCACAGGCCCATGCGCCAGTTGACCGTCGCCGTCGTGGCCGATGCGTTCGGGCCGCTGATCGTCACCGTCACAACCGTCGTCGATGTAAAGGCCGTGACCGTCAGCCACGTCCAGTTACCCGCCGCGTCCTTCCAGCGAATAAGCCGCCCGACATCGCCCGATCGGAAGCCGGAACCGCCGTTGATGCCGGTCGTCGCCGACGCCGTGAGCGTAACACCCGAGCCCGACGTGGCGCTCAAACCCAGCGTCGTGGTCGTGGAATTGATCGCAAGATAAGGGCCGTCCAGGAACGAGATCGTCGTAACGGTCCAGGCGGTGTGCGCGGTGCGCGTGATCTTGCGCGGCGCGTAACTCGGATGCGCGACGTAAAGCACGTCGGCAGATTGGGTGAATTTCAATTGGAACAGATCGGCTTCGGCCCAGGGCGTGACGACAGTATAGACACGCGCCACCGTGCCGCCCGACGACCAGGCGCCATACGTCGAACTGTTGACGTTGTTGCCCTGGAGGTCCTGCAATTCGAACGTGTTGGCGCCGGTGTTGACGTTCGCCACCTTGAAGCGACGGCTGTTGACTTCTACCATGCCAACCACGCCCGAAATTTCGACATGGTCGCCGTTCGCGTAATTGTCGGCGCCGCTGTACGTGACCACCGCGGGATTGGCCTGCGTGATGCCGGTTATGTTCTGCGCCGTTTCCAGCACCGGGCCGTTATTTCGGTAGAACCGCATATAAAGGTCGCCGAGCTCGATGATATACGCCTGGGTCGTGGAAAACTCGAACCGGACCAGGCGCGTCGATTTGGTCGAGTCCTTGACCTCGGCGGCGAAATACGTGCCGGGGCGGCGCGTCCACGGACCTTGCACCAAAGAAATCCCATTCAGGGACGTCTTCAGCGCCTTCTTGTAATTGTCATAGTCCGTCCGCCCGTAGAGCAGGGGACTGATCTCGCCGGTATTGAAGACAGACTGATTGGGACTGACTTTCGCCATTATAGCCGCGCCTGAATCCAGGGGTCGTCATCGGCTTCCTGCGGCAGCACCTCGAACGAATTCATCTGGCGGGCAAGGCGGATGGCGTCGCGGAATTCGGTCGCGATGTCGGCCTTCTTGGTGTTGGATTGCGTGATTTTTTCGCACATCTGCATGGCGAGCGCGCAAGCGAGCGCGTCGTCGAACAGCGGGTCGAACTCGGTCGGGTCTGTGACCAGGGCGATGTACTTGATGTAAAGCGGGCCGCTATCGTTCGACAGAATGGCGCGACGCCCGGCGTGGCGCTCGATGATCCAGTCGATCGAACTGTCGGCCGGCAGGATCAGGCGTAGGAAATCGGTTGGCAGCGGAAAAGCGTAACCGTAGTCGAAGGTGGGCGCGGTCGCGTGCGCAGCGATGTTGGCGCGCGATTTGGCGAAACTCCAAGCGTAGCGGCGCAACAGCTTGTTGCGCGTCGGCGCGTAAGCGGCGTTGCACTCGCGCGCGTTCGGATCGTCCTGCGTCAAGGACGTGATGCGCGCCGCGCCCAGCTTTTGAAGGGCCAGATTGCAGATTGCCACTTCGCTGACGGCCATGGTCGTCCCTCAGTTAGCGGCGTTAGATGCGGTGCGCGTAAGCGTAAACCGCCGTAGCCGTTGCGATGTTGGCGCGGATTTGACCGGCCGGAAGTTCAAACGACGTCAACCCGTTTGCGGTCATCGAATTGCTCGGCACGTCCACCCACGTCGTCGAGTTGGCAGTCTTGAACTGCAACTTGACCGTGCCACCACCCCAGGTGGCTTCGGCCGTAAAGACGCCTTTGCCGCCCAGCCAATTAACGGCCGACCCGGTGGCGCTGGCGTTCGATACGAGAGTTAGAATGTCTCCGCTCACGCGATGATCCTTTACGCCGGGGCGTTATCGGTCTGGATGTGCGCCTTGATCTTCTCGATCGCTTTCAGCACTTCGGTTTTGTCGTTACCGGCGACGCTGTCTTCGATCCGAAGCTCAATCTTCTTCGACGTGGTGCTGGTGCCGGTGGATACGCCACCGGCCCCAAACTCCGCACCAAGATCGACACCGTAGAAATGATCGGCCATGGGCCAGCCCTTTCAGTTAGACGACGTATTCGACCTTCAGCATCGCCGTGGCCGAGTTCGTCACGGCCGACGTCGCCGTCAGCGTGATGTCGTAGGTGGATTTCGGGTCCTCCGACGCGCCGACCGCCTGCCACAACTGCTGGGTCTGCTCGGCCATGGAGTACTCCGCCGATTCGTTGGTCACGTCGGTCATCGCGACGGCGGCCGAGCAATCGACGGCCGAAGCGAAGAAATCCGCATCGACGACCGCGCCACCGTCTCGGGTGTTGCGATAGACGCCAATGTCGAACTTGCCGGTGCCCATCGCTGCGGCCTGGAAGATCACGCGATGGACGCGGGCGTTGCTCGGGATGTCGACCATGCGGTACGTCGCGCTGATCGAAGCCGAAGCCGAAGGCGCAATGGTGGCGACCTTCGCGCGGAGGACACCCGCATCCGTGACGGGGTTGTTCAGAACAGCCGGCGTCGCGTCGCGGTTGGTGATCTGGGTGGACTTGAGATATTCGAGAGCCATGATCGTTACCTTTCAATCAACCGCGCGTTATCGCTTGCACCAAACCTTGACGATTTTCTTTTCTTCAAGGCGGGTGGCGCCGATCGTCTGCTTGACGTAAGCCTGCCAAGGCTCGCCTTGCAGATCGTTGCGCTTCGAAATGCTCGCGTTCATGTCGTTCCAGATGCCGAGGTGCATGCCCGAGCGGGCCCACACCGGGATCTGGATGGACGAGCCGGACTGGTCATCCGTGCCGAGCGCCTGGGTTTCCAGTCGTTCGCAGTGGATGAAATTGATGCCCAGGAACCGCTGCACCTTGCCGTCCTGCAACACGGGCTTGTCGGCCCCGTTGAAGTCGGACGAGATGATCTGGATTTCGTTGAGCAACAGGTCGTGCTCGGTCGCGGTGATCGCGCAGAACACCGGATCGCTGTCCATGTCCACTTCGTTGGCCATGAGCAGCTTTTTCGCGGCGCGCAGCTTGGGCACGTTGATGCCCGAGTCGGTGCCGCCGGTGTTCACGCTGACCACGTTGGCCGAGCGGAAATCCGTGCTGGTCGCCCCGTTCACGCCGGTCTTGGCGGTCGAGGTGAACATGGCCGCGATGATCTCGTCGTCCATCGCGCGGCCCATCGCATACATCGCGTTGGTCACGTAGACGGATTCGGGATCGGTCACGAGGCGCAGCTTGTCGAAGCTGTCGATCAACTGCGGCAGATCGTAGTCGACCGGGAAAACCCAGCGACGATCGACGGCCGCATCGACGCGGCCCATCGGAGCGAAGCGGCTGGTCACGCGCTGGGCGTTGACCTGACCGATCTGATCGACGGGGCTCGCCTGGTCGCCGACGTAAGAGCCCGTGGTGACGGCACCGCGCAACTTCGACCCCTGCGTTTGCAGGAGGAGCTGAACATTGGTGCTGTATTGGCGTACATAATGGCCGGGAATGTTTTCGGACATCGTATGTCCTCCGTAAAGCGTTGAACTGGCTTTCGAAGGGCGTGTCCGATAATCGGGGCCGGCTTCTTCATCGACTTAGGCGCGATGCACTTCCGCGGTCTTTCCCGCCGCATACCGGCCCCGACTGTGGGGTTCCCGGAAGGAATTTCGCATCGAGGCTTAGGCTTTCACCGACCTCGATGCGATAGGTTCTAGCACGGTGTTTCTATAATCGCAACAGAAAAATTACGGGTAGGCGATCCGGTGCAATCGCGCCATTTCCTCGCGCGCTTCGGCCCGATCGCGATTGGCGACATCCGGGTGGTTGAACCGCGCCGCGAAGCCCTTGTCCCGGCGCAACTCGGCAATGCGGGCCTGCGCGCTTTCGGCCGACATCCCCTTGAAACCGTTGTTGCTGCCATCGCCACCGACGAACGCGGCGTCGGAGCCAACCTTCGCGCCGATGTTGGCCAGCATCTTCATGGCCTTCGCCGGGCCAAGCGCCTGCTTGAGCCCTTCGTAATCTTCCTTGGTCAATCCAAACTCGGCGCCGGCGCGATCGGCCAAGGCGGATTTGGAATCGAACTCCGAGCCCCATTCGGTTTTCAGCTTGCCGACCTCCTCGGCGTGCTTGGCCGCGGTGGCTTCGCTTTGGGTTTTCATCTTGCCGCCGACATGATCGTTCCACCAGTCGGTGACGATCTCGACCTGTTTCTGCGTCAGGCCCGCCTTGTGGAAGATCGGCTTGACCTCCTTGGCGAAACTGTCGTCGGTCACGCCTTCGGGCATCTTGATCGTGTAGGCGTCGGCCTTTTCCGGCCGGCCCAGCTTGGCGAACACGGGCTCGTACTCGGCGAAATCGGCGCCCGCCTTCGGCAGCTTGAGCACCTGATCGGGCGGCACACCGATCAATTTCTCGGCATGCCACGCGCTCTGCGCCAGGGTTTCGACGTCCTTGAAGTTCTTGCCGGTCGCCCAGGTCTTCAGATCCGGGTTGGTGAAACCGTCGTAGAACGGAGCGGGCGCGGTTGCCGCGGTCCCGGTTGCGCCAGTCGCTGTGGCGGTTCCTGTGGTGGCCGTCGTCGCCGTGCCAGTATCGGTCGTGCCGGTGGCAGTTGCTTCCGTCATAGTCAATCGCCTTTCATGTTGGGGCCGCCGAACAGCAGCCATAGGGTTTCATCGTCCAAATTCAGATGCTGCTGGATGCGCAGCCAAACCTCGCGCCGCCCGTCGAGCCGCGCCGCCATGTGCGGATCGGGGTGCGCCGTGCTCTTGTGGGCGCGGCAAAATTTCGACAGGTCGACCAGGACCGCCTGCGCGTCCCGGCTTTCGATGTTGAACGTGCGGGCGTAAGCCCCCTTGCGCCCCGACAAAAACCGCTTTGTCGATTCGACAATCGCCTGCATCGGCATAAGCGCCATCAGAACCAATCCTCTTGGAACGCCAAAACCAGCGTGATCCCGGCGACGAACCCCATGCCGAAAGCGAGCGAAAGCCAAACGAGGGTCACGCGCCGCCCGCCATTCCAGGCACGGCCTTCAGCAAGCCCGCGGCTGCGGGGGCCGCCTCGATCATCTGCTGGTTCTGCTGCGCCTGCGCTCGGCCCTCGCGCTTGGCCTGAACCGCTTTCGGGTCCGCCAGCCAGCGGGTCGGGATCGCCTGCGTATCCGCCAGTTCGGGGATCACGACGTCCATGTTGAAATGGTCGAACACCGAAATGTCCTGGGTGTCGTTGACATACGGCTGAAGGAACGAGAACAGGCGGGTCAGGCCCGCGGCTTCTTCCGCCTTCTGCGACCGGGACAAGGGGCTGTCGTAGACGACATCGATCTCGCCGCCGGCGTCCTTCAAAATCTGCGGCATCGGCGGCAGCAATCCCTGCAACGCCAGGACGTCGAGCTCGCGATCGATCAGCGGCCCCAGGAATTCGGATTGCTGGCGGCCCATGGTCGGCGACAACAAAGCACCTTTCTCGCGGGCGCGTTCGAGCACTTCGGTCGCCGTCATCTGCGGCGTGTCGACCAGGATCTGGAACAGCGTGACCAGGAACGCATCGTTGATCGTATGCTGCTCGTATTCCATCATCTCGCGCTGAAGCGCCAGATTTCCAACGGGCAGGGCATGCACCAGAGGGCGGCCTTCGGCACTAACCCCGCCGGTATTGATCGCGCCCGGCTTCATGCTGAACGCATCGACCACGCCGTCGTCATAGGCCAGGAGCACCGGATCGACGGCGCGGTGGCCCTGCTTGAGCAGGGTTTTCTTCTGCTCGTTCAAAACCTTGATCGCGGGCAGGCAGAGCATCGCGGGACTGCGGCCGTACAATTCGCCGGGGCCCACGACATAGCGGCTGATCGGGTAGGGGAACGTATTATGCCCGCCCTCGCGCACCAGCTTCTGGCCGGTCACGGAAACGTAGTAGGAGCCGTACTGCATACCGCGATAGTCGCGGCGGTCCTTGTCGTAGCCTTCCATCTCGCTGCGCGGCTCGACGCAGTGGATAAACCAGAACTTGGTTTCGGCCTTGGTGGAATCGGCCGCGGCCGTTTTGATTTCTTCCGGCAGCATGTCCTTTTCGGCGCTGAACCGCTGGACGGCCTGGCGCGCGGTCAGCTCGAACTTGCGCAGCGCCGTGTCGATGATGCCCTGGTGATTTTCCAGGAAATAGATTTCGCCGAGATGCGTGGCCTGATAACGCAAGCCGCCACCCCACCGCTTGTCCATGGGGTCGACCAGCATGGCGCCGGTGCCGAACGCGCCCAGGCCCATCCAGACTTCATGCTGCTGGCTGGCGTAGTTGGCCCGCGCCGCGTAGCGGTAGCGGAACAGGATTTCGGTCGTCTCGTCGAGGAAGCCGCGCACCTCGCGATTGCGGAACAGCGTCTTGTCCATCGCGGCCAAGCGATGCCAGCGGCTGTTGCGCGGCGTGAGCATGGATTCCATCGCAGCGGCGAAGCGCGTCAGCGCCAGGGCCGCCGTGGAATCGAACATCTCCTCGGTGCGCTTGGCTCCCTGTTCGCGCTGGTCGCGCCCCTGGAACGAACCGGCATAGGACGGCAGGACGCGCTTGGCGATCTCCTCCCAATGCGCTTCCCAGGTGCCGCGATCGTTCTCGGCGCGCTGGTGGCGCTTGATAACGTCGGCCGCAATGTCGTCGGGGGCGTAAGCCAAGATCGTCAGCCCAACAGAACACGACGGGCGGTGGGCACGTCTTCGGCGTCGGCACCCAGGCCGGCGATCACGTTGGACGCAGACCCGGCACCGGCGCGCTTACGGCGCTCCTCCTCGGCTGCGGCCTCCTGCGCCTTGATCGCCGCGGTATTGTCCGGCGGGGCGGGGGGCAGGGCCGGGGTTGGCGGCGCTTTCGGAGACAGGCCGAGTGCTTTCGTGACAGGAGCCATGGGCGGTCCTTATCGAAACAAGATGCGAAAATCGCAACATACTAGCCAAGCACGGAATAGTCAACGTCCCTTGCTTGCCGGGCGTTGCGCCGGGCCGTGTTCGTGTCTCGGCGGGCCACCTTCGCCGCAAACGTAAGCACGAACGCATCGCCGTCGTCGGGGCTTGGCATGCCGCGGGACTTCATGCTTTCCTTGGATTCCAGCATGACGCTGTCCTTGGCCTTGCCAAAATAATCATACTCGGGCGCCGTGAGATCGCGAAACAGGCCAGGGTCGTTGTCGATGCAGCCGCCGCCCAGCCAGTCGCGGGCGTCGGCGTACATCTCGGTGCGCTTGTTGGCCCATTCCTTGGACGTCGACTTGCCGCCGAACCAGACTTCGTGGATGCGGTATTTCATTTCCCGCAACCGATCGATGACCCCGGTGCCATTGCCGGCGTCGATAAAAACGGCGTCGGGCTTGGTCAGGTCGATCCAGCGGGCGACCTCGTTGGCCACGAACATGTTGTCGCGGTTCTTGAACCGAACCGGCGGGATGCTGCGCGCATCGCGGCCACAGCGCCAGCGGATGACGCTGCTATCGTCGCCATAGCGCGCCACGTCCACGCCCATGATCAGCGCCGCGCCATGGTCCTGCTCCAACTCGCGGGTCTGGGCCTCGCGCACCCGGTCGTTGGCGATGAACTGGCGGTTGCCCTGCTTCGGGAATTGGCCCAGCACTTCCACCCGCACCGTGTCGCTGTCGATGCCGTGCTGCTCAATCATGCGCTCGAACAGCGCCTGGTCCGTGCCCTCGACGGTGCGGCTGTCGATTTGGGTCGTCTTCCAGAACTTGGCGTCGTCGTGGAAGCAATCGTAGAAGGCGCCCGAGTTGCGCCGGCCGTTACTCGCCACGTCCCAATAGCGGTGAAGCGTCGGCTCGGTGAAGAATCCTTCCGACACGTTCCAGATCGGCTTGGGGATGCCGCTCGCTTCGTCGTAAAGCAGTTGGACGCCATGGGGGTTGTGGACACCAGCGAAAGCATCTGGTGTTTCTTCCGACCACAATTGGCCCTGAACGTAATAATATCCGGTGTCGATCTTGAGCTGATCCTTCAGCAGTTTCTCGAACCAGCCCGCAGGGCGCACGGAAAGCACCGTGCTATCGAACCAGTGGCTGTTGATCGACAAGGTGAACCACTTCGACATCTCAGCGAAGGTGCGGGATTTCAACTGAGGCTCGGTGTTCGCCGTCAGGATGGTCGTGCTGCCAAGGTTGGTGGTCATCATCCAGTGGGACCGCATCGCGAATTTGGCCGATTTGCCAGGGCCGCGGCCCGACACCGTGGCCGATCGCCACATCTGAGGGGGCTCGCCCTTCGCCATGCGTTCCTTGTTGTCTTTCAGGTGCTGGCTCATGTCGTCGAATTCTTTAGCCTGCCAGTTCCTGGGGCCCTTGAAACCTTCGAGAGGCGTGTTGTGCTTGCCCCACGGGAAGACGAACAGCATGTAGCGCAGGACGTCGTGAGCCAGGGTTGGGTCCCACAACTCCGTCATCAAGGCTTGCTCGTCTTTGGGGCTGTATTTCATGGCATATCCGGCCAGTACCGGTTGCCCTTGCGGGCATTCTCACGCCCATCGAGCAGTTGAAGGTTGTGTTCAACATGAAGGCCGCACACGATCGGCGACCGAAGCGGAACGATGTGGTCGACCTCGTAATCGAAAACGGACGCCGTTTTATAAATTTGTTTGATCTTATCGTGGTCGGCCCATACGGGTGTGGCCCGCAACTGCGCGGCCTCATATCGTTTTCTCTCCGCGCGTTTCAAACCGGGATTAGCTTCGTAGCGACGACGCCGACGCTCGGCTTCCTTCTGTGGATCCCGCTTGCCCCGCCTCTTACGCATCTGGGCCCGGTATGCGTCGGGATCCTCGGTCTTTAATCGGGCCATGCGACGTTTATCCCTCTGTCGCTTTTTTGCGTATTCCGCGGCCTTGTATTCTGGATCAGATTCTAGCCGAACTTTGTGCCGGGCCCGTTTCTTTCGGTTACGCTCGCCGCCGTCGCACGCACGGCAAACACTGAGCCGCCCACCGTGGCAACCGGAATGCCGCCGAAAGTCTGTTTCCGCTTTTTCCGCGCCGCACCGCTTACAAATTTTGGTGCCTGCCAGTTCACGAGCAAGAACCTTCAAATCGGCGTCACGCTTTTCCTGATCGCGCAACGCTCGCTCAGTTTCAACGCAACGGCCCCGCCACCAACGGAAACATGCCTGGCAAAAATTAGTGCCCTGGGATCGTTTTCGTCCTCCGCACACCACGCAAACCGACGTTGCGGGGCGGCCCTCTTTAGCCGCCTTCGCACGACGCTCCCGCTTACGGGCGTTTTTCCTGCACTCTACGCACACCCCGTCGCGCACTCGGCGGTCACAAACATGGCCGTTAGCACAAGGCCGCCCGGTGAAATACCGCGGGAAACCCAGCGTTCTCGCGTTTTCCCGGCTAAGGTGTTTCGAAATTTGCAACATGGCTTTTAGGGCGACCTAATAAAAATTTTTAAAAATCAACAACTTGACTTCAGGGGGCCCGCGTTACGGGCCGCGCGCGGCGAAACGGCATTGGGCGGCACCCGCCACCCCCGCCATCGAGATGCCGCTATTCATCGCTAAATGGATCCACGAAACCCGGCGGAAGTGGCGCGGCACCTGATTGCTTATCAGGGGCACGCCCACTCATAACGCTAGGCAATGTCTCATATTCTGCGTCTGTGATCGTATCTAGGTTGCGCCCAGGTAAACTCGCACGCTGTTTCGCCTCTATTAGAGCGCCTGTTAGATCGATCACGCCGCTGACGTTCAACTTCACATTCTGGCCAAAGCGGTCGCGGTCAAACGCTTCAGCGATTCGAGTCTTAATATCGGCCGAAACGCGGGCGCGACGGGGATCAATGTCATCATCGGTTATGACATCGTTCGCGAGCTGATAATTCTCATCGACCATCATATCGGCGCGCGCAACTTGAATATCCAAATACATAGCTTGTAGGTCAGGTTGCTCGCGTTTGGTCTTGTAGAAATCGCCTTTCGACATTCCGACTTTCGCCAGGTGCGAAGCGAGCGATCCA
>JAAOEI010000300.1_pt1 | contig 19441 bp, 19 predicted proteins | sample 7059261 | NCBI WGS metagenome assembly JAAOEI01 (sample SAMN14008812, study PRJNA610033) | viral metagenome | isolation source: viral particles filtered from seawater | place: China: Hangzhou Bay, Yangshan Deep Water Harbour | collected 2017-10-31 | reverse complement strand
AGAACCGCTACCGCGAACAGAAGGAGCAAGGATCATGTCGAAGACGAGCTCGAGCTTGCCCGTCGATGCGTGTCCGGTGCGCGTATAGGCACGGTAGGTGGTATGGGTGGCGACCCCGGTGTTGTAGAGATCGGTCACCAGTCCAAACTGGTTTAGGATGAGCTTGCGGCGATAGGTGCGCCAGTGACCCGCAGCCTGCATTACCGATCGGGTATACGCAGACGATACCGGCAGCCCGTTACGGCACGCGCGCAAAGGCGTAAGCGGGTGCGGCACGACTACTGAGCCATCGAGGAAGTTTGGCACTAGAGCCTCACCATCGGGCCAAGGTACAGCCGTGGGATACCGTAGAAGTCAAGTGTCGCGCCTGCGTCGGCCTTGCCCTCGACGGTGATAAAGCAAATCGGATCATAGGGCCGGTTAACCATCTCAAACGAGAGCTCAGTTCCGCTCAGGTATCCCCCCCCGGTATTTGTCCAAGTCTGTTGACGGTAGGGCTGCCTGTGCGTGATATCGTGCGTCGGATTGGCTGCGGCGTCCGCGCCATCAGACGGTAGGTACCGAGAAACCGTGATCCTAATCTGTACGTTACCCGCGCCCGCAGAGCGGTCAAACTCGGGGACCATCCACAAGAGACGCTTATAGCTCTGGGTATAGAGACCGGTGCCCACGTAGAAGGGGAATGTTGCGATCCATTGCCACACCGACGCGGCCCCCGTAACCTGCATACGAAAGTTGCCGCTGCCGCCATTCATGCTTGCCCACGTTGGGCATTGCGGCGCGCTTTTGAGGTTGATCCCATTGGTAACCAGTCGGCCCGCGGCTACCCATGTCGCCACACTCCACGGCTCATCGTTGGCGCTAAGTGTGCTCGGTATCCAGTATGGCTCGAGTGACGGGCTCGCGGGGTCTTCGTCGGTGACGGTGTCGGTGCGGATCTCGTCTTCGCCATACAGATACGGAAGCGATCCATCCGCCATCAAGCCGTTATCGGTGGCCGAATACGCCTCGAGTTGTTGTGTTGATTGCACCGTGGCGAAGTCATCAGAGACAACCACGTAGGTCTTCGACGAGTCGTATACACCGCTGCCATTGTTGCTAACGGTGGTGATATCGTTGCCTGATGCACTGGCCACCTCATCGACCCACGTGGACGGGCTCGCCACGGTGCTTGGGGAGATTTCGATTACGCGGATCTTGTCCCCGGCCACAAAATGCGAGGCGTCGGCGGCCTCACCGGAGAGAGAGTAGCGATTGGCGACGCACGTAATCACGCCTGTTCCGGTGTCGTAGCTCGACACCTCCGCAGACGGCGAGTAAGCGGCAAACCGCCCCGGGGAAAGATGCGGAATCGCGATGAGCGTCACCATCCCCGCGCCCGTGTCCCAGCTTTTTGATATCGACTCCACCCAACACGGCCAAAGCGTAATCCCGCGCAGGCCCGTGAGAGGGTTCCGTACGGAATCATCGGTGATCGTGACACGGTCACCGGGTTCGAGCGTAAAAAGGGTCCTGTCAATGGTGCGCTTGAACTCGCACACCTCGTACGCGAACTGGCCAAACAAAACATCCTCAATGGCCAGAATGAGCGGGGTGAGCGCCGACGATCCCGCAGACGTGTCGCCGTAGGTGTTGCGCATCTCGATCGTGACCGGGTAGTCCTTCTTGTGGTCGCTTCGTGACGCGGCGTGAATCAACGTGATCTCGTCGCGGAACTTGCCGTCTAACCCACGGTTGTATTTGATCGCGATCTTGTTCTTGATGAGTCGGCGGGTGCGGATTGCGGTAGTGCGCGCGGGGTCGCTTGCACCGGGCTCGGTGGCCTTGTTCGAGGTGGTGAGCGCCCTTTCGTTGCTCCCCGTGCCAGCCGCGGATGTGCTCGGGCGCGCAAGACGAAACGATCCGTTGTCCGTTACCAGGTAGGCGTTGCGGATCAGGAACTCAGAAGAGATGATCTTCTTGAGAGCTGTCGGTTTCTCCAAGAAGACCGTGAGTGGAGGCCCGGCCAAGTCATCGAAGTGTTCTACCGATGCGAGAAACGATGCGCCCAACATCTCCCACGGAACTCCCACGGAAAGCTGCCGGGAAAACGAGTCGTATGTTGCGTGATTGTATCCGCTGGTCCCTGTGCTTGCGAGAAACCGTAGGAGTAAGTCTTGGAATTTCCCCTCGAGCCATGCCACTTGCTTGATCACGAGCGGTTCGGTGTTGCTTCGCCGTGCAACGATATCGGCCAAGTCCTGAATTGACGCCACGTCGGAACCAAACCCGCGGTTTAGGTCCGCATCGACGCTGATCCCGGTGATAGCAGTGGTTGCATTGTGCCCGGTAAACAGTGCTCCCCCCATCGTAAACAGGCCGATGTTTTCCGACGTGTCGAATGCGCGCCATTGCTGCGCAACGAGCTCCGCAGTCTGATCGATAAACGTACCCTCTACGTCATGGATGAGGATCCGATCCTCGATTAAGCCGGTCTCGCTCCACGTGGTGTCGGACTCGTCATAGGTTGAGACCCCGGTATCGTCAACCCATGCGTGCAACCGTGGCGGGCTCGGAGGCGTTGTCACGCCGAAGACCCGGGCCACGGCATCGTTGGGGAAATACAGCGTGGCGCCCGTCTCGTTGGGGAAATCATCGACGGTCAGCCTGGTCTTGGGACCCTCATCCGTGTCCTCTCGGGTGAGGATCACCGAGCCGGCGGTGGTTGTTACATCCGCCATCCATTCGTTGATCGCGCTGATGATCTGGTCAATCGTCCACGTCCCCTCCTGGATCTCAGTGGAGTCCGCGGGGGCGCCCGAGACCACGTCGAGCGTCGAGATGATAGGCAACGCATCGGCAGACTCGGAATACCACAAGCTGAACCGTAACCCGGCGTTGAGGTATACTCCGGTGTTGACGCGGGCGGTAAACTGGTCATCGAGGATGATATGGTTTCGGATCTTGTCCGAGTAGTGGACGGTGTCGAGATAGATCATCCCGTCGGGCGCTTCAACAGGCTCCTCGATCGTCCCTACCCATACCGTCTCGGCCTGCGCAAACGTATCCGGGATCCCGCCGGCAATGCGATGCGCTAACAGTCGCACGATCCGTCCATGCCACACACGCGGGTAGTCCGTTACCCGGATAATGTCGAGGGACGCGCTCCCACGGGTAGACCGATAATGCGGACCGCCGTAGTTTTGGTTAGCCTCGGTATTGGCTTTGTACGGCGCAAACTTGCCGCGCTGGCTGATCGTAAACGTCGTATCGCTGGGGCGCGCGCTATAGGCAATGCACTCAGTGCCGATGTACAGATTACCCGAGGCCGCAAACGAGTTCGCCCCGCTCTTTACGACAACCGACGCCGCCCCGCTTGCGGGTAAGTCCGTGGACAGAAGCGACTCGTTGCCGGTGCTTTTCGCGGTTGCGAACATGTCCACGCCGAGAGTGTCGTTATCGTCGGGGTACACGGACAGCCGCAAACCCGGGGCGTCGATGTCCCCGCGGAAAAGATTGATCTTGGAGCTGATCTCCCCGGGGACCTTGAGTGTCCCAGCAAAGTTGGTGGATGCGCTCCAATCGGTGGCCGCATATGCAGTTGCCCAGTCAAGCGACACATCGGACACGATCGCTGTATCGTACCCTTCGATCAACAGGCAATACGCAAGCCGGACACCCGCGCTCGCCTCGATTGCGGTACGCGTCGTGCCCATTACGGCACCTTGACCAAACGCGGCTCCGCGATCTGGAAGTACCCCACCCAGTCGCCCGACAGCCGCTCATGCCGGAACACCGACCGAACCGGAAGCTTGTACGTGTGGAATGTTGCGTCATCGGCGGCGTCTGGGGTCCACCGAATCGGGCCGCCGGCCGTTGCAAACGCAGCGTTTCCGTAAACACAGTCACGGTAAAACTGCTCATAGGATTCGCCAGCAGTGGACTCATACTCCACCACGACCTTGCTCCGCTTGCATATCCACCCAAGTCCGTTGGCTCGCTTTTCGTTGTAGGCGGTCGATACGGTGGTGCCGTCGGGCGCTTCCGTTGTGGCAGCGTCAAACTCGCTCCACCCGACCGAGCTCACCCCGTAAAGCGACTGAGGGGGGCCGTCGGGAAGCCAAAGGCCCCGCACGTGCCCCGGAGACGTTTGCGAGGCTGCGCCGCTCGAAAACTCGCCACCGGTCATGCCCAGAAGCGTCTGCAGGTCCGCATCCGTGTTGGCAGTCGTGAAGGTACCGCCACCGGCCACTGAGATCGTAACCTTTCCGGTCCCGTTTTCACCGGCGCCGATGGATACGGTCCAATCCGCGGTGAATGCGGCGTCGAGAAGCGCCTCGAGTCGTGCTACCAGATCAACGGTATCGTTACCCGCACTCGACCAATAGTAAGTATTGGCTGCGGTTAGGGTGATCGTCTTGCTCCCCTCTGAGCTGTGAACAAAGTCCATCGTCCAATTCCCAGTAGGGATCGTGATGAGGCTTTCGAGTTTCCCGTTCGGCATTGGCTTACTCGTTGAGAACCAGGGTTTGCGTGCCGTCGAGGTCCTCCGCCTGGCGGATGGCCGAGAGGGTTCGGCGACTGGCCGATCGACGGTCCTCGTCCCCGGCGAGGATGACGGTGATGTTCGAGCCTACGTCGGCGCCCCCTCCAGCGCCCCCAGAGCCCGCTGCGGCGCCCGCTGCCTGGCTGGCCCCCGTCTGCCCAGCGCCGAGTATGCGTGCCATACCGCCCAGCGCAGCGGCCCCTGCGGCTGCTTTGGCAGCGGCAACCCCGTGCTGAGCCGCCCCCCTGGCATCCCCGAACGCCAGAGCGCCCAGGGCGAATACCCCGTGCCGGATAGCCTCCCCGACCAATTCGAGCGACTTCGCCATCAATGATTGCCCCATCGCCCGCTTGATCGCTGCCCCAAACCCCTCCGCCCCGGTAATGAGTGCTGCAAACGCCTGCACCCCAACGGCCTCGAGCTCCGCCATTCCCTCGCTTGCGAGCCTGCTGCTCTCGACCATCTCCTTGATTGACTTGTCGGGGGCGGCATCGGCGTTGAATCGGACTGGGTCCCCCAACGGGGACGCAAATGACACGTCTCCGAATCCATCCGGATTAAACCCTCCGACGTGCTCGATCTCTGCAACATCCTGCGTAAACCCGCCGCCGCGCCGCCCAGGTGTCCCGGGTGCGGAACCCGCAACGGCAAGGTTGGCGTTCAAGCTTGCACCAAAGGCCTTGGCATCCCTTCGCGCCCTTCGCGATGCTGCTGCCGCCGCTGCAGTCCCGTCCCGCCCCTGTCGCTTTGCGAGCGCGATCGCGCGTTGGTGCGCGCGGCGCCCAAAGGGAAGGTTGTCCTCCTCGGTCTCGTCGCTGCTAACCATCTCGATGGTTCCAACGAGAAGGTTAACAAACTTCGTCATCGTGCGAATCGCGGGGGCCAGGGCGTTACCGAGTTTGCCAAGCTCTACGCTCATCTTGTGCGTGGCATCGGACCACTGATTGGCTGCAATCAGGGTCTCGTCCCCCGCGCGATGGATGTTGTCGCCGGCCTTCCTATTCTCCTCCGCGATACGGGACATGATTGCCTCGTGCGCCTCGAGTCCCGGCTTGATGTCCTGCATCACAATGCCGAACTTCTTAAGGCCCTCAACGTTGCCCTCGACGATCGATTTCGTAACTTCCCTGTAAACCTCGTCCAGATCATTCCCCTGATTACGGAGAACGACCATGAACTTCGAGACCTCTTGCATTTCCTTCTGGGAAAGCTTGAAGTCTGTGTTTAGGGCAGCCGCCGCAAACTGGAGCGATTGATACTCGGTAAGTAGGCCGCCGGCGGCCCTCTGGATCTTGGCTATGTCGGCACCGACCGCCGCCGCCTCCAATTGCGATTGCTTGGCGAACTTCGCAGAACTGTCGGAAAGCAACTTGTAAGCGCCAACCGCCGCACCCACGCCTATTGTGAGTTTTCCAAGCATGGCGATCTGTCGCTCTAGCCCGGCCGCTTGTCGCTTCTGCTCCTCAATCACCGTCTTCGCGAGCTTTTTGTTCTCCTTTTCAAGGTCGCGGATCTTGCGCTTAGCGTCTTTGATATCCGCCTTGAACTGTAGAACGACGCTGCCCTTTTCTACCGCCATCGCTTACCGTCCTTGCTTGGCGCGTTTGCGTCGCTCATCCATCTCCCACGACTGCGCCTCCGCCTGCGCTCCGTGGTAAATCTCCACGAGATCCAGGAGAAGCTGCGTTGGCTTTCGACCGTAACGCTCACGGAGTCCACTCCCCTCCGTAGCCCAAAAATGGGCACGCGCTGCCTCCACCACTTGCGGAAGACGCGACGAATACCCCGGGCAAACGGTTGGCTTGGTCGGGCATCCGGCGATATGCCGGAGGTCAAGCCGATCGTCTGGCGCCCATTCAGATCGCCGGATCCATCCGCACCGAAGACCGCGGCGCATCTCGTCGGTGGGGTATGCGCGCTTGCAGTCTTCACAATCGTAGGGTTGCTTTCCGCTGGCTGCGAGGCGTGCGTTTGCCGACAGGAACGGCAGTACCTGGCACCCCTCGATCAGGTAGGGTCGCCGAATGTTTCCCGGATGACCCGGCCCCCCAGCTCGTTGAGTAGCGAACCGTTGTCCACGCTGTCGAGCACGTCCAAGGTATCGTCCTCGACCAGCATCACCTTGAACTTGGCGTCCGCAACGCGACGGATCTCAAAAGGTTGGCCGTCCTCCCCGGTAGCGCCCTCGACGCCAATAACCCCAAGGGCTGCCGCAACCCGCACCATGCACGACAGGTCGTCGGCGAATCGCTGCATATATCGCCGATCGGACCCGGTAAGGTGGCGCAATCGCCAACGGTCGGGCTGCCCCTTCCCGTTTGTGGGTAGGTATTTTTCCTCCCCGGTCTTCGCGTACAACTCGGGGTTGTGGTCCGGGTGCGATTTGTCAATCGCCGGGTCGCCAGAGTAGACGTGAGTGTAAGGCTTGACCAGTGTGGGTTTGAACTGCACCAGTTCTCTCCTATCCCATCCCAATCGTGAACGCAGCGAGCTCGAGCTCGGATCCGGTGTTAGCGGTATTGGTCAACGCCATAAACTCCGGGCGCACGTAGTTGATTCCGCCGATGACCTCCTGACTCGGCACGGCGCCAATAGGCTTGCACCGCGGAAAGTAAAACGCAATCGCGCGACCGTCCACAACCGAGCACGTATACAGGATGTGCTTGAATACCTGCGAGTTCGGATCGGTGATGTAGTAACCCCCCTCGCCGTAGGTGGGAGCCGTGGTCGCGTCCTGGGCCTCCACCGCAAAGCTGAGCGTCGTCGGGGCAGGTACACGACGCCACCCCACCACGCTCTGGTGCGTGTCGCTGCCCTCGGTTCCTAGGATGGGTTCCCATCCTATCCCAATGTTGAGCGAGAACTCTCTGACGGTGTCGGTGTTGCGCGTGGCGGTCCCGTATGTTTGGTAGAAGAACGATCCACCCGCTACGGGCGCGGCGTGCTTATCGTCGGCCGCGGTCGTGTCGGGGAACGTGATATCGATCTGATCCCAAAGTACACCGGACCACGTCCAGCGGATCGTGGGAATCTCGCCCGCATTGAGCCCGCTAATCTCAATGCCGGTACAAACACACCCGCGAACAACGTACTGTTCGTTACCCGAGAGCAACACAAACCGGAGCGTATTGTTCTCCGTCGAAGCGTCGGATGTCGGCGCAGTGTTACCCAGCGCGGTAGCGGGAAATGCCATCTGCATCGCGTAGATGACGTCATTATCCTGCGGGACTCCAGCAGCGTTGGTGAGCAACGTGATCGTAGCGCCGCTCAACCCTGCCGCGGCCAGTACCTGCCCGTCGGCGAACCCGTCCCCCTTCGCGCCTATCCTGATCAAACTGTTATCCACCAACGCGATACCGCCGTCAGCGTTACCGCTGTTTGCATCGGACCACGTTACATTGACCGCGCCCCCAACGTCCGCCGACAAGGAGTGGCCGAGCGCGTGGCCTAGCAAGGTGCAAAGGTTGGTTTCGGTGAGAGCGCCCGCCGCAGTCGCCCCGTGGCCGAATAGATGAGTCGAAAACGAGAACGTCCCCACGCCGTATGGGCCGGGGATATCGAAGTCACCAGCGTTGATGTACTGCCTCGCTCCCTCGCGAGGAATCATCGGACGACGCAGACCCGACATATCAAGCGACTCATCGAGGATAAGGATACTGTCCGAAATCGTATCGTCGGCGGTATCGGCGAAGCTGTCCTCGGCCTCCCAAAGCACCTGCGCCAGTTTTGCTGTTCTACCCGTTCCGGCCATTGGTATGCCCCTAGCTCACGTTGTAGTAGTAGGTGACCGTCAAAGGGAGCACGCCAAACGAGACTCCGTCCCCGGGCTCCACCTCGATTTGGTCCTCAACGGCCGCGTGTTGGCCGCTCACATAGTTCGCCGACCCCTTGTAGCCAACCGCTTTCGCGATTTGGCTCATGTCGGCCTCGATCATGTCGCGCATACTGTGCGCGCGCTTTCCCCCGTCTGCGTACAAGCTGAAATGGTGCGGATAGGCGACGATAATCTCCGCGGTCGTTTCGCGGAGCTCCACCGAGGAATCCGACGCGGAAGGAAGCGTTGACGCTGAGATCTCGATCGCATACTTGCGGAAACAGCTCGCGTCGTGCCCCTCTGCCCAATCGCGGAAATCGACCATGTCATGGGTCTCGACGTGCTCAAACTTGCCGGCGGATTGCTCCGCAGGCGTAAGCGCCTTGATCGTCGTCACCATCTGATTTCGGATGGCCTTGAACGTGGTCGTTGCGGTGGGCACCCTAGATCGTTTCGATAAGGGTCAACGATGCGTGCCCCGCAGCGTCGGCGAGCACGTGAACGAACGCGTTGGTGGTGCCTGAGCGGTCGGGGTTCTCGAGAATCAGCGGAGGCTGTCCCTGCTGGAATCGAATGTTGTCCGCAGCCGCAGCGGCTGCGCCACCGGTCACGGTCACCTTGACCCAACTCGTTTCATCGGCCACAAATAGGTACTTCTGCCCAGGCTCCATCGGGTTGGTAAACTTTGCGGTTACGCCCGAGATCGCCAAAATCTGCCCTTGTCGTAGAACCATCGGTCACCTCACCAGCAATGGGAGTGGCGCCACCGAGACGCCGGCTCCGCCCGTATCGGTCGCAATCGGAATCGTCAATCTCGCCTTAACGAGTCGCAGATACTCGCCCGAGTAGGTGTTGCGTGCATCATCGTAAATATCGAACGATCCGCCACCGGCATAGAACCGCGCACGCTCCGTCATCTCAACCGTCTTGAGCACGACAAGGTGATCCAGCGTCTCTTGGTCGCGGATAAGCTGATCGGCAATACACTCAGCTCGGAGCTCCATCTTGACTGCGTGGTACGCCTTGTCAATCAGCCTTGAGCCGTTGTCCGCCATGTAGTCGTGCGGCAAACGGTGCAGCCACCCGGGGGAGGCGTTGTCCACATCACCGGGGCGTACGGTGTGTGTCCCCGGGTAGCGCACCACATCGGCATAGGAATCATGTACGTACGTCACCGACGCAACCACATACTCCCACCGGATGCGCCAATAGGCACCCGGGGTTGCGCTTGCGTTGTCGGTGATCTTGTTCTTGTTCTGGATCCAGGCGTCGAGAACGCTGATCGAGATCCGCGTTGACTCAAACGTATCTGCGCTCACGTAGTCGCGTTGGAGTGGGTGGCGGGCAGTGCAACTGTTGCCGCTGTCCACACTGACCACGTCAACCCACTCCTTGGCCCCCTGGGCGTCGGTGGCGAGATACGTGCGCCCAACAGCGATACTCGTCGTCGCCGCCAGGTTACATAGCTTTGGGTTTGCCGAAGACTTGCCCGATGCCGCGTCGAACGTGCTATTGGGGTTGGTCTCAACAGTCGCACTACCCGTGGTAGCGGTCTCGGCGGTTGTGTCATCGCTGGCGCCCCACGGGAACACCTCAGCCGACGTCACAGACGAAGGGCGACCCTCCGGGCAGTCAAAAAAGAAAGACTGCCCGGTGACGTTGAAGACGAGATCTTGCGCCTTGGTCGCAGCCACGAGTTGCTACTTCTTGCCACCCATACGCGAGACTGTGACCATTTTGCCCATAAGTGCGCGTCCCGGCCGATCAGACTTCCATTTGGCGACGTCTGCGTTGCGCTTTGCTATGTACCTCTTGCCGTGCTCCACCTGGGCTTCCTTGTCCCCCTTGCCATCCCAGGCGGGAAACACGGTATCAGGGCACTGCCCGTGCTCGATCTCGATGGTGATTTTCGTAGTCCGTGCCGACGGCGACACTCCGATCACTTTTCCTCGCATGCGCTCACCTCCCTAGATCGAGTAAACCGGCTTCCCCGGGTCGGGGTTTCGCCAATCGCCAAAAGTTTTGTTCGAGTCCTCGAGAAGCTTCTGGACCGCCTTGTACTGCGCCTCATCGCCGCCCCCATACCTCTCGGGGGTCCACATCGAGCCCAATGCGTGCGCCTCCTGCATCCTTATCCGCCACTCAGGATAGCGAGCCAGTAAGCGCCATCGCTTATAGAGTCTCTCCTCGATAGGCGTGAACGTGCGAGGTTTACGCTTTGCGACGATCTCCGTGACCCTGTCGCCGCGGATTAGCTCAGCACCGTCCTCGCTGTTGATACGCTCAGCGGCAGTACGGCGATCGCGCTCAACGGGCTTTGGCTTGGTCCTGCCTTCGCGTTCCGCGTTCTTTTGGTCGAGACCACTCAGGATACCCGTGAGCCACTGCGCGTTATCGACGGGCGTCGGCATGACTCCGTTTAACTTCTGCGCCTCTGCCAGGTCCTCGAGAATCGTGTCTCGTACCCAGTGATCACTTGGATTCTGTACGAACGCTTCCGCCATCTTCATCCTTTGCTGCAAAGTATCCCGCGGCCTGTTCCATGAACCTTTGTTGCCCCTCAAATTGCCGCTGCATTGCGGACTTGCTCCGATCCGCAAAGCTTTCAGAGGCTCTGTCGTGGCGCTCGCGGCGCATCAGTATCAGTTGCTTGATGTGCTTACAGCAATGGTCCTCTGCCAGATCTGTCGGGGGCGCTACAGCGAGCGGGATTCCGCTTTCCTGCGCCCGCTTGACCGCAGCGCGGTACCGCCGCATCGCGCCCTCGCGCTCCGCCTGCGCCGCGTCATGCTTCATGCACGGCGACTCCTTAGCGAACTCGGGCAGGTCGGTTTTTCCAACTGGGCATACGTCGTAGGGGACCTGTCCGCGACTCTTGCGCCATTCCTGGGTCTTCACAGAGTAGTCGTTGAGCGGGTCACGTCGCGTGGCCGCGGGGTCGATCACGACCCTCACGACGTGACCCGCTGCATTGACGTACTTTCGATAAAGGCAGTAGGGGACGGACTCCTCAAGGGTGCGCCCCTGGTACTTTTCCAGGGGGCCGTCGTACAGCGTATGGCGTACCGGCGTTTGCCCGGTACATTGCCGAATGGCACCCGGTTTCGAGAACTCCATGATCCCTCCCTATGCGTCGGTGATGATTCCGCAGCCAGCGAGGTCGAAGATCTCCGCCGGTGCCCAGCGCGCCGTGACCGCAACTTGGCGACTCCGCAGCGCAATGTTCTTGTCCTCGTCCATGTCGGGCATGCGCGAAATCGCGAGCCCAAAGCATGCGTACCCAGCATTCGCGGGGACATCGCCGCGCACGTAGCAAGCCCCAACCACGTTCGCGCCGGTATTGGCGGTATCGTTGAGGCCCGACTGTACGACAAGGTGACCCGAGAACGTGCCCAGCATGCCGTTGTCCACGCCGCCGTTCGGCTGTCGCTGAACGTAGTTGTTGACCGTAGTCGATGTAGACGCAAGCACCGCGGCGTCGTAGTCGTCTGCCTGCTGATCATCGAGCCCGAACACGAGCCCGCCGGGGGCGCGCACGCCGTTCTTGCGGATCTGCGCAACCGCCTCGATCATGTTCGCAAGGGTCAAGTTCGCCCCCGACGTCCCGACGCTGGTGGCCAGCGACGAGAACAGAGCGACCACATCGTCTTCGAGTGCAAGCGAGAGCAGCCGGGCTGCGTCACGGACAATGAAGTCGAGCAGCGCAAGGCCGATCTTGCTGTCCTCAAGGGCATTCTTGGTCACCTCGCGGAGAATCCCCATCTCCGCCGTGGTGATCGTGACTTCGGTCGTCTCGAGCGCGGTATTGGTCAGCGCGGTGACTTCGTCCGCAATGTCAGCGGCTGCGTCTTTGACCCACTGAGGGACCGCGGCAACGCCGGAAGCCTTACCGCGGAGATCGATCTCCGCGCAATAAGGGATGTTGACTACGAAATCGTGGGCGTAGTCGAGAATCTGATCTCGGATGAACTCCGAGTTGACGAGTTCGGTGAGTGTAGTGGTCGTGGTTTCAGCTGCCATCTCCGTTTACCCCGTTGCGGGGGCGGAAAAATCGGCGACGGGTACCGGTCTCGCTAGCAACATGCTCCTCCCACATCTTCCGACGTTGCGCCGGTGTCAAGGCGCGATTGTCCTCGGAGGAGAGGGTCGTCGGGTTGCGGTGCGTCGGGGTTACGCCCGACGCACCCACCGCATCGGCTGTCGTGCTCGGTTTGGGGGGCGCTGGCGGATTGCCCGCCGGGTGAGGCGCCAAAGCCTCCGCGATCTTGTCGAGGAGTGGCTTTTTTATCTCGTACGTGGAATCCCACGTAGACGGGTCGCCAATACTGGCCCAACCTTGCATCAGCTCGCGCTGCTCCCGATTCAGCCCCTTATCGGCAGCCCACTCGCGAAAGTCCAACTCTTGAAAGCGACTCTCGAACGCAGCGAGCTTGGAATAGAGGGATTGTGAGTCTTCGTTGCCACCGGTTTCCGTGCGCTTTGGCTCCGCGGCCCGCGCTTCTTTCGACCCCTTGCGCTTCGACGCAGCAATCATCGCGTTGACCTGGCGTTGCGTAAACCTCACTTCGTCGAGGGGGTTAACCGCCTCGGTGCGGGTTTCGCCTTGCTCCGTGCCAGTGACCGGATCTTGCGATGGATCGCTATTCTCTGCGCTCAGTGTCTCAGTTTCTGCCATTGGTGATTCGTTTCACCCGGCTTTATTCGGCTGCCGGTTGGCCTGAACCCTTGGGGGGTTGATAGGAGAGCGGACGCAAATCTGCGTGATGCGTTGCTATGCGCCCGTCCACCGCTACTTGGACTAAATGCTGGCGCAATGCAAGAGCAAAAAAGACGTCTCCGCCTACGTCGAGCTCGGTTTGTCGAGAATCTTTGTACGTTCGAGCAAACCAAGGCCCCTTGTACGCCTCGGAAATCTTCCGAATCTGTCGGATATCGATCAGAATCATCCCCGTCCCGACCTTCTCGGCGAGGTACACCTCGCCCGGCCTAAACGGCTCAACGTTAACTCGGCTGTCTCGCCTACGAAGCGCGCAGATCGCCGCCACAGCCCCCGCTCCGGTGGCCTCGGCAGTCTCCATGAGCAAAGGGAGCGCCGGCGCCGCCATCGTCGGGTTCCCTGGGTCATGCGCCCAAACATCTGCATCTTGCATCATCAAGTAGTCGCACTCCGTGCGAAGCGCGGTCTCGATCGCCATGTTTCGCGCCAAGTCGCAGGAAAAAACGTCAAGCCACATCCGTTGCCAGCTGTGCCCATTCGATAGCGCCCAAACCGCATCATCCTCGCGTTGATCGGCAACCGATGGGTGAATCGCCTGGCGGTAAGCGGGAATAAAGTGTCCGATTCTCACGCAGCCATCTCCAATCGGTACGCGTCGGCTAATTGGTCGAGAACCTGCCGGGTAAACGTCGGGATGGCCCCCGGATCGACCCCCATAACCTCATAACAGTTTCCCTGCCCCGTGCCGAGGTACTCCATGCAACCGACCGGCGGCCACACTCGGTCACTCGATATGTTACGCCAGCCGTGCGTGCAAACCGTGTCCCCGTCAATCCCTGCAAGCGGGGACGCGTCGATTTGCATATGCGCCAGGAACAAGCTCTGCCTCAGCCGGTGCGCTGTGCCCCGATCGCAACGACCCCAGTAGCCCGCTGCCTTGAGAAAGTCCGCGCTGTAGTTGCACAACCCGTCCGTCTTCCACGGCGGGCCAGTCCAACGCGCTACTCGTTGCGACTCCCAATCGTAGAACAAAAAGGACCGTTGGCCGGTGAACTCGGCGCCCAACACATACGACCCTATTGCCACCTCGGCACGGCGAGGACTGTTGAAGTCATCGTCCCCGGTCACCATCAACACCTCGCCCCTAGCCGCCTTGCACGCAGCGTCAAGCTGCGACCCAACATCGGTAAACGATGCGTGTACCAACCGGGCACCGAACTCCTCGCAGATCTCCGCAGCGCGCTCGTCCCCGCGCGGAGCACATACCACTGTCTCGAGCTCCCACCCGCCCGGCACCACGGAGCGGGCAATGTGTTTGAGACAGCCCCAAAGGATCTCGCCCCGCCAGTAGGTGGCCATGCAATAACTGGCAACCCTCATGCCTCAGCCTCTGGTTTGCGCGGAAGCGCGGACGGCGTCGGAGGCATGCCTCCATGGTGCGCCATCGCTCCATTTTGCTGAGGCGTTCGCCCGTCGCTGTCGAGCCCGTTGATCTCCTTGATGCGCATGACGAGATCGCCCCATATCTCCAGGTTTCGGTCGATAATCTTCTCCGCAGCCTTCTCATCGAGGTCTGGATCGTCGGCCATAACCTCATCAATAGGATTGGACAGCCCCATTGAGCGAGCCATCTTTCGAGACTCAAGCTTCTCCTTGGCAGAGCGGGGAATCTCTGTTTCGCCAAAGTCGATCGTAAAACCCTCGGGGGCGAATCTAACCTCTGGCGGACCCTCTCGGTCCATGACGATCGATGCAACCTCCACGAACCGCCTCTCATGATCGCGGAAGTCCTTGGCCTGATCTCGTCTCATCTCGACAAGACGCGTGCGCTTGAGACGGATCTCGAACCCAGAGCTTGAGCTCATGCTCATCTCGAACACGTCCCCGGGGATGCCGTAGTTCGCAGCAATCTGATGCAATGCGCTTTTCGCGGTCGAAAGATAACTCTGCGGGTCTGCCTTTAGATCGATCGAGTCAATATCCACATCCTCTGGAACGTGAAGCAAAAACTTTCGATCCATCGGCTGCCCCGATGCCATGTCTTTTGTGTCGCCTTTTGCGTAGACGAGAACCGTCCCGCTTTTCTGCTCATCGAGAAGCAAAAGGTTAAGGAGCATGATCGCCTCATGGGCGCTAATCAGATCCTTCCCAGTGTCCCAGTCCAGCAGCCGATCCACAGGGATCCTTCGGTGAAGCAATACACCCGGCATGGCCCCAAGCGGATTCACCGCGACCCCGTCGGAATGCATGGCGGTCCCCTCGGGCCAAACGACGTCTTTGACGATCCGCTTGTTCCCGTTTAGAAAGAACTTCTCCGTCGCCGACCATACTACGAAATGCGGATCGAGCTCCGACCGCTTTATCCCACGCGCAGGGATGGGGAACACCATCCCGATATGCTGGATCGGGTCAAGTGGATGCGAAATAGCCCAAAATCTATCCGGGGTCGCTACGCGTACCACTGGAGCACCCGCGCGATCAACGCCTGCCGACAGCCAGACCTCGTTGCACAGGTTCAGCCGCTGATTTACGACTTCCATGACCCGTTGAAAGTGTGTGACCCTAAGAAACTCCTGGTAACCGTCGGCGGCGGCCACGGATCGCTTCGCGTTTTCGCTGTAGACGGTCGAAATCTCATTGATGATCCGGCGCGTCACGTTTTGAAAGCGGGACTCCGATAGAAGCTGATTCTTGCTCTGGATGATTTCTTCGCTACCGAACTGCCTGCGGATCTGATCCTTCAGGATGTTCCACGTTCGATCCTCGTACAGATCGACGCGCTTTTTCATTTCGCGTATGCGGTCATCCTCGTTGCTAATCCAGGAATCGTCGAGCGCCTTTGCGATCTCGTCATAGGTGCGCACCACGCGCCCCCCCGCGGGGAGTTCGGAGAACGCATCGAGTAGAACCGTCATATCGCCACTCCTGTTTGCACAACGCCCCACTGGGCACGCTCGCGCTCGAACCGCCACACCCCATACAGCCAAGCATCGATCCAATGCGACTGATCCGCCCTACCTTTTTCAGGCTTGTAGTCGCCACGCTCGTCTTTCTCCGCCATCTCGAGCGCGGCCACCAGTTGATCGCACACTGGGGCGCCGTCGTCGCCGACGGCGAAGTAGCATCGGGTCCGTCCCGCGGCATCGAGGAGCAGTCGGTTGCCGAGCTGGTATCGGGCCTCGCGGTGAATTGGCTTGCCCTTCTTGCCGCTCGCAGACTTGATCACAAAACCCATCCGCCGAAACTGGCGATAGCACCCGATATCGGGGCGGTTGTCGCTTTCGCCGTAGGGGTCGGCAATAATCAGGGCCTGCCCGAGTCCCTCACCACGCTTGTCCTCGTGTTGCAGGTCCCACCGCGTGCGCAACCTCTCTCTCAAACGCTTCGCGTGATCTTCTGGCGTTCCGTCGGTCGTGAGCTCGTCTACCACCCACCACACCGGATCGGGCTCCCCGGGAACGTCAAACAGCTTAAACCCCTCCGACACTTGGACGAGCTTGCCGGGGTCGTGACCGATCAGCATGTCGAACGCGCCACCGAGAAAACGACGCGTAATATCGCGCGCACCCACACGCGGAATCGGGCGCAGATGTCTGTTCCGGGTAAACTCGGGGAATACCGCGCGCTCGGGCGGCGCCTCGAGCGCGAGAACACGTAACCGATATTGACGGGGCGATAACTTCGCTCTAAGAGACTCCCAGTATTCCGGTGCGACAAAAGGATTCGCCGTGGACTCCATGCGGTAAACCCGGGTCCCCCCCTGGGTGTTGTACTTCGCCAACCGCGTACGCCACTTGGGGGTATCCTTGAGCGTACAACTCGACAGCACAGGATAATACCCGTCTGGCGCATCCCGACCGCGCATGTCCACGTCGGCGAGTGCGTCGTCACTCACGTCCTGTTCCTCATCGACAAAAGCAGCTACCCAGTCTTGCCCTTGGATCGGCGAACCAATGGCAGCGGAGTACTCCTTGGCTGCAACAAACTGGAGAGTCACCCCGTTCACGAGCTCAATCTCACCCTCGTGTGTGCGAATCGCAACAACCCACGAAGGATCCATGAGCTTACGGATCTTCTTCCAGATGATACGCAGTCGCTTAGACGTCGGGGCGACTACGCCAATCTGAGCGTTTTTGAACTCCAACGCAGTCGCCACCGCAGCGCGGGCAAGTACCTCCGTCTTCCCAGCGCCCATGGCGCCCACGCACACAAATCGCGAGACCTTTCGCTCCGACGCAAAGTTAAACGGCGGAAGCTGCCCTTCGCCGATCGTCCACTCGATCGCGGGCTCGATCGCGGGTCCGGTGTACTCACGCGATACCGGATCGAGCATGCCACCGAGCACAAAGGCTGCGCCCGTCCCCGCTACCACAACCCTGGCGGAAAGGTTCACCGGCTCAGGCTCAGTGTACCGGTCGATCGTCTTGATCGCCGCGCGGTACCTTGATTCGACTGGCGCTAGTGCCATGCATCCTTGCAGCCGCCGACGCCATCTTCTGCGCCACCTTCTCGAGCGCTTCGACGTCTTTGGTGGTTACCGTTCGATCCAGCGTATCCAGATCCATAAGGGCCTTGCGCGCGGTATCCCACGCCTTGCACTGCAGTCCCACGGTCTCGGCGCAGTCGGCTGCGCCCATTGCCGCGGTATAGATATCCTGCAACTTGTGTCTGCGCTCCTTCCGCGACCAAACGCGCTTCGACTCCCTACCGGCCACCTCTAAAACGCCCCCGCAAACGCGCGTGCCAAATTCAAAAGCGCCGCGTTACGCTTACGCCTCAACTGGTCAAGCTGCCGCTTGTTGGTCGCTACCATGTCGCGCAGGATCCCCTGGGTCGCTTCCTTGACTCGCTCCGCTGCCTTGCCCCGGAGCTTGCCACCAAGGGACGGGACCAACCTCTTGAGCCGCTCGAACGCCTCCGCGTGATCGCCGTCGAACGTGCGAGGGTCAAACCGGTTGCCCGGAAAGTTAAGCGTCATCGATACCGGTGCGCGCTCCGCCGACGTGCGGCGCCGCGTTCGGATCGCCAAGTTGTTGCGCATCCGCTGCGAATCACTGAACAGACGCCGGCCCGCACCGGGCGGAGTCTCGCCAATGCGCCCGCCGGCGTATCGCTTACGGTAGCTCTTGCTCGACTTGTCGCGTGCGTACCGCTTGCGACGATCGATCGTAGCGTCGGACGCGAGCTCGTTGATCCCGTCCAACTCCTCGACGATTGCCTCTTTCCACGCCTCCGCATAGGGCATCAGCATGCGCGAGCCGTCGATGTCCACGAGAATCGGCGATACCTCAAAGTCAACGCGATATCCCCGTTGCACTCCACGCTTGGTATGCTGCGCAGTGAACGCGGAGAATAGATCTATGACCGCAGGATCGGCCATAGGGTGCCCCTTAAAGGGTTTTCGCTAACTTGTCAACACAAGTCGGAACGCACCCCGTGTAACGTCGCAAACTTAGGCGCCCCGTCATCGTACCAGCCTTGATGCCGCACCGACACAATCGCACCCGGATCGAGACCGTCAAAACCCTTGCGCAGACCCACCGGAAAAACCTGATCACCTGCCTGCCAATGCAGCAGGTAGCTCTTAGGGCTGCGACGGATCACAACGCAATCAAGCGTATCGACCGGCTTACACTTCAATTTGCTCGACCTTTTGCCGACAGGGCTATGTAATGCGACGGCCACCAATCCCTCAGCGGCTCCGCGCTCAACATTCCGCCAGAGTTTCGCAGCATGACTAACCGGCCATTGACCCGCCACGGGACAGCGCGCCCAGCCGGCAGGGCGAGTCTTTGCGAATCGCCCGTCTCGACGATGATGGTGTCTCCCACCCGCATCCATCTCAGTCGCCCGCCCATTATCTACATCCCAAAGTCGAGCCCGCGAGCGTAACAGCAAATCACGCCGCTCGCGATACGGCATGGCTCCAATGCTTGCCCCGTTGAGCTGCAACGCATCAAACACGTTAACCAGCGGCGCACCCGCCATCGCGGCGTCGCGCTTGCCCTGCTCCGTATGCGCGGTGAGCTCGCCGACCAAGATCGAGTGGGGCGGCGCCACGAGCTCGCCGATCATGTCGTGGCGAGTCGTGGCGATCTCCTTGCCGGTGCGAGACGTGAGCGCAAACACACACCCACGGTAGTCCGTGTGGACCTGTGCGTACTGGCCGTCGTACTTGATTTGCAGAGCGTAAACACTGCCCAGGTTGCGCAGATCGGGCAGCGTGATGCGGCCTCGGGCTCCGGCGTAGGCGCCGGGCACGCTAAGCCCTGTAGGCCGGGGTTAGGCGACCGGGGACATACCCGCGCCAGTTCTTCCACTCGGGGTGCACGTTGGCCTCCCACATTGCGACGGCATCGGCGTAGGTTTCGCCGAGTCCGCCGGT
>JAAOEI010000299.1_pt1 | contig 19447 bp, 31 predicted proteins | sample 7059261 | NCBI WGS metagenome assembly JAAOEI01 (sample SAMN14008812, study PRJNA610033) | viral metagenome | isolation source: viral particles filtered from seawater | place: China: Hangzhou Bay, Yangshan Deep Water Harbour | collected 2017-10-31 | reverse complement strand
CTGCCAACCTCGATGATGGAGGAGACGCGATAACGTTCGCCGGTCAGGACGTTGACGACTGTCTCGCCGGGTCCGAATGCTGCGCGTCTTTCGTATGCCTCTTCTGCCTTCTGCTCGTCGCTGATGTTCTTGCGTGCTTCGATGTACTTGGCGATAGATGCTGCTGTTTCTTCGTCGCGTGCTGCCGTGCTTGCTTCGATGTCGATGTTCTCGAATGTTGCAATTGCTTCGACCATGTCAGCAGGTGGTACGCGGTTGTTGCTGTCCCACCGAACGATGCCGTTCGTGATCGTGTATGCAGACTTCTGTGCGTACTCGACGTTGCGTGCCAGTTCGCGTGCTTTCATTGCTTCGTAGTTGTTCATTTTGCCGTCCGTGTCTTGTGTGTTTGCTGTGTCGATAGGTTGAATTTACGGAAGTGCTCGACGTTCGTCAACCCCTACTTGAACATTTTTTTGAGGGTCGCCATAAGTCCTTGATCTGCCTTGTTTTTATTCTCCCATTTCGAGTTGCAGAATGCGTACCGCTGCGCCTGATCGGGGAAATCTGCGCGGCTTTCTGAGTCGCCCATGCACCTGCTTATGAAGTCGTCTTTGCTTTCGTCGGGTCGTGGTGTGGGCATTAGCTTACCTTTTGATCCTCGGGTTCTCTGTACAACTGCTCGGCAAGTTCAGTCGGCACGCCGCGCCTGATTGCCGCATTGATTGCGTCGGTCTGTGCGACCTCGCGTGCTGTCTTATTACGCAAGATCGGATCGTGCAATTCAGCGTCTTGCTTTTTGCCGTCTTCGTCTTTGTAGAAAAACTCGTTGCTCATCCGACGTAGTTCCTGAATCGTTTCATTGCTTCGGGGTCAGTCAAGTCGAGGATGCCATTCCAATCACTGCCTTCGAGTAGTGCCCTGCCGAGAGGTCTGCCCGGTATCGGACTAGGCAGACGTATGTCGGCAAGTCGCCAGATTGCTTTGGGATCAGTGTCACTCAAGATGGTCAGAATTTCCAGACGTTGTGCTGACGTGATCAGATCGTCAGGCACGTTCTGCAGTGCTGCCCGTGCCCGGTTTGAGACGTACCCCCAATCGGTTGCGGTGGGCACGTATCCGTACCGCGCCCACGCATAACCACCCGCGTCGATATTCGCAAACACTTTGACGTGCTCGACCCCCATCGACTCGTACAACTTGACGCTGTCCCTCAATGCCTGCTTGCCGAGACCAGCACCTTGCACTGACGAGTTGAGTTGAAACAGGTCATGCTTGACAGTCAGTTCGCCTGCCTCGTTCGTGATGGTGCGCTGCATTAGCCCGATAACTTCGTTGTCTTTGTTGTATAACTTGCCGCGCACATGTGCCTCGACATAGTCGGCCTGTCCTCGAATAGTGATCGACCCGATCCCGGTGCCGGGGGAGTTGTCGAATCCGGGTCGTGTGGTCATGCCCGAGAATATCGAGTTGTACACCTCGTCGGGTTTCGTGGTTCCGAACACCGTGCGCCACCCCTCCGACAACGTGTCGCCCTCACCATAAAACTCGTTGACGATTTTGACCCCGTACTTCTCTTCCATCGCAGCGACTTCTGCATGCGTCAATTCATACTCGGCAACGGTAGCACCCTGTGCAGGTAGTGCCTCGGGTTGTGCGACTGCTTGCGGTCGTACCGGTTGCTTGACCGGAACTGCGCCGAGTTCGACGAGGATACCCCGACATCTCGGGTGGTACGGGGGAGTGTCCCACCCCTTGCCCGCAATCTCACTGCTCTGCATTGACGCGAGTGACTTGATCGACGATGCACTCTGACTCGGGAAGGGTGCGATGCTCTTGAACTGTTGCAGGTTGTCGACACTCAGCCAGTTGTTCAACTTCTGATCGGCAGGCCCGACATCGAACACTCGACCGTGCATCGTCTGACACACCTTGCAGGTCCGACTGTCGAGTTGCTCACTGACCTGATACTTCGAGATGCCCCGGAACTTTGCCTCTTGCAGGAACCCCCACCCACCGAGTCGTGATGTGTGCAGGCTCGACGTGATGTTGATGTATGCCTCACCGTTGCCACGCACACTCGATTGAAACCGTCTGATGAATGTGTCCGTTGCCGCCTTGCGTCGCTCAGATAATGTGCGGGTGTCCTCGATGGTGGGCACGTCTCCGGTGCTCGGTTCTTCGACATCGAAGGTTGCCTCTTCTTGTGCGACCTTCTCTTCTGCGATCAGCTTGCGAGCCTGTGCGCACACGTCTTCGCTGCCTTCGACGCTGAGACCTTCTGAGAGTGCCTGAGACGACCGTTCGACCTCTTCGGGCACCTCGGTGTCGTCCTGCATGAACATGGTGCTGCTGACGTTGCCTCGCGTTAGACGCGACGCACCGAACAGTACCGACTGCATGCCGACAAACTCCATGAAACGCTTGTTCTTCTCGGCAACGCTGCGCATCGACAGGTCGTCGCACAATGCCTCGGCATCCTGAAACCTGCCCTCGTTGACGAGTCGACTGATCTCGTTCAGGGTGCCATTGATGTCAGCTTCCCACTGCCGCGAGATGCGGTTCGTGAGTGACTTCTCAAGAACTAGGTATGACTCTTCACGTGCTGTCATCGAGGTGCCCGTGCGTTGCCATGATCGCACCTGCTGCACCCACGAGTTCAACACCCCCCTCGAAGTCGTAATCGAGTGCACCCATCAGTCGCATCGCTGCGTAACTGTCAAACTGCTTGCGGGTGACTGCGTCCATCTCACGCACCGCACGCTCGATCATCTGTGTCTCGTCAGTGCTGCACGAGTCAGGATCGAGGATTGACTGACACCACTTGTTGACCAAGTGCATCATATCGAATGTGTCCATCTTTTCGGCACGTTGTGTCGGTGCGCCCGCACCCGGTGACGGGGGTTCAACGGGAACCGATGCAGGTGCGTTCTCGGGGGCAACGGTGGGGTCAGGTGCGGCTGCGTCAGGGGGTTGTCCGAACGGGGGTGCGCCTTCGTTTTCTTCGTTCTCGTCTTCTGCCGCTTCGTCGTACTTGAGTGACATGCCTGTCGCTTCGTTGACTGCGGTGATGAACCCTTCGCCCGAGAGTCTGTCTTTCGACATGTTCAACGCTTCGAGTTGCGTCGCGACATCGTTCACAGTCAGCGGCAGGCTGCGGTATCTGTACTCACCTTCCGGGTCAAGTTCGCGCATGATCGTGTTGTTGATCAACTCGTCGCACTCTTCGCGCTCGGGTGTAAACACCTGCGCCTCGGCAACCGTGTACGATGCGAACGCAGTTGCAAACGAGTAGTCCTGCGACTTGCCGACAAAGATCGGGGGTAATCGAAACGCCCCACGTACTCTCTCTTCGCAACGTGCGTCGTAGTTCTCGAACATCGAGTCCTGCATGCGCTCGCTGCCGAATCGTTCGACGGTGACGCGCACGTTACCGGGGGAGTCAATCGAACCACCCGTCGAATGCACCTCAATCACACCACCCCGATGAATGCTGCTGCCGCGCCCTGACATATACTGCTGCACTTGCTTGCGCACCTCTGCAGTCAGTTCGCCGCCCTGTATGAATATCAGCGCCGGGGGTAGTCCACCCGAGTTGAAAAAGTCGAGGTTCAGTTCTTCTGCCTTGCGAGACCCGAGCACACTCGGCACCTGATTGATCCACCTCGGCACACCGTATGCACTGTTCACATCAGCGTGCACTGTCAGGTACAACACCTCGGTCGCACGGTCTTCGAGTTCGATGCTGTCACCCGGTGCTGCCCACTGACCCGTGCTGCGACTCAGGTCGCGACTTGCCCCGTACTCTTTGAAATAGACAACCTTCTTACCCTGCACCTGCGCGAACCTGCGCTCGCGTTTGTGCATCAAGATTTCCATCTCTTCGCCGTCGCGCCACACCTTCTCTTCAACCGGCACTGCTTCGTCGAGTTTCACGAGTCGCATCATGTCAGCATCAATCAGTTTCAAGAACATGATCTCGCCGTCGATTGATCGCAGCACCTCAATGAATCCGTAGCCGACCTTCTCAAGGTCACGACGAACCTGTCGCCGCAAGGTGGTCATCGAGGTACGGGGGTAGGGTTCCTCGAACCACTCGGTCAATTCTTTTTTGCGTTCGTCTTCGTCAGGGTCGTCGCCTTCGTCGATGTCTTTCTTCTCGATCATCCACCCGGTGCCGTCTATGTTGACTTCCATCGCAGTGACGAGTTGCCCGAGAGTGTTGTTGCGTTGCGTAAGCATCGCCAGTTGCGCAGGGTTATACGGGGGTCGAAGCACCATTGCTTCGTCTTTCTGTTTTGCCGGGTCAAAGTAGTATGCCTCGAACGCGTCGTCTTTCGAGATGTCCGAACCTTGCAAAACTTCTTTGTCTGCCTTCTCGACCTTGCCGCCTTTGATCACGGTGAAGTGTGCGACCTTGTCACCGGGTACGGGGGAAACCCCGAGAGCATTCTGCAACGACGGACCCACTGCGGTGCCGGGTGCGGCAGTTGTAGAACTTGACTTGTCGACGATTTTCACAGGCATGTGTTTGTCCGTCCAATTGATTGGACGTTACTGTAGCACCCCCGGTTTTTGTTTTTAACCGTTTTTGCGCCGATTCAGATCAATAACGCACAGTTTTTTTCAATTTCCGCAGGCTTTCAATGTGATGCTAATGACCACAACCCACGTGACGATACCGATCAACACTGCATGCACGCACCCGCGTGCTGCCCGTATCGGGTCGTCATCAGGTGGTCTAGTCAAAATGCCGCGTCAAGATACAGTCTCGGCAAGTCGTCTTCGCGTTTGTCGAATGACTCCCATTGCGACAAGTCGATGACTCGATGATGTCTGACTGTGTTGCCGAGGTCGAGCATTTTGCGAGGTTCTGTTTTCTGCCTGAACACTGACGTTGAGGTCTCAGCGAATACCGAGTCGCCTGCCATGATGACGTGTTCTGATACGCAAACGCGTATGCCCATGAGTGCCCGCTCTTAGATGTCGAAATTGTGAACATCTGCAAGATTACTGACTCCGAGTTCAATGTCAACCGGGAAGTCGAGTTGCGGGTGCCAATCAAATTTATCGAAGGGCAGATTTTCCATGACCGACTTGATGCGTGCGGCTTGCTCATCGACCTCGTCTTCTTTCACGTAAAACGAGATCGCGTCGTGCGTGAATCCAAATTGCCACAGGTCCGGGTATGCCCTGTCGAGTTCTGCCATTGCAAGCAGACCCATGTCTGTCAACGTCGCCTGCACACCCGCGTTGACTGCTTGCCGTTCTTGCCGTCGCCTGACCTGTGCCGAGAACGAGTTGATCAGCGGCACCCTGCGCACACGCCCGAGCGGGGATTCGATGTAACCGTTTTCATGCGCGAATTGTTTCGTGTTGTCGTGCCACACGGGGAGTTGATCGTACAGGTCAAAGAACGCTCGCATGAAGTTCTGTGCTTCTTTGAGTGTGAGGTGTAGACCGAAGGTCGTGCGTGCGTAATCCACGAACCCGTCTGCACCCATCTCGTAGATCAGGCCGAAGTTGCCTGCCTTACCTCCCTGCCTGATTTTCTTCACGCCGGGGTCGTCGTCGACCATCATCTGAATTGCTTCGTCGAGTTCGATGCGTGCCAGTTGCGCCCCGGTCTTGAGGTGCAGGTCGATACCGTCCCGGTAAGTTTGGATCATCGTCGGCTCGTCGGCTATACATGCGGTGATGCGTAGTTCGCCCTGTGAGAAATCGACGTTCAGGATCACGTAGCCGGGGGGTGGTACATACACTCGACGCAATGGTTTCGCCCACGCAGTATGTTTCGGGATCGTTTGGTACGCAGGCTCTTTGCACGAGGTGCGCCCGGTGCGCCCCCCACTGTCATCGTCTTTGGTTGCGTCGCCCTCGAACTTCCCCCGATACAACATGTACGACGGGTGGAATCTGCCGTCGCTGCGCACGTGCTTGCGGAACCCGTCGATGTAGGTCGACTTCGTCTTGCTGCCTTTCTGATACGACAAGTATGCGGTGATGAACTCGCCTGCATCAGGGTGCTTCTCGAACATGCGCAGGTGCTCTGCTGCCATGCTCGGCATGTGTGTCTTCTCGGTGACCATGTACGGGGTCAGGTTGAGACCCCGGTACGCAAACAGGAAATCGAACGCAATTTTCGGTCGGGTCGGTCGCAGGTCTTCTTTGTAACGGTCGCGCAGATACCGGGGCAAGCAGTCGATCATCGTCTGCAGGTCTGTCTGCATCTGCTGCGAAACGGCATCGTCGAGACGGTTGTACTCGTCGACATCGACGACCATGCCTCTCTGTTCCATCTTGCGCACGGCATGCTGTGCCGGGTGAAGCAGTTGCGTATAGAACCTCGCAAGCCTCTTCTGTTGCAGCAGGTGCTTGCGCATCTTGATGCCGACACGCAGGCAGGCATCGGTGTCGCCCCCTGCGTACTGCACGACATCACCCTGCGGCACCAAGTCCATGCGCGACTTGTCGTATTGATAGTTGAACGGGTCGTCATATCCCCCGATCTGCGTATACACCTTCGCATGCGTGTTGAGTGAGTTGCTGCGATTCTCGTCGAGCAGGGAACCGACGAGTGTCGTGTCTAGTGCAAACGAGTCGAAGGTCTTGATGCCCCACTTCTCACAGAACCACAGCATGTCATACTTGAAGTTCGCCCCGTACACCTTGACCTCGGGTGCGTTGCAGAACCACGTGATGCTCTCGATGTCACTGCTGCTCGGCTCGCGAGACTCTGACGAGTAGTGCTTGACGTATGCCTTGCCGACCCCCGTCGACACAGACACTGCAATGATCCACGCGTCCGGGTTCAGGTAATCGAGTCCGAGCGTCTCGGTGTCGATGCCAACCGGCACTCGCCTGTTGTTCGCCTTGAACCTAGCCTGCACGTCGGCAATCGCGTCAGCCCAATCATCGACCTGCTCGTACTCGGGCAGGGTGGGGAGCAACGACCCGGTGTTGTGCAGACGTGCTGCAAGACGAATGTCCCATGATATATCAGTGCGCCTTTCCCACTCGAACTCAATCTCGGTCGGGTCATACGTGACGATCCACCTGTCGCCTTCGCCGCTGCCAAGTACATGCCCACGCTGCGACGGCACTGCTCGACCTTTTGGTCCGAGTCCTGCCTGCTGCATCTCGACGAGTCGTGCCTTGCCGAATGTCAGTACAACGTCACCCTCGCCGACATCAACGGGCATCGCATCGCGTGCGATGTACTTGATGCCCGACTTGTGCAGCAACGGTCGAACGAAATCACGGAATGACTTCGTCTGCGTGTTACACCACGCTATCAGCACTTACATTGTTCCATTTGCCACCCTTGACCCTGACCCACGTGCGCACAGTTGCACCGCAGATTCGTCTCATAATTTCGTCGACGGTTGCCTTGTAGAACACGCTGTCGCCCTCCGTGTCGATGTGGTGCTTGTCGAGTGCGAACATGCCTGCCGACTCTGTCTCGCAATCATACACGATCATCATATACAAGTCATGACGAACGTGAACCATGACGAACACTTTGTTGTTCTTTTCCCGGTAGCACGACTCGACGATTTCAACCGGGCACACGAGTCGCATGTTGTCCGTCATCGGCACACGTACCTTCGCCTTTCCGGTGATGCCTTTCTTTGCTGTCGCACGCAACGTCATGTGCAGTGTATCGGCAAAGAACTCGATTGCTCTTTGTGGGTACTTCATGTTGCTGCAACCCATGAAATCATGCCGTCGTCTTGTTCAATTGCGCGAACGCTGCCGAGAGACACCCCGCAATAGCGCAGTTCAAAGTCTGCCACGCGGAACCGGTGAGTGCCGTTCGGTGTCTCGCGAACACAATCGTCGACGACGTTTGTGCATGTCCATTGCACGTCAATCGCTGCACCTTCGTCGATGCCGGGGAACAGTTCACCGTAGTCGATCTGCTCGCCTTTCTTGATCTGCTTGAGTAGTGTGATGTCCATCACTCGCCCCCCACCTTTGCCATGTTCGGCAGCGGGGTCGAGAACTGTAGCCCGGTGCCCATCAGCACCGCACCGATTGTGCGTTGCGCTAAGATCGAGTCGATCCCGTGGAAGTGCACCGAGGTGTACCCCTTCGTGATGTACTCTTCGTTGAACCCTGCTGCGACGAGTGCCGCCTTCGCTGCACTGACCGGACCTTCGACTCTGATCGACAGACTCTGATCTTTGCGTCGTGCCGCGAACTTGAGGTCGCCCGCAATGCCGACGAGCACATACGTGCTGCCCTGCGAGGTGCTCGTGACCGGTTGATACATCGCGACCGCATCGGTCAGTTTTACCTTCGGCAATGTGCTGCCGTCTTCGACTACCGGTTCGCCGACGTTGACCGGCACACCGATGCCGACAACTTTCTGCATGCTCGGTTCAAACGCGTTCGACTCATCAAACACCGGGGTCTCGATGTCGTCGCTTGTCAGTTGAATATCTCCGTCGTCAGTCATATCGTCTGCAGTAACCTCGTGTGCCCAGTTGTTAGTTTTCAGCGCATGCTTGAACGATGCGCCGATTGCGGCTGCGACAGGTGCCTTTGCAATACCCGGCAGGTTGCCACTCTGTGCGATGCCGACAACACCCTTGTTCAGTCCGATGTTGTTGACGATGGTTTCGCCATTAGGTCCGACCACGTCGAAGTGATCCGACGACAACACGACCATCACGCCTGCTTGATCAAGTTTGTCATACTCGCTTGTGCTTGCGTCGAATAGTTTCGCGAATGCGGTCGGTTTGTAGTTCATTGTAATTGCCATACTCCCTTGCCTCCGTGTCAATGGTGGGGGGCATCTCTGCCCCCCGGTTTAGTTTATGCTGCCGCCATTACTTCGCGGCAGGCTGCGTACTGCTCGTCGACCTGCGCCCAATACTCTGCACAGGGTGCGGTCCTGCTCTTCGCCTCGAAGTACTCGCGATAGGTCTCGCGATTGAAGACCGTGTAGCCTGCTGCCTTCATGCTCTTGCGAACCGTTGCGGAAACATAACCCTTCGCCTCAAGGATCGTTGCCGGTGAGAACGGGTTGCCCCACGGGTTCGTCGGGTCACTGCCGCGCAGTGCTGCTGCGTACTCTTCGACCGAGAAGTTGTTGATCAAGAACGTGACGAACCGCGCCTTGTCGCGAGTCGTGTACTTGAACCGTGCGATGAACATGTCGCGACGCGGCTTGTTTGCCTTCGTCGGATGAGCGTCGTCGCCCCAGTACGTCGTTGCTGCGCCGTGGTCGCCTTCATACGTCAGGTATCCACCGTGGTATCTGAAATCTTCGCGTTTGAATTTAGTCATTTTTTTGCCTTCCGTGTCTTCGTTGTCGTGTAAGTGAGTGTCGATCTTGGCATAGTGAGAACCGTTTGTCAACAATCCTCGGGTGTGATCTTAGTACCCCACAAACAGAACCTCGCCTGCACTGGGGACACTGTGCTGCGGGTCATCGAGACAACCTTGCTGCTGCCCTTCTTTGACCACCCCCCTTTGCTCGGCTTGCACTCGGTCTTGACTCCGAAGTGCTTCGCGAGGAAATTGATCTGCACATTCGACTCGACTGCCTTCGTGCAGTAGTTGTCGCGCACGTATTTGATCGGGTCAGGCTCAGAGGTCATGTGCGCGACGAGGGCAGCGAGTACGGTGCCTGTCCTGCCATGCCCCCCGATGCACCCGATGTGTGCCTTGTCGCCGCTCTCAATGCGTCCTGCGAGCCACTCGATCAATTGCTTGAACTCTGCCGGGTTGTCCGGTGCTTTCATGTCGGTGATGCGATAGTGCACTGCGTGCCCCTCGACCCACGGCAACCGTTGCTCATGATCTGCCATTGAGTAATCGAGACCGATGTATATATCTGCGTCATCGACGACAGGTGAACTGCACGACCCTCCGTACACGTAATGCTTGCCGACCTTGAGTGCCGGGTGCGACTCATAGCATCGTTTCGTTTTCCACGAGTTACTGCTGCCGGTTTTCCATCCCTTCGACTTGTCGTACTCATCGAGCCACTTGTCGTCATTGTCGAATTTTTTAACCACGTTGTATGACCCCTTTCTTGAGTTTGACACCGGGCATCACCTCGATGTACGTTTTTTCGGCTGCGGCTTTCTTCGCTGCCTTTGCAAGTTCTGCTGCCTGCGCCTGTTTCGAGACTGTCTGCATCTCTGCTTGATACTTCGGCAGGTGACCGAACTGTTGCTGCGTCTGATTCTTTTCGCTCGGGTACGGACCATTGAGTGCGCCGAGTTGTTCGACGAGTTCCCAATTGACCCACGGGTTTACTTCAAACCCGTCGATGCTGTCTTCGATCTTGTTGAGCAGATCAACATGCCCTGATTCGACAGTGCTCACTGCTTTGCTTTTTACAAGGTTCGGCATCTGACCTGCGCGTTGCACGTCAAGCACCTTGAGCAGATTCGCGCTGCCTTGATAGTGAAACCCCTTGTCGAATATCGGACCACCATTGTGCGCGAGCGTATACCCGACATCGAGAAGCATCTCCATATTCATGTCACCGTACACGAAGTCGCGCAGTGCTTGTGTCACTGAACCCCACGCTTTGCCGCCGAAAGAACTTGACCATGTCACGTGCTGCGGGTTGTACACGTCGAGCACGTAGTCGAGATATGCGCCGAGTGTCAGGTCGCCCGTGTATTGAAACAATGCGTCTTGCGCCTTCCCCTTTACCTTCGTCGTAAGTTGTACGCACTCGGCACCGTGAATGCTTTCGAGCGACAGGTGCTGATTGTTCGCGATGTGTCGAGTCTCTCTTGTCGTGATGATGACAAGGTAATTGAATAGCCGATACCCGAGGTTGTTAAGTGCGTGATGATACTGCTCAACAATCGGCAACATGTCGCCGAGGGGTTCGTGCTTTTCAACGCGCAGCCCGATCTCATTCATCGCATGTGCAAGCAAGTAGAAACTGATTGCCTCGCGAGTTGCCGTGACCTTGCCACCGACCTTCGAGACCGATGCCTTTGCTGCGGGTCCGACCTGCTTGAGCGGCACATGCGCGAGCGACCGACGCATTGTGCCCGGTCGTTCTTTCGCATGGTATGCGAGCGTGTCGTAGTCATACATTGCCATGTTCAGAACTGATCCAGTGAACTGTATGCAACACGACCGGGCAATGAACCGTTGCGTGTCTTGAGTGAGTACCACCCTTCGAGATATTCCTGATGCTGCCGAACAGTCCACTCAGGTTTTTCATTCATGATGCCGTTGCTGCTGTCAGCGCGACCTTGAGCATAAATGCGTGCGAGGTTGTGAGGGTTGCTGCGGATCATGATGCCACCTCGACCCACCCTTCCGGGTTCAGCTTGCCACCTGTGTTGACGATCTCGTCGATGACCATCATCGTCTCACCGATGTTGTCGATGTACTCTTCTTTGACAGCCCGCCACTTGCGGCCCGTGCGAACTGCAGTGACCGTGATGTATCCGAACTCGCCGTCGAACTCTTCGGTGTAGTCTGCTGATACTTTGAACTTGCTCATTGTGTTGCCTCCGTGACTTAAACTTCGATGCCTTGCTCGCGTGCTTCGCGATGGGTCTTGCTGATCTCGTTCGCGAGTGCGATCAACCGTGCTCCGCTTTGGTTGACAACCGATGACCGTACTTTGCCGTCGAGGTACAAGATGTGCTCTTCGGTGAGTACGCGCTCGGCGTTGCGTTCGATAACAAACTCAAACGTGCCGTCAGTTGCTTCGAGCCTGATGCCGTTCTCGTCGTTGCGATATGTCCATTCTAGGTTTGCCATGATGTTGCCTCCGTGTCTGAGTCTTAATAATAGGGGGTTGGCTACCGTTCGTCAACCCCCCATTTGACAATAATAAAACTTTTTTTCACAGGGTCAGCAGCACCTCTTCAATCCATCCGGTGTCAAACCCACGCACGTACTTCTGCTGCTGCCCCGTCTCGCACGCATGTGGGTTGTAGTGCTCGCGAACATAGTCGACAGGGTCAGGCACCTTACCGAACTGAACCCCCAGTATGCGCGACCTCGATGCCCGTGTGAGTGCTTTGACCATGATGCCGAGGATCGTACCAGTGCGGCCCATGCCACCCATGCACCCGACGTATGGAACACTGCCCATGCGTGCCGCTACAAGTGCAGACACAATTGCGAGTTCGACTTCGCCGGGTCTTGTCGGTATGCAGAAGTCTTCGATGTCAATCTTGACCGAGTACGGTCGATCAATCTCGCGTGCCACCTTGATGCCGAAATAGTTCGAGTCGTCAGGCTTATCTCTGTACGGACCACCTGCGAGCGGCACGACACCCCACGGTGCTTTGACTCCGAAATTCTTGATGTTGCTGCGTCCAATTGATTGGACGTTATCTGTTGCTTTGTTGTTCACGTTCATACCTCCGTGTTTATGATTCAGATATTATTGCCGACGCTGTCGACGTTTGTCAATCTGCCTGCAATCAGGGCAAGGCCACCTGCGTTCAGTGCCGTCAGGATCATGTGCGATGAACACCTTCGTGTCGTTGCATGCACTGCAGTCAGGTTCGTATGCTGCGAGGTCGACGAGTTTGCCGTCGTCAATCGTCAGCAACAGATCATCGTATCGCTTGTTACCTTCCGGGTGCGTGATCGGTGCAGCAAGTTTCACTGCACGTGACAAGAATGCGACTGCGGTTTTGCTGCTCGCATAGTTGTGATCAATGACCCACCGGATCAATTTAAGAGGCAGGCTTTTCGCCCCGCTCTGGTTTTCGTTGTCGATAAGCAGTGCCACGATCTACCCTGATTCGTCTCGGTGCTTCGATGACGACCTTCACACCATGTCGCTCGATGTCTGCTTTATCGCCTGCACTCACTCGCACACCGGGCAGGATTTCCTCTGCGCGTCGATCAGTGATCTCGTGCACCGTTTGCAGTGCAGGTTTGTAAACTTTCAATCGGTAGTTGAACTCGTGACGTATGTCGATAAGTTCAACCCTGATGTCTTCGACGTAAAAGTCGTTGTATGGTTCGTCGGGATAAAGTTCAAATACAAGTGCCATTGTCATACCTCCATGTTTAGTGCTTCAAGTGCTCGTCGAGTGACTAGCCAGATCGAACCACCTTTTGTGCCGGGTCTCGCTTCGACTCTGTCGACGAGACCCTTGTGCATCAGAACGATCAATTGACTCGATACGTCTGACGTGTTTTGCCCTGACACCCCGCACAAGTCTGCGGTCGTCACGGTATTCGGATATTGTGCTGCTACAAACCCGAGGCACTTCGACAACTTCGTGCCGGTCTCGGGCATCCTGAACTCTTCTTTGCGCTGCACGTGCGTGCGAAACCCACCGTTCTGTGTGCGCTGCCAAACGTACCGACGCATTCCACAAATGCAACGCTGCACAATGTCGCCGGTCTCTGACACCTCGTAACTTGCCTTCGCCCCACACTTCGGGCAGAGATCGTGCTCGTTGAGATGTATTTTTTTCGCTGCCGCCTTCGGCTTGCGCATTATTTTTATTGCCATGACACCTCACGAGTTGAACACCTCGAACACGAGACGATTCGCGCTGACCGGGGTCGGTGCAATCTCAATCTCTTTGCCCGCATCTTTCATCAATGCGAACAGTTTCTCGGCTACGGTCGACCCTCCGATATTCGACTCGAACTCGGGGTCGATCTCGATGATGCCGTCCGTGTCGAGCAGGGTCTCAATGTCTTTCACCTTGCCAACAACACGCCACCCTGCTGCCCGCAATTCGGCAACTGTATCATCTGACGTTGTACGAGGCACTATCAGAACGACTTTTTTCTTTGCCGACCCTACACCCCCGAGTGCCTCGAAGTCCCTGACACGGTCCTGTGAGAGCGTGTCAGAAGGGTTTACGATCTCGCCCGTCAGATTCCACAGTAGGTCATCTGCGTCGATCATGTCGCCGCCCGGTGCAGTGATGTCAACGAATACCCGCTCGACACTTTCCCGGTTGCCGATGTCGGTCAGGAACTCGTTGACTGCGTTCATCGAAGAGTCGCCGAGGTTGATGTACATGTTGTCGCAGTCCCGGTCGTCGACCGTGCCCTTGAGCACGAGCGTGTCTTGCTTGAGTTGAATGCCCCACTCAAGCAACGTCGCTGCGTACTTGTCGACTTCCCCGGTTGTCAGGGGCAGTGCCTGTAACCACACTCGCCCGGTGCTGCCGTCGACGGTGATCAGGTCAGGCAAGGCATCAGTCTCAGGCAGCGACGTGCAACCGACCACACAGTGCTTCTCAAGAGAGCGACCCACGACCGCAGCATGCGACGTTGCGCCACCTGTACGGGTCAGGATACCGACCGACGCTGCCATGCCTGCAAAGTCGTCAGGGTTGGTCTCGTCGGTTGTCAGGATCACATCACACTGTGCTGCGATTGCCTCGGCAGCAGTAGCGACCGGAGTGCCGACGACCAGTGACCCACCCGCTGCAATGCCGGTGTAATCCGGGGTCGGTATCTCGTCGAGGTCGATGCGTATCTGACGCAGTGCCCGGTATTGCTTTGCCGTTACTCGGCTGACTGCCGTCTCTTTGTCGATCAGACCGTCGAACACCATGTCGTGCGCAATCCTGAATGCTGCCTTCGCCTCACGCTTGCCGACCCGAACCTGCAGCATGTACAACTTGCCGTTCTCGATGGTGAACTCGGTGTCGACCATGTCGGCATACACGTGTTCGAGTTCATTGCCGATTGCGATCAGTTGATCGTAGCACTCAGGCATCAGGGTCTTGAGGGTGGTGACCGGCAACGTGTCATGCGTGCCTGCGACAACGTCTTCGCCCTGACCGTTGATGACCATGTCACCATACGGTTCGTGCTCACCTGTTGCAGCGTTGCGCGTGAAGTAGACACCACTCGCACTCTTGTTGCCGATGTTGCCGAACACCATCATCTGAATGTTGACTGCGGTGCCAAGGTCGTCACTGATGCCATACATCTTGCGGTAGTCCTGCGCACGTTGCGAATGCCATGACTCGAACACTGCGCGAATCGACCGAATGATCTGAGCATCGACAGACCGAGGTAAGAACACGATGTCTTCGAGTTTCCTGATGTACTTATCGAGGTGCTTCGGTGAGTTCATAAAGTCGGCACCCGGTGCCTCGGCTAACCCGTACTTGTACATGCCGATCTTGTTGCGCAGGCTCTTGATCTGCGCAGCCTTACCCTCGACCGTATCCCCGTACATCTCAAGTTGACGACGACGGCAATCGAGCATCACTGACGACCCGACACTGCTTAGTCCGAGACGCTGCGACCACTCGTGCCGGTTTGCGCGAGTCAGTCCGATGTTGAGAAGTGTGTCCATCATTCCCGGCATCGAATCGCGTGCACCTGACCGTACTGAGTACAGGGGTGCGTATCCGATCAGGTCTTCGAGTTGATCGAGTACAGGTCGCACCTCGTCTGCGTAATACGTGTCGAGAAACTTTGCCCGGTCGTATGAGTTGAGTGACAGGTAGTGATTGCACACGTCGGTTGTGATCGTGATGCCATACGGAACCGGCAGACCGAGGGTTGACATCTCGGCGAGGTTTGCGCCCTTGCCACCGAGCAGGTCTTTGCTGTCTTTGTTGCCGACGTTGTCGCCGAATCCGTATGTGAATATCTTGCCGTTCATTTATGTGCCTCCGTGTCTTGAGGGTCGCACCTTACACGACCCCCCTGCGTTCGTCAACCTTTCGGGTATCTCTTTTTGAACTCGGTGAACGTGAGTGTCGGGATACCGTTTGCGAGTCTCTCGTGTCTGTCTTCGAGATAGAACTCTTTGAGTTCCGCGTTACGTGCGCGACGACGTGCTGCGTTGATCATCCTGCGTGCGTCGCGTGCCGATGGTCTGCCACCGACCCATGTGCTGTTGAGGTCGACGGTGCTCATGAGAGCACCTCGACGTTCGCAACATGCCACCCGAGTGCGAGTGCCCGCAGTTCGTACTCGTCTTTGCGCCGATGGTTCTCGACGATGGTGTGTCGAGTGCCACTGCGAGGACTGTACGCGTGGAATGTGACAGTGTACTTGTACGGTCCTTCTCCGATTCGATATGCCATGTCTATGCCTCCGTGATTTTGATGACGTGATGCGTGTAGAGTGCGTCGTGTACGACGCAGACGTTCGGTGCTTCCCACGTGTAGAAGTTACGCGTGCCGCTCACTGCTTTGTTTGCCATTGCGAGCGCGAGACTCCGTGCTGCGACGAGGGTCATCTCGTTGCCTTTTTGATGACCGTCAAAAAAGAGTTTGTATTTCATGATGTCGATGCCTCCGTGACTTATGCGACTGTGACGATTGCGCGAAGCAGACGTGCTTCGCTGATGGTGAGGTCGAACATGTCGATTGCATTCTCGATGCCGTCGACTGCTTCAACGCGCAGTGCGATCTTGCGAATGATCAGGCTCTTTGCGAACTGGTTGCCACCGTTGTCGATGATGCCCTGTACTGCTGCTAACTCTTGATTGATGCTGTAGTTCATGGTGTTGCCTCCGTGTCAGTAAATACATCTTCTCATAGATGGTGGGGGTTTGTCAACCCCCTGTGAAACCCTTACGGGGCAAGGGTCTCAGAGAACGGTCGAGTGACGGTCATCACCTTCTAGGATAAATGCGCCGAGCACCTTTGCCTCTTCGATCATGCGCTCGCGTTCGTACTGCGGCACTGCACTGATGATGATGTCACCACTGCGCGGGTAGCATGCAGTCAGGTACTGCGGCAGGTTGTCTTCGACCCAGTGCAGAAACGTCTGCTCATTCGTTGTGCTCGGGAAAGTCATTGTCAGTCGCATGTCATTACTCGATGTCGTAGGTCTTCGGTTTTGATTGCTTGCCGTCGTGCCACTCTCGCAATCGTAGCAGGTAGTCGAGGTCGACTGCACCGAATTGTCGTTCGATGTTTATCAGAGTAGTCAGTCGATGTCGGTCGAGTTTAGGTTCGGCAAGCAGGTCGTCGACCTGCTGCCTTAACCATTTTCCCTTGATCACTTTCGGGTCGGGTCTTCGACTCACGATTGTGACCGTCATGCTTTGATTGCCTCCGTGATCTCGTTGCGCAGTTTGCCAGTGTGCCCCTTCTTGCGCATGATGCGTCGCACAGTTGCGTTCGCTTTGCGTGCCTGTGCCTTGCCGAGGTCGAGCGGTTCCATGTACCGCTGCTCACTGATCGGCACCTTCTTCGCTTTGATCAGGTTTGCTTCGACCAGTCCGACGCGCATCCACTTGCGCCCGACGCTCAGTATGAGTGCACATCGTGTGCCCTCGTTCGTTTTGTAACGGTAGATCATCGTGTTTGCCTCCGTGTCGATTTGCCATTACCACCCTACACCTTACACGAGTCACGACCGTTTGTCAAATTTAGGAAATTCGCGAGATCGTGCGATCCCATGATTTTGTGCCCGGTATTGATCAAGTGATTCCACAAATGATAGTCGGCTGCGAACTTCCACCTGACCTGCTGCAATTGCACTCGGTCGAAATGATTTTGCCATGCACCGTACTGTGCTTTGCGAGCACGCTTTACAGGCACTCGTCGACCCAACCACTTCGTCAACGGGGGCAAGTACGCACCGCAGGACAGTGCCGTAATCTGTTCGAGTTGTGCAACAAAGATGATGCCGTCGTCGAGCGACAGCAGTGTGTCGGCAAGTTCGAGGGTCTGCATACGCATGTGCGGGTTGAGTGTTTCCTGCTCCTGTGCGAGCACGTAATCGACCCACTGCGGAAAGCACATTGCAGGTCCGAACGGGTGCTTGATGTTCGGGTCGACGTGATTGTCGGATCGGTGTTTGACGAGATGATGCCAACACGACACGAGACGATGTGCAGGGTTGCGCACTGCAGTGATGTACCGGGGGGTGCCCCACTCATCAGGGAAGTGACACGCATCCCAAGTTTTCTCAGCGAACGCTTTGTGCAGTTGAGACGACCCGCACTTTTTCAACGCAATCAGTGTGAGTTGTCCGTGACCATTTACATCTGCCACGCTTGCCACGTCATACGTTGCACTCGTCGACCGGTCGCCCCGACTCTACGCATCGCAGATAACGCAGACGCTTACGCATCTCGTCGCGCCACTCGCGCAAGGTTTCGAGTTCGAGTTCCTCGTCTGCATCCGGGTCTTCGATATTGTTCAGGTATCTGATCTGCAAGTTGATGCGCTCGATGTCGATCTGCAAGTCTGCGATCTCACGGTTTGTGCGTTCGTCTTCGAGACCCTTGCGGTACTCTTCAAATACTTCGAGTTGCTGCTGCAATTGTTCTGCTGCTTCTGCCTCGGTAACGACCCACCCGTCCATTGTCTCGGTGAAACCCGCAACCGCGAAGTACGCAGCAATCAGGGTCGCGACACTGCTTGCGATCCCGGTGACCCACTGCCCGACCTTGCCGAGGCTTGACCACTTGTCACGAAGCATCTATCGGTCTCACCGTCGCATACGCTGCCGCATACGTTGCGAGCGTCGTGACGATACCTTCGAGCCACGAGATGTCATCACCGAACCACACGAGCACAAACTGCGTGATAGCCGCTGCGAACGCTGCCGACTCTGACTTGAACCACATCAGTTGCGGTGCCTTGAATCGGAACCTCGAAAGCACTTTCTCGATGATTTCTTTCATGGTTTACCCTCTTACAGTTTGGCGAGTATCTCTCTGACGAACTCGGTGAACTTGTCGTCGACCTCGTCGATTTCCTCTTCGTTGTCTTCAATGTCGCCCGCATGTTCTTCGAGTCTCTGTGCATGCGACTGCAACATTACCGACGCGTTCGACGTGCCTGTTTGAATGCTTGCCACCTCTTCGGCAACGATGCCCCTGATCCACGCGTCAGCCGCGAACCACACAATGACACCTGCGATTCCGACAATGGTCGCGAGCGGGGCTGCGACGGTTTTTAGTGCTTTGAAATAATCGTTCATTCGCCGCTCTCCGCGAGGTACTTGGTTGCGAGTTCTACCTTCCACGCTTCACGTTCTGCTGCTGCCCTTCGTGCTGCTGCCGCATTCGCGTTGAGACGGTCCTCAATGCCCTGTACACGTTCATCGACTTCGGACACCCTGACATCAACCTGCGCCATGATCTCAGCGTCAGCGGCCTGCAGTTCAGGCTCAGTGACGAATTGCTCGATGATCTCCGGTGCAGCGTATCCGAAGGTCGGTTCAGGTGCCGGGGGTGCCGCGTATTCGAGGCACGCCTCGCGACTGCCGAACTCTTCGACGTTGTTCGGCAATCCGCACCACCGGAACAATGCAAGACGGGACCACCCGAGTTGCCCTGCAATCCTGATCTCTTCACGCTTCGTGCATTCTGCGTCGATCTTGCCGCCACCGAACGAACCCCCTGCGCCGGGAACTGCGAGACCGAACGACGTGCCCTTGAAACAGGACACGGTCGGGAACACGTCGGGTGCTGCAACACCGGGGGTGTTCCTGATCTTAATGTCGTCGGGTCGCTTCGCTTCGTTGATCGAGACAATGCTGTTGCCGCCACCTGCCGACTGCTGCC
>JAAOEI010000298.1_pt1 | contig 19467 bp, 15 predicted proteins | sample 7059261 | NCBI WGS metagenome assembly JAAOEI01 (sample SAMN14008812, study PRJNA610033) | viral metagenome | isolation source: viral particles filtered from seawater | place: China: Hangzhou Bay, Yangshan Deep Water Harbour | collected 2017-10-31 | reverse complement strand
TAGATAAACCGAACTTTTTATTTTTCAGTTCTTCTACAGCCGCTTCTGCATCTACGACATTTTTTGCCATAACTTATCTCCTTAACATTCGCAGCACTGACAATCACAGCCAGAACCACAATTACATTGTTTACAATCACAATCCATATTAAATCTCCAAGTTTATTGTTAATCTAATAGTACTATTTAGAGGCATATCCTCTTTACCATAAATATAACTCATATTTATTAAATACTTATCATATTTCATTCCAACACCAAAAGTTAGATACTGTAGGTCGTGTGTTTTATCTACAAAATAACCACCTTTACCAAATATCTGATTGTTGTAATTATACATTACTCCACCACCCATAGTGTGAAACTTTTTAAATATATTGTGTTGTTCGTAAAACATCCATTGTTTATATGGATACGTCATAGCTATATTTAAACTTGTTGGTAACATTGTTTTGAAATCGTTATATTTTGGTGCAAATCCAAAGTTACTTAACTGAACATCAACATCTAAATCTCTCCAAACTTTTGGTAGATATGTAGCTACATCAAAAACTCCACCTAATGTTTTTTGACTATATAAATCGTGTGATAGTAGTTTTGCTGTTACACCCCAATAATAGTTTTTTAACTTACCACCTAATGCAGTACCTGGAGCTTTACCACCCCAACTCATACTCCATACAGAACTTGATGGTGTGAACTCACCTATTACAACTCCATTGTTGTTTGTTTCTAATTGTTCACCATAATTAAAAGCCAACATACTAAATCTAAACTGTTGTCTTTTAATAGATAAATGTGTATAGAACATATCATCAGTAATGTTCTGCATCCAATTCACACGACTGAACCCAAAGTTATCTTTCATCATCGGATTACGTGCAGGACTCATAAAAGGTAAACCTACATTACCAACTGAACTTACTTGAGCCGTAGGTGGTAACGTAAGTATCCTATTGGCCTGTGCAAATATACTACTAAAAAGTAATAATGTCAATACTATTTTTTTCATTTTTTCTTCTCTATTTTTTCAGCAAACCAAACAATGAACTTCAATGTAAAATACAATGCAGGTAACATTAGTATTAGAGCTAAAAAGAATTGTCCTTCATTCATTATTTTACCACCGTAAATTTAGATGTTTTTAATTTAGTATCTGTTTGTAAAACAAATACGTAAACACCTGGTTCTAATTTTTTATGTCCTTCATAAACACTTGTTTCAGGAATCCATACACCTGGTTCATTTGTAAAATCAAAGTAATGTATACCTGTTAATACGTGTTCATCTAATAGTGTTCCAACCTTTTGTCCCATACTATTCAATATGTAAAGTTTTACGTGTTGTGGTTCTGAAAGGTAGAACTGAAACTTCGTATTCTCTGTAAATGGATTTGGAAAGTTGTAAGTTATTTCTTCACCATCAGGTTCCTTACCACCAAACAACCAATACTTGTTCCAAACTCTAACAATACCATCATCTCTTTTTACAGTCAAATCTTTACCACTTGGATTACCTGCTGCATACTTACCGACAAATCTTACAGGTGCATCTGTCCACTCACCTGGTGGAAAGTCTGCTGTGAACAACAACTTTAATCCAACCATTTCTTTGTTGATATAATATCTTTCAGGTGCATTACTTGGTGAATAATCCATACCACCAAACTGAACTCTTTGCCATCCGTTGATTACTTCACCAACGTTTACATACGTCATCCATGGCCCTGGCAAAACATCTGTTTTCATATCTATAAATGTCAATACCGATGGGTCAAACTCTACTTCAAACTCAAATCCTGCTATGTTAATCCCTTCTGTTGGTGTAATTGTCAAAGGTACTTCTATCTGATTACCTGACTGAACTTTAACAGTTGAGTCTGCTGGTAATGAAAGCCTAACATCGTATTGGTTTGTGTTTAGTTTAGATAACGAACGTGGTGTATTGAAAACTTTATTAGAATGTTCACTTGGTGCACTTCCACCTGCCCAACGATAGAATGTATTACCACTCAAAGTATCATACATAGCTGTATTGTTTGCATCTAATTGTCCACCACTTGATAACGAACCATTAGCACGAACCTTAGTACCTGTTGTGTTTATATCACCTGTAAAGAAGTAGGAAATACTGTCAAGTGTAAAGTCTACTGGGTCATCATATAACCAACGTGAAGAATCCGCATCCCCGTCAGGGTTATTACCCACTAAACTAATGTAAAGTGTATCTTGTCCAGTAACAATATCATTCATCAATGGGTTTGTTACCTCAATCTGCCCGAACGATAAACTCGTTGATTGGTCAAAATCTTTATCCCAAAATATCGTGAACTCATATCTTTGATTTCTTGTATCACCTTGTTTCAGAGTTTGATAGTAAGTTCTTGATGGTGTCATATTATCTATTGTAGACCAATCTTGTAATGAGTCTGATGTAGCATCATAACTATGATGTGCATATTTACTCATAATCCCCGATACGTAACTCCATAGTATATAGGTATCGTTTAAGAAGAACTTGTCATCTCCATCAACGTCACCAATAAAATATTCAATAGCATTTAACGTGTCTACACCAGTGATACTCTTGAACTTGTTAGATTGAAAGTTGAATGATGCTATAGCGTCATTGATATTTGTGATAGCATATCTATCAAACTTTTTTGGTGTATGTGTTTCTATATCATCGTCATCATCAGGTGGCCAGAACGAAACGCGATAGTCGTTGTTTCTGGGTAACTGAATATTAAAATAACCCTTATCGTCAGTATATGTAGAGTCATAATAACTTATACCTAAGAAACCATTACCTGTTACATTTTGTTCTGTCGTAGTTCCTTTCAAGTCATAAGTAAATGTTGTTGAGTTATCTCCTATAACATCATCGGTTGTAGATTCATCGGTTACACTTGATTCGTTACCTGTATTCTGTAAGTTCAACCAATTAGATTTACCATTGGCTCTTTCCCATAACTCAAACTTGACTTTCCAATATGGATATGTATTCTCTGTTGCAGTTGAAAATGCTGCACCCGCTTCTCTACCTTTACCTTGAACATATCTAAAGTAACCCTCAACATCTAAAAGTTTTGGATGAAGTGTGATATCACCTCTCGTGTTTCCTATACCATCACCCTCAGTTCCAACATTACCATCCACATATACTTTATAATTTGTAGCATAGTTACCATCTGTAATGTATGTGTAATATCCTGCACTACCTTCATACTTCGTAGCCACTCTAAACGATTTAGGTGCAAAGTTATCAACTACATCATCTACTTTGAAATGTAGTTTTAGTAGTTCTGTTTGAGTACCATTTCCGTTACCAAAAGTCAAACTATCTACATTATGTGATACCATTGTGATACGTAACCAGTCGTAACGAGCATTACTGACTGATATTTCATTGTTTGCATTATCTAAACTATCTGTATATCCAACATCACTATAGTGAACAACTTCATAAGAGTAATCGGCTCCTGCTGAACTATCACCTTCAGTATAAGAACTTAAATATGCACCTTTCTCTACACGAGTTGAGTCGTGTCCCCAAGTAAAAATATCATTATCAAATACAATGTCTAAACGAAATGCAGTAACATCAGCTCCGTTATCATCAAGTGTAACAGCCATCGTCATTACCGAATCTCTCCACGCATCAAAGTTATTGTTCTTGTATGCAGGTGTAGAGGTGTCGTCGGCAAGATATGTTCTCAAGTTGTGAGTAACTGTATCTCTCCACCAAAACATTGGTGTGTCGTATGTTCTTGATTGTAGCAGTCTAATAATGGGAGTCTGGCCATAACCTAAACTCATAACCATCATTAAACTCACTAAGAATTTTAACATTAAAATCCCCTAATATGTTCTAAAAATGGAGTAACCTTTTGATTAAAAGTATAGACTTTATTACATTATATAAATATTATATATATGTGTAAAAAATGTGGCTTGGGATTAATTTGTGTCGAATCTCACTACGAATGTTAAAGACAAATCTTTATCATTTTTTATAGGTTTTGCTGTTTTACCAACTGCTAAAAGTTCGTCTTCATCATTGTATAAACCTATTGATGTAACGTATGTAGCAAAATCCGAATGTGTTGCTTCACCGATTAGTTCTGTACCTACCTCGTATCCGCTTACGTCGTAGGATGATGTGGAATAACCAACAAGATTATATGGATATTCGTCATAAATTGTTTTAAAGTAGATAGAAGAAGATGGTGATAATGGTGCAGTACCTATACTACCACTCTGACCTACTTTTAAACTCTTGTTAGTTGTATGTTGAAACTCGTTTTCATCTGCTATACAAACATATTCTCTTTCATATATTGTTTGTGTAGAATTAAACTTTACAGTAAATCCATCTGAACCATTGCCAGTACCAACACTTGAGTAAGAACCAGTATCTGTAATTACTACAAGACCATCACTATAAAAAATATTACCAACAACACTACCACTATTGTTAGCGTCTGGTACGTGACTTGCATAACTTGATGAATAAGCAACATCAAACAAATTACCACGACCATCGTCCTGTAATATTATTGTACTAGCTGTTGCATCATCTGTAAGTCTAAATGAATGTGGTTGAATATTTTCACCATATAATTCTTGTGGTATTGAAATCACATTTGCTGTATCGTGTAGTTGTCTTGTGTAAGGTCTTGTTAATCTAAACTTTTCTACTGAACCATCTACATCAGAACGAACAACTGGTCGTGAGTAAGTATAGTCTACAACACCAACAGAACTCGTTGGTACTCCTCTGACTAAATCAATATAACCTCTCATTTGTTTTATATCACGATAATAAAGAGTATTGATAGAATACCAAGAAGGAGTCCTGTAAAATGTATTACCTGAAATTGTGGTAGAGGTAGCTGTACTTGTAGAAAAGTTATACAAATTGGAATCAGTACCTTTGATTAAAGGTATAGAATAAACACCACTACCACTATCAGCCTCAGTAAGAGTAAATGTCTTATGAACCTCGAATGATGTTATTGATTTATTTTCTGGTTCAAGGCTTTTCTTGAAGGACATTTAGAACCTCCTAGAAATCAAGTTTGACTTTAATTAATGCCTCACGAGATTTTGATTTCAAAATTGGTTGACTTAGTTTTGCAATAGCTAACAATTCATTATCATCATTATACATACCAACTGTGGTAATGTAAGTCTTAGGGTCTGTTCTTAATCCTGAGATAATCTGTTTTACACCAGCTGTAGATTCAGTATAATAAGTTTCATTAGTTGTAGCGTTGAAATCATTAGCAGTTGCTCTGACAAAGAAATGTCTTGATGTTATTTCTTCTTGTCTTTTGGCTTGAAAGTAAGCTCCAGCTTTAACAAGGTCAGAAAATCTTCTGTTATTCCTAGAGTCAGTATTTGACGCTTCAGAAGTAACTAAGTTAGCACCTCTTACACTATCACTTAATCTATCTGGGTTTAAAAGAATCACACCTAAAGACGGATAGAATGAACCATAAGAACCACTAGCTGCTGGTTCAGATGCTGCTGCTGTATGAATAGTTGTACCACCACTCAATGTTCCACTAACAACATTGTACTCTGGTGAGAAGTTTCTTTCGTTACTTGTACCACCTGCATTAGTTGATGAATCATCAATTAATTTAATTCTGTTAGCTCCACTACCACTTAAATGTAGTTCCCAACCACCTGGTTCCATATCTTCTCTGATACGTGCTCTATTGAAACTTAGAGCATAAAAGTGTTTTACTGTAGACTTTGGTCCAAAAGTAAATCTAGTTGTTTGTGGTGGATTAATCATATTGTTGAACTGACCATATATAGCAGCTGTAGTTCTTTCACCAGTAGCACCTACTGTACCTAATGAACCACTACCTTCTAAATGACCATAAGCTACACCAAACTGAACTGAAGCGGAAGCATTACCAGCAGGATTATATCGGTACATATCAATATTGTAATCACCTGTATTTGTGTATTGTGTTGATGACGTAAAGAATGTAGTTATACTTGAAGCACCATCTTGGAATAAACCAGATGTTACTATAGCAGTATCGTTAACTCTATCATCTTGTGTTAATATTTTATAAAATGCCATAATCTTACTTTCTTATTTTAAACTTATAGAGGCGTTTCACCAGAAGCGGCTGCTTTAGCTTGCTGTTTTCTCTGGTCTGCTGTAGTGCTAGATGTTGGGTCAGCTGCAACATTTATAGTAACAACATTTACTACACCACTATTTTCACCTTGTATAGTGACAATAGTCGAAGCTTCAGAACTAATAGCTTGAGCTAAGAATGTTGCTGATTTACCAGTAAATGTTGTTGCTGTACTACCTCGGAATCTAACAACACCCAAGTTACCAATAGTAAAGATATAGTTTTCTTCAGGTCCACCTTTTGTTGTCGGTGTTATAGTAACTGGTGTATCAGCTAGAACACCTGGATAAAGTTTTCTATCGACCAATACTTTTACACCTGCTAGTGAATTTTGTACGAGAAAACTGTTAAATGTTGTTCTGTTTGGAGCAGCTTCTAAAAGAGACATATTCTCAATTACAGCTCCATAAGAATCAGTTCCACTAGGATGAGTAACATCGTACAATGTGTAATCTATTTCTTCATCACTTAAAGCAAACTTAGTGATGTTAAAATTACCACCTTGTGATAATATTTCTCTTCCTCTTTTCGTAAGGATTGCATCTACAGTAACAGTAGAGTTGTCTAAAAATCCCATTATATGCTCCTAATTGAGTTCAGTTTTGTGATATAACTTTTCAAAAATAAATATCACTATACTAAACTTTTGTTAAATAATTTATTCGTTATCAACTATTCTCAAGTTACTATCAGCTGCATCAAATGGTACAGCAACAGTTGGTGATGTTACTCTCACAATTATTGGAGAATCACCATCTATAGTTGTTTTTGTAGTATTTTTTACACCTTCATAAAAACTTCTATTTAAACCTAATACATATTGATATTCAGGGTCTAAATCAGTATCTACTAAAGATTTAGATGTGTAAAAATGTAAATCTTTTCTTGTTGTTTTTCTATCACTTTTATCAAACTCAGCAGAACTTGTGTAGAAAAATCTATATTCTTGATTTAACAATGATGTTCTGTTTGTATCTATAAACGAAGATGTTGCCTCTTGGAATACATAAGTAGGACCACCTAGTATTACAGAACTACTTATGTATAAGTTTCTATCATCATAGTTATCGTTGGCACTAAATCTATACAATGATGGTGTAAAGAAAGTATCTCTGTTTGTGGCCGTACCCGTATAATTGGGATATAAACCACTTGGTAACACTACTGACCTACTATCTTCGTGTTCTGCTTCAAAGTTAGAAATATTGATTTCTCTATCATAATATGGTTGAGTAAACGTAGGATTGTTTTTCTGTACTGGTGATTTAGGTCTTTCAAATATCTTACCCTCAATCAATGTACCCATATTTGTTTTAGCACGTGCTGGTACTACTTTCTGTAATTGTTTAAATACAGATTGGTCATAGTACTTTATGAGATGCATATAATCCCAAAAGTTGTTTTTACCTGTATACTTTTGGAAATATGTATGTGATGTATCTTTTAACTCACGATAGTTTTCAGAGAAGTTATCACGAGGGTCACCTAAATACTGATTGAAATCAAGATTAGCAAATGATGAAACTATGTCTTCATTTACTACGTCAGTTGGTGAAAACATTACACTTAATTTTGGTGAATCTAAAGGTGAGAAATCATTTGAACTAAAATCATATCTTGAATCAACACTCAAATTAGCTCCACTACCACTCAAGTAATTATTTTCAATTCTAATCTTTGTAGCCATCCTACGATTAGGGCCGTGATTAGGTACAAGTGTTTTAGTTTTATCTACAACCGACTCAAATGTGTTAACACCACCGAAATGATTAGCACTACCTGATTGTGTAGTTGTTTGATTTGGTCTTGTATCTCTTATTGAAGCACTACTTGCTAAAGTTGTGTTGTCGTCAAATGAAAATCTACGAACTAAAGTAGTAAACGAAGATGTTGGATTATTACCAACATAAGACTTTGGTGTTGCTACGTGAACGTTAAACTTATCTTCATCAAGTGGTTCAGACCACAATCTAAACTCCATCATTGAACCTGATAATTTTCCTGCACTAAATGGTGTTGTGTTATTACCACCTATAAATAAATCACCACTACCAGTCCAAGCCGCATTGTAAGATTGAGAAACAGAACTTGAGATTGTCATATCAACTTTTGATGATAGTGATATTCTATCTAAACCAGCGTCATACTTTTTAACAAACAATTCATACTTAAATGAATCTGCAATAGAATCAGTATTGGTAGACACTTTTCTCAAGGACATCTTATCCCAAAATATTGTAGTGTTTGGTTTATTGTTTTCTAATCTTACACCAAGTTTTGATGTGTTTGGAAACTTAATTGTTTTCTTTACTTGTATCTGTTTCCATTCTGTTTCACTTAACCCAACTTGTTCAGAACTCTTTATACCACCATCATTAGTTGCGTATTCAAACTCTTCAGTCCAATTGACTACATTATTATTTGAATCTAATTCAAATAATTTTATACTACCAACAGAATCAACAAGACTTGATGATACTTTAGCAAATATACTAAACAAATAAGACTCACCAGAACTAACTGTAGCTACAGAAGAGTTATCACCAAAATAAGGTTGTGTGTAAGATGTATCTGTTAAACTTGTATTGATGTGTTTTAAACTTTTACTACCGTCATACGCTACACCTGAACCACTAACTATTTCTAAAGTACCTCTAAACGCACTTGAGAATGGATTAAATACACCCTCACCACTTGGTGTTTCAAAAGAAGATGATACCATTAATTCTGAATTAATTTTATTTTTACGTAACATTACAGAATGATATTCACCATCATATACAGGTAATAATGAAGAACTTATTTCTTTGTATCCATCAGAACCAGATAACATAAATGAAACAGTACCTTTGTTATCAGTAGAACCATTGTCTTTTAATTTTATAGCCCAATCTGTATCTTTTTGTACAAGAACTTGGTCTGAACCAGACACGGCTCTAAATCTCAACTCTACTGTTTCTGGTTTTCTACTTGTTACAGAATCATCTTCCCACGGAGTTTCTACATATTGATTTGCTCTAAATCCAAGAGCTTTTGTAAACTTTCTAGCTATCTCAAACTGAGCTTTATGATTGTCTTTTTGTAAACCACCATATTCACGAACTCTTAAAATAGAACTTGGTATACCATAACAATTAAGAATAGCTTTTAGAGAACCAATCGTACCTTTTGATTTTAGAATATAAGGCATACTTGATATTAATCTCTTGGTAATCTCTTTAGATATATCACCCTCTGATGGTGAATCAAGTGAACCAGATGTATAAAGTGAGTAAGTTGTTCCACTTAACTTTTGACCAAAACCAACTCTACTTAAATCTAATAAATCTTTACCATCATTAACTGACCAACCTAAAGAGGCTGCTAAGTTATATAAAAGTTCTTTTGAGAAACCTTCACTTAAATCGTTTTGTCTGTCTGTTATATCTGACAATGATTTTGTATATAACCATAACTCGTCAAATTGTTGACCTACCATATCCATAAAATCTAAGAAGTAAGTGTTGTCTATGTCTTCTCTGATATGTTGTGGTAAAAGATTTACAAGTCTATTTTGATTATCAGTATCATAAAGTGAAGCTGTATAAACTTGTCCAAGTTTAGTATTTACAGAACCGTACCAAGATGTAAAAGATGCATCAGAAGAACTTACAGGAACAAATGGGTCGGCATAAGTTCCACTACCTGTTTTAGGCCAACTAGCATCAGGAAATATACCCATTGAACTTGATACATAGGAAGAACTTACATTGTAAAGGTAAGACTCGTAACCATCAAAATTATTTTTAGTATCACGAATTAATTTGTCGAATCTCTGTAAATCTTTTTCTGAACCAGTTACACCAACAAGAGAAGAACTTTGTTGTGTATAACTTTCTATCTGATTAATTTTATACTTAAAGTTTGCTAATCTTTTTTCTGCAGATGAAAAGTTAATAAAGTTTTCATAGTTAGAATAATCAACATTTAGTTCTACTGGCTTGTTACTACCACTTAGATATTTGTCAATTATACTTTCTTGTAACTTAGTGTCTGTAGTGATTAAATCATTATAACTTTTAAGTTCAGTTCTTCTCATAGAAACAGGTGAACTGACTTGTGAAGATTCAACAGTTCTTAAAACTGTAACATCTTCTTCTTCTTGAGCATAAGGTATAAGTTCTACTTCTTCTACTAACTCAGGTAAAACTTCTTGTACTACATAAACATTATCTTTTTCTACAATATCGTCTGGTAAAGGTTCATATAATTTGAAAACTGTTGAGTGTGGATATTCTGGTACTGTAACTTTATCTGTTATAGCGTTTGTGCTCAATAAAATATTATCATCACCAAAATGTAGATAAGTGTTTAGTGCTCTTTTATTGCCTATTTGTTGTGATATTTGTACATTGTCAAAACTATTAATAACTGCTTGATTATTTTGTTCAAAATCATCTAAACCTAGAACATTTATATATTCAGACCAAGACCGATTTATTTTTATTTTGTCACCATCAATACCTACTATTTTTGCTACAAAAGGTATCCTCTCAAAACCTAAAAGTTTTGGTAGACCAAGAAATTCTCTAGCTTCATTTTGTGTTAAAGAAGTTAAATCATTTTCAGGAGCACCATTATTGATTAATGATTGTAATGTCCATAAAATATTAATTAAATCTGCAAATTGTTCTACATATTCGTTTTCTAAATCTACTGGAACTGGATTTTGTTCAATATATTCTTTCACTAAAGCATCAATATCAAACTTAAAGGTTGTATCACCAGATGCAATTGATTGTGCTAATTGTAAAATATCCATTATTGTTTCTTTGTCCTAAGGATTGCTGGTAAATAAACTTCACTCACTGCATCGGTAACACCATCTTTTAATTTTGCTTCTATTCTTAATGTAACTGCTACTTCAGTATTACTACCATCAAGAGCTACAGTAATTTCACTACCACTTGTACTTTCTTCAACATACTGAGTATTACCTAGACCACCAGCTTCCACTATACCTGCATCATCGTTACCTGGTGTAATAAAATTATTTATATTACCACTCTTAGTAAAATCTCTACCACTTAATGTCCAAGTGTATCTGACTAAAGTATCTTCTGAAGGTTTGGTTGAAATACTTTTTAATTTTACTTGAGATGGTCTAACGAAAATAGGTGATGGGTATGGTATTGGTCTTATCGTTTTATCATCCTGTTCGAATTCCTTTCTTAACTCTTCGACTGATACTGTTGTTTGACTAAATTCTTGCCAAGAATCATTTACTGCATTTATATCACCACCAGATATCGGAGCACCTGATGTATCACTAATAACCCATCTTGCTTGAATTGGTTCACCAATAGTTTCATTCAATGGTATTTGAGTTGGGTCTGGTATAATTTCAAATATTTCTTTTTGAATAACTGCATCTTTTAGATATAGTAAACCATTTAAATATTGTGTTGGTACATCACTTGAAGCTTGTAAAGTTACTGAATCTGCTAAAACTTCAGCAGTACCACCGGGATTTGCTGTAGTAAATTTTACATTGAAATCTACTGGTTCTCTTTTTCTTTGTTTACCTGAATAAAATAAATCATCATTATATTTTTTATTATCAATATTTTGACCTATAATACGTACTTCATTTCTTGAAGGTGAGATTTCGTGAATGAAATATTTGTTCTCTTTTAAAAATAATCTTTCAGCACCTTCAACGTGTTGCTCACCTTTCATAATGTAACCATTTTCCATAACGTGATATGGTCCGTTATAAATCCTATTATTACTGTCAACTAAAATTGTTTCAAATGAACCAGCTCGTTTTCTCAAAAAATTATATTTTATTTTGTAACGACCTCTATCAAAACCCATTTTTCTTATAATAGTACCACTTTTTAATTTTACTGAACCGTCTTCAATACTATAATCGTTAGACTCAACAACACTTGTTTCTATCAAATTATCATTCGTATCATATAGTAAAGCTTGGACGTAATCATCTGGGTGACTACCAAATCCTAAATTACTAAACTGATTTTTGAATAGTATGTCTCTATCTTTTTGACTCAAAGTAGTCTTCATTCTACTTCCTCACCCTCTGGTATATTTTCTAATTCATCTACTGTAATTGTTTTTACTTGAGCTGTGATATATTCGGCATAAAATATACCAATATCATTAAAAGGTTTTTTCTGATTATTTTGTATTAAGTAAACTCGTTTATCTTCAAAGTCATCATTAGTAACAACATCACCATTAGAAACACCATCTGGTAAAGTATCAGCAAATTCAGAAGTTGACAGTTCACTTAAATTTCTGTCAATAGTTTGTTCTAGTAAACTTGTTGAAACATATTGAGGATATTGAGTTTCACTTGACGAAATCATTTTACTTATATCAGTTTTATCTATCTTGTTAAAGTAAATTGTATCTTGACCAATTTCAGAATCTTCTAAACCATTTGTTGATATTATATCTTCAAAAGAATATAAAACTCCATTACGACGAAAATCGTCTTGTTTTAATTCTTCGACTCTATCGAGATATTCAGTTTGTAGTTCAGTAACAAAATCTTGATAGAAATCAACATTTTTTAATTGTTCTTTTGTGTATGGCATTATAGAGTTACCTTAAATGTAAATCCTTCATCATAGTAAGTGTTTGTTTCTTCTGCAGTACCACTACCGCTAACAACTTTATAATTTAATTTATAATATCTCTCTGGTTGATAACCATCTAACCAAAGATTAAAATAGTTACCAGTTGAATCACAACTGACTTTAGAACCACTACCATATGGAACAACTACATCGTTTGTCTCTGCATCAAGTATAGAGTAAAATGTTCCATCACCTGATGCACTACCACTTGGTAAGTATTTTACAGTTAAATTTGCTGGTGTTGTGGCATATGTTTTAGCTGGAAATCTAGCTCTACCTACTAATCTAAATTTAGCCTTTGATTTTTCTTTATACTCTGGTCTCAACCCTTTCATATAAATTACAGTATCTTCTAAGTCTGTAGAAGTTAGAGCTGAAAGAGAACCTGTTGTCCAACTTGAATCATCCCAAACAACTTCCAATGTTGGTGGATACTTCGTGTGAGTATCTGAAGAAAAAAATGAAAAATTACCTAGTTCAGTTGTACTACCTTCGTCTTGATTAGTGTCTGTATTACCAACACTACCACTTCGTTTAACAATAAAACCTTCATTAGGTGTATTTGTTGTTATCCACTTGTTAACAATATCAGTAACATTCATTCTCATATCTTTTGATTTATGACCGAAAGACTGAGAAGCTTCAAAACCACTACCTGTATACCAAGTACCACCAGAACCACTAATAGTTGACCATAGACGACCGTCTAATTCACCAAACTTGTAATTCCAACTACAACCTTCTGTTGTTCTTGGGTCATCATAAGAACGACCATCACCCATTGTCCAAGACTGACTGACTGGATAAGCATATAAACTTTGTGAAGTTGCTAAAGCTGTAGGTTTAGCATCAAAAAAATTTAAATAGAATGTTGAACCTGAAATTTGATTGGGTAAAGGTATTAATCCACTTTGTATTGAAGATGATATATAAGACAAATCAAACTTTATTAAGACACGAGAAACATCAACTGTAGCACCAGTATCACTTACATCTTTTCTAATTTCTAATATCTCATCTAAACCAGTATTCATACTAGCCGTAGCTTCATAAAGAGTGGCATCTTTTTCCGCAAATTCAAAATAATGCATTTATTAATCTCCGATTGTCAAGTTATCACCCACTACTCTACCTTTTATATCAGAGTTTGGATATTTAACTTCAAAAATACTTGGGTCTAATGCTGTATACAATACACCATCAATTAAACTTTTTTCTATATTATAGAAATTACCAGAGTAACCATCAGCAACTTTATACTTGTTTTCTATCAGTATTGGTAGTTTACTTGGATTGTTCTCAACAGGTGGTACGATACTAGCTACACCATCTACTAATGATAATTCATAAGCTATATCTGATAAGATAATTGGTTGTCCTATTTGCCATCTGTCTATGTTAAAGAAATCTTTGACTCTACTTACACATCTTAAAAGAACATCGTTTTTATTAAAACCAACTTTTGTTAAGATAGAAAAATTAACACCAATGTTGATAACATAAGCATCCTTAATGTTTACTGCATCAGTTACTAATCTGAATTGAGATAAATATGTTTTGAGATTTTCTTTTACTACGTTAGACAGTTGTGTTAATTTTTTACTTGAGTCAAATCCTAGAGTGTACATATCTAACGCTAAAGGATTGAGAACTTTTTCTTGTTCTACGTTTAATTGCTCGTCTTGTACTAAATGTACTTTAGCAATATTACCATATCGTTGTGGTAATGAATACGCTCTAACAATGTAATCTTCTTTAGTAACGGCTCTACTTTGTGCTTGATAATAAGCTAAAGCACTTTCACGAACTTCTCTAATAGACTGGCCAGAACTACCACCAGTTGCTGGACTCGGATTTGTAAATCTTACTGAGTCTTTTGATTCTTGAACTAGAGTTGAAGATAAAGTAGCGTCCTGTATTTGAAACCCAATACTACTTCTACTTGTAATATCACCTGATGCTACATTGTCATCAACACCACCACCGTGAGAATATTGTATAGTTAGTGTTGTGTTAGCCGGAGCTTGACCAAAAGCTTTTGTCTTTAAAAAATTACTTGGGTCAAATGCTTGACCTAACTTACTTGGACTACCAGGTAGATTAGAACCAACCATATCTGGATTTGGAATAACTTCTTCATCAGGATTATCACTGGTACCTGCTCCAAATCTCAAAACAGTTTCATCGTCTTGATTTATATAAGTTGTAAATCTACGAGCTGTCTTTTTAAGTTTTAAAATATAAGGTGATACTTCACGACTAACAACTGAAGTTGGGTCGTTGTCTACATTGTTTTCTATGTCTTCAAATATTGTATCTCTAGCTAATGAATCAACTTCTGACCACGAGTTACCATCACTATCAGTACAAGAGATAATTTCTATTACATCTGCATTTCCTAATTTGATTTGAGAATATTTTTCTGCAGAACCAAAAGTAAATCTTTCTGTAGTGATTGTACCACTTTCTGCTTTTACTTTTTTCTTTAATAAAAACTTTGTAACTGTACCACTATCTGTTTCAAAAATCTCAACTTCTCTTGGGTCGTAAGAACTAGAAAACTTAAAGTTAACATCTTCTAATGTTCTGAATGTTGCCCCTGTGCTACCTGCTGTAATTTCTGTACCTGCTGTAACATTAAGAGCATATCTAAAATCTGGTTTATCGTTTAACGCTGGTACAGTTTGAAATACATCAAGTGTTGCTGTAGCTGGTGTTGTTGTTTTTGGTTTGTAACCAAAAGATTGAGCTATGTTATACACATTTCTTTTTTCTTCTGCATAAGCTAGAAGTGATTCTCTAAATTGTGAATCTATGTAATAAGAAAGAACATCACCAACATAAGCTGCCATTTCGATAAACATCATACCAGGTGATGACTCGTTAAAGTCATTGTATGTGTTTGGAAAATATTGTTTTGCAAACTCAATAAGATTGTCTCTAAAATCACTAAAGTCTTTATTAAGATAGTTTACTTGTTTTACAACATTCTTTTGTGTACTTGTTCTAGCCATTTTTTATCCTTAATAAGTTGTATCAGTTACATAACCAGCGTCTACTGTTATTTGATTTATCGTTTGTGGATTTAACGTTGTGGTATATTCAACTTGTACAAAAACTTTATTTACATCACCTTCGTCTGTAAGAGTATTTACTTGTACTACATTGATATAAGGTAACCATTGACTTATACTTCTTCTAACTTCTTCATCTATTCTTGTTGGTAATTCGTCATTTAACTGTTCAAATAATAAATCTCTCAATCTACAACCAAACTCTGGTTGAGTTACTCTTTCACCAGGGTATGTAAGAATCAGATTTCTAATATTGTGTTGAGCTTGTTCAAGAGATGTTTTGGTCATCTGAAAATCTTGATTACCACCAGCTCTCAACGGAAAAGATAATCCAATATATGTATTGAGATTTAAATCTGTTTCAGTAGCTGACATTACTTACCTTTCTTGTCCATAGCTTTTATTAGGTCACTATAATCACGAGTTAATGCATTTGTAACGTGTTCTGGAACATCGTTAACTGATTTACCTGCTTTTCTCAAACTATCTGCTGCTACCATATCTCTTTGTACTTCTTCAGGTTTACCATAACCTAATAATTCAGTCATTCTGTTTGTATCGAATGCTCCACCACCTAGAGTTGGATATGCTTCTGTTTGAGATTGAGATTTACTTAAACCAACTGTTTCGTTTAGAACTTTGTTAAGACTTTCGTTACTTGTATACTTTACTTGTTCTTTTGGTTCTTCTACTATTGACTTCATTTCAATAGTTGGTTCTTCAGATACTTGTTCTTTTATAAATATCTTTTTAACCTCTTTTTGTACTTCTCGTTTTACAACTTCTTGTATTATTTTTACAAGGTCTTTTTTAGTCATTATTCACTCCTATGATTTTTTTAAATCTTTTAATGCTTCCTCAACAGATAACTTTTCAATACTCGGAGTTTCAATCTCTGGTATTTCTGGTATCTTTGGTATTTCGTAATTTGGTAAATCTGGTACTTCAATAGTTGGTACTTCAGGTAAATCAACCTCTGGTAATTTAGGTAACTTAAAATCTGGATTAGCAGTTAACACTTGTTTATTTAAAAATGTTTGTTTTGTTATTACATCAAATAGTCTTTTTAATTTTGGTGGTAGTTTGGCAGCGGCCTTAGCAATGTTAGGTGGACTACCTGATAATGCACTCAGTATATCACCCATTAGTGTTAATAAATCAGATTGAAATTTAAATAACACATCACCTCTTATGGTTGGAACCATTGGTGCTCTTGGGTCACCCATCTTTATTGTATTTTGTGATTTACCATTTATAAAAATTTCGTTCGCTTCTAAGTATAAATTTTCTCTTCCAGTAATAAATATATCGTCACTCTTAATCTGTATTTTTTTTGTTCCATCACTAGAGTTTTCACCAGCACCTGACAAGTATATTGAAGAATCATCTACGTTAAGATTTTCTGTAGTACCTCTATTACCAGCTACAATTTTTATTACAGGTTTAAGATTATTATTACCAAAATGTATTGATTGGCCAAATCTACCTTCCCATAAAATAGAACCCTCAGTTATCTCAAGTGGTTTAACATTTCTTCTTTCAAACGTTTCACCATACTTGGTATTTTTTTCATATATACCGGAAGCACCTGGTATAGAATTTTCATTAACAGAACCTTTACGATTTATAATACTTGTATAAAAATGTTGACCATTATATTCCACAACAACTACGTGCTCACCAACAACTGGTACTTGTAATATATTTGGCATAAGAGGTTTAACGACACCACCTAAAATCTCTTGGTCTGGATTGTTTATAAAAGAACCACGTACAGCTCCTCTTAAACCAGATTCATTAAGTATAACTTCTGTTACTTCAAAAGATTCTGATTCGTGGTAATCATACTGAGAAGCATTAATAATCTGTTTTACCATTGAACTTATTTTAGAATAAGTTGGTACACCAGTTGGTAAAGATGTAGTAATATCTACACTACGACGCTTTCTCCAAGCCATTTAATTCTCCAACGAGATTGATTTTGATTCTATTTTATTTTGGATTCTATCGTTTTCTACTTGTATGTCTTTGACAGCATCTTCAAGATTATTCATTAACTGATTCTTTTCTTCTTCAGATAAACCAAATTCATCTTCTGCAGATGCTCTTTGTTCTGCTGAAATAAGACGTTGGACAATACCAGCCATCTTAACAAGTTGGTCATCGTTCTTGACATTGATTTCAAGATACTCTTTTATCATAGGAACTAATTGTACAGCAGTATCACCGTCTTTAATAAATCCCACAAGTTCTTTTGTTAATATGTCTAGTTGTTTTTTGTTATATTCTGTGTTGTCGTAAATATCTTTGAAAAGAGAAGAAAGTGACTTACCATCAAAGATTTCATAATCAATAGCCATAATACACCTAAATGTTATTAGTCAACAATAAATATGTACTACTTGAAAAATAGTAATATATAAATATATATTGAGTAAAATAATTTACGTAGATTATAGTTATTTATAGAGGTTACTCGGTTACCAAAATTACTGAGTGACCTTTTTTTCTAACTAACGGGAGAAAACCAAATGAAGGAAGTCGTAACAATGGTCAAAGGATATATTGATGATTTAGCTCATCTATTGATGTCCTTTGTAGCTATAGGTGCTATATCTGAAGTTATCTTTGGAAGTGGTATCTTTGGCGTCAACGTTATAGGTAACCTCACATCCATCATTAATAAGTTCGGCGAGTCGGGTTTCGCTGGGCTTGTCGCCTTGTTGGTGTTGGTGGGTTTATTTCGTAAGTAGGACACGAAATAGTTTTATACATCCTACAGTATAAAGCACACAAAAAAGGGAAGTGAAAACTTCCCTTTTTTTGTTTATGTTAAAATATAGAACCTGTATTTGAAGTGTCTATTTGACCTGTAGATGAAAACTCTTGTGCCATATTAAAGTAGTAGTTTTTCATTTGATTGATAACACGAGTGATATGTTGAGTATTAGAACCAGTCATCTCACGAATCATAATATAAAGAGCCTTTTTATTGAAGTTCTCTATGTTTTGTCTTCGTCTAAATATTTCTAAAACAGAATCTGCCACAAGAATATCTTTTTGTCTTTTAAAAATATTAGTGATATTATTTTCCCAATACTCTAACATCTGGTCTACAAATTCACCATAATATTCTGTAACTTCACCTGTATTAGATTCTGATTGTACATCACGATTGTAATCAAGAACAGAAATATCATCTTGAGATTTCATCTTTTTGTAGTTGTTGTTATTGTTGAGAATCAAATAGTTTTTACCAACAACAGAGAAGTATGAAAATGCTCTACCTTTATCTGGTTGATATTTAGGCATCTGCATCACAAGAAAAGAAACCACTTCATCTTTTACATCTTTAAACTCATTTTGTAATTTAATGAGTTGACCTTCAGGTGTATTTAAAAGAGTTTCATTAAAGCCTTTATAAGTCGAGTTCAATACATCAACTAAAGCTGCGGCACGTTCAGATTCTGTACCACTCTTAATTTTTTTCTTTGTTTCCTCATCAAGTACGAAACCGATACGGCTTAATGAGCTGAACTGTCCGTTGAGAGCTTGAGCTAGACCATTCGTCATCGACTTGAAGTCG
>JAAOEI010000297.1_pt1 | contig 19587 bp, 25 predicted proteins | sample 7059261 | NCBI WGS metagenome assembly JAAOEI01 (sample SAMN14008812, study PRJNA610033) | viral metagenome | isolation source: viral particles filtered from seawater | place: China: Hangzhou Bay, Yangshan Deep Water Harbour | collected 2017-10-31 | reverse complement strand
CTTCTCCGTCTTGGAATCCATAACATCGGTGCAATGAACCGCCGTAATCCGCCCCTTTTTGGTTATTCGTGCAATTTGCTCAACAAGAAATTCATACTGCTGCAAAAACTGCTCCTTAGATTCGCAGTTGCTGAAATCATTTTCAGACGATGAGTAGTTATAAAGGCCAGCAAACGGAGGCGAATATACGCTGAAATCTATAGAGCAATCAGGAAGTGACGGCGTGATATACATGCAGTCGCTGTTATAAATTGAGTAGCGATCTGTTACGACTTGATCTTTAACCGTGCTCATGTTCATTCTCCCAAAAAGTTAGGTAGTTGTATTGGTTTGTCAAAAGATTTAACAGTGTCGTAATAAACAGAATTGATAGAGCTGTTGAGGCTGGTGAAAAGATCATCTGCCTTTTTCGCCTTCGCCATCAAAGCCTCAACAACCTTCCCCTGACCGTCGGAATAAACCAGATCGCACACAACGGGGCGCTGCTGTCCAAACCTCCAAAAGCGGCGGATGGCTTGATAATACTGCTCATAGCTGAACGTGGGAAAGTATACCGTGTGGTTGCAATGCTGCCAGTTTAAGCCAAAGGCCGTTATTTTGGGCTTGGTTATAAGTTTTTTAATGTCTCCCTCAGCAAAAGCGAGCAAAAGCTCCTCCTTTTTGTCAATAGACATGCTGCCCTTTATCTCTCTCGCCCCTGAATCCATCTCAGCCAATATCTCGGCTTCTTTGTTAAAGTTGCACCAGTAAACGCTGGTTTCATGCTGTGAGGCCAATTCTACGGCTTTGGCGCACCTGTTCTCAATGGTTGCCTTCTGCTCCTCCCTCACCTCTGTTAGGCGAGATGATTGCATGGCAAAAAACTGCATCTGCCCATCGATGCAAAGGTTGCTATCGTTAAAAACCTTGTGATGATTCGTGATAAGGTCAGGAAGCTTAAAGCGATCATCCGGAAAACCTAAGTCGCTTGGCTTTCTCATTGAGATAGACCAGCTACTAACCCACTCAAAAAAATGCTTGGTTGCGTGGCTTTTCAGAAGCCATTTAGTCCCGATGTTTTGCGGTTTAATAGTATCCTCATTGTTTGTAAAAAACTTTGAGAGCATATCCATATAACCCATATAGCCTAGTGCCTCGCTGGAGGTTCCAAGTTCTACAAAGTCATTTGGGCTAGGCGTTGCCGTGAATAAAAAACGATAATCTATGTTTTTCATAAATCGCGTGATTGCCGCCTTGGTGGCTCCATCAAAGTTTTTAAGAATGGAGCTTTCATCCAAAACCACACAGCCAAAGTCGCTTTCGCTAAACTTGTCTAGCCGCTCATAGTTGCAAACAACAATATCGGCCTGATGCTTGCCGTCCTTGGAGTATTCTATTGATCCAATATCAAAAACCTTTGCAGCCTTTATGAATTGATAGGCAACAGCAAGGGGCGTGATTATAAGCGATGGCTTATTGCAATGCTTGGCGTATTGCTCAGCAAGCCAAAGCTCAATAATCGTTTTGCCCAAGCCAGTGTCCAAGAATACACCAGCCCGACCCTTCTTTATAGCGTACTCTCCCACATATTGCTGATAATCAAAAAAATGACGATTGAAGCTATAACCAGAAGATAGTCCGTAGTTATAGGCTTTGTGCTTTTTTGCCCTAATAAAATCCATATAATCCATATTGATCCCCTTGTTTGTTTTTTATAGTTTTGCACATACTAAAAATATGTGCAATATTTTTCACACCACCTCCCCACAAAAGCACGGCTTTGGAAAATCTATCAGGTCAAGATACTCGCACACGCGGCGGGCTATCTCTTTTGAGGTGACCCTCTCACCCTTCAGCATGTAGGCCTGCGTCACGTTGCAAACGTTCATGCCCCAGATATGATTGGCAAGCTGATGCGCATCAAAGCCAGAAACATATTGCTTTGCTTTGGCGCGATACTCTGGCGAGTCCATCAAGTCAAAAATCAAAGACTCTCTGATTTTCATCTCTCTGCTGATTATTTCAACATCCCACCCCAAAAGGTGCAGATCAATAATGTCGGTTATGGCTTCATCCGAAAAGCCACCCCTAGGCATTGTCGCCATCCGCTTGGCAAAGCAGTTTACGAATCCGCCGCACTACGTCCATCGGTAACGTGACAGGCGGAAGGTTGGTGACGATGTTGCCGCCCTTGCTTCCGGTGGTGATCACTTGGCGAGTGATTCGCAGCCCCTCGCTGGTTAGTTGTAAGTAGGTTTCTAGGTTCGTTTCCATTGGTTGCCTCTCCCTAAAATAAATCAGCCATCAAAGCTAATTGCTCTGACAGTAGGCGCGTTTCTGGATTGCCGCTTAACTCGCGCGATGATTTCTGTAAAAAATCTACAAGCTGGCTTCGCAAACAAATCGGCTCCGGCACAACAATTCTGTTCGGTGCCTCTGCGGATCGAAAGAGAGCAGCATCGTTTTCGCTAAGCCTTCCTCTTTTATAAAGAGAGGCCACCATCTCTATAGCCTTGTCTTTGTAGTCGTATAAATCGACGCTGAATGTGATTTCCATTGGTTGACTCTCCTGTTTGGTTTTTAAGATTTAAGTTGTTCAAGCCATGCCTCGACATAGCCTTGTGCTTCCTCAAGGCCGTAGGCGGTGGCGTAACTGGTGTTGATGGATTGAAGGTTGGCTAGGTAGCCTTCCGCCCATTCTTTTTGTGTGTATCGCATACTTCCCGTCTTGGTTTTCAGTTCCAAAAAAAACACATGCAAAACAGAGCGACCGCGATAAAAAAGCAGCAGGTCAGGGCATCCAACATCGACCCCCATAGTCAGCTTATGGCGGCTATCTTCATTAAGGGTGGCTATGACATGCACCTCCGCCGGAATCCACTTCACAAGGGCGCGCTGTATGGCGGCCTCCACAGCACGTGGGCTTCTGCGTTTAGTACGGGATTGAGTCGTCATCTAACCCTCCAACCGTTGCAGCCTCTTTTTCAAAGTCATATGAAACAATCCTTGGATGCTCGCCGCTATGGTCAACGGTGATTCTGGCCGGATGATCAAGGCGGCTTACCTCAAAACACAAGTCATCAAGGCTCATGGAAAGCATAACCTTGTCATCCATCGACAGGCCAAACTTCTTAAAAAACGCCAATGCCTTCCCGCGTGCAAACTCGCTCGCATTGTGCGGGCTTATCCATTCGGCAATGTTGCCATATTTGCCATATTCACAAAAATAACTGATGCGGATTGACTGCTTATCCGTACCCCTCTTGGTGTGAACGTTGGCACGCCACCCCGTCACATCATAGGTCTGTATTGCTCCCTCGTACACCGGCTGGCTATAAACGTCCGCATCGTAGGCATGGTCAATTTTGCGAACCTCTGCCAGCGGGAACACATATCCACAATCATCGCAAATCCGCTCAAAAGTGTTTACCCAGCCCTCACACTTTGGGCACACCTTGCCTTGGCGCGGCGCCATCTCTCGCCCTTTGCCTTTGTCCTTCCATGGGCTTCCAAGCGCTCCATGGCTTTGCAGGTTATCGCCCATATCCAGCAGCAAAAACTCCGTCTTGCCCTCATAAAGGCGCGTGCCACGATAGGCCATCTGCTCAAAAAGCCGCTTGCTTTTGGTGGCGCGAAGAATTGCGACCATGTCAATGCACGGTATATCAACACCCACCGTCAAAAGCTGGCAATTTAACAGCCACTTAAACCGCCCTTCCTCAAAGTCTGGAATAATTATATCGGATAGCTCATCCTTGTCTGTGCCGCCCGTCACCACCTGTACGGACTCCCCATTGGCTTCCAGTGCTGTTGCAAGCATGTCGGCGTGAGCAATACTTTGGCAAAAAACAAGGGGATGCTCCCTGTCTTTGCCGTAGTGCATCAAGGTTTGCAGCGACCTCTTAAAAAGCTCCGGCTCTGTGTAAACTTGAGACAAAACCTTTTGGTCATATTCGCCAAGGCTCACAGGAACCTTCGCTAGGTCTGGCGTTGCGCCAACCTTGTTTTTGGGAGGCACAATGTAGCCCTTATCAACAAGCGGCTTGATGGGGATATTTACAATCTCTTCCCCCCACTCAATGCGACCGCTCTTGGTGCGATATGGCGTAGCCGTCCAGCCGATAATGCGCGGGTCTCCGTTTCTGGATAGAAAGCGCCAGTATTGGCTATCCTCTCCGCCATCCTCCGGCGGCACTTCATCCACCTCGTCAATCAAAGCAACATCAAACACCTCTCCACTGACTCGAGCGATTGACTGAATGCTTGCAACGGTAAGCGGCTTCGTTAGGCATTTTTCATCCAGAGCCGCGCAATATATCCCGCATTGCTCCTGATATTTTGGTTTAAGTTTTGCCTTATTCTGGCGCAAAAGCTTCTCATTGCGTGCCAGCACAACCGTTCTCAATCCTTGGTCAATGCAAAACTCTGCTGTTGCGGCAATCATAACGCTCTTCCCTGATCCCCCAGGAGCGGTGACGTATCCATGCAGCGGGGCGCGGTATTTGATGAAGTTTCTCACCGCATCAACTGCCTGCGCCTGGTAGTCTCGTAGCTGCATGGGGCGCTCTTAGTTCAAGTGTGGTTGATTGTGCTGAAGGGTACCCCCTCTGCTGGAGGGTACCCCCACGCAAGTTAGAATGGAGTATCATCTCCGGTGTGGCTTTCAGGGTAAAACTTCTTTATCTCTGTGCGGTTTTCGTCTTTTTTCTGAATACCAACATCAATATAAAAAACCCTTCCCTTCATGGGCGCGGATGGTGTGATAGGCCGCCCAGTCGCATCGGCAATGCGCTTCACGTTCCGCTGCGCGATTTTGGCCGTAGTCGGGTTGCTGTGCATGGTAAGAAACCAGTTCTTGCCAGCATAGCCCTTATGCTTGCCCTCTACGACTTCCAACGTAGCCACAAAACCAAGCAGTTGCCCTTCCTTCACATATGGTTCCTCTGAAGTCACCATTACCTTGTGAAGCCCTACAGGAAAGCCCTGCGGGGCAAAGCTAACGTAGTCTGTTGAAGAAAAACCGTAGTAGTTGTCATCGTAGCTCATTTTGTCATCTCCTCTTTGATGGCTTCATATTTTAGTGGTAGGTCTTTTGAGATTAACATGCGCCCGCCCCCCACATAAGAGGCGCTGTTGCCTGCTCGCACCACGGGGCGCGGTTCAGATGTTTTGCCTTCGTTCGATACTGAAAAGGCATAATCACAAAACAACACGGCATCCGCCCATTCCGTCACCTTTGCGGCCAGCCCCTTGCTCATTTTAAGCTGGTGGCGGCTAAACGGGTCTTGGTTTGGGATGTCTATGCTGCGTATTTCACTATGGCCTATCAGGATGGATGGGATTCCCTTCGCGAGGTAAATCGCATCGAGCCACTTAATGACGCTGATCGCGTCCTGCGCAGCCATCTCAACCCCTTTATTGAAAGCGAAAGCCTTGCAATCAGTGTCGTTAATAGACTTGGCGCGGTGGAGGTTGCAAAGCTTCGCCTGTGCCAGAGATTCTACCCAGTCGATAGAATCAATCACCAGCGTTCCACACTTAAAATCCGATGTGCGAATATGCTTCAGCCAAGCAATCAGTGAGTCATAGTCCGTGAGCCGTGGCGTTGCCCTAACCTTGCGGTCAAGGTATGATAACCCCCCCTCCACGTCCAGAAAGAAGGGGTCTGGAAATTGTGCAGCCAGGCGGCTCTTGCCTATCTTCGGCACACCGTAAATCACCAGCTTGGAAGGCATAGACTTGCTTTGCCCTATTTCGACTTCCTCAAACTTTATTGCGGTGTTTGGTTGCTCGCTCATATTTTTTGCTCCTTTACGCCCAAAGACTCTGACTTCTCAACGCGGTACCAGTTTGCTTTTGGCATGTGCTTTTTAATCAAAACCTTGTTCGGCTCTTTCTTAACCCTAACATATTCCTCCGGCAGAGCCTCAACATCATCAACCGCGATCCGCTCGCTTGTCTTGATATAAAAAGCCTCTGTAGTGGTGACGCCATTCAGGCGCATCCAGTCCAAAATATCGGCCTCAACCTTGGTTAAATGGGATGTTGCAGCGTCTTTGTTCTGCTTCGCCAAGTCAAAGTGGCGCTCTGCCCTAAGCAGGTTTTCCCGCGCCTCAAACAGCGCATCAATAAAGTTTTTCTCTGTTTCAGTAGTCATTGTTTAGTCCTTTCGTTCGTTGTTTTCGTCTGTAGTTTTTTATTGATGCGCTTAAAATAGTGGTATAGGCTTTTTCTGTAAACCAAAAAAAACAGCATTTTGCATTTTTGTTACAAAACCACGGCAACAGGGAGATTGTATGGGTAACAATACAAAGTTTAAGGCATATCGTTCGGCCGGAATGTGTGTAATACCGCTTCGCGGTGGCCGCCCTCTGGTTGAATGGTCGAGGTATTTTGAGGCGTTGCCGGAGCCTGTGGAGGTGGCAACGTGGAGCGCCGATGAAATGGCCATCCTCTGCGGCAAAGTCTCCGGCGTGGTGGCAGTTGATATAGACACGGATGATGGCGCGGCTCGCATCTACCAGCTCGCCGGAGCGACCACGGTGAGAAAGCGCGGAAGCAAGGGATTTACGGCGTTCTATAGGTGGAGCGGTGAGCGCTCCTGCGCGTGGAAGCGTGACGGCAAGGTGGTGTGTGAGCTTCTTAGCGATAAACGCCTTACCACCATCCCGCCCAGCCCGCACCGCGTTACAGGCGTTCCCTATGAGTGGATGGACGGCAACGGCCTGCTTGATGTGGAGAGCCTCCCAGCCCTGCCGGACGATTTCTGCACCATCATGGATGCGCTATTTCCCCGTCCCGTTCGTGTGGCTCCGGCTGTGGTGTATGACCGCGATTTTGACGAGGTTTCGCTTAATGAAGCGGCAGAAATGCTGGATTACATTAGCAGCGACTGCCCGCGTGATGAGTGGATTACCATAGGCATGGGGCTGCGCGACGAGTTTGGCGATGCGGCCTGCAACCTGTGGCACGATTGGAGCGCTCGTGCAGGCAAGCGGTACAACCGCGCCGATGCTCAGGCCTGCTGGCGCTCTTTTGATAGCACTGGCGTTACCATTGCAACCATCGTGCAGCGTGCTCGTGCCGGTGGATGGCTGCCACGCCCAAAAAAAGAGGCTGAAGAGGAGCCAGAAGATTTCAAGGTGTATTTTGACTATGTCGCCGCCCTTGCCGCGCCACAACAGAAGGAAGAAGAAGCCCCCAACCCTGAAATAGCTATTGGCGGCCTTGTTGGGCGCATCGCCGATTGGATAACTGAAACAGCCATCATTCCCCAGCCGGTGCTTTCTTTGGCTGCTGCCATATCCTTCGTGGGAATGATGAAAGGCAGGCGCGTTCGTGGCGTTCGTAATCTCCGCACCAATGTGCTTTGCATGAGCCTTGCCCCCACCGCCGCCGGAAAAGAGCACCCGCAACAGGCTATTGATGCGCTCGCAGAAGCCTGCGGCCTCGGTCAAAACATGATGGGTAGGCCTACCAGCGGCACAGCCCTTCTTACCGGCCTCAATAAGGCTGGTTGCCGTGCCATGCTTTCCATAGACGAGCTAGGCCGATTCCTTGGCAATATCGCCATGAAAAGCGCCGGAGGCTATCAGCGTGAGATAGTCGATTACATCATAGAGCTTTACGGGCGCTCCGGCGGAACCTTCAGGGGCAGGCAGTACGCCAACGAAAAGCTGAACCCTCAAGTTATTCTTGAGCAGCCACACCTATGCGTGCTCGGCTCCACCATTCCAGAGCGCCTACAGGCCGCCTGCACAAGCGATGAGATAGTCGATGGCTTCCTCAACCGCTGGCTTGTCTTTGCCACGTCCCAGCGGCCAGAAAAACAGAAAGGAAAAGGCCTAACAACACCACCAGGAGCATTGGTTGATGAAGTCAATTCATGGCTGGCACGCCATGAGGGGCTTTCTGACCACTACGGCAAGCCGGAGCCTGCAAAAATATCCATGACCCCAGAAGCATGGGACGTGTTTTGTGATTTTGAAAACCAGATGAAGAAGAAACTGGATTCCGAGCCGTACCCGCAAAACATGCTTTACGCCCGCGCTGACGCGCATGTTGAAAAACTGGCTATGATACTAGCAGATAATGGCATTATAGGTCTTGGCGAGCTTTCTACGGCCATTGGCATTGTTTCCAGATCAAACATGTGGATGCTCAATTTCGTCTCCGGCATCCATGGCAGCGACCATGAACGCAACGTGATGTTTGTGCTTGATACCATCCGCCGCGCTGGTGGCAGTATCTCCAGAAACGTGTTGACCCAGCAAACCAGACGCTTGACGAATCGTGACCGCAAAGATATTGTTGAGCAACTCATTGAAAGCGAACAGCTTTTTGTCAACCGCTCCGGCAAAAAAGTGACGCTTTTTTTGAGAAACGTGTAGAAACGTGTAAGAAACGTGTAGGTTTTTAGAAAGGCTTAAGTGTTTGATCTATAAGGGCGGAAGCCGCGAATCGTGTAAACGTGTAAGGGGGTACTTGTAAATAGGGTACCTAGAAATATTCAAGTACCCCCCTACACGTTTACACGATTCTCCACTTCCGCTTTTATAAATCAAAGGCTTAGGCCTTTTTGCGTCTTTACACGTTTCTATATATATATAAAAAAAAAAAAAAAAAAAAAATAATATATATAAGAGCTTAACAGGGGTTAGTTGCGATAGCGAAACGTGTTTACACGTTTACACGTTTCTCTACACGTTTCTCAGGTGGGTGGTGGTTGGTGATGGCATGGATGGGGTGGCTGGTGGCAAGGTATCAACCACCCAAGCAATGAGTTGAGCTTTACAAACCAGCGTTTATTGGTATAATGAAAACAAGCGCGGGTTCTTGTTCGTTCTTCCCCCCGCGCTTACAAAAAGGCGCGCAATGAGTGGCGGCAGAGACTCAACATACACCGATGACATCGCTAATGAGATTTGCGAAAGGATCTCATTGGGAGAATCTGTGCGACAAATATGTTTACTAGAGCACATGCCATGCCATGCAACTGTTTATAATTGGCTAAAAAAACACCCTGACTTTTTAGATAAATACGCGCGCGCAAAGGAAGCACAGGCCGATTTTTTTGCAGAAGAATTGCTGGAAATTGCCGACGATGGCAGGAATGATTGGGTTGAGCGCGAATACGCTAGGGGTGGTGGGACGTATATTGCCTTAAACGAAGAAGCCATAGCCAGATCACGCGTTAGAATTGAAACGCGAAAATGGCTCATGGGTAAAATGAAGCCAAAGAAATATGGCGAAAAAATAACTCATTTAGGTGACGACCTTAACCCGATTGTTTCACAAATAATAATTGCGCCAGTTTGTGCGGCAAAACCAGATCAAGATTGAAATAGCAGAGCCATTCCTGCCGCTCATACAGCAGGCGGCGAGGTATAAGGTTTATTACGGCGGGCGTGGTGCTGGCCGTTCATGGAGCTTTGCAAGGGCGCTGATAGCCAAAGCCATGGGAGCGCCCATAAGGGTGCTATGCGCCCGCGAATTTCAGGCCAGCATTGCCGATTCAGTTCACCGCCTGTTGAGCGACCAGATACACATTCTTGGGCTTGAGCGCAGCTTTACGATTCTGGAAACGGAAATCAGGGGAGCAAACGGTAGCCTGTTTATCTTCAAAGGGCTTCGGCAAAACGCGCATAGCCTGAAGAGCCTTGAGGGTGTGGATGTTTGCTGGATTGAGGAAGCTGAGAAGATATCTGAAAACAGTTGGAGCGCCTTAACACCTACCATCAGGAAAACGGGTAGCGAAATATGGGTGAGCTTCAACCCTGCCCTTGAAACAGATGCAACCTACCGCCGCTTTATTTTGAATCCGCCGCCAGATTCGATTGTGAGGAAGGTTGGCTACATGGATAACCCGTGGCTACCTTCAGCGCTGCTGGCAGAAGCGGAGGCCATGAGGATAAGCAATCCAGATGGATACGCGCACATATGGGGCGGTGAGCCATGGCGCAAGAATGAAGCGGCTGTTCTTAATGGCAGGTGGCGTGTGGAAGAGTTCGAGCCTAAGAGCGATTGGACACCACACTACGGCGCAGATTTTGGCTTTGCCAAAGATCCAAGCACGCTGGTTAAGTGCTGGTATTCACCAGATGGTGGCCTATACATTGAGCATGAAGTTCACGCACACGGCATCGGCACGGATGAGCTTGCTCAACTCTATGCAATTGTGCCAGGAGCCGTAGCACACACTATCCGCGCTGATTCGTCACGGCCAGAAACCATTGCTTTCCTGAATAAATGCGGGATGCGCGTCATAGGCGCGGAAAAAGGCACTGGCAGCGTAGAGGACGGCATCAACTGGCTTATATCGCGGCGGGAAATAGTTATTCATCCGCGATGCCGCAACGCCATCCAAGAGGCGCGCATGTGGAGCTACAAGGTAGACCGCGTGTCAAACGATGTTCTGCCCGTTCTGGTAGATGGCAACGACCACATATGGGACGCGGTGAGGTACGCTATGGAGCCGCACATCAAAATGACCAAGAGCGCCATGCCACGCTTGCGGCAATTATAATTATGTGCATAATTATAAAAAAGGTTGTGTGATGGAGCATAGTTTTTTATTTTATTCCATAATTGTGGCAATTATGCTTTTTGCTTATTTAATAATAAATGAAAAATAGAATAGATATGAAAAAAATTACTCAACGGATTGATGAATTTTTGAATTATATAATTCCAGCGTATATTGCTATTTTTTTTGTTTTTGGATTTGCCGCTTTTTGGATTGCATTTGGGATGCTTCTTAAAATGGCGTTCAGTTCATTCGGTATTTTATGACAGAAAAAATCCGCCTGATGATTGCCATGCCCAACATGCACGAGTGCATTGCTGAGCATCGGCTTTTGATTCCCGAATGGATCACCCGCTACGGCCAGCAACTTGCCATTGACTGGCGCAACGTCCGCGCCTGCCCTGTTGATGTTTGCCGGAACATCATCGTCAATCAGTTTCTTGACACGGATTGCCAATGGCTGCTGATGATGGATTCAGACGTTTTGCCAAAGCCAACCATTCTTGACGTTGTAGCCATTGCGGCAGAGGCTGATTTGCCGATGATTGGCTTTCCCACCCCCATCTACCAAAGCAACCGCCGCATGGTGGAGTGGAACTTCGGCTACATCAACTCCACTGAGGTTGACGAATACGGCCTGCCATTGACGCGCATATTTAACCGCGCAGACTGGTTTGACCCGAAAATAAACCACGTCAAAATTAACATGGAGGACGGCTCACATCGCGCCCCAATCGTGCAGATTGACCGCATCGGCACTGGATGCGTCTTGATTCGCCGCGACGTGTTGGAGGCCATCTCGCAGCCTTGCTTTGAGTTCCTGAAGCGTGCAGATGGCTCGACGCGGCAAGGCGAGGATTACAATTTTTGCGATAAGGTGCGGGCGGCTGGCTTCACCATATGGGCTGACCTTGGCAATATCTGCGAGCATTACAAAAGCGGCGTTCCCCTCTCTCCGCTGGTGCGTTACTGATGGCGCTCTTGAGAAAGCTCAACATAGGCTGCGGCAGAAACCCGATGGAAGGTTGGGTAAATCTGGATGGCGCGTGGAACGATAAGGCCGATTATCACTACGACCTAGAATCAGGCCAGCCAACGGATTTTGCGGATGATACGTTTGAAGAAATGTGGATGAGTCACGTTTTAGAACACATCAACAAACCACTCCCGATGATGCAGGAGCTTTGGCGAATTGCCAAAGACGGGTGTTTGCTTGTTGTGGATTTTCCCTACGGCTCTTCCAACGATGCAGACGAAGACCCTACGCACGTTCGGCGAATCTTTGAAAACTCGTTTATGTACTTTGGCCAGCCAGCATACTGGCGGGCTGATTATGGCTACCGAGGCGATTGGGACGTGGAAGAGGTTGTTTTGAAGCTTGATGAGGCGCATCCGCTGTACAGTGACCCTGAAGCCATGCTGAAGCGTTTGCCATATGAACGAAACATCGTGAGCTATGGGCATGCAAAGCTATATGCCAGAAAGCCAGCCAGACCGCCCAAGAAAGAGCTTATGAGGCGCTTTAAGGTTAGCGTATTGGCCTAGTGTGGATTTTTATTGCTTTTTCCGCTAATATGCCATCTGGCCGCTAACAGATGGGTTACAGCATGCGTTTTTTCGGATTTGGCAAGAAAGCAAACCCTGTCGCTTCGTTGCAGATAAACGGCCTGCCAGCCGCAAATTGGACGGCTCACAACTATAGCCGGTGGAGCGCTGATTTTTATGCTCGCAACGTCATTGCTTTTCGCTGCATATCAGCCATTGCAGCATCAGCGGCTAGCGTTCCGCTGTATGCGGTAGATGCTGGCGGAAAAGAGGTTTCCGCGTTTGCTGGCATGAAGCTTTTGAACGACCCCAACAAAGGCCAAAGCCAGAGCGATTTTATAGAACAGCTTGTGACTTACTGGCTAATTTCCGGAAACGCCTATGCCGTGCGCGATGAAGGTGCGGCAAAACCGCTTGAGTTATGGACGCTTTGCCCCGCCAATATGAGCATTTACAGCGGCGAATCAGGCTTACCGGCCTATTACAAATATCGCTCTGCCGGTGGTGAAAAGAATTTCCCTGTTGATCAGATTTCCGGCGCTTCTGATGTTTTTCATTGGCGCAGGCCATCCATCGACGGCGGCCAGTATGGGTTATCGCCAATGTTTTCGGCTGGATATTCCATCGACATTCACAACGAGGTATCGCGCTGGAACAAAAGTACATTGCAAAACAACGCCAAGCCATCGGGCGCGTTACAGATTGAAGGCAATCTGACCGATGATCAGATGAATCGCGTTAAATCCATGGTGGATGACCAATGGTCAGGCAGCAACAACGCAGGCCGCCCCATGTTGCTTGAAGGCGGGATGAAGTGGCAGCAGATGAGCATGTCACCGGCTGAATTGGACTACATCAAGAACAAGCAAGACGTTGCCCGTGAAATTTGCCAAGCGTTTGGGTTTCCGCCGCTGCTGCTTGGGCTGGCCGGTGATAATACCTACGCCAACTACTCAGAGGCGCGGCTTGCTTTGTGGGAAGATACGGTTTTGCCCGTCCTTGATAAGTTTTTGGATGCAATTAACCGCTGGTTTGTGCAGTTTTATGGCTACGGCGTGAAAATTGCCTATGATCGCGATTCCGTGCCAGCGCTGGAAAATAGGCGCTATGAGGCGTTTGAGAGGCTCCAAAAAGCATCGTTTCTGACTATTAACGAAAAGCGCGCCATGGTTGGTTTTGAGCCGATTGATGGCGGCGATAACGTAATGGTTTCCGCCAGCGAGCTTCCCCTTACCATGGCGCTTGAAAGCGACACATGCGCGGCCATTAAAAGTCTGATGGATGCTGGGATGAAGGCGGAAGACGCTTTGGCAGCAGTTAAGGCATCTCATGAAATCAGGTGACAAGCAAGCAGCAGATCAGTTCGGCGCTCTGGCGCGGTTTGAGTTGTTGTACATGCGCCGCCTCCTCATGGTGCGGAAGGGTGTTGCTGAAAGACGCGCTGACCTGATTGCGGCGGAACGATGGGCGCGGGAAATCAACGGGCAAATATTAAAAGACCTCTATGAGCGGGTGATTCCCGTATTTGGCCGGATTGTGGTGGATGGCGTAAAGGGCGGCCAGATATATGAGCAGAAGCGAAACGCTGGCTTCTGGCAATCGCTTGTGGATAAGTGGCTGTTGCAGAATGGCCTGACACAGGCGGCCAACATCACACAAACCATCATTGATGACGCTCAGCGGATACTGATTGATGCGGTTGAACAGGGGCAGGGAACGTACAAAATCGGAACAGCTCTGCGCGATTACGCCAAAATATCCCGTGAGCGTGCCATTGTGATTGCCCGCACCGAAGTTCACGGCGCGGCCATGTATGCTTCGCGCGAGACGGCGGCTGATTATCAGGCCTTAACGGGGCTGGTGATGCGGAAGACGTGGAACGCCACACTCGATAAGCGAGTGCGCCGCTCCCATGCCTCAGTTGACAACACCACCATTGCCATGGATGAAAAGTTTATGGTTGATGGTCGCGCCATGGACAGGCCAGGCGATCCGGCTGGTGGCGCTTCCAATGTAATAAATTGCCGTTGTGTTTTGACTTATTCGGACAACTTTGACGATTTGGAATAAATGCGCTATACTTCAAGGCGCAAGGAGTTTTTATGGAATTAGAGCGCCTTTATTTTGAAAGCCAGCTTGAATGTAAAGCCGATGATGCGGCTGGTTTTGGCGCGTTTGAAGGTTATGCCTCCACATTTGGCAATCTGGATTACCACAACGATGTGGTGGTTTCTGGTGCTTACAAGGCAACCATCAAGGATTTTAAGAAGGTTGGGGCAATGCCGTTGCTGTGGCAACATGACGTGCGCCAGCCTGTTGGCGTTATTACGGAAATGGTAGAAGATGAAAAAGGCCTGCTGGTTCGTGGCGCGTTTGCAGACACACAGGCTGGCCGTGAGGCGCGGGAGTACCTACGCATTAAAGCCGTGCGGCAGATGAGCATAGGCTTTCGCGTCAATAAATACTCGTTTGATGACAAGAAGGGAACGCGGTTTCTTGAGGATATTGACCTGAAAGAGGTTTCCTTGGTGACGTTTCCGGCGAATGAGCGGGCGGCAATAACGCGCGTTAAAGCACAGTCCCCGCAAACAGAGCGGGAGTTTGAGAAGTTTTTACGTGATGCAGGCTTTTCAAAGGCCGCAGCTAAGGCCATCACGTGCCAAGGATTTAAGGGCGCGCGGGAAGCAGCCCTTGAAGAAACTGCCGAAAATCTGAATGGGCGGGATGCTCAGGATGAGGCGAAAAACGGCGAGGTATTAAAAAGCCTTGCTGGTTTATCAAACCTTATCAGGAGCTTAACCCATGACGGAAGAAATCAAAAGCACCCTTGACGGGTTGCACCGTGCGTTTGAAGAGTTCAAGCGTACCAATGACGAAAACCTTGCCAAGCGCGATGTTGTTTCTGAAGAGAAGCTGGCAAAGCTGAATGGCGCAATTGATGCGGCAGAGCTGAAGCTTGCTGACCTAGCTAAAGCCATTGCACGTCCTAAAATCGCTACGGAAGAAGACAACCAGAAGGCCGTTAAAGGCGCGTTTTCTGATGGATTCCACAAATTCGCACGCAGCAACTCCGCTGAGCGCATTTCCCTTGATGGCTTTGTACAGAAAAGCCTTGACCAGAAAGGCCTTTCTGTAAACGTGGATGGCTCCGGCGGCTATCTGGCATTGCCTGAATTTGGCGGTATTTTCGAGGGTGTGGCCCGTGAAATTTCACCAGTTCGGCAATATGCCAACGTAGTTTCCATATCGGGCGACCGTTACGAAGTAGTGAGCTATGACAACAGCCTTGCATCCGGATGGGTTGGCGAAACTGCAAGCCGCACGGAAACAACCAACGTAGCTTTCAAGCAGATTTCTATCCCTGTTCATGAAATCTACGCCAACGCCTACGCAACGCAGAAGGTGCTGGATGATGCGGCTGTAAACCTTGAATCTCTGATTCTTGATCAGGTTTCTCAGGAATTCGCAGAAGAAGAAGGTGATGCATTCATTAACGGTGACGGTGTTGCCAAGCCACGTGGCTTGCTGACCTACAGCGCTTGGGCTTCGGCTGGTGTTTACGAGTTCGATAAAATCGAACAAGTAGTATCCGGCAGCGCATCCGCTTTCACCGTGGATGGTTTGATTGGCTTGGTTTATGCTCTCAAGGCTAAATACCGAGCTGGTGCAGCATTCATGATGAGCCGCGCTTCATTGAGTGGTGTTCGCAAGCTGAAAAGCGCTGTTGATGGTCAATACTTCTGGCAGCCATCACTGCAAGCTGGCCAACCTTCCTTGCTGCTTGGCTACCCTGTAGTTGAGGCTGAGGCTGTTCCGGATGTTGCCGCAAACGCTTTGGCCGCTGCTTTCGGTAATTTCAACATGGGCTATCAAATCGTTGACCGCATCGGCATGCGTATGCTGCGCGATCCGTACAGCTCCAAGCCAAACATCCAATTCTACGCCACGAAGCGCGTGGGCGGGGCAGTGAAGAATTTTGAAGCTATCAAGATTCAGAAAATCTCCACCTAGTGCATCATTTGGGGCGGTTCTGCCGCCCCTTTCTAATTCATAGGAGTTTAGACCATGGCTACACGCACCTCTTTCAATCAGAATACCGGCCTTGTGAACGCCCTTACGGCGGCAGTTCGCACGGCTGACGCTACTGGCTCTGCTGTTGACGCGCAGGGCTTTGACGAAATCGCGCACATTGCCCATTTTGGCGTTTCTGGCGATTCAGCTGCTTTGACCACGGCAGTTAAAATTGAGGCCGTTCTTTATCACTCGGACTCTTCAACGCAAAACTTTACCGCCACCACAGACCACACCGGCCAAGTATCCGGCGCTTCTGATGGCGTGTTTGCTTTGGTTGATGGTGCGGCTGATGATGATCAGGCATATAAAACCAGCTACTATGGCACGAAGCGTTTTACGCAGGTTGTCATCAACTACACCGGCACGCATACAACCGGCACTCCGGTTGCTGTGACGGCGCTTAAAATGCGCCCGTACTCTGCTCCGGTAGCCTAACATGAAGGTGCGGATGCTTCGCACCTCCAAGGGGAGTGAGGATGGGTTGACCGTCCTCACTTACCATGCGGGCGAGTTGTACACCTTGGGCGATGACTTGGGGCGTATTTTTGTAAATGGCGGCTTGGCCGTCTTGGAAGTTGAAGCGGTAGAAGAGGTGAAGCAACATGGCACTGACAACGGCGCAGACGTGCAATTCGAGGCTGGTAGCAGCAAGCGCAACGATAGCAAGCGGGCAAACAACAAGCGCGGCGATTGAGGTTAATGGCCTCGCCGTTGTTGGTATCATCCTTCCGGCGGCTATGACTGGGACGTCATTGACGCTGCAAGCGAGCGTTGATGGCACGAATTTCTACACCATTGCGGATAGCAATAACACCAACGTAACGGTGACTTACGGCGCGTCCAAGATGATATATCTCAACCCGCAGATTACGGCTGGCGTTGAATCTATCAAGCTGGTTTCCGGCTCCTCAGAGGGAGCTGACCGTGCCTTCACACTCATCATGCGGCCTGTTTGATGCGCTCAAACCTCATCACGCCAATAGTTGACACTGCCCCCGCCAGTGAGCCGGTAACGCTTGATGAGGCCAAGGCGTTTCTGCGTGTTGATACTTCGGATGACAACACGCTGATCACCGATTTAATTGTGGCAGCGCGTGAAGCTGCTGAGGCATATACGCGGCGGGCGTTCATCACTCAAACACTTAAGCTGTGGCTTGACCGCTTCCCCATTCGTTGCACCTCTGGTTATGATGTTGATGGGTTTTTTGAATTGCCTATCAGCGCGGTGGTAAACAGTGCTGATTTTATCTACCTCCCGCGCCAACCGCTTGCTTCGGTCAGCTCTATCGTGACCTACGCTTCTGATGGCACATCATCGACACTTTCGACAAATGTTTACGGCACGGATACGGCTGGCGGCAGGGTTTACCTTAAAGAAGGCCAGTCATGGCCTGCCAATCTTCGGGATACGGCGGCCATTGTTATCACCTACGTTGCCGGATATGGCGCGGCCTCTGCCGTTCCATCCAGCATTAAAACCGCTATCAAGATGCACGTTGCCGCCATGTATGACGGGCGCGGAGGGTGCGCCATGCCAGATGGAGCGCGTGCCATATTGACCCCGTATCGCATCATGGATCAGCTGGCTACCAATGGCGTGTAAAACATCTTGCAGTGCTGAAAAGGTTGGGATGCTGAGCAACCGCATCAAGGTACAGGTGCTCACGCAAAGCACCGATTCTCAGGGCGGATACACGGATGCATGGGCTGACCTTTACACTTTGTGGGCATCCATCAAGCAATTAAGCCAACGTGAGGCATTCTATGGCCAGCAGATGGAGTCACCGGCAACTCATCGCTTTATGGTGCGTTATGTTTCTGGCATCACCACGAAGCATAGGGTTTTGTTTGGCTCCCGCACGTTTAACATCACTAGGGTAAACAACCTTGAAGAAAAAAACGTCTGGCTAGAAATTGATGCGGTGGAGGGCGTGGCTACATGACCGAAACGATCAAGGTTGAAGGGTTGGAAGAGCTCACGGCTGGTTTTGCAGGGCTGGAAAAAAGCCTTAAGCAATACCTTAGGGCGGCACTGGTGAGCATAGGCAACGATGTTAAGTCCGTCATGGTTCGCAGCATCACCAGCCAGCCGAAAAGCGGCAAGGTGTACAAGCGCCGTTCCGTATCGCATAGAGCGTCTGCTGCTGGTGAGGCTCCGGCCAACGATACGGGGCGGTTGGCTGGTAGCATTGGCGTTTTTCCTGACTTGGAAAAGCTTGAGACTGAGATAGGCATCAAGCGTCCGATGGTGGAATACGCGGCCTATCTTGAGTTCGGAACGTCTCGCATGGATGAGCGCCCATTTGTTGCGCCTGCTGGAAAACAGACGCGGGAAAAGAATTATCAGAAAATCAAGAAAGCAGTAGCCTTGGGGATTAAAAATGCCAAGTAGCGCCCTAAACGCAGTGCAGAAAGGGCTGTACGATAGCATAGGTGCTATCTCTGGCCTTGGCGCGTCGGTATATGATTTCGTGCCGCAAAATGCCAGTTATCCCTATATCCGCATTGGCCTAGATAGCGCGATAGAGTATGACACTAAGCCGACCACAGGCAATGAGGTAGATGCAACCATTCATGTATGGGCGCGGGCGGCTGGTGCAAAGAGCGTCAAAACCATCATGGATAAGGTTTATCAGCGTTTACATCGGATGGAAGCGAATCTGACCACAACAGGATTTACTGTTGTGCAGTGCCTTTGCGTTTTTCAGACAGTTATGTTAGAATCCAGCCACGATGGTGGTGATAAGTACTATCATGGCGTAATGCGTTTTCAAATTCTGGTGCAGGGGTAAGGCTGATGGCTGCAAAAACTGGACGGCTTCTTGTGGTGAAGCAAAACACAACCGGCACTACTTATGCCGTAGTGGGCGCGGCTCGCAGCGATTCCATCACTATCAACAACGAAACGGTGGACATCACCAACAAAACATCGGTGAGCAGCGGCAAGGCATACCGTGAGCTGCTGGAAAAGGGCGGCGTTCAGTCTGTGACCCTTGAGGTTGAGGTTGTTCACAACGATTCTACGCTTGATAAGCTGATGCAAGACCGCGCTCTAGCCATGACCCACCACACCTACCGCGTTGAGGTTCCAGGCGATTCAACGGCGGCTGGCGGCTATTTCAGCGGCACTTTTGTGATCACTTCTGCTCCGGTTTCTGGCGGTTACAATGCTGAGGCTATCCGCACCTATACGCTGGAAAGCGCTGGCGAAGTAACGTTCACATCTTCGACTGTTTCCTAATGAAAACCATTACGCATAAATGCGCTGGCATGGAGCGCGAGTTTCGCTTGGACATTCAAGCGGCAATGAAGATTGAAGATGCGACCGATACCAGTCTTCTGATCATCGCCAACCGCATTACTGCCGGAGACGTGAAGTTTAAGGCGTTGGCATCGATTCTGTATCACTCCATGGTAAAGCGCGATTACCGCGATCAGCTGGCCTTTGATACGTTTTGCGAGGC
>JAAOEI010000296.1_pt1 | contig 19610 bp, 11 predicted proteins | sample 7059261 | NCBI WGS metagenome assembly JAAOEI01 (sample SAMN14008812, study PRJNA610033) | viral metagenome | isolation source: viral particles filtered from seawater | place: China: Hangzhou Bay, Yangshan Deep Water Harbour | collected 2017-10-31 | reverse complement strand
AATTATTTAAACACTTCTTTTCGAGTAAGTCATTCTACTTTTGAAATAGAAGAAAAAGTTGAGGCTACAGGAAGGCAGCCGGTTTCTTTTAACAGCTCTGTGGATGATGATACTCTTGAGCTTCAGTTTGAGGAAAAGGCTGTGCTTAAAAAAATGTATAACGTGCACTATTACGACCAGCAACTAAGATCGACTTTAGGAGCTGCTTCTAATGACCCGGTAGTGGAAGTAGTTTCTGATGGATCTAAAGTTCGCAAAATTAACAAAAACGAACTTAGTAAAACTTACGCATCTTTAAAAAGACAAGAGTACGAAGAGCTGAGTGATATGATTAATGCGTACAAACTAAGACTTTCGGCGCCAGTTCAAGTCGCAGGAGACGACACTACAGTTGGCGCTCATGATCCTTTCAGAACGCAGCACTTTAATAGATCTACTATCTAAAAATGGCTTCTTTAATTCCAGAGTCAAGCAAGACTGATTTTAAAACAGCGCTTAACGATCATTTTGACACATTCAAAGAAACTATAACTATATTTAAAGAGCCAAAAAAAGTTATCACTAATCAATCGCAAAGCATTTACGCTGGATATGGAGCCCAAAAAGAAATTGTAGAGTATCAAACTGTAAGTGCCACTTTCGATGCTTTGGTAAATTTTAAAGAAAGACAAATAGAAGCTCAGATTGATGATATTAAAGTAGACGACATTAGAGGCGAAGTTAGAATTAAGGTAGAGCAAGACTGCAGAGATTACATTAAGAATAATGGCAAAACTGAATCTATAGTTGTGCAAGGCAAAAATTACAATGTAATTACTGACGACGGAACTAGAGAATATCTAGGCCAAAAATATTTTGTGTTTTATTTGGAGGCGACTACATAATGGCAAGAAGTCTTTCTAAACAGTTTAATAAAATTGTTAAGCAGCGACTTAATGATGTGAAAGCTTCGCCCGCAATCAAAAAAATGGCGTTCAGTATGGTTGAGGACAGAATTGAAGCTGCGCGATCAGTATTGGAAAAAGACTTCAATGAGCACGAAGTTACTCAAAGTCTAGAAACTAGAAGTCTGGCAAAATCTTTAGGAAAAAAAGCTAGCTTTTTTGAATTTCTAGGATTCCAGCAAGGCGACAATCCTACTAAGATAATAAGAAAAGCCTTTTCTCCTCAATACGTATCATTAGTAACAGGCTCTGGGATTGCTAGAAGATCTGGTAAAAATATAACCTATAACTTTAAAGTAAGATATCCTTCAATCGAGGAAATTTATGCTGTTACTCCAGCTAATTTTTCAGGAGGAAGAAGTTGGGTAAAAATGGTGCAAAAAGGCGTGCCCGGAGGAGGTAGCCTTAATTATACTCTAGCACGTTTTGAGCAAGGCGATTTTAATAATAGTAAATCGGGGACTTCTATACAGTCAGAGTATGTCGTAAGAAATGCAGATTATAAAGGCCAGCCTTACGTAGATCAAATGTTATTAAGATTTAGGGCGTCTATAGCTGGCAGAAGTAAAAAAGGAACATTTATATAATGAAGCCGCAATTTGATAACAAAGTAATGTCGAGCTTTTTCCTATGGTTTGATAATAAACTATTAGATAAAGGAGAAGCTTTTGAAAACGTTACTGGAAAATTTTATGATGCGTCAGAAGAGTATCAAGGATACAAAACTTACTCCAGCTCCTACTCTCAGTTTGTGGCGGACGCTTCTATAACTGGAGCAACTATACCTACGGGCCTTTACGTAGGAGAAGATAATTTAGTTAATCGTGGCCAAGGAGGTGCTACTGGGCTTTTCGATATTAATTATTTAGATGGTAAAGTCTATTTTTCTGGAGAGCAAACAGCAGATATAACTGGGACTTTCGCTATTAAAGACTTTAATGTTTACTTAACTAACCAGCCAGAAGATAAAATTCTTTTTGAGACTAAATATACAGAAAGAAACAGAATTGACTTAACTCCCACTGGATTAGAAGCTGACACCAAAACTTACCCTGTTGTATACTTGAAAAATATGGGAAGCAGCAATGAGCCAATGTCTTTTGGGGGCCAAGATCAGACAACTGTAAATGTCAGAGCTATAGTATTAGCTCAAAGTCAGTTTGAATTAGATGCGGTCGGATCTATTTTTAGAGACACTCAAAAGACTTTAGTTCCTCTTTTTGACGAAGATGAAATGCCATTTAATTCATTTGGTGGGTATAAAGACGGAGATCAGTACAACTTTTCAACCTCTACAGCTTCCAAAGGCTCTGTAAATTCATGCTTTATAGAGGAGGTTTTTGTCACAAATTTAGAAAGAGGTATTCAAACTAAGATTCGAGCTCTTAATCCTGATATTTTCACTAATATTATTGATTTTGAGCTTACTAAGTTCAGATATCCCCGAGATTGCTAATTTTTATTTCTCTTTTGGCGATATTAACTGTAATTTCAAATAACAACTTTAAAAAAGGTTTAACATGGCTAGAAACAGAATTATTTACCAAAGTGAGGCGCTTTTTGCGGGTCAGAAAACCAATACCAATATAACTGATGCACACACAGATATTGGTGATGGCGATCCGTCAACAGCACATATCAAGCAAATACATCGTGTGCAGTCGGCTAACTATGCTTTTAATATTAGCAGATCTGACGTTAATCAGTTTGGCGAATTAGCAGCTATAGATAGAGTAGTATTAGACACCCCCACGGTTTCTTTAGATTTTTCTTATCTTCTGTCTAATTTTGAAAACGAAGCTAGACTAGGGTTTCATATTGACCAATTGAGTACTACTTACGCTGGTCTTACTTCTGCCTTGTCAGGGATGCTTTCTAAAACCGCTGATGAGAGAAACTATTTCATTCAAACCTCTAAAGAAGGTCAAGATGCAGTAGGAGAAAGCGATGCAGATAGACTCGGTGGATTGGCCAGTACAATCGGTATCGGCAATGGATTTATTACTTCTTATTCTACTGAAGCTTCTGTGGGTGGTTTCCCGACTGTTTCTGTCGCTGCTGAAGGCATGAACATGCTTTTCCAGACAGGCGTTGTGGATGTTGCAAATCCAGCTATTAATAGAGTAGACGGCAGTACGCCTAATACTAAAATTAAATTGCCTACAGTAAGTGGAAGCGCTGGTAGCGCTGATGAAGCTTCTGGCATCTTAGCAATTAGCACTCTTCGTCCGGGCGACATAACAATGAAGTTCGCTGAGAACGACGGCACTTCTGCTTTTAATGGTGGTGAGTACGGCTTGGGAGGCGCTAAACTTCCTACAGCGGCAGGAGATACAACTAACTCTGCTAATATTCAGAGCTATAATATTTCTTTTGACTTAGGCAGAACGCCAATTCAAAGACTCGGTAATAGATTTGCTTTTGCTAGAGAGATTGATTTCCCAGTTAATGTGTCATTGAGCGTTGATGCTATTATGACAGATTTAACTACTGGTAACTTGAATGATCTTATTGATTGTGATAAATCTTACAATGTAGAGATCGAGCTTAAAGGAATTACTGGTAGCGCTTGCGACAGCGATAAGACTACAGTTTGTAAATATATCCTCAAAGATGTTAAACCGGATGCGCAGTCTTACTCTTCTTCTATTGGAGATAATAAAACTGTTACTCTTGATTTTTCAGCTCAGATTGGCGGCCCGAATCAAACTAATGTAGGTTTGTTTATGCAGGGCGTAACGCAAACTAACAGTGCTGATCTGACAGGTCCGACATTCACTGTGTCGCAGATCGCTTCAGCTGGAGCAGGTGGCTTTAGTAATAGCACAACAGGAGACTTCTTGTTCTCATTCACCGAGCCAATCTTTGATGCAGATGGCAACGATCTTGTTGGTACCGACTTTAGAGTCGCTTACAATCAAAATAATGATGCTCAGAATGCAGGAGGACTAGTTAGCGCAGGGACTATCGTCAACTCGACCGATGACAAAGTATTCCTGCTTAGAGCCCCGGCCGCTAAGACTGATAAGATGGTTGTTGGAACAATCGTCACAGGGTTTTTGGGAGCGGCTACATATAAAGACGCTCAGGGTAATCAGATCGGTGCCACTGGCACGCACGCACAAACCGCTACACTTACAGCGGGAGGAGCAAGCGCTTAATAGAATTAGAAAGATAAAACATTATGGCAAGAGACGCAGAATATTGGAGAAGAAGAAACGGCGCAAAACTGGCGGGGGAAACCCCCGCTCCAGCGCCGGAGCCAACTCCCGAACCAGAACCAACCCCGGAGCCACCCGCTCCAGCACCGGAACCGGAACCGGAACCCGAGCCGCCCGCTCCAGAGCCGAGTCCAGAGCCGGAAGACTCTGAGGAGTAAAATTAAAAAGCCCCCGAAAGGGGGCTTTTTTGTTATTTTTGTGTGTAATTATTTATAGGTAAAAGGTACAGTAAAGGTAAATTATGGAAAAAGACATTGTCGAAAACTTTTTCTCGTTTCAATTAAAGAGAAAAATTACAGGTTTATATAAATCCTTCTTCTTCATTCTTGAAGACTTAAATTCAGAAGGTGTCAAGATCCCAGAAGAGAGCTACAAAAGAATACGGAAACGTATCCTTGATCAAGGGAACGATACTATACGAGAACTAGAAGAATATTTTGACAAATACTTAGAATTCCATAAAAATAAATAAGATGAAAAGGTTATACGAGTTTACTTTAGACAAGAAAGAAAAAGTAACAAAAAAGGTACAGGATACTAATAAAGACGGCGAAGAAATCATGGTCGAAAAAACCGTGGAAGAAAACGTCCCTCATAAATATTTTATTCGCCGCCCTTCAAGAACTATGTTAGATGACGCAGAATTATATTATGGCGTACAACTAGCAGAAAGTATTCGCGCAGGAATGATCACTCGGCCGCTGTTAAGCAAAAGATATAGTAATGATGGCGGAATCATGAATGACATTCAGCAGAAAGCTCTCACAGAGACTAGTGAAAAAATTAAAAAGCTTTACGAAGAGCAGGAAAAAATTATCGTCATTGACGAAAAGAAAAGAACCGCCGCTCAAAAGAAAAAGTTAAAACAACTTGAGAAAGACGCTGAGCCTCTTTTAGATTTACTAAAGAGGTACAACATGGCCGAAGAATCTATCTATGAGGATACGGCTGAATCTCGAGCCAGAAACAAAACAATTCTTTGGTGGTTGCTGAACTTGTCTTACGAAGATTCTGATGGAGCGGAAAAGCCGTTTTTTGGAGAAGGCAGCTTCGAGGACAAGCTTGATAAATATGACGAGTTTGATGAAGGCCAAGATCCTTTTTTGACTAATGTCACGGCAGAGTTCATGTATAATATCAGTCTTTGGTATTTTGCGAAGCCAAAAGATCAAGAGGAATTTGAAAAAGTCAGGGATAATATTAATAATACTGATGAAGAATAATTTTTAGTTGATGTTAAACCTAGCCCCCCGAGAGGGGGGCTTTTTTTATAAATGGAAAGACAAAAGTTAAAACTAGCTTTTTCTGAAGTGATAGAAGGATACTCTGTTGCGATCAGTGATTCGTTTGGAGATATTAGAATTAAACATATTAATAATTCTGATTCGGCGAAAACTGATATTAAAAATAATTTTTATTATGAGAAAGCTGTTTCTGACGGGCTGCCTAGAAGAGAAGATCAAATAGAGTATTTAATAAAAGAAAATTTATGGTCTAAAGAAAAAGATAAAGAGATAGATAGATTAAGGGATTACATAGCTGGCATGAATAAAACTAAATCTAAATTAGTTTTGCAGGCTCAAATAGACCAGTTAAAAAAAGAAATAATACAAAACGAAAATGATTTACAAAAATTAATTCACGAAAAAGAAAGTATAATTGGATTTACTGCGGAAGAATACGCTAATAGAAAAATAAACGAATATTATATGCAAATATCTGTTTTGCGGCCAGACGGTACAAATATGTTTACAGAGGAAGAGTTTGATGAATTAGATCAAAAATATGTTTATGAGATTATGGGGGTCTATAATCAGAATATAAAAAAATTTGTAGCAGAAAATTTAAAAAGAATGGCACTGGCAGACTTTTTTACAAATATCTTCTACCTGTGCGAGGACAATATTTATAATTTTTATGGAAAGCCAATTGTAAAACTTACATTTTACCAGATAGAATTATTTAGCTTCGGCCGATATTTTAAGAGTATTATACAAAATTCAGAAGAAAAAGTCCCTGAGCATATTGTTGAAGATCCTGAAAAATTGATAGAGTGGGCAGAGTCCAGTAAGAACGTAAAAGAAATGCTAGAGAAAAGCTCTACGGAGGGTAAGGACGGCGCTGCTTCTAGTATTGTCGGAGCTACCCAGAAAGACCTAGAAAAGGCTGGGATAGATAATAATAGTGACGTTATAGATCTGTCGCAAAAAGCCAAGGAAAAAGGCGGCAAATTAACTATGGAAGATATGATGAAATTGCACGGAGTTAAGTAAAAAAGTGTAATTTAATACGTGGCTACGGAGAGAATTAGAGTTGATGTTGATTTAGGAGTAGAGGGAGCAGTCGGTGACGCTACTCGTTTAGGCAAAGCTATCGCCAAAGTAGATTCGCAGGTCAAAAAACTGGGCATGACAAAGTCCATAAAGCCTTTGGGTGAGGGGCTTTCTGCGGCGACAGCAAACGCGAGTGAATTTGAAAAGTCAATGGCAGCGGCGAATGCTCGTGTTATTGCATTTGGAGCTTCAGCGGGATTAATATTTCAAGTTACTAGAGCTCTAAGAGAAACTGTAAAAGCTACGATAGATGTAGAGGCTTCTTTGGCAGATATTAACGTAGTGCTAGGTGCTAGCCAACAGGGTATTAAGGATTTCGGCCAAAGTCTTTTTAAAATAGCTTCTCAAACAGGCCAGAGCTTCAAAGTTGTCGCACAAGGCGCTACAGAGTTAGTGCGCCAAGGCTTATCAGTCGTAGAATCGCAGAATAGACTGAAAGACGCCCTGATTCTTACAAGATTGACGGGAATGAACGCAGAAGATGCAGTGGCTTCTTTAACTGCAGCAGTAAACTCATTTAATAAGGTCGGAGCTACTTCTGCTGAAGTAGTCAATAAAATGGCAAAGGTCGACCAAAACTTTGCTGTTAGTTCTGAAGATTTATCTAACGCTTTGCGGCGTGTTGGTTCTTCAGCGGTAGATGCTGGAGTTAGCATGGACGAGCTGTTCGGTATGGTCACCGCAGTCCAGCAAAGAACGGCTCGAGGAGGCGCGGTTATAGGTAACTCTTTCAAGACTATCTTCACTAGAATACAGAGAACTGATGTCCAGAATAAGTTAGCGGAAATCAATGTGCAAACTCAAGCGATGGACGGAAGCATGCGTTCTGCCACGGCGGTTTTATCAGACTTAGCTGCGAGGTTCCAAACTCTTTCTGATGCTCAGCAAGCTCAAATAGCTGAGAGTGTTGCAGGTGTTTTCCAAATTAACCAATTAAGAGCACTATTAGGAGACCTTGCCGACAAGCAGGGAATAGCTGCTAGAGCCACAAGAGATTCTGCGACAGCGGCTGATGAAGCTTACAAGAAAAATGAGCAATTAAATAAAACTTTACTTGCTCAAATAAACGCCACTCAGCAACTTGCTACTGCTGCGGCTGCTACGATAGGAGCAGATGTATTTGGGCCTTCAATCAGAGTTTTAACTGAAGGTGTTCAGGGCATAATTAACTTTTTTGAAGAGAACTCAATCGCCAAGAAGATAGGCTCTGCGATAACTTCAGGACTGGGAGATTTTCTTAAAGGCCCCGGGCTTGCGGTAGCTGGAGTAGTCATCGGGAAGCTGGCTATAAATATGGTCAAATTTGGCATAGAGGCTAAAAATAGCTTCTTTGCTATAGGTGCCGCTGCAAAAGGTTTCAACTCTACGGTAAATACTATAACTGCCGAGATAATGAAGCAGCCTCAGCTGCTTGAGAGAGTAAGAAATGGAGAGTTGTCTGTAAAAGCTGCTAGTGATTTAGTATCAAAAGAATTAACAGAACAAAATGCGCTGCTTGCTACTCAGGCTGGGCTCGCTCGCCAGATAGCCACTAACATGGCATTGGGTATGGGTGGAACTAAGGGCATCAAGAGGCAACATGGAGGCAAGGTTCCCAACTTCAGTCCTTTAGGAGACGCGGTAGCTAGAGAACAAAAAGCAGGAGTTCCAAACTATGCAATTAGAGTGGGAAGTCACCCTTCTTTAAGATCGGGAGGTAATCCCGGAGGGTTAGGAGTATATAATACTATTCACGAGCCCGGAGGAATTTCTCAGGGTATACAAAGATATAGATCTCAGGGCTTAAATCCTAGAACTGCAGGAATGGGGATTCCTAATTTCGTAAAAAAAGATGATCCTTTAAGCAATGCTTTAGCGCTGCTTCTTGCTGACGAAAAGTTACTAGGCACTCATTTAGAGGAACTAGTAGGCAAAAAAGGCATAATTAGACATAGTGCTGTTGCAGGAGCCTCCGGCTTTACTGGAGGGTCATTTACGGGCCACATGGGAGTTGCGTCTCCTAGTCGACCAGCAGGAGTTCCGAGTGGGGTTGCGAGCATGCGGGCCGTAAAGGCTGAAATGACTGCTGCGAGAGCTAGTAAAGCCACTTTAGATGCCGCAAAAGATTTAAAAGAAAGTTCTAAAAATTTAGATAGTACAGTTAAGCAGTCTAAGGGCGGTCTCGCTTCTAGACTTGGAGGACTAGGAGGACTGGGAACCGCTTTAGCTTTGCCGATGGTTGCTTCTGGAACGGGGATGGCGCAAGGTCAAATGGGCCAGTCTCTCATGAACAGTACCATGATGGCAATGATGGTTCACTCTTTGTTTCCTAAATCAATAGGTAAAGCGTTCAGTCCTTTTGGCGGAGCATTTGGTAAAGGGGGAGCCGGAAGAGCTGGGTTCGCTAAAGGCCCTGTAGCGCCGCCAAGCATGCACAAGCCAGTAGGTATGGGTGTCGCCATGACCCCCGCGGCTAAAGGCGTGAGCGGGGTCAGTAAAACTTTTGGACAAAGATTCATGGCTGGTGGAGGGGCTGCGCTAAGAGGCCTTGTAGGCTTAGATCCTTCGGGTAGCGCCAAGGGACTTACTAAAATGGGCGCAGCTAAGGCGATTGGCGGCAAGATTGCTATTCATGCAGGTATAGCTTTGGCTATAAACGATTTTTACCAAGCTTTCAAATTAAGCGAGTTAGAAAAAGCTAACGAGGCGCTCAAAAAAGCTCAAGAAGGAGATATAAGGACTCAATTAGGAAACGCTCAAAGCGCAGTCGGTATGTTTGCCAGCGGATTTGGCACTTCAACTCCCAAGGCTCGTAAAGAATCCTTAAAAAATCTAAGAGGGCAAATATTCGGCGAAGAAATAAAAGGTAAACTTTCAGAAGAAGAATTTAAAGGAATTAGTGAAGAGTATAATAATTTTGTAAAATCATTTGCAGGAGGAGAAGAAGCGGTGGCCGAAGCTGCTGTTAAGCTTAATAACTCTTTGCAGTTAGTAGCGCAAAGTTTTCAACAATTGGATGGTGAAGCTAGACGTATAGCAGAGCGTAAATTTATTCAAGATACTGATGCCATTATAGCTGGAGGTTTTACTAAAAATAAAAGGGAGGCTGTGAGTACTTTTACGCCAAGGCCGTATCAAACCGGCAGCATGCCTTACTTCTCTCCGGTGAGATATAAAAATACAACTGTAACTGATCGAGATCAAGTTGATAGGCTTACGGCCGCCCTGACAGAGGGCTTTGAGTTTGGTGGGCTGGAAGCAGGACTGGGTGCTCGCGACAAAGGATTAATTGGGCCAGCGGACCCTAGAATGCGAAGCGAAAGAGGCGCAGGGCTTAGAGATAGATTTAAAAGCGATGTTGCACGGATGCGAGAGGCGATAAGCAAAGGAAAAACGGTAAGCGGCGTAGGCAGCAAGGGGATGATAGATGCTTTGACTCAATTTTCTGGAGGCAAATCTTCAAAGGCAACTCTTAGAGTTGGTCAATTGATGTCTGCTCTTAATAGACAGGATGAAGATGGCACGTTTTCCGCAAACTTGGGGTCTAGAATGGCCATGCTCAATGACTTCGAAAAAGCCATGGTAGAAGGGATGGACACGGCTATAGACGCAGAAAAGGCCGCGGAGGGCAAGGTCACTCCTAAGAAATCAAGAGAGGCTAGAGTAGGGGTATTTGGCACCGTAGCAAGTGACGCTGCATTAAGAGGGCGCAAAGCCTCTTTAGATGAAACTGAAGCTGCTAGGAGGACTTTATTTGCTTTAACTGAAAAAGAAATCGAGATACAGAACCAAATTAATATAGCAAAAGAAAAGCACACTCTTGGACTGTACGGCGATACAGAAATGAAGAGAATTGCAGCTGTAGCAAAAGCAGCAAGAGCTTACGAAGACGAAGCTGCAAGTATTCGTAAAAATATAGAAGATTCACAAATAGATACGGATCTCAAGCTGTCTAAAGCAGAAAGAGATTTAGCGGCGGGGTCTACAAAATCGCAAGCTAAGAAACTTTTGGACATGGCCTTTGATGCAAGGGGTAAAGGCGGTAGAGACTTTCTGGCTGGCCTCACTCCGGGTAATGTAGAACTTAGAAGGAGTCAAATTGATAAATTAGCAGGACAGTTAGCTGACGAAGGGAAAGATCAGGGAACACTTACAGCGACTGAGAAAAAGATAGTAGAATTTAGACTTGCTCAATTAAGAGCAGTAGAAGAAGGAACTACAGTAGAAACAAATTTAAATTCTTCTTTAACAACGCTAGGGACTGTTCGTGATAAACAAATTAACATTGCAAATCAAGAGGCAGAAGCGGCCAAAGCTTTAAAAGACGCAGAGTATAAAATAGCAAGAACGTACGAGCTGAGGGACAGGCAGCTTAAAGCTGAGATGGCTAGAGCGAGAGCTGGGTTTACTTTAGATGACTTCAGTAGGAATAGGATGACTGGAGATCAATTAAGATCTGACGCTGCTGCGGCTAGAGCAGCAGGGAGACTTTCCGGCGGTTTAGAAGAAGCCCCGTTTGCTGGATTAGGTCAGTTAACTAGAGAAGCTTTCGCGTACAACACTCTTGACGCTACTAATGAGTTTGAGCGAGGTATTACTGATGTAGCTGTAACGGTCAGGGATTCAATGAAGGATGCTATCAAAAATATAGCGTCTGGAGCTGAAAGCTTCGAAGATGGCATGTTTAGAATATTTGCCGCCTTAGCTGACAAGATTGCAGACCAAGGAATTAGCATGGGTGTCAATTCTATATTTGGCGCGTTTGGCGCTAAGCGTCACGGAGGAAAGGTCGCTAGAGGGTACAACAGTGGCGGCGTAGTCACCGGAGGCTCTGGAGTCAGGGACGATGTTCCTGCCATGATGCAAGGCGGTGAGTATGTTATTAAGAAAAGCTCCGCGCAAAAGATTGGCTACGGAGCATTGAATGCAATTAATAGTTACGCAAATGGCGGCAAAGCTAGAGTGTCTCTTGCAAAAGAATTTTTATTTACTGGCGATGATCCTAAGCGCCCAACTGGCGGTAAATATAATGTAAGCAGAAATCTTTCAACCGCAGCTTTGTTTAGAGATGACGACCCTCAAACAGACTTAATGTTCGGGAGGCAGGAGAAGCTAGTTAATTATCTTGAGTATAGAAGAAAAGAACAAGAGAGAAGAGACAAAATTTTAGATGATATCAAGAGACAAAAAAGAGGTCGATTGATGAATGCTTACATGAGCGCTGGTTTAAGAATTGGCGCTGGATTCATCGGTCAAAACTTTGGCCCAACAGCTATGGCTGGACGTGCGGTCACTGCGGGAACAGATGCAGCTATAAGCGGCGACGTTCCTATAGGCAGTCCTCTCGGGGTTGGAGCTGACTCGTCTATGCCTGCAGCTCGTGGCGGTTCTCCTGCGTTATTAATGGGCGGCGAGTATGTGATGAGCTCAAGAACTGTAAATAAATACGGTACTGGGTTCATGGCTCAATTAAACAGCGGTCGCATGCCCGGTTATAACCAAGGAGGATTAGTTGGTGGCGGTGGTGCAGCAGCAGGCATTACTACCAACAATGTTAATCTTGCAATCAACATAGACAAAACTGGAAATGCGCAAGTTCAAACTCAGGAGCAGGACGCGAATACAAACGGTCAAGATTCTGAATCTCAAGAAGTAGAGAATAGTAAGAAGTTTGCTGATGCAATTAGAGCCGCGGTTCAAAAAGAAATCACCAAGCAACAGAGACCGGGTGGGTTGTTAAGAGATGGCGCGACTTACGCTGGGGGGCGGAGAATCTAAAGCTTAGACTCTAGCATTTCTATCCTTCTTTCTAGCTCCAAGAATTGGCGCTCTATTATGCTAGCGCCTTCATTGTAAAGATTGTAAGAGTTTATAGTTCCTTTCTGCACAAGAGGTATGCCTAGTTTTTCCGTATAATCTATTTTTTGGCAGACGCACATTGTCCCTTTGCTAAAGTCTCTATCGCAAGGATTGTCCAGAGTAATAATAGTTCTTTTTAATTTTATTTCTCCACTTTCTATATACTCTGGTATTTCATATTCGAAATTTATTAGTCCTGTTTTGTTAGTGTAAAAAGAATTTAAAACATTTTTTTCAATGATAGTTTTTTTATTACTATCTATCATTTCAGATACAATTTCAAAGCCTTCCCCAGAACCTCCTTCAGGGAAGAAAGATCTGTATCCGTTCACAAAAAAACTTGATTGAGTAACAGCTTCAATGGATACTACTTCGCCTTTTTCGTTTACTTCTTTAATGTTTATATCTGCTTTGCCGCCATATCCTTCTATAGTAAGTTTCTCTCCTGACTTGTAGCCGCTGCCGGACTGGGCTATCGTCGGGGATTCCTCGGAATTGTATTCTTTAAGAATTATTTCTATACTATCTTTTTTAAAAAGTTCTTTTTGTTCAGACTTAATCAAAAGATATACTTCGCCGCTATGCCTTTTGGATATTTTAAACTCCAGCCATTTTTCTTCTTTTTCTATTTTTTGAATATTAAAACCAGAGTCGTTTACCTTGATGCTAAAAGTATTATCTATTGAGTAGTATTCTTTGCTTGACTGAGCTATTAAAGTAGAACTTCCTTCTTCAATCGTACCATAAAAAATTATTGGTTTCATTTAATATATTTTATTAACTTGGAGACAAAAAGCCTATAAAAATTCTACAACTTAAAAATTTTTCTACGTTTTCTACGTTTAAAGTCATGTCTGAATAGCTAGAATCGTTTTTAGGTTTAAGAATAGTAACGGAATTTTGAGGCTCTTGAGCAGAGGAATCCTTACGCAAAATCAAAACTCCATCCTTTTCCTCGTAATAATGAAGAATAGGTATGTAAGGCTTTGCTTCGTTAATATTTAGCGAAATTTGTGCGCCCTTAGTAGTTTTAGTGCTAGAAATATTAGAAATGCCTTTACTACCTAAATCTTTTACTGATTTTTCAGAAGAAACAGAAATATATATATAAGATCTAAACGACTTAGACTTCGCGCCTTCGTCTACTGGAGATTTTTTATACAAGACTGACGAGGAGGGCTGCTTGCTTAAATGTAAAGCTGAGTCAAATGTTGATATTTGATCTAAGGGACTGATTACATTGCTAAAAGACAAATTCTTTTCGCCTAAGATAGTATCTGCTGCTATATTAGATGTCGTTTGGGTTTTAGCCGTTCCGTTCCGAAAGAAATGCTTGTTGAATAAAAGCTGGTCAAAAAGTCCAATTACTACATTTGTCTGCAAAAGAGATTGATTTTTAAAAGGAGTGAAATTTATGGTTATGGACGAGAGAGAGTTTCTCTTAATATCTGAAACTAAAAAGAATCCTCTTTTTGCAATTATAGTCCTCTCTGAGTCTGCCGTTTTTACTGTCACTTTTTGATTCTCAGAATTATCTTCTCCAGCTAGAGTAATCTGCTCTGGGTTAAGAGTAAAAGGTTCGTCCGCGTAGTATATTACTCCTCCTCTTACGCCATCAAAATGATCTTGAAGTATACTTTTTATTGGAAATAATTTTTTGTCAAAAGAGGTACTTGAATCAATGCTTTCTAGGAATGACAATTCAATGTCGCCCTTATCGTTTATCTTCGGCTCTAATATATAAGGAATTTTTTTATCAAAACTTTCTTGAGGAGTAACAAACCCGTCTCTTTCGGCGTATTCGCTTAAAAACATTAGTCCGCTAGGCGGCACTAAATTAACTTCAAGAATGTCGTAGCCCCCTGCTTTATCAAAAGAAGTTTCTGAGTCATTTATTATTCCGTCGTGAACTCTATTCCCGGCGCTTGTTTTAGTATTTCTTTCAGTATATGCCTCGACAACTAAATCAAAATTTCTAATTGGTATAATTTCTTCTGTAACCAAATTGCTTACAGCAAACCCGCTATTAGTTATCGCGTAATCTTTGGTTGTTCCATCGTCATTTTTTAGAAGTTCAACTGCGTCTAAATTATTTATTTGATCAGTAAAAGAAGTATAATTCTCTATTAAATTTTGTCCAGTAATTTCAAAGTATATATCTTTACTTGGAATGTTGCTATTAGGATTTTGCTTTCTAATGGTTACCCTAGACTTTGCGTCAAAGTAAATATTTTCCATTAGCTCTTTATTGTCAAAAGCAGTAGAATAAGTAAACGTAGGCTCAGAATCGTTTTTTATATTTAGAGCTGAAACGTTCCCTCCTAAAGACTTACTAGCGGGCGAGCCAAAGAGGCCCGTAGGCCCTGTTCCTTCGTCGCCTGCATAGGTTAGCCCGTATACTCTAATTTGGTTAGCTAGGCTAAATGAATCGTCTTCAAGCTCACTAACAACTAAAGGTTTTTGTTCTGCGCCTGCCTCTGATATGTCAGAGACTTGATAGGTGCCGTCTTCAGATTGCTTGTATGCATTTGGGTAGTATGTTGGCCCGTAACTCTTGTTTCCTTTATTGCCCCAAATCGCGAAGTAATAATTCCCTTCATTAAGCGCGTAATAGTCTATTTTGTAGGTTTGATATTCTGTTAATTTATCACCATTAGAATCTTCTTCTTCGTAATTCGCCGATTCAACATAGTACTCAGCTTCTCCGAGCTTTCCCGCAAAACTTTCTACAGCCTCGAGTCTTTGTTTCTGTTTAAGCTCTGCGTCTGTGGTATCTGTGTTTGTGAACGGCGTGCCGTGCTTAATGTAGACATTATAATCATAAGCAGAATGGTCTAATTCGTCATCAAAGCCATTGAATGAGTCCCAATACAAAGTTAATTTTTTTCCTACTGGCATTTTATCAAGGATTAAATAAGCTGTTATTGTCAAGTGCTATTTCTTGGAATTCATCAAACGCTTGTATTACTAAATGAACTTGATATTCTATGTCGTTTTCGTTTTCAGTGCGCTCTACTCCCGCTTTTTCTTTACACTCGCTTTGGGCTAATTGTTTACTTATTAAAGTTAAGACTTCGCTTCCTTCTCCTCCATTTGATCCAAACGTAAATGATGGTTTGAGGAGTGGAAGCGTCAGGTTTTTATACATATTATGATATTCAAGATATATTTTATCTACCTCAGTAAAGATTCCTCTAGCCTTATTCAAGTCTACTAAAGCATGAGCTAAGTGAGGACTGTCTTCCCCGCCTAGGAGCACGCAGTCTGTTATATTTAAATTTTTAACATAAGCTCCATCTTTATCGACGGCTCTTAAGAGTTTTCCGGGGATTTGAAGCGGCATATACGTTTCTGAAGTAAATCCGTTGTTCCCTTCGTTGACAGTAACAAAATATTTGTCCATTATCTCTTGAGGAATGTCGTAAAGTTTAGGCTGAGCCGATTTTCTATGATAACTTAGATAACTAGGTGCGGTGGGTTCGTAATCGGGGCGAACTTTAACGGCAAAATTTGGGTCGTTGTTACAGTTGTTTCTGCCAGCATTATTCTGACCTAAGGTAGGAGAATCTTTTAGATTAAAAGCAAATCCAAACCTAAAACCTACTTGATCAAAACAATCTATAAGTGGATTTTGAGCTTCTGGGGCCAAGCTTACAAAATAAGCCAAATACTGTCCGTCTGCTATATAATCAACTAAAGATTCTTTTGCATTTTCTTTTACGTTTTTAGCATGAGATTCATTTTTGAATATAGTTTCAGGCTTAATGTTATCAAAATTAAATATCAAAGAATTCTTTTTATCAGTTCCTTTGCAAGTAAATGCTGTGCCAAGATCATCTCTAGTAATTATTTCTTTCATGGTCCTACTGGAGCCATCTAATATAGCGTCTGTATAAGCAAGATTAATGTCAGAAAGAGGCTGAGCTTGATAATCATCAATACCCGTGGTATAATCTGGATTATTTTGAAAGTTTGGATTAGCTTTCCACGCGTCGCTGCCTAAGGAAACTCCGTCTATCGGTTCTTCCGAGCATATACAGCTTTCTGCGTAAGGTTTTACTCCTTTATCATTTGCTACGTTATGACTTAGGCTTGCGAATAGTATTTCTCTTATATCCTGAGTAGCTTCTTCCGCTCTTTCTTGAGTGACTGGATTATTATTCTCATCTCTTAAAAAGTTAGGGAATTTGTATATAAATTGTTGAACTAATATTTGATACTTCTGATCGGGCACGGAAATAAAATATAACTTACCCTCTCTTATAGAAGTATTGTAGACTTGAATTCTATTTTCATTACTACCGCTCTCTGGATATGGCTCTTGAAATAAAATATAAGATTGTTCAACTGGAGGATTGCATTCTTCGTCAGCCGCCGCAGCATTCCATTTAGGGTCAGCAAACGGAGTTCCTGCGAGCTCAGGCAATCCGTAAGCGGCAGGCACAGGCTTGTTTAATCGAGTTAATTTAAGTTCGCTATGGTCGACTTTGCTGCATTCGTCTCCAGCGGCATGATGAAGATATCCTTGTGGGGTTTGATCTGTAAAAAATACATTTTTAAGAATTAAGAAATTACCTCCGTATTGATTTGTCTTTCTCTCGTAGTTATGTGAGTAGCAATCTTCTATCTCTTCATAGACTACCTCTCCATTTACTTCATACGGGTATTGAAGTTCTGCGCATTTTTGCTCACCGTCAAATATCTCGCTAGCTAAAACCTCTTCGTAATATAAACCGAGGTCGGCTGAGAGGTTGTTGTATTTTTTACCCACTTTGCCTGACCCGATCACAGTAAACGAAGCTTTTTCATAAGCTTCAGCATCGGTAATTAACTTAAGTCTCCATCCCCTCGGCAGGTTAGACTGCTTTTTGGCTGTCGCAAAAGAGCTAAGATCAAAATGAAATTTAAAGTTTAAGTCTAAAAATTTCTGAATTGCATCTTCAATTGGAGGGAGAGGGAAGTCTATAGGGTCGACAGGAATTTCTGGTTTATAGGGAGGTTTACAATCTATATCATCGCAACTTTTGTCTTTATGAAAAGTAGCTGACCCTTCTCCTTTTTCTCTCAGCCTAGTGTCTAGTTGAGCGCAATCAGATCGCTTCTGATTGTTATAACATATTTTATCATCGCCATAATCAGCACAACAAGCTCCCTCCTCTCCTTCGATAGGATTAAATGGGTCAGTGTCGCCTCCGCCGCCGCCGCCGCCATTGTCGTCATCAAGTCTGGGATTTTCTGGAGGGCCGCCGCCGGGACCACCGCCGCCGCCGGGACCACCGCCGCCAACTTCTAATATATCGTCAAATTTTACTGGAGTATACTCAATTGCGGTTATATCGTATTTCTTCTCGTTTTCTGTTACGTTAATAACTCTATATTGCTGAGAGTATCCAGAAGCTAACTCTTTATCTAAAGTATAATCTCTATTTAGAGTCATGTCAGAAATAGCAGGTTCGATAGACCATACTAAATCTGACCCGCTATAATTTTCATATGTAGAGCTATATTCCTGTTCGTTTCCATTTGCTAAGTCGCCTATTACTGAACTGGTATTATAGCCAGTAATCACATACCCAGTAAAATCCAACTCTTGTATTCCAGACTCTAAAAATATCTGAGTTACTATACCGCTACCCCCAACAGAAAAGTCCGAGCTATAGTTGCCCGTATGAGTTAAAGCTTGAAACCCGCTAAATGTAACTGTTTGAATCTGATTTCTTCTGATTTCTGGTATTTCTGCAGAAGTTAATGCTTTGTCCGTGTTAGTTGCGCTTACATCAATAGTTTCTATTGTCTTTTCTTCAGTGGATTCTTTGATTACCCACTGATGAGTTCTAACTAGACCAGTTCTAAAGTTAGAGGTTATAGAAGAAGCAGACTCCGAAGTACTTGTGGAATTAATTGGGTGGATTACTTTTATACTTATTGTCGTTACGCCAAAAGGTTTAGTGAAAGTTCGAACTCCTTCTGCGTAATTTTTATTAGCCCCTCTTCCTTCTTTAAAAGTTTTAATTGAATTAAATCCGTCTGTTATAGGATCAACAAAATTTTGAGTATCTTTAATAGAACAATCAGTTCCGTCCGACTCGCATCCTTTTAAGAAATAAAGCTCTGCATTGGCTTCAACATTCGAATAACTAGCTAAACAAGCTAAAAGGTCTCCATGTCTAGCTTCAGAGACCTGCTGGCCATGTTTTGAATCTAAATGACTTTCTGGATTGAGAGTGAGTACAGTTCCCATATAGAAACTTCCTGCGAATTGATCAGTAGAAAAAGTTCCATTAGTTAAGTTTAAATAGTAGGTTTCTCCATCTTTGACATAATATAATATAAACCTTTTTGGATCTCCAGAGCCTCTGGATATTTTGGATTCGTTATTAAACGATTGATAGTCAAACCTGTATTCTCCTTCTGCTCCGTCTACTATTACAGATTCAGTTGTAGAAAAGCTTCCGCCAACGTCATTTAAATTCAGGGTATAGTCTAAATATATTTTTTCGTTTTGTTCTTTTACTCTTTCTTCTGTAGTGGCGGGAACAACAGTTGTCGTAACTGTTTCTTCACATACGGTAGGAGTGATCTGGGTCGGCTCAAAATAACTAGTAGGAGTCAATAAGCTAAGCTTGTAAACTTTATCTGGAGTGAAATCTATAGCTTTGTCTATTATAATAGAGTTGCCGGTTATAGGATAATCGCTTGAGCTAATAGAGGAAGGAACTATAGCTGATGGAATCACTCCAGAGTTTACTTCTTTTACTTGAAAAGTTCTGCCTGCTAATTTTCTTTCGTTTCTAAACTCGTCATATAAATTAATTACATCTCCGGGCCTGATGTACATGCCCTCTTGACCCGCTGTAAAAGTAACAGATTCTGTCTCCAAGATTTCACTTCTAAGTATCCATTCGCCAAATCTTTTTGCTTGTCCCTCGCTGCTGCAGCCGATTGCAGTTGTTTCTATTTCTCTAATTCCGTATCTTTGTATCCCTGCTTGGTCCTCAACATAAACAATTGCAGGCTTGTACATGTTGTTTTTGTCGTTGTATCTAATTATAGAAACTGTATGCCGAGCTTTTTTAGCGGACGAGCTATAGTTAAATAATCCATCTACAACGTTAGAGGTAGTGAATTGATAAATTGGATCTTTTGGCCTATCTTGTGAAACATAAATATTGCCAAAGGCATAATAAACGAGAGATCTAAAAGCGGAGGCGATGTCATTAACAACTTTGTAAGCTTCTTCTCTTGAAGTTATTATATGATTAAGAGTGAATCTT
>JAAOEI010000295.1_pt1 | contig 19621 bp, 36 predicted proteins | sample 7059261 | NCBI WGS metagenome assembly JAAOEI01 (sample SAMN14008812, study PRJNA610033) | viral metagenome | isolation source: viral particles filtered from seawater | place: China: Hangzhou Bay, Yangshan Deep Water Harbour | collected 2017-10-31 | reverse complement strand
CGGCCAGTCGGATTACGTCAGCTTCAACGAACGGCGGAAATAGCACGACGCTGGGCGGGGCGGGCGGCGCACAGACACATACCTTGGCGAGTTCTGAGATGCCCGCGCATACGCATGACACGACAATATCGTCCAGTTCAGGCGGTGGTGGTGCCGCATACCTCAAGACAAGTGCAGAGGATTCTACCCCAAGCTATACATCAAGTAGCACCGGCGGCGGCGGCGCACACAGCAACACCCAACCGTGGATGGCGGCGGGGATGGCAATTCGATTCTAAGGAGGCTTATGGCAACGATTGCAGTAAATCAAGACGGTACGGCCACATTGACCCTAACAGCGATTGAACAACAAACCCTACAAGCTGCCCAAGATGACGCCTTCGCGCAATACGTGACCCTTTGGTTGGAAGAGCGGGCCAAACATATGTGGTACAATCAGTTTAAGGAGTCGGATTCCTCTACCCAAGCCGCCGTGCTGACTCAACTGACCCCACCCCCACGTCGTCAACCCCCGGTGATTTGATGCAAGTTCGATGGGCTGTCCCCCACGAAGGCCCAGTACTCGGGGCGCTATTCCTGGCCTCAGGCACGAACATCACGACCTGGATCGACTGGAGCCGTCCGTTGGCGTTGAATTGGCTCCTCGCAGAGACAACCTCGATTCGCGGATGCCTCATGGTGAACTTCGGAGCGCCCATTGGCCGCTTAGACTATATGGTCCTCCATCCGTCCTGTTCACACAAAGAACGTGCGGTGGTAATGAAAGCCCTCGCCTACGAAGGGATGGCTCAATTGAAACGTCATGGAAGCCAGTATGTCGCGTGTATGGCCTCCGATGCCTACCCACAGTTTGCCCAGGTACTTCAGAAACGCGGCGGGGTTATCACCGATCACGGCCCCATGATTATGAAAAGGATTGACTAAATGGGTGGGACAACTAGTTCATCCGGCGGCACACAACCGGTCAATATGATCGAAACCACAACCCTCGGGGAGAAGTCGTTGGCACAGCAGCAGTTAGAATCACGGCTCCTGGGGTTGAACCGGCAACAGGTCGCGGCGTTACGTTCCGCGATCCAGTCCATGCAGGCGGGTGATCCGTTGGCACTGGCCTCGATGGATCAGGAGCAACATGCGTTGACGTACAACCAGGCCAAGGATACGTTTGGGTCGAACGCCGCCTCTGCCCTCGGCTACCTTCAAGGGGGGCGCGGTGCGGCGCTGTCCAATACCCCTATGAGTCCACAAGCCCAAGCCCGAATGGACCTCGGACGGCAGGATCTCCTTGGCTTAGAAGCCTCGTCGCGCTTAAACTACGCCATGCAAGCCCCCTCGACCCGTGCCCAGATCGTCTCCTCGCTGGCGTCCGCGAATCCCGGCGCAGGAATCGCCAACCTCGGCCTCATGACGGCAGATCGGTATGGCAACCGGACGACTCGTTCCTACGGCACAGGGATGTCCTCGTCCGCAGGATCGTATAACAACCTGAACGATAATATCAGTCTTGGGATGCGGCTGGCGGGCGGAGTGGGCGCTCTTGCCATGCGCGGGGCAGACGTGTATAATGCGTGGAATAAGCCCGCCGCCCCTGCCACGCCAACCATGCCTGAACTCTAACCTCGTCTAAAGGAATACTATGGGTGGGTCATCGTCCTCCTCAGGGTCCTCGTCGCAAGATCTTACCACACGCTATACCCTCCCGACCGCCTCGGCAGAAGAACAGGATCTTCGGTCGATGTTGTCAGGGCTCTCCGACACGCAAATGAACGCCTTGTCACGAGAACTCGACCGATGGACTGGGGCCACTGGAGGCGGATCGCAGTTTGCGTTGAGCCCACAAGCGAATCAACAACTCGACGCGGCCTTCGCGCCCCAACTCAGCCGCTTGAACGTCGCCATGCGGGAATCGGCGGATCAGTTGGCAGGTGCACGGGGGTTGCGGTTGAGTGATACGCCCATCGCAGAGCGGATTGCGAACGATTACGGGGCGGGGTTGGCGCAACTGACTGGGGGACGTGCCGAAGCTGGATTAGGCTTAGGACTCGCGGCCAACCAACGCTACGCCCAAAACATGCTTGGGTTGACGGGAGCGATCCCTGGGGGCGCGGCCTCCCTCGGCCAGAACTACTTGCAGGAACGCCTTGCCGGAGGCACACGGAACACGACCGGTTGGTCCACGAATACCATGAACACGTCAACCGACAACACCGCGCAGAACGTGGCGACGGGGGTAGGGACGGCGGCGGCAGTGGCCACGGCAGCGGTGGCGATCTGATGCTGGCCCAGAAGATCCAGACCGCCCTCGCCCTCCTTGAACCCGTCCTCCTCCAGGCACGGCGTCCGGTGGTCCTGTGCTCCTTCGGGAAGGACTCCATCGTCCTGCTCCACCTCTGCTTGCGGATTCGCCAGGTTCCGGTCTTGTTCTTCCGCTTCGCCCAATTCCACGAGAAGCACCTCCACGCCTATCAGGTAATGAAAGACTGGAACCTGGAGGTGTACGATATGTGGCCGGAGTCTGCCACGTACTACCAATCAGGGTCGTTCTTTGAGGTCCTCCATGCCTACCCGACGGGCAACCAGGGGCATATCCACCTGTTCTCGGGGATTCGTGCGTATCGGGAGACCGACGCTCGGTACCTTTGTGCCGTCCAAGACCTCCTCCATCGCCCTATGGCCACATCCGAATATCCCTGGGACGTAACGATCCACGGGCACAAGGGGACGGACGATCCTGAACTCGGGGCGTCAGGGGCCATTACGCATCCGGTGTCTCAACTGGGCGGGACTCGCTTGGTCGTCCCGTTCACCGATTGGACCGACGAGGACATCTGGGCCTATATTCGGCACTACAATCTCCCCTACGACCGGCAACGCTACGACGCGCAGGATGAAACAACGTCCCCCGATAAATACCCAACGTGTTACCGGTGCCTGGACGGGGCGTACCGAGGAGCCCTCGTCCCCTGCCCCACACTCAACGGGACCCTTATCCCCAACGTCGCGGCGTCCCGCGCCGATCACGACCAAACCCGTCAACGCCTCTGTGCCCAACTTACCTACTGTGAGGTCCTTGGTGAACCACGCACCACTCCCAATGATGCCCACCTTTGAGCGCATCGGAGACTGTAACCGGTTCTGCGGGCGGTGTTGTTCCATGCAGCATTGGCGCACCCACTACCCTGAGGTCGCGGCGACGACGCTCGCCCAACCGCCGTTTGCCGGAGAGGATGCCGTCGGGGATTGTGTCCATCTCCAGTGGGTCCAGGGCCGTGCAGAGTGTGCGATCTACGAGACCCGCCCTGAGATTTGCCGTGTGTTCCCGAATCATCCCGACTCCCTCGTCACCCTCCCGTCGTGTACGTTTCGATTCACCACGACTTGCAAAGGATAATCCATGACCCCCCAAGAACTTGCACGGCTCGAAGCGTTACTTGCACCCCGCCCGCTCCCACCGCCCGATGGGGTCGAAGGAATCCCCAATGACATCGGGTTGCGTCAACTGCAATCCCCGCCAGTTGGTTTGGAAACCCAACCGATTATTGGGAACTACCAGATGCAAGAAGACCCGTATGTGCGCGAACATTCGTTCCCCCCATCAGAAGGGCTGGGGTTGACGGAAACCGTCCGTCCCGATTCGCCCCCCACAGGGTTGTCTCTCGGGGATGTGATCGGCAAGATCGGCACGGCCTTGGAAGCGGGCAGTGCCGGGTTCTTTGGTCGCACTCCGCTCTACATGCAACAGCAACAACTCGACCTCCAACGGCAACAGATCGAAGGCCAGTTGGCGATGCAACGGGCAACACGGGCGCAGCAGATGCAACAGTTAGAGGAGACGAAGCGACAACATGATTTCCAAATGATCGAAAAGCTCATGGCGACAGGGAATATGGATGGGCTGATTGAGTACGGAAAACAAAATCCCAATTCCCCTGCTGGGCTTATCGGGCAATCGTTATCAAAACAACACCTTGCCGATGTCGCGGCGGGGGTTCGTGAAGGACTTGTGCCTGATGACGTACTCAAACGAATTGAAAACAAAACCGCTACGCCGACAGAAATCAAAGCCTGGGGGGATACGGTCGTTGAGATTCGTCGTGCGAACGCGAAAGAGCAAGCGAAAGCGTTTCATTTGAAAAAAGCAATGGACACCCCCGCAGAACAACGGTCCCCCTATCAGCAACAGTTGGTGGATGAACGCCAAGCGGCATTGGATCTCAAAAAGACGGAAGATTTCCTGAAGAACGCGCAAGCGTTGAAAGCGTTATCAGAAGCCGAGCGTGGGCCAGTCGATAACTCAAATCTCGAAAAGATTCACGAGATGGTCAGCGGTGGTAGATCATGGCGACAGGGCGACGCGAAGACCCAACAAAAGGCGTTGGATGAATATGCGCGATTGATGCCGGAGGGCCGAACGAATGTCATGTTGGGGACCCCGATCCCTGTGGAGAAACGTAGCAATTTGATTGACCGCAATGAATTCTTGAAGCACGATAAACTTGTCAACCCGCCGCAAGGGGCCACCGAAGGGGCGACCCGTTCTGGGGCGTATGTCGAGATGACCGATAAGCAGCGTGAGGACTGGGGGAATCTGGTCAATTCCGGTGCAACCCTCCAGACGCTCTTTGACGAAATCGAACCACTCATCACCGCCGAATCTCCAGCAAAAGCCGCGAAGCAATTCGCCCGCCTCCACCTCGAAGCGGCGACGAAAAAGAACCCCAAAGCTGCAACCTATCTCGCAGACAGCGAAGCCTTCTCATCACGCATGGCCCGTGTATTCGGGTCTGAGGTGGGTGTCCTCACCAATCCTGACGTCGAGCGGTGGCGTCGGGCACTCCCGACCTTTGGAGATACGAAACAGGTGGTGGCCGAGAAGAAGAAACTCTTCATGGGTATCTATAAGCAAACGAAGGATATGTATAAGAAGAAGATCGCTGGCGAGGATTACAGCGAGGATCTCGTCGCGTTACGACGCGGCCCTCTCGCCGCCGTCGATAAAATCGCACCCCCCTCGGTCGATGACGACTTCTCGTCCTTCTTTGGAGGTAAGTAATGCTGATAACACTTGGGGCCACGGAAGAAGCGGATCAACCCACGCCACGTGCCGAGACCCCCACCTTACCAGAAGAGAAACGGGCACAGTTGGAACGCATGGTCAGTCAACGGGATCAACTTGACCCCGAACGACGGTTTCTTGTCGAAGAAGCGGCACGGAAGTATCGTGTCCCCTTGCCGCCGATGCAAGGATTCACGGATACGCCTGACCCGCTCAAGGAGAAGCTCACGGATACGGGGCGTACACTGAAGGTCGCGGCGTTGCCGATGGGGTTGCAGGCTGCGGGCATCGTCGCAGCAAATGCCGTATCACCAGGGAATGTTCCGCTTGGGATAGCGGCACAATCTGCTGGGGGGCTCGCAGGGACCTACCTCAACGAAAAACTCGGGATCGCAAAACCCGACGAATTGGACTATGCCTTGAGTGCCGGTGCTCCGCTAGGTGGCTATGCGTTGACCAAGGCAGGACGTCGCCTCATTCCAGGCGCAGGGGCCGCAGAACAACAGATTGGTGTCGAAGCCCTCCGCGATACCCCGAAGCTCCTTGAAGGGTCGAAGCAAGCGACGGATGCGGCCTACGACGTCGCACGTCAACAGTTCGGGCAAACCCCGTTGGCCGTCCCGTCCTTCCAACAAACCCTCAAGGTCCTCGGGGATACCGAACAAACCGCCCAAAAGTACGGCATCGGGAGTGCCCCTGTGCGGCGGTCGGTGGAGAAGTCTGCGGCAACGGTCCAAGCGAGCGGTGGGGCGATCCCACTCGATGAGGTCAATACGATCCTCAAACGATATCGGGAGAAGGCTGCGTCAGCCGAGAGCAAAGGGGGCGAGCAGTACGGGGCCTACAAAGCCCTTCGGCAAGCCTTGTTCAAGGATATGGAAACCGCGTCACAAGGGCAGAGTGGCCCTGGGGCACAGGCATACCGCGATGCGATGGGCGAGGCGAAGAAACGTATCGCGAAGGATGAGTACACCGACGTCCTCGCCCAGCACGGCGTCAAGTACGAAACCGTCTTGGGGCAAACCTTCGAGACAATCAACCCCACGGGGATGTTGAACAAACTCAAGAACCTCGATTTCGCGGCTACGGTCGGACCGAAGGAATGGCAGAAGATTGAATCGACGCTCAAGGAGCTCGCGAAGATCCCGCACCCTGATGCGTCGATGAAGACTGGCATCGGGAGTACGGGGCGTGTCGTCGCGATGCAGGGGGCAGGGTTGATTGGGGCGACCGCAGGAGCGGCGTTCGGTGGGGCCGGTGGAGCGGCGATGGGCGGGGCAGGGTCCGCTACTGCTGCGGCTCTAGCCATGAAAACCTACGATGCGGTCTCCAGTATGATGATGTCCGATAAGGGGCGTCGATTCCTCGTCAAGTTCTTCAAGATGAACCAAGGCCGTATCGGAGAACGCACGGGGGAGGTCCTTCAGTTTGCGTCTTCACTAATGCAGGAGGACCAATGAGCACCTTGAGCGACCGCCAGCACGCCTTCACCCACGCCCTCGCCGACCTCTTCACCTGGATGAAGGACCAGGGGTACGACTGGTCCCTCGGAGATGCCTGGCGTTCGACGGATACCCTCAACTGCTCGCACTGCGGGCATGAGGTGACGTACCAAGGGCTCCTCGTCTACAACAAGCGGTCCAAGGCGACCAAGAGCGCCCACCTCGACCGCTGCGCCCTCGACGTCATCTTGTGGATTAACGGGAAACCGTCGAACGTAGGTGAGGACTACAAACCGTTAGGAGCAAAATGGGTAGAACTTGGTGGAATTTGGGGCGGAAACTTTAAAGGGTTCCCCGACTATGGGCATTTCGAGATGTAACCCACAGAGTTATCCACAGGTAATCAAATGATAAGGCAGTATGTTAGCAAAGTTATCCACAAATATCCACATATTCACAGGCACCTAAATCCTTTTAGCTCCGCTGTGTAGGAGATAAGAGTCCTGATAGACACGGTTCCTCATTTATCAATTGTGCCGAAAAGGAGACACTATGAGCAAGGATTTACTCACTACAGTCGTTGGCTTGGTTGGCGCGGCGGTCGTCTCAGTCAACGAGTACCTCACCGTCCAGTCAGGCAGCGAAGACTACGGCAGCATCCAGTTCTGGATCGGCATGGGGTCCGCCGTCATGATCGCGTTATTCGGCAAATGGGCCAAGAAGGGGGAATAGCATGAAAGAAGTTGTCATCGCAGGTCTCGTGCTCGTCCTCGGGGGATGCGTGGATCTCCATACCAAGTCGTGTTCGATCCAGAAAGCCAAGGGGCCGTATCTGAACACGGAGTTCTGCCACCACATCGTCGAATATACGACGGAAACACCCCTAGACGGGGCGATCCCCCGCTAGGAAGGGGTTGGTATGCTCACCTCAGTGATCTCCATCCTGGGGGCCATTGTGACGATCCTGGGGCCTCTCCTGGCCGCCGGGGTCGTCGCCTGGGCCGAATCCAAACAACAGGAACGTACCCATGCCACACGTGATGAAGCGGATGAATCCATCAAGACCCATCTGGGCGGGAATCGGGCTGGCCTCGTGCAGCTTAGTCGTCAGCTTGAGCGCCTGCACGCCGAAGCCGCCCGTAAGCGTGGTCATCCCTGATTCGCACGAGTTGCGGCCAGGGGTGGTCTGTGATGGAAAGGGTGATTGCACCGTGGACCCGAACCGGGTCACGATTGATCTGGGCTATTTACGTGAACTCATCGACTTACTTGATGTATGCAGGAAGCAGAGGATTTAAGCGCAGATGGACCAACAACTTTTCGACATGATTCAGTCTCGGTTTGACAACATCGACACCAAGCTCGATGCGGCGAAGGAGTCCTTTGACTCCCACGCCGCGACCGATGCGTCGTACTGGCGGGTGTTGGATGAGCAACAAACCCAACTCTCACTCCTCAAGCGGATGTTTTGGGGCGGGGTCTCGCTAGCGGGGACGATTGGGACCTACCTGGGTCTCCGCCACTAGGGACACACATACTTCTGCCGCACCCAGTTCAACCGCGTATAGAACGCCCCCATCGACAACCCCCAGGTGTCGTGGAAGAACTGGCGGATCTCGGCGAAGGACTTCTTCTCCTGTATCCGCATCGTCGAGATCGTGCGGTACAACATCGACACCTCCGCATCCTTTGACGGGAGCCCCGTGCGGTCCATCTCGATCTGCACTTCTTTGTAGTACTGTTCATTCCCTGCGATCTTCGGCATTACTTCCCCCCTTGTTCCCAGAACGTGTAGATCACGGTGGCGACGGCTAACCCAACCAGTGTGGCTAACAAAAATTCCATCCTACCCTCCATTCTCGACCGTGTAGGCCATCACCAACCGACACATCGCATGGGCGAGGTGATCCTCTCCGACTACCCCCCGCTGCCAGGCGTTGATGTGGAAGAGGGCGTGATTGAGATGCCCCTCCACGGAGATCTTCCGCCAGTTTGACCCATCGGGGTCCTGGTGCGTCTTCCCGCCTTCGTACAAGACCCTCGCCAACGACGCTACGGCTTCCGCCGGAATCGCCATGAAGTCCATCCCGAGGCGGGACTGCCGCCCGGTGTGTTCGTCGCCTTCCATATCGAGAAGCGGGTGAGTGAATGTACCTGATGCTGTTTTTTGCATAGTCGGTCCTTTCATAATGGCAGGAATTTGGTTGAAGTCGTCAAGAAGCTCACGAATTGTTGTCATACTCCCTCCTCCGGCAACTGGGCAAGGAGGTGTTCCAGCGTGATGCAGCCATCTCCGCTTTTCTCCAACCACCCCCGCAGCGTGGCGACACGGATGACGGGGATCTCTTGCAAGTCCTTCCACGGCTCCTTGTACAGACTGTGTTGCGACACCCATTCCACGGCCAGGTTCATGGCTGCTCCTTTCGTTCGTGCATCCCGCACCAACACCCGAGCTTCGACATAGGCCGTGAGGGAGTGAGCTTCTCCCGCTTGAATCCACGATACTCCCCATGCGTATCATACCCGTATACCGTCGTGTCACTTGTACGGTCTACCGAAATCACCACATCTAGATTGACGTGCTTCATGTAGGTTTTCTGGTCGCTCATCTTACCACCCCATTCGTTTCATCGCCGCTTCCACCCGTTGATATTGACCCGAATCCCATCGTTTCCGCCCCACCTTGAGATACAACGACCTACGACCCGCACGCGGGCTGGTAGGCATCTCCGACCCACGCGCCAGGTCCTCCTTGGACTTCTCCAAACTGGTTGAGATACCACGCTTCCTCCCCGAGTCCTTCAAACTTGACATAGAATGTCCTCCCCCAGTACGTATGGCCCTGTGTTTGGCAGGGCCGCTTCCATGCCTTCACTACCACCGGCCCTCGATCTACCTGGCACACCCACGATTGAATCTGATACGTCTTCCCGTCGATCCGTTGCTCCGTCATGGGTTGCGCTGAGCAGGCCCCGAGCATGTTCACGAACAAGATCATAAACTCCAGCACATTCATCGGTCGATCTCACTATCGTAGGGGTCAATGTCAAACCCATCATACCCCTCCTCGTCCTCCGGTGCATCCAGCCACGCCACCAACTGTTCCGCAATCTTCCTCGGATCGGTTTCTACTTTGACGGTGGGCATACGACCTCCTTGTACTCACGGTTAAACTCACGCTTCGTCATCGAGAACCCGTATACATACGCATCCTCCGCCGCCACCGGCCTACGATCCCGCCCCATCGTGACGAGGACCCGTTCCTTCCCGACCTGCTCGATCCGCCCGAGTGGTTCCACTTCCCACGGCTCCTTCACACGGCGTTCGAAACACATATGCTGATGAAGATCGTTATACACGGGTTGTTTCGCCCTGTCAAGCGAAATAATCGAAAAAAGTGTTCCGCCTGTCACGATCAGCAGGAACCCCAGAATCGCCTTCGCCGCGTCCGTCACCTCTCACCTCCAACCGCCTGCAACGCCGCCAGGCAGATCGCCTCGCAGCCATCCTCATCCTCGCTCACCGCATGCCAGCGGCAATCGTCCATGACGCAACGACGGCTGTCAAAATGGCAGTGCCATACAGACGTGGCATCGTCATACCAGATATACCGTGAGGTAAATTTATTAAATACCTGCCACGCGGCGGCGATGTCGGTTGAGTAAAACGGTATCCACGTTTCTTTTCCATCTGGCCATCGGCAGAAATTACGCTTGGCCGACGACCCATCGCGGTTGGTTCCTACTGAATGATCGAATCGAGGATCGACAGGACAGGTTAATACAAGTCCCATCACCTTCTCAGCTACCAGCGCGTCTAGTTCGCGTCCTGCGTTCATTTTACCCCCCGTTTCTTCGCCCGCACCCCTTTCAACACCATCTCCAGCAGGACCTCCAGGTCCCCCAACCCCGGCTCGATCCGCCAGCACTGAGGGCCGATGATGACGTCATAAAGGTTCCCTGCGGATGTCCAGGGATGCACGACATGCCCCTTAGCTTCGAGCGCCTTGATCGCATCTGATTGCATCAAGGTGTCGTCCATGACCAGGATCGTCACTGGCTTTGCTGTCTTTCCCATCTCCCACCTCCTTTACACAAACACCGGTTTCTTCCCCTTCTCGCCCAACCGTGCCCGGCTCCATCCGCCACACCCCTGACACTGAAACCGTTGATACCGCACGGTCCGCGCTATCGCCGTCCCTCGCCGCTGCATCTGCCCCACCACCCCGCACCGTGGGCACGCCCGTTCGTCCTCCAACCCCTGATGCGGGTGGTTCGGTATCCACGGGAGGAGTTTGGTATAGAGCTTCTCCATGATCTGTACATCCCGCTTGTTATACCTCTCCATGACCTTCCAGCACTCTGCATCCCCACGCATACACCCCACCCACAACTCAAACCCTTGGTGCTTCAACTTTTGCCCAAGGTCGAGCTGCTTCGTGATCGCCGTCATCTTATTCGATTCAAAGCGGAACATCCGCTTCACGACTTGGTAGAGATCCACCTGCTTATACGGCGACGGCGGCATCCACCCGAGCTTGATAAATTCCTTGTTCAACGTCGGGATGTCAAACTTCATCCCGTTGTAGTGGATCACGACCTCGGCTTCGTCGAGCAACGTATGAATCTGCTTCAACATCTCCTGCTTCGTCATCGACTGCAAGGACGCATACACCTGCCCTTTTGCCTGATACCACTTGGCCGTCCAACACAGGATGTACGAGGACTCGACCACTTGTTCGTGTGCAATATTCTGGTCATAGAGGCCCCAACAAAATGCGGTATTGGGTGCTGTTTCGATGTCGATCAAAAGTGTCCTCATTCCGTCACCTGCTGCTCGACGATGAAGGCCCACTTTGTAATTTCCGTTGGTTGTTGATAAGGGTATATACGCACCTTGCGGAACCTGTAGCCCATCGGGAGAAATAACCTCATGCCGTCGTGAGACAATTCGCTCCCAGCTAATGGAGACAATTTGCACTCTTCCGTCACATCCTTCCACACCTCCGGCGGGTCGCAGAGGCGGTATTCGGATTTGGGAAGCCGCATGAAACACGGCTCATTGATAATCCACACCCGCTCATTCTGAGCTTCAACAAAGAACTTCTCCCCCTGCCCGCTGATATGCTGGACCCATTGTTTGTTACTCATTGTTTCCCTCCCGTGCCATAAGAATTAACGTGCCTTGCGGTGAATGCTCTAACACTGCGACAACTCGATACCCGCCTTTATTGACCATCTGGTCAAGATAAGGGATTAGGTCATGAGCCTCAAAATATGCCAATTCGTGTCGTGTCATTGTAATTTCTCCGTCCGTCCATCCTCGAAGATGACCTTAAACGACCCTGGAAACACCACCTCCATCCCGTTGATCCGCCGTGGCTTCGTGGCGATCTCTTTGATGCGTGGATACACCCGATTCCAGATCGCCTTCGCCACCGACCAATACTGCGAATCGTGCATGCCGAAGACGAATTTGGCTTCTGGTATCGACGACGCAATCTCCACGATCACGAGGTTGTATAATCCAGCCCCACCCCCTTGCGGTGGAAAATTCCTCGCCTGCCGCTTCATTTCCTCCACCTGCTTTTTCTGTGAGGCATCCACCCAGTAGAACACCCGCCGTCCTCCGTCCCACGAGTGGATCATATGCGTCGAAGCCACCTCCTTCTCGACCTTACGGAACCAGGTGCTCAGTTCGGGATCACCCTGGAGCAACACCGACGACGCCTTCTTCGTGATCGACGGGTCCAGGCCCATTCTGATTGCTTTCTTCGCGGCTTGATCGCCTTTCCCCCCGTAGTTGATTTCATAGCGCGTAGTTTTTGCAAACACTCGTCGGGGGTCATCCTTCCCTTGCCACCCGTGCTCCAACCGCCATCCTTCGTCCTCTGGAGCACCATGCGGGTTCTTCAGGTTCGTGGGGTACTTCCACCCATAGAGATCACACACAAACGTCGTATGAATATCCACGCCTGCATCAAACGCTGCCCCGAGGACCCGTGACCCCGACTCCCCACGTTGTATTCGAGGCTCCTGCTGGTCCCAATCCCACCCGATCCACACCTGCCCTTCGTCCGGCACGAGGATGTCACGGAGGTCGTTCGGAATTGTCGCGAGCGGCGGGTCCGTCGTCGAGTGCCGTCCTCCCGCCTGCGTGTGTATGTTAATCTTCGGGTAGCATCGCTCACGCCCTCGCAACGGCTCTAAATAATGTGAAATGACTTGCTTGGCTTGAGCGTACATCACCCGTAGCTCTAGGAGCGGGTGGGCACCGGCTTCCACTCGTTGCCGGATGTATTGTACCGAAAAACCATGTTGTTCTTCTTCGTCTGCGTCGAACGGACACCACTGGGCTCGCAGCGTGGCGACGGTATCTTTGTCGATGGTTTTCGTCGTGATCCCTTCAAGGGCGAGGTGGGCGAGGACTTGCTTGGGTGAGCCAAGGTTGAGAGGATAGCCTGCATAGGCCCCGGCGAGACGAGTCGCATCAACAAGACTTCGCTCATAATCAGGTAGAGCAGACTCAATTCGTCGTTGGTTAAGTTTGATACCTCGTGCTTCAGTGTCGAGTAGGATGGGGATGAGTTTGAGGTTTTGTTCGCGGTACTTCGTTTCGGCTTGCGGGTCATGTTTGAATTCCTCCTTCAAAGCTTCCCAGATCCACACCAAGTCGATCATATCCCCCCAGTGGTAGAGGAGGATGTCTGTCTTAGCGAGATGCTTGAGCTTGTTATACTTCCCATAGATCGACGCCACGAACTCGTAGTCGTGGTCCATATCCGGCCACAGGACCGCATGGGCTTGCATCGGGTCCTCGATGCGATCGGGGGTGTCGTGGAGGTTATGTTTGAGGATAGGCAGGTCGGCCTTGGCGTTCCAAAACCCCATCGTCACCTTGCGACACAACTGCGGCCAGTACTGCATGAAGATCGCCCGCTCCACCGACGTCGCCTGTCCCCGGACCCATTCCAACTGAAACCCCTTCACGGTGTCACCTACCCTCCACGCCGCCCCCACATGCGTGAGGAGTTGTTCGTCGGGGATGAACTCGGTATCGACCATGATCTCAGGTTGCTCCAACGCTTCCTTCAGAACAGCGACAAACTCACCTCGGCAAGCTGGGCTCGCCACCGTACGGTCAGGGACAGGGTGAGGCCATTGGCGAGACAATACACTCGCGAGTCTTCGCCAATCGAATCGGGCGATAAATTTGGCATGGGGATCACGAACGAGGTCAAGGGTATGCTGGACGGCATAAGTATGTTGGCCCCGGTAGGGTCGAGGCCCGATAAAGCCTCGCCACTCGTGGATCGGATACGTGGATCCTTGCGTGGCGTGCCAGGCTTCTTCGCCGTGGGCAATGACAACCCCGGAAGGCGTCGTCGGGTGGGCTGTGGCACAGAAGGTTTCGGTGGCATGGCGGTTCTCCTTGGTTGGTTTGGTGTCGCAGCGAAGGACATACTGCACATTCACGTCCTCGGGTTGTAACTTGGCAAGCGGGAAGTAGGTATGCTGGAGGATGTATCCTACCGACCCGCACAACGGCTGCGGCGTCACCTGCTTATAGATCGGGTCCCGTGGCCCGTTCCACCCCTCGACCTTCCGCCCGAGGACATCATCCGGCGACGGGCAGTATTCCAACAACGTCACCTTTGCGTGCGGTCGGATCAGATCCGGCACATACCGCTTGCCATCTCCATAACACGGGCATCCCTGGCACTGGACTGGTTTCTGCATGATCCCCTTCACATATGAAAAAGGGGGTGAACCGCCCCCACGCGACCCACCCCCTCAGCCGGAGACGCCTCTTGTTTCGCCTCCGTCAGTCACCCTCGTTCGATGGTACGAGGGAACCATGTAATGCCTATGACCAGGTTCGACACTGGTTCCGAATTAACCCCTTGAGGGTTGCAGACCCTTATTTTGCTTTATCACGGTGCGCGTCCTTCCGCGCTGCATAGGCAATATCTTATACGACGGCAGAGATCCCACGATTCCAGTTCTTCGCCGCGTACCCCTTCTCTTCATTCGCCGCGCTCTGCCCGACGTTGATCTCCCCGAAGTTCTCCTTGAAGTAATTGATCACCTCGGCGTTGGTCGTAGCCTCCTTCGCAATCGCACTCATCTGCCCGAACAACTTCGACTCGATGGTCAATTCTTGCTTGGCATCGAACACCTGCTCAGGGCACACGTTCACGAAATGGCGCAAGGGGCGATCCAACGTCACCCACGGCGCATCCTTCCCCTTGCCGTCCCGCTTGCTCGTCAGCTTCAACTGCAACCGTGCGACCTGTTTGCCATAGAAGGCATTCCGTCGTGTCTCCTCGGCATCCCAGAACTCCTTGTCCCCCACGCGCACCGTCACCGCTTCCACCTGGAACTTATACCGTCCCTCAGGTGTCAACGGCGACTCCTGTGCCTTCTTCGCCAAATCCTCATCTCGCTGTCCTGCTAACTCGGTCATTACGTCTGTCATACGACACTCCTTGGTTACACCGTCAAAACCCCAGGTCCGACGCCCTATGCGCCGGTTGGAGGCACGGATTCTTTATACACTTTCTCCCACGCATTGTCGAGGCCGTTGGTGATCAGGTCGAAGAGCTTCGCCCAGTCCATCGGCACCTCGCGTGGCAACTTAATCTGGTCAATCAATTGCACGGGGAGCTTCACCCCTGCCCCCCATGTGTACCCTTGCGGCTGGGTCTGCCAGTAGAACCTGGCGTTGGCTCCGACCCCCTCCTGCTTGGCCGCGACCACGACCGCAAACTCCCCCATCACCTTCTTTGCCATCTGACCTGGGAGGTCTGGGTACAGGTGTTTCTGCTTCTCGCCTTCCTTCGTGAGGTCCAAGGCATTATCCTTCTCCGCCCCATCCCAACACGTCATCACGATATACGGCACCTGCGACGAGAGGATCATATCGAGGTAGTTCGCGAACAACGAATGCGACTTGTTGTAGATCTTCGCATCGAAGTCGCTCCCGACGATGTTCGCTCCCGACGACGCACTCGCAAGCCCGATCGCATACACCTTATGCAATCCGTCCAACGCAAACGTCGTGACCTGCCCATACTTCCCCGAGAGCACATCCACCGTTGTACTCACCACATCGTTCCAGATGGCACTCCAATCCTGCGGCTTCGAGGGGTCAATCCGGTCACTCACGAGGCGCGTCACTGGCTTTCCATCAAATGTCGCAAGGGGAAGGCTCACATCCCCCTTCTCCATCGGGGCCACCTGGCACACCAACGGCCCATGACAGGTATACAACGTCCCTGTCTTCCGTGAATTGGGCGGTCCATTCACCAACGCCCTGCATAACCTCCGCTTCATCTGCTCCTTGTTATTCGCTTGCACTTGATACGCCACCCGTCACCCCCTTTCGATCAATCTGGACATACCGCACCCCCATCCGTCCGACATCCAACCCATCCTCCACACACGCTTCCCGATAGACACACTCTCCGTACACCGAGGCATGTGGCGCGGCCTTCCCCCGTACCGCCCACGGGTTCGTCTGCTTCTCCACCCCTTCCATCTGCACACAATCCAGGAGCATGTCGTTCTTCCATAACCGCACCTCATGGTCCTGGACCCGCGACACGCGACGGATCACATGGGGCTTGCCTGGTTTATAGTTCGCCCGAGGTTGCACGACGACCAACACGATCCCAAACTTCGAGGCCCCCGACGCCTGCGTATAATACAACCGCTGCTCCCCGTCGAAGTGCTTCTCAAACTCCTTATCCGTCCACGCCACATCGAAGACCCCGAACTTACACTTATAATCGTCCACGACCAATTCGCCTTGTGGGTCACGGCTGATGACGTCGGCTCGCATGTCGCCCCATTCGGTGAAGGTATGTTCAGATGCGATAATCTCGTGCCCCTTGAGGGGGTCAGCGGTATAGATGGTCTGGACGGCCACCTCGACCCACCCCGGGAGCTGCGTCAGGAACTCCTGATCCTTCAACCCCGTCACCCGTCGGTCCTGGGCCGTCAACTCAGCCACTTGCACCGCCACGGACTGCAATCCCACTGCAATCAATTCCTCCGCCACCACGACTTGCTTGGCGATGCGTCGTGTATTCCACAGGTGCATGGCTTCCCCAAACGCAATCCCCCCGATGGCACACAGTTCGGGGTACAAGACCCGCTTCGACTTCCACCCCTGCTTCCGCAACCACCACATCCGAGGGCAGAATGCAAAATCCGACCGTGACGACGGGCTATACAGCTTCATCCATGACTCCAATCCATAAAATGATGCTCCATTCTACCCTGCCCGTTCGTATCATTTTGGATACGAACGCTGTTGGTACGATGGCCCATGAACTTATCATATTTGAGCCTCGACCAATACGCTTCGCTCCCATCCCAGACCGACAATTACCTCATCGACCGGTTCCTCCCCTGTCCAGGGCGAGTGTTACTCGTCGGACCCCCTAAGCGTGGCAAGTCGTATCTTGCACTCCAGATTGGCTTAGCCGTTGCCAAAGGAGAATCCTTCTTAGGTCGTCCGGCCTTGAGTGCGGGGCGTCGGGTGCTGTACTTGCAATTCGACACCCCCCACTCGCTCTGGCTTGAACGCATGCACATGCTGAAGGAGGAAGGTATCGAACTTCCGCCCTTTCGCCCACAAGCGGATCAGGGGGATTTCGTCGTCCTCGATCCTTCCCACCTCCGTCGTAGCCTCGATGTCGTCAATCAACCGGACGATGTCGCATATTTGATTCAAATTATGACCGATCTCAAACCCGCCCTCGTCATCGTCGATACCCTCGCGAAGCTGCACTCGGGGGATGAAAACGATGCCGGAGCCATGAAGAACGTCTTTCATGTCCTCAACAGCATCTTCGCGGAATGTTGCATCCTGTACGTTCACCACACCCGCAAACTGTCTCCGCAACCTGGACAAAAGGTTCTCCATCGTCCCACCCCCTCTGACGCCGCACGCGGATCGAGCTTCCTCGCTGGCGAGGTCGATGCCATCTGGCTCCTCTACAACAACAGCCTCACCACCGAGGTTCGCTTCGACGAATCTGGCTCCTACCATTGCACCCAAAACCCACACTCTAAGCTCTGGGTGTTCGACGAATCAACCCGTGTTATTCGTCTTGAACAACAAGCCCGAGCCTTCTGGCAGATGCGAACTTGGACATCCTGGGTAGAGTTTCGCCATTACTTAACCGATCATCTCCCGCACGTCCCAGACCATTTAATTCACCGCCTCCGCCGCGAACTAGAACCTGCAATCGCGCCACCCCTTCCACCCACCGATCATGCACCGTTGACACCGGCTTGTTCAGGTGTTTTGCAATCCCTCGATACGACAATCCTTCCAGATACAACTCCATCACTTCCCGAAACTTCGGGGGGAGGCGGTTGACGATCCCGTGAAGATCTCGGTCTGATCCCCTCGTGTCCTGGTGCACCTGTGCCACCAACCATTCATCCCCTATGAGCACAAACTGATCCTGATACCACACCTTCCCCTCACACTCCACCCGTACCTTTGTCGCACCATGCCGGATCCGATTATGCCAGGACAACATCGCCTGTTGGATGTACGTCAACGGCGACTGCGCCAGATCCACCTTTAACCGCCCATCGAGGATACGTTCGAGGATCTCCTGCAACAAGTCCTCCGCCTGATCCTGATCCCCTCGACACCGATAGACGGCGTATTTGCGTAACTTGTCATAATTCGCTTCCAGCCATTCATAAAGGGTCATCCTTACCCCCTTTTCGTCAATTCCAGATACGCCTTCCCCACCTCACACCCCTTCTTGTCATCATGCGCAAGGGCATGGAGCACCCACCACACGGCATGCCACGCCTCATCCCGCCAGGTGTCTCGTACCGCAGGTTTCACCCACTCCCCCTGGGCGTAGTCCATCATTTGGTGTAGGGTGAGGGACCCCCCTGGGACGTACCCGTAGAGCACTTTCGCTGCGTCATTCTTGTCCATAGACCACCCCCATCTGCTTTGCCAAAATATACGTCCAAAAGCACTCCAACAAGGCCCGATCTGGTGAGGCAATCGGGTAGCGATTCTCAGCCAGGACTCGCATGAACTCATCCACCATCTCTTTCCGTGTCTCCCATAACGTCGTCACGTCCATCATCCCCTCCGTTGTTGGATCACCGTTTCTGCCAACACCAACCCTCCTTCATCCTCCCGTACCACGGCATCACACAAGAACCACGCGGCACGCAGGGCCTCCCGCTTCCACCCTGGTTTGAGGCGATCCACCGCCGAATCCATGACCTGCATTCCCTTTCGTAACCCCATCTTCGCCGGAGCCTGCAATCCGTCCTGCAACGGGCACCCTAACCCCTTACTCACCCGCAACGCCATCCTGCCCCCCTTCCATATACCGAAAATCCCCATGTTTCTTGCCGTAGTCGTCCAAGTGCCGCATCACGAGGGCATACGGCACCCGTGTTTGATCCACTCTGAATGCCTCCACGAACCGCAGATACCCCATTGAATCCGTCCCTTGCCGGTCGCATTCTTCTAAGAGATCACGGACCGCCTGCAACAACGCCCACAGATCACGCCTGAATTGAATCGTCATGCTTTACTCCCTTTACTTTCTATTTTGTCAAATCGTATCACCTCGCGAATAACCGTTGCACAATATCCTTCTTTCGTTTGTTTCGTCTTATAACGAAATGCAGCTTGACGATTTGACCCGAACCATTCGATATACTGTTCATCTAGCGAGAACCGTACAAAAACCCCCCATTCTGCATACGTATCACGCCCGATTGTTAGGAAGTTCATGAATCACCTTCTTTTTGTACACATATCCCTCGTCATCAAACTCAAATTGCCCTGTTTGGCGTTCTGCCCATTCCATCACCGTTTCCATCCGTAGCGTTCTTGCTGGCCTTCCTCCACGATGCACTCGATCATAGAGATCCGCTAACTCATTCCACGTTAATTGTTGTCTAGCGTTTGTGGTCATCTTGTACCTTCCCCCGGTTCACCTGTATCATCGGTTCATGCACACAGCCGCAATTGACGCATCGCTCGGCCCTCACGTAAGCCGGTTGTGCACCCGGATCATACAACCATTCCTCCACGAGCAACCCCGCGCAGCGTTGACACCGCA
>JAAOEI010000294.1_pt1 | contig 19665 bp, 34 predicted proteins | sample 7059261 | NCBI WGS metagenome assembly JAAOEI01 (sample SAMN14008812, study PRJNA610033) | viral metagenome | isolation source: viral particles filtered from seawater | place: China: Hangzhou Bay, Yangshan Deep Water Harbour | collected 2017-10-31 | reverse complement strand
CCACCCTGGTCACCCCCACCCTGGTCACCCCCACCCTGGTCACCCCCACCCTGGTTGCCTTCGCAAGGCAACGGCAACGGCGACAATGCGACGGCGACGGCGACGGCGACGGCCCGGCGACGGTATTCACCGGCCCGACTAGCCCAGTGCGCAGCCGGGTGCGGTCATCCTCATCCATCACTTTAAACCTCTTCCCTTGGATAGCTTATTTGGGGAGGTTTGGTTTGAGGAGGTCAGGCGTGTGGAGTCGTGCATGGTCTTGGGTTTGTCTTGCTCCCCCTTGTCCTGTCGTGCTCGTGCGGTTGGTGGGGTTGTGATGGTTGGGAGTTTGGTCTTGGGTTTGTCCTTCGCCATTGTCCTGCGGTTGTGCAGTCGTGAGGGTGTGGAGGCTTGGGTTGACCTGCCCCTTGTTGGTTGGTTTGGATCACCTTGTCCTTCCCAGTCGCGCTGAGGGCGTTGCTTGGCTGCTGGGAGGTTGGTTGCCCTTGGAGGTGATTGACGTGAGAGCGGACGACTGAGAGCCGTTGGAGCACCTAAGCGCAAGCGATTGCGGTAGAGGGAGAGAGGGCGGAAGGTTTTGGTTGTGGCGGAGGTGCGGGTGATGTAGGTAGCGGGCCTTGCGACTGATTTACTTTGGGAGGAGAGGCGTGCGAAAGTAGCATTGATGTACTTCGAGCAATGCAGCATCATTTGGGAGGGATGCTGGGGATGCTGCAATTATAAGGAGGGGGGGAGGAGCGAGTCAACAAAGAAGTTGGTGTTTTGGTTGTAAGTGGTTGGTGGAGAGGGAAATTTAGATGAAGAAAAAGAGGAAATGGGGGAGATGATACGTGTACGGGGGAATTAGGGGTGGGAGGTGCGTAAACATTGGGTGGGAAGGGGTTTTTAAGAGGAGCTAATGAGATGATTAGTGGAACTAATAGATATGTGAACGACCGTGACGGGAGGTGCGTAAAATATGGGTAGTTACATGCAACCACAATGATTTGGAGTAAGCGGGCGTGGAAAAGCTGAGCGCAAGCGTTACGAGTTTTGGTGAGTGAAGTGGGTTTGGAGCAATGGGGACGGGGGTTTGGTGAGGGTTGGGAAAAAAGGGTGAAATCGTTAAAGTGAAGAAAAAGGTTGAAAACATTTGGGAACGGAGCGTGTGGGTGACGCATAGAAAGTGGCGTTAAAGTAGGTTGAGGATTGGGTTAGTTTTCGGGTTGACGGTAATGGAGATTATAAGTGGTTCTAATGTATATAGCGCAAGCGGTTGGGGTGGGTGGTGAGGGGGTGTAACGCTTGGTAACGGGGTGTAACGCTTGGTAACGCTGCTGTAACGGTGGGCGGTGGTTGACTGTTGACGCTGGAGGTTCTGGGAAGGGGCTGCGAAGGGGTTTGGATGGACCTTTGGGAGGTTCGGGGAAGGTTCCTGGATGAATCTTGGATGATTCTTGGAAGCGTCTTGGATGCTTCGTGGATGACCTGGGGAGGGGGCGATAGTATTTGGGGGTTTAGACCCTGGTAATGGGCGGCGGTGAGGTCTGCGATTTTTCGGGGGCGGGAAACGCGCTAGGATTGGATATGGGGCGTTTTGATGGGTGGGGAGGGTGATGGTAGCGGGGGAGGGGTGGGGAGGGCGTCACCAATTGAATTGGGGAGTTGGGTTGCGGTGCCCTTCGATGAATCGTTGGATGGCTGGGAGCTTGTCTTGGCGTGAGGGGTCACGGAACCAGCCGGTGCCGTCAATGGATTCGCAGCCGAGACGTTCGCAGGCTTCGATCATTTCGGGGGCGTTGACGCGGGCGCAATGGACGCGGGGGAAGTTGGTAGTCCAGAGGTGGAGGTTGGGGAATTTCCAGCGGTCGGAGCCGCCGACGAAGACGACATCGGCATCCTTGGGGACATCGGAGGGGGTCATGCCGTCTTGGACGCAGAAGGCGGTTTTCCAGCCGAGAGCTTTGATTTCATGGGCGTAGGTGTGCCAGTTGGCGATGGTGGCGGAACGATTGGTGACGACATCAGGGACGGCTGCCCATAGCGGGGTGATTTTAGTCATGCGAATCCATTGGAGCATGGTGCGCCACGCTTCGACGTTCCAAGGCTTCTTGTCGCGCCAGGCGATGAAAGCGTCGTTGTCTAGGACAAGCGGCATCCACGGATCGACGGGGACACGCTTGCCGTAGGAAGGGCCGATGAGGACGCCGACGGAGCCGGGATGCTTCCCACACCAAAAGTGCCAAATGCGGTTCGACTGGCCCATTATTAGCATCATGCGATTTGCCAGCCTTTATGTTGTTGGATGGAGAGCCGCCACGGAGGGTTTTGGAGGGCGAGTTGGATACACCACTGAAGGGATTGTGGATCGGGTTGATCGGCGTTGAAGGCTGGGGAAAGGAGATAATAGTCGGATGCTACCTTGGTTTTTGGGATGCCTTGACCGTGGCGGCGGACGTATTTGACTTCGTTGGCGGTGGTTTGACGGAGGGCGTGTTCGGCGACTTTTGGACTGACGCAAATCCAGTCAATACCAGGTGGAAGCTTGATGCTTCCGTTGGTTTCGATGGCGACATTGTAGCTGGCATCGTGCATGGCTTTGAGGAGTTCTGTATCGGTTTGGAGGGCGGGTTCTCCACCGGTGAGGATGATCCAGTGGCAGTTTGGAGCGAGATGTTTGGCGCGTTGGATGATTTCGGTAGCAGTGAGGTTGGTGCCGCTGGTGAACTCGGTGTCGCAATCGAAGCCGTGGGTTTCCCGGCGGCATTGCTGGTTACAGCCGGATAACCGGACAAAGACGTTTGCGGTTCCGCAGCGGACACCTTCGCCCTGGAGGGAAAAGAAGATGTCGTTTACGCGATAGTTTTTCACGGTTCGTAGGTGCAGCAGGTTCCAGCGGTTTCGTGAATGTCGATGCGATGCACGGGGATGATTGGTCGCAGCTTGGTGTAAAACCAGCGGGCTAGGTTTTCGGCGGTGGTGATTCCGCCGACGACTTCGTTGAGGTTGCGATGGTCGATCTTGTCAACGAGCGGCTGCACGGCTGCCTTGATGTCGGCGTAGTCTATCACCCAATCCAGTTCCGGGACCAGCGAGCCTTTGCAGAACACGACCAGCCTGTAGGTATGGCCGTGGAGACGATGGCATTTGTGAGTGGCTGGAAGGTGTGGCAATGAATGGGCGGAATCAAACGTGAATTCTTTGCTGATGGTCCACATGGTGAGTTAGGTGTTGGCGGCGATTAATTTGAGGCAGGCCGGGCAGGTTCCGCAGGGTTTTGATCCACCGCGATAGCATGTCCATATTTGACTGAGATTGATGTCGAGTTGTTTGGCGCGTTTAACGATCCACGATTTACGTCGGTTGATGTATGGAGCAATCACCCTGACCGGAATCTCAGCAGTTTTCATGGTGAGATTGAAGCCGTCAAGGAATGCTTGGCGGCAATCGGGGAATCCGTCGCGATCATCGCGATTGCAGCCGATTGTTACGAGGTTGGATTGTTTTTGCACGGCGAGATTTGCGGCGAGCGAGAGCAGGATGCAGTTGCGGTTTGGGACGATCCAGCTTTCTTCGTTTAGACCACCCAGCTTGGGCAGGTCAATGGTGGTAAAGGATACGCCGAGTTTACGGCAATGCCCTTTTGCGAAGACCAACTCCTGAACATGCTGCTGCTTGTAATCGGCCAGCATACAGTGAACGTGATGACCTTGCTGGAGGAGGTCGTGGAGCAGTGTTACGGAATCAAGTCCGCCGGACAGGAGGTGAATTGTGCGTTTTTGTTTCATGGAGTTTTGATTGGTGCGGAAGGGGACGATTGATGGTGGGGCGCAAGGAGAATTTTCACCCACCCCTGCTCTTCTCAATATTTTCTTCAGACAGGTCTTGAGGGAGGAGCATCCAGCGGTCGTGACCGACGGAGAACTGGTAATGAGAGCCGCTATCATCTGAGAACTGGATACCGGATTGATTGGCGTGGCTCCATGGTTTGCAGTAGCCAATGAACCAGTGTCCTGCTTTGGTAAGCATTAGGATTTGCTGATTAAGCGGTGGCGTGGAAGCCTGCAATTCGAGGAGGAGGATGAGTTTGGAGAGCATGTGGATTGGGTGGCGTGACATTTTATTTGGCCGGATGGAACACCGCTCCATTGGCAACGGACTTGTAGGCAAGCCGCTCGAATTCGTCGATTGACGCGGAATACCTCTCCCCAAGCATTCGGTAATGCACTTGTCCGCCAACAACGCCTTCGACCACTGCTGTTGTATCTCCGCGCAGGTATTGGTCGCCGATCTGTGGCAGCCGTTTTGCGACCATAGGCTTGATGGATTCAATAGCCCACTTGAGGTAGCACGCTTGGTCCAGGCACTCTTCGTAGGCGTGCTGGAGTCTGGCATGTAGTTCGGCTGGGTTATCGGCGAGAGTTTGGCCATACTTCTTAAGGCCGACCATTTGCCGCGCAGCGATGTCGGCGCAGACGAGGGCTTCGATTCCGGTTGGTGTGGTCATGGTCGTTGGTTTTCTTCTGGTTGAAAGTTTCTGCCGATCAGGTCCATCCGTTCTCGTCCTTCGCGATTCGACACCACAGTCCAACCTTTCCAGACCGTTCGGAACCCACGCATTATGGTGGCGAGTCCGTGGGAGGCGTTGCAGGACTTGGATGAGGAATACAGCTTTGACGGTTTCCAGATCACGTCTTCCGGGTTGAAGAGTTTCTCGTTGTTGGCGACGAATCCGGTGATGTTTGCGACGTGATAGATAATGTTCGACGGTGATCGGACAAAACCTTCGACGGCGCGGATATGTTTTGGGCTGTGGCGTTTGGCAAGCGGGGTTGTCCTTACCGCGCCCTGATGAAGCTTTGCGGCCCGTTCCCGGTTTTCTTTGGATTGCAGGGATGCAAGCCATTGATCGTAACGGCGGAACTTGATTGGGGAATGTCCAGATGCCTTGTTTACCCGGCTATGATGCTCGTAAGTGCATGGCGGTGAGCAGGTCTTGTTCTTACGCGAACCGGAATAGACGGTGAAGGTTTTGCCACAGATGACACAGGTATTCTGAGTTGGGCGACGTTTGTTTGCGGCAAAGCAGGCTGGTGAACAGGTTTTCCGCTTGGCCTGTGACGGTTTCTCCATGAACTGACGACCGCAGATGACGCAGGTTATCTGCACCCGCTTTGCCAGTCTCGCCGCCGCACGTTTGGCGATGGATTCCGGGGTCTGTTTACGCCCACGGAAGAAATGTCCATATACCCACCGATGAGGGACGCCCCTGTAATCGCGTGTCACTTCCTGGCCGCAACCGCATTCGCAAAGTGGATTGCTCATTTCACCCCTCCGGCACATGTCTTTGGAACAGCCTGCAACCGCCATCCCAGTTTGGGGCAGCAAAGTCTCCATCGGGATGCCAGCGAGCGAGGTCGGCGATGCCGTAATTGCGCCAGATGGGGCATTTGCGCGGCCCGCTGGGGTGATGGCAATAGCAGGCGTGCGAATCGGATATGTTACCGTGAACGCACGGGGACTGCTGGTTGTTGTTGGACAGGAGTTCGACGAGGTTCATGGGATTACGAGCACAGCTTCGGATCAGCCGGTTCAATTTTCTCCTCTGTTACCGGGGCGACTTCCGGTTCAGGCGGAGCTTCGTAGGCGAACTTTTTGTATTCGCGAGTGTCGCTTGTTCTGTCGAGCTTGGGCAGAGGTTTGGCATCTTCGATTTTCTTAAGCTCGGCTTTTTTGGTGCGTTGTTCCAGCGCATAGAGCAGTTTATCGGCGCGATTCTTGTAGTAATACTCGCTCTTTTTATTCGCTTCTTTGGAGCGACAATCGGGGCAGAGCCGATGCGGTTTGGCATCAGCACCGCACTGGGTGCATTTGCCTTGTTGCTTTTTACGCAACTGCCAGAGACGTTGGCGCGAGAGTTTCTTGACTGGCGGAACGTCTGGAGTTGCCGGCGGAACAGATTCATCACTCATAGTTTTTTCTTTTTGGGTAGTGGTTTGACACTGGAGATGTCGGACAGGGACAGGCCGGATTCGCTGGCGAGACGAACGCAGGTCGGACAGATGGAGGTAACGAGTTCGGGTGGAGCGTAACCGGAGAGCAAATAAAGGTTGGAAACGACAGGAGCGCACGAAAGCTGGCAGAGCGTGCAAACTTCATCAACGGCTGGTTCGGTTTTCCAGAGCGAGGTGATGGGCGTTTGGTAGGAGAACAGAGCCATGTTTAATCCCTTTCGATCCATATCCATTTGAATCCGGTGACGATGATTTTTATTTTGGCGAGTTCCTGGGTGAAAGCTTGTTCGGTGGAATAGATGAACAGACCGATGTTGTGCGGGCACTCGAACACGTCTGGCGGGAACGTGACGGGAACGCAGAATTCGGTGTAGGTTTTGTTGAGCACACGGACTTCATTAGCGAACCCAATTACTTCGACGACCTCAGCGACGGTGGCAGTGCAGCCCTTGGCCATGCGAGAGGTTACGAGAAGGAAGGCTTGGGTTGGGGCGGGCATTGTGCGGCGTAGGTTTTTCCGAACAGGTCGAACAATTCGTAACCCAGGTCTTCGGCTTCGCTTGGTCCTAAGCAGTTGCATTCGTGATAATGGGCAGAGCAAGTTGGACACCACGGTTCATCGCAGCACTCGCACTTGGGCAGGTCGCTGGCGAAGACGACAGGAAAGACGACCATTGTGAGGCCATTGCGTTGGCCAGCCCCGAGAAGGTTGTTGACCTGATTTTCCAGCGGTCTTCCGACGGCGGCAGGTTGTACCACTTGGGCAGGCTCCGACCGCTTTTGGTTACGTGTCGCTCGCCCTTTTCTACCATGTTGGTTGGTTTTAGCTCGGGCAGGTTGTGAATCCATAAACAAGTGGATTTTGTGTGTGGTTCGCCGAACCAGAACGGCTGAACTATCTGATCCGGTTTGCGCCAGAGCCGCGACATGATGCCGATTGGGTTTTCTATGGCGAAATGAGGCAGTTTACAGTTGGCGAACAGCATGAAGAATTCGATGGATGCTTGCTGGCGACCGTCGGCACGCTTGGCCGCAAAGTGTTTGGCACCTGAAACGCACAGATCGGTGCAAGGCGGAAAGAAAATTCCCAAATCCCAATCATCATCCAGGATGTTACGAATATCGCCTTGGTAATGCTTTCCAGGAGTCTCGCTGGGCAGCAGATCGCAACTGGTGGCGTCATGTCCAAGCGACGAAAAAGCGTCCCGGACGGTGCCCGAATATTCACAGCCGACCAATACCTTGAGCGTTTTCACCGGCTTAAAAAGCATTCCCCCGCGAACAGCAACGGTTGTGGACGAACCCCGGACTCCGTGCTTGCGTGCCGTGGGAAAGGATAACCACAGCCCTGATTCGAGGGAGAAAATTCATGCGGCGATTAAAGCACAACCGCTTGCGATTGTCAACGGGTTATTTTAGCTGTTTGTGTCCCGCCATGCCGCAGGTCCACTGGCCGGTTTTTGGGTTGAACGTCCAGCCTGATTTGGTGGCGTAGTAGCGGCCTTTTTCGGTGCCGGAGAAGGACATGAGGTTGGGGTTCCATTTCAGGACGCACTGTTGCCAGCAGGAACAGATTACGGTGATGTCCTGGTGTGGTTTGCTCATTTGGTTTTGCGCAATTCCTTCGCCCAACCGCGAACCTGCCTGGCGGCACCATTAAGCTCAGTCGCGTGCAGGCTGATGTATTCGATCTCGCCGCTGTGTTGCTCCATTTCTTCAGCGCATTGCTTCATCTTTCCCGCCACTTCGTCGAGGTCGTTGGCGATTTCTTTCAGGGTTTTCATTCAGTATCAATCTCCTTTAGAGTTCTCGTATCCCAAGTCTTTTTGCACGTCGGACAGTATGCCCACTCGTTGCGCCCGTCGGTGCAGACGTTAAGGCACGGCGAAGGCGGCCATTGGTTCGCCCCGCATTCGCACATGCGAATCACTGCGCCCGTAAACCAGCAGGTCGGCTGCGCGGCATGACTGGAAGTTGGGGTTGGGATTCTGCTCACCGCTTCTCCTCCGGCAATCTCAAAACATACTTCCCGCCGCGATGGGAGGATTCCCAAAGCAGAGTCCACAAAACGACGTTCTCGCGCATGGCTTCAATGATTGATTCGTTGCCGCTCCAGCCGCCAGTGGCGAACACAATTTGATTCATCTCGCATTGCAAAAACCCGAACCGATGGGACCATGCTGAATGGATAAAATTTAACCACCCGACCGCATCATCAAACGACCATTTCGCAATAGCGTCCAGAGTTTCATCCGTCGGGTAGCCGTCGGAGTCGAAGGTGGGGGAGGTCATGGTTTAATATGCGACACGGTGTCGTATATCACTTGTTGGGCGTCATAGCAACGCGCCATCTAGTTCGTGCGCGATACGGTCGCACGCGGTTTTGTAGTGTGCGGCATCCCGTTCGATGCCGATGAAATTTCGACCAGTGCGGACACACGCCACACCCGTTGACCCGCTGCCCATGCAGCTATCCAGCACGGTGTCGCCTTCGTTCGTGTAGCTGCGTATCAGCCACTCCATGAGTCCGACTGGTTTCTGTGTCGGGTGCAGACCAGCTTCGAGGCTTGGGTTTGAGATTTGCACGACGCTGTTCGGGAATCTGTCAGTTCCCTCTTTGCTCTCGCCGCTCCACTTCTTACCGCCCTCATCGCCGTTTGTTCGCCCCGCAGTGTTCAGGTTTATCCGATACGAGTTCGCAGCCTTCACCTTTTGCGGGTTGTAGGTGTGTTGCCCGCGACAGAAGATCAGCACGTTTTCGTGTTGCGGCAGTGGCCTCTTGTTCGCAAAGAACGGATGAGAGTTTCGGGTTTTGTGCCAGATGATTTCGTATTTGAAGTCGTCCAGATTTGAGAGGCAGAGATGCGACGTGAACGGCTGCATTGCCGTCAGGATTATCGGCGCGTCTGGCCGGCTGACTGCATAGTAGAGCCGCCACATTTCCGGCAGAGGTATCACCGAGTCCCACTTGCAGGCCGTTGTTCCATAGGGCAGGTCGGTGATTATTGCGTCTGTGTGCGTGTTTGGTATTTCGCGAAGCACCTCCAGACAGTCTCCGTTGTAGAGAGTAACACGCGAATGACGCCCAACAAGACGCTGGAGCACAACACCGCCCCCGCTCTTGGCTTCGGCTGGCGTTGCTGGCGGCAGTGTGGCTTGCGTGCTCATTACGTCGTGGTCGGGGCGGTGTGGCTCAGCTTTTCGTTCACAACTTAAGCCTCCAATATTCCATCGGCGCATTCTGCCAAGGTTGCCAAGGCTTAACAGTTGTCCACGGCCCGATAATCGAATAGGCTCGTTGCACCTCGCGCCCTGGCGGAATTATCAGCCAGCCGTCGCCCGCTACTCCCAGACGGTTGTATCCGCCGGGAATCAAATCAGGAATCACCCGGTAGCGCACTCCCGCGAGTCCGCCAACCCCATCGTAGCAGTTGAACTTGATTTGCAACGATTCACCCGGCCCGATGCGTTGAAGGATAGAACACGTCTGCCAGCCTCTCGACGTGGTGGTGAGAGGTTGTGAATCGACTGGGGGACGATAGGCTTGCGAGAACGAACGCACCATGTCGATCTGCCGCGCCGGGCTGAGTCCCTTCACCTCGCACTTCCAACTCCATTCAAAGCGGACGAGCACGGGAATAAACGGATGAGAATTTTGAAGCCGGGTTGTCCACGCTCGCGCCTCGCTTGCGGTCTGCCCGAACATCGCAATGGCGTTGGTGCTGCCCGCTTGGAAAAATCCGGTGGTGTTGTAGTTGCTGCCGCCCAATCCCATGACGTGCCGATACGTCCAATTCGGAGACTGAGCGAACGACGCAAAGCCCACGTTGCCGATTACTGGAGCGGCTACGGGAGCATTCACCCACGTCGGCAAATTGATTAGGTTCCCGGCGTTTAACGACGCGCAGGTGAGAAGTGTTGCGATGAGTGTTTTCATTTTTTATGTTGTTCCATCTCTTTGATCCTGGCAACCAGTTTGGAAACCAGGATGGCCATGTTTCTGCGGTTTAACGAGTTTATGGGGAGCCGTCCAGCCAACACGTCGCGCACCATATCGCGAGGAGCGGGTTGAGCGCAATTGTTTGGACAACCTTCGCCTGTGTTGGACGATGCGGAATTAGCGGAGCCAGTTTTCATGTTTTGAAATCACCTCCCGACCCGCAATAGCGGGCGAGAGTTGCCGACGCGGTAATAATACGTGAGTCCAGCTTTCAGGCGGGGTTTCAATCCCGCGAACCACTGACTGACACGCGACGGCGAAAGGGTCATTTACGGAGTAATCCACCATTCCTGATACTTCAGCACTTCGCGCCCGTGCTTGTCTGGCGCGGCTGGCTCGTAACCTCGGAATTCGATTCCATAAGAACTTGCAGACACAAGTTCGGCCTTTTTCAATTCGGCCAAAACTTTGCCGCTCGACACGGTGCAATCGTCCCGCCATTTCAGTTCGCTGCCGTCAGCGGTCAGCATACCGACAATGGGTTTGCTTTTTAGATTCGGATGTTGCTTGTGGAGTTTGCCTTTGATCATAAATCGTCGAACTTATTTCTTCTCATTCTCTGACAAAACCTCCGCCAGCGTTTGCTTCGGTTCACCGTGAGTGTCGTCGTCCCAGCACATTGAGCATACCCACGCTTCTATTTTCTCAGACCAACGGAGGTCTTCGGGTGGCCACGAATAATCAGCCGCGCAATAGTTGCACGGGTAAACTGCTTTCGGGATTGGTAGGTTCTTCATTTCTTCTCCTTCGCCATCCTCCACAACGCCCACCGCTTTTGCGCTGCCTTGCGACATTGCTCCGGCGTGCGGGCTTTCTTCGCACCGCGTCCAGCGGCTCCACCAATGCGGCCTAGAATCGCCGCCGCCTTTTTCAAATCACTCATAATTTTTCGGGAGTATGCTCTAGCGGTTGCGAATTGTCAACTTGTTTTTGCACCTTGGTGCGAGCCAGTTCAGCAGCCTTGGCGTAAATGATTTTGAAATACGGATCGCCCTCTTCGCTTGAAAGCTGTTCAAGCTTTTCCGCCGCCCATTTGTAGTCAGGTTTCTTTTTCATCGGTTAGGATGCTCGCGCATAGAGCACTCCGGCGGTTTCGTGTATGATGCGGTATTCCCATCCTGTGCCTGTCCATGTCCTACCTTGCACCGTGCCGCCTAGCATTTCGTCTCCGTGCTCTTTTTCAGGGCGTGGCATTGAACCACGATACCGCATCCTAACAAGCTCACTGGAGGCGACGCGGGATTGCGTCTCTGATTGTTCCATAAAGTTTATAGTTATTCGGCACGCTCAGTCCCGCGTGCCTCAGTTCGGTCGTTCAACCACCTTTCCGCCGCTCGCTTAATCGGAAGCAAAGCCGGGTCCGCTGTAGAAAAGTCCGTCATCCTGTAATCCTTTGCGCGGACGCATAACCACTTACGATTCTGTTTGACGTGATACTCCTTGAGCCAGCGGTGGGGAGCGACTGCCCAGTAAATATGCACGCGCTTGTTGCCTTTGGTGGCGCAGAAGTCTCCAGCGTCAAGCTTCCATTTGATTTTGGTTTTCATTTGTTCAATTCCTTCGCCGCATCAATCAAAGCGAACAGGCTTTCAACCTCGGCCCTGCTAGTCACCACGGCATCAATGCCGCCCGCGTTGTGAATCCATGCAAGCTCGCCACGTTGCTCTAAGGTTGGTTTCTTGCCGGGACGTTTCACTTCGATTCCGATGAAGCGAGAATTGTAGCAGACTAAAAAATCTGGACATCCAACTCGATTGGTCGTCGGCCTGTCCATTCGGCTTCGCGTCCACCAGCAACGCGGCATTTTGCTTTTCAGGAATTGCTCAATGTCCTCCTGAATCTCGCGCTCCATCCGCGCATCTTCGGATTGCTTTTCGACGGTCATCTTAACCAGCGGATTCCCCTGAATCACCGCAGCGGCGGCTTTCTCGTTCTGCCGTTCAACGTCGGCCTGCGTCCAGTTTTTGAATGTGCTCATAATTCTTTCGTTTCGTTGTATTCCGCCATCACCGCCTTGCGATGCCGCTCAAAATCTCCTTGAGCCATAGCCTCGAAGGAAAGCGCATAGGCGAGCCGCTTGGCCGTCTTGCGGACCTTGCGAAGCTTTTCTTCCAATTCCTCGACGCGCTTCGCCTTTCGCTCAAGCTCAAACAGCATGTCAAGCTGCGCGGGTCCGATTAGGTGACGGCCCCAACGTAATTCGGGGTTGGACAGGGCGTAGTCAAATGCGGCCCGCTGCGCGGTGATTTGTTCGGTGGGTATGCTCATTTTAGTGCCATCAATTTCGCCAACTTTTTAGTTCATAACGCCAACGAGATTAGCGCAAGCGGTTGCGGATTGTCAACGGTTATCTGTATTTTTCTGGAACATCGTGGGACTTGTTGAGCAAAAGGCAGTATTCTGGTGCGTATTCCATCAGGTATGATTCCTTGCGGATTTGCCGACCTTTTACCACTTTGATTTCCATTTCGGTCATGCCCTCGTTGCACTCCAGCATTATGACGTTGTGAGCCTCATGCGCTACGACCCGGCTTTCGCGTAACTTTCCGTCGTCGTTTAGTTGGGATAACACGACAAACGGAAGTTTGGTTTCCTTTGCCAGAATACGAAGCTCTCGGGCAATCCCGGCCACTTGTTGTTCGCGCTGCTCTCGCGGGTCGTCTGGGGAGACAATCTGGATGTAATCGACAATCACCAAGCCAATCCTGGAACGGATGGCTCTTATTCTGGTTCCAAGTTCCTCCATCGTGAGCCTGGCATCATCGAAAATCCACAGCGGCATGGAGGCTATCTTTTGCCCTGCCACAGTGAATTTTTGGATGTCTCCTTGGGTAAACTCTCCCGTATTGAACACGTTGCGGTTGATTCTGCCGTTCATTGAGAAAAGCAGGTCCACAATTTCGTCGCGGTCCATTTCCATCGTGATAAGCGCAACTCCATGATTGTGGTGTAGCGCAGAATTGGCCACGTTAAGGGCGAATGTTGATTTGCCGCCATTTGTGCCAGCAGCCACCACGGTCATTTGCCCCCCTTTCAACCCTCCGGTTCTACGGTCAAACTCTGCGATCCCGGTCGGGATTCCCAGCTTGCCTACGTTGCGAGCCAGCTCGTCGTAACGCTCCATTGCTGTCCGAATAATTGGAAGCATTGGTTGTTCCACGATGTCTGGTATCGTAAGTTGCAACTCAAATGCGGCCAGAGTCTCCTCTGCAAGCTCCTCCTTTGGTTGCGATTCTGGAAGCCACAATAGTTTTTGGAATCCATCCCCGGACGCTCCGTTCTCGCGTTTTGCGCCAACCAGCCTGGATAAGCGGGATGGGTTTTTGTTGGATATGTCGAATCCAAACGGCTTTAAGGCGGTGATTATCCGCTCAACAAATTGCTTGTAAGTCGCTTCGTCTTTTGCATTTACACGAACCCATGCGTGCGCCGACTTCCCGCCGCTCAACATGATGATCGCCACCGGCAGCTTGATGCGGGTAAAAAAGCGAAGCTGAAATTCCAACGGCAGCACGTCGCTTTCCAGCAAAACAAACCGGTGCGATGTCACGTCCGCATCGGTGTAAGAGCCGTCTGCCCCGGTGCCAACCTCTTTGACTGGATTCATTCTCTGCCAACCGCCCGCCTCGCTCCCAGGAACACCTTTGCTCCGGGCGTAAACCTGCCAGTTTTCCGATGACAGCGTTTTCCCTCCTCCGAGGGGGCGGGCTTTGCCGTCTTTATCGGATGCAAACCGGCACACCACGTTGACAAACTCTTCAGGTGCGTAAAGCGTGGAAACCGCGAGACAGAACTGTTCGACCATTTGCTCCGGGACCGGTATCCGGCTGGAACGCGCCAGGATTGATTCAGACGCGCTTTGTCCGTTTAACCACCATTTGACGTGTTCGACCGGGTTGGACGGCTTCTTGGCCTCGCTAGAGCGTTTTGCGGGGGCATATACGGGTTTTGTTCCTTGCGGTTTGTTGCCGAACCCGCTCGGGGTTGGGTTTTGGTCGCTGGCCCACTTGACAACCCCTTCGATTTCGTGATCGCTCGCCTCGGGGAACTTTTCGCGCAGTGTGGCGGCAACAGCGGCGGGCGGGATTCCGTTCCCGATCAGGGAGATGGCAATGTCCATCTTTGCCTTGTGGCGGGTGCCCTTCGGGTGTTCTTGGTTGAGCTTGTCAGCGGTCGCCTTGGGGATGAATGGTTCGGTCATAGGTTAAAAACAAGTTGCGGGCTTGAATCGTCTGGCTTTGTCGAGTTCTCCGGGAAGGTTTTGAAGCATGGCCAGAAGCGTTTGCCGCCTCCAATCCTGGGATTTGTCAGCGATCTTGGCGTGGTAATACGTTTTCAGCTTTGACAAGTCCTCATCTGTTATGTCGCGAAAAGGCTTGAGAGCCGACACCTCAGCCGTAGTCCACCTCGACCCAGACGGTCTTTTGGCGATGGCGTTTAGCTTGTCCATCAGGACATCTGGAGCCGTCATTGCGTCTGCCCCGCCGTGTTTTGCTGTTTCCGCTTGAATGTTGTTAATGTGCCTGCGGAAGCCATGAATCGTCATGGAATGCTGGCAGTAGAGGTTTTTGCCATCCGGCACGTCCCACGCCAGTTTCGCAATCTCAATCAACGTGGCCGGGGAGTTTTTGGTAGCCTCAAGCTCTTTGACCGCCTTACCGTCTCGACCGCCCTCGTAGTTGTATTTTGCTCCAAACTTGGCGACGTAAGCTTCGCACCACAATTTTTCAAAGTCAGCCTTGAACGTGGTTTCTGGAGGGGGCTGCAAGGTTTGGTTTTTGCTCGCGACGCCGTCAACAGGAACACGATTAGCGTCAACGGGAAAATCTAAGAATTGGGGGGTTGGCGGAACTGGGGGGGTGGAAAAGCTCTCCGTTATGAGGTGAGGTGTGAAAGGCGCGTTGACGGAGGGGGTGTTTTTGGAATCGTTCTTTTTTTTATCAGACTCGCCCCGCGAGGCTGAATTTCTTTTTTCTGCATCTGCATCTGCATCTGCATCTGTATGTGTTGACAGAGTTGACATTTGTTGACATTTGTTGACATTTGTTGACACCGTGTTGACATTTCCGGCTTTTGTTCGGTGTTCCGCCTGCTTTTTCCGCAGATATTCCCGTCGCTCGTCCTCGTTCAGCTTTGCACGATACTTGGCGTGGTTCAGGATTCTCCATCCGCCGTCGATGATTTCGATGCGTCGCCCTTCGTATTCCTTGGACCGTGAATCTGGGTCTGGAGAAGCAAGCTTGTTCAATGCTGCTCGGCAATCGGCCACCGATACGCGAGCAAAGTCGGCTAACCCAGGCACAGAGCCATCGGCGATGCCGTCTTTGTCGGACATCGCAAGCAGCGTGATCCAGACGATTCGAGTTTTGTCGTCCTCACGCCAAATTGTTGATGCGAGGATTGAACTGAAGAGTTTTGTATATCCGGCCATGCCCATAGAATTACCTGTGTGATTTGTGTGTCAACAATTTTGTTGACACAATGTTTACGTTGAAGCAATCGAACTGGTCTGCCATTTGTCCGGGTAAAACTGGAAAGCTGGTGATTTCATCGTGCCAGCCTTTCCTTTTCCGATTCAAGCCACTGAATATGGTCATACGCCTTTTCTATAGCATCGAATGAGCCAATAACGATGTAGTCCATCGGTCTTCCTTGAAAAAAAGCGCGAAGATTTGTTTGGATTCCTCTGGTTTCGGTTTCGATGTGGAAGCATTGCTGGCTGTGTGACCAGCAAACCCAGTGACGATCTTGGTTTATCATTTGAATCCTAAATTCTCAATTCCGCTGCCGCCGGTCGAAGCGCGGCAAGCGTGCATGGCGGGGAGCCATGCGTGAACCGCAACGACAGCAGCGGAATTGAGGATTTTTGGACCCATAAACGCTTTCTGACTTACCGTTGACAGCCTTCGACAGCCGTTCAACTGCCACACACCCTACGACCAAAGCCGTTTTACGTCAAGGGCAAACCTGCAATCGCCTTCAGCACGGCCCTGAGCGTGCGAATCTCCTGCGCGGTCAATTCGCCCAGCCTGAGCCGCAATTCTGCGTCGCTGGCGTTTAGCCAGGAGTTGAGGCGGGAGATTATTTCCTGCTGGTCGGTGATGGAAGTCATGGTTGCGTTTTGCTCAAGTCCAAATTCATCAATTTTCGGTGGGCGGAAACCCCGTCCCTTCAAGGCGGCTTTCCGGGGTTTGTGTTTTGGTGTTTGACATTCTCAAAGTATTGAAAGATTGTAGTTGTGTTGAAACTGACTGTCCAGATTAAATTGTTGCCAACACCCGATCAGGCGGTTGCTTTGCGTGAGACCTTGGAGTTGGCAAACCAAGCCGCGTGCCGACTCTCGCAACTGGCTTGGGAGAAGAAAGAATTCAGGCAGTTTCCGCTCCACCGATTGTTCTACAAGCAGATTCGTGCCGAGTTTGACCTGTCCTCCCAAATGGTTGTCAGGCTTAACGCGAAGGTGGCGGACGCCTATAAGCTCGATCAGAAAACGCAGCGCGAGTTTCGCAAGCACGGAAGCATTTCCTACGATGCTCGGATTCTCGATTTTCAGTTGGCTGTTTCGACGGTTAGCATTTGGACGGTCAAAGGTCGGTTGAAGCATCTTCCGTTCGTCTGCGGTGAACGCCAGCGCAAACTGCTTGAGCTTCCAAAAGGAGAGTCGGATTTGATTCTCCGTAAGGGTAATTGGCTCTTGAATGTGACCGTGGACGTGCCGGAGGAACGCGAGCAGGAAGCTGTAGGATGGCTTGGCATTAACCTTGGACTGGTCAATCTCGCACAGAGTTCCGATGGTCAAACTTTCGGTGACGCCAAGAAAGTTGCTGGCATTCGCGCTCGCCGATGGCGTCAGCGCAAGCGGCTTCAAAAGAAAAGCACTCGTTCCGCCAAGCGCGTTTTGCGCCGGTTGAGCGGGCGAGAACAAAGATTTATTCGAGATACGAACCATGTGATCTCGAAACAGATTATCGGTGTTGCTAAACGCACGAAGCGTTCCATTGCCCTTGAAGATTTGACGGGCATAAGAACGCGGACCAGGGCTAATCGAAAGCAACGCCGCATCCTGCACTCGTGGGCCTTCGCAGACTTGCAAGCGAAGATTCTCTACAAGGGTAGGCTCGTCGGAGTGGCGGTTATATTTGTTGACCCGCGCAATACCAGCCGGACTTGTCCGGCGTGCGGAAGCGTCAACAAAAAGAACCGACCGACACGCGACAAATTCGCGTGTCAATCGTGCGGATTCACCGCCGATGCCGACACTAACGCCGCCTGCAACATTGCGGGCAGGGGTGCAATCAATCACCCGAACGAGCAGACCAGTGTTAAGTGTTAGTGATGTCATGTTCAAACGTCGCGCCTTTAAGCCGACGTAGTTGATGCACGGTCCGCATAGTTCTGGTCCGTCGTTAGTTAACGTATAGATAATCGCTCCAAGCCTGATTCCGCAGCGCGAGCAGGTTTTGTCTTGGTGTGTAGGCAGCGGAGGTTCAACCGCAATCGTCACCCGTTTGAACAGCCAGTTATCAGGCGCATTCCTTAGCGTTTCGCGGTCAACCTCGATCTCCAAGCGCGGCGTTCCTTCGTCGTTGTCGCCTGCGCTAATTATGGTGCCGGTGAAGGTCATTCAATCCACCTCTCATCGCGTTCGCGGTCACGATCTTCGTCGCCGCGTCTGCACCGGCGTTCATATTCAAATTCTGCTTCATCTCCATCTTCTTCCGGCTCCCTTCCAAACGCTTCATCGATCATCCTGTCCGTCACGTTGTCGGGGAGGTTTTGCTCCGTGAAGGAGCGATAACGATGGGGGGTCATTTTGATTCCCATTGGTTACAGAGGGTGGTGAGGGAGCGAACGCACAAATCGCGTGCAATTCCATCTTCCAACCCAGCTTGAATCACGTTCATCCCCTCAATCGCCGTCTTGAGACAGCGCAGCGCAGTCGGCCAGCCGGTGCGGGACAGGGCGATGAAGGCGGCGTCTTGATGGCGTAGAAATATCGAGCTTCCGCAATGAGTAGCGATGGCTGTGTTTTCGTTCATCACACGAATTGGCTGCTCGTAATCACGGCCAAAGGCATCTTTTGACGTCGCCTCCCACGGCCCTTTCGTCGCCTTCTCCGCCAGCGCAAGCGCGGCGTCGATTTCTTGCAGCACTTTGGCTGCGCGTTCTTGGGTTGTCATAATTCTCCGTATTGCTTCATCAAACCACCCACAGCCGAGATTCGGTTGGGCTGATTTTCCTAACTGAAACAGTTCTGTTGATTGCTCTTGCACACGATCTCCAGTTTTGAACTTGCGACTTACGTATGACAACAGAATCACCCGGTTGCATCTTTTTTAGAATTGGCGTTGGGCTTGCAAACTCCTTTTTCGGCAACGGTATTCCGCTTTCGATTTTGATTTCTTGTTCGTTCATAGTTCACCATTCTTTCTCATTAGTTCTTCCTTCTCTGCTCCAACAGTATTCCCATACTTAAACCATCCGCGCATCATTCCGAGCCTCCGCTTTCGAGACTGGCGCAAGCCTATCGGCCCGCGCTCAATCTCAAAATCAGACGGCTGAACGTGCCGGTGAACCCATTCGCGTTCGGGGTCTAGGGAGCCGGGGTTGTTTTGCATCTTAGTAAGCTAGCCCGCGCTCAGGAATCTCTCCGGATGCTTTACCGGGTTGCTGGATGAGGGCACGCCCACGGGCTAAAGTGAATTGAGCGGGCGGGATTTGAACCCGCACAGCTTTGCATCCCATTACGGACACTTTTCAGCGTTTTACATTCCGCCACCGCTCAAAATTGAATAGAGCGCGGCAAGGGTCGAACTTGCCAACGGATTTTGTCCCATTGCGGCCCGTGCGAAAGTCCGCACTGCCACGCGCTCAAAATTGAATTCCCCGCCGCGAGACTTGTCCTTTGCAGGTACTCAGGCCCGTTACCGGGCAGCGTGCTCTCTCGCGCAGCAGTCAACACAATGTTGCAAGACCGACTTAACGGACGGCAACTACTGGCCAGCACAAGCGCGGGGAAAGTTTGTTGACGACACTGGCGGCATGATCGCTGGTTCCTGGCGATGAGAGGCACGCACAATGTCGTCAAAATCGTTACCACAATTCAAATCCTACACGCTCAACCGCTTGGGCACAAGCAAAAAGTTTGGTTGTGTTGCAAGTCGTTGTCAATGAGGAGAATCCTGATGCTGGATTTCTTCTTCTCGCTTGTCCTTCAGCCAGGAATTTGCGTTTGCCTCGGCGATCTCGCGTTGTTCAGCGGTTGGTTTTGCAGAACCGCACAAGATGCCGAGACGTTCGCGATAGACGTACATCCAATCTCGGAGTTCGTCTGGGGTCACGTCGGAAGCGTCCATGTTCAGAAAGGTGCGTCGCTATCGTCAATTTTTGGCTTTGCTGGCGCAGGATCAGTGGTGCTGTGCGGTGTGTTTACGGCGGACGTTCCGCCGCTCTTCAAGATTTTCGCGTTGCCGATGATTGGTCCGCGTTCACCTTTTGCGCGACGCTCCTTGGAGATGCTTTGGGTGATGTAATAGTCGTCGCCGTATTGGGAGTTCTTGCTTGGCCACAGAGCGAAGTCCAGGTATTCGCCTGCCTGCCCTTTGAACAGGGCGGTCTGGTCGAGCTTGGTGATGTTGATTTTTCCGGTGATGGGTTCTGGCATGATGATTA
>JAAOEI010000293.1_pt1 | contig 19734 bp, 33 predicted proteins | sample 7059261 | NCBI WGS metagenome assembly JAAOEI01 (sample SAMN14008812, study PRJNA610033) | viral metagenome | isolation source: viral particles filtered from seawater | place: China: Hangzhou Bay, Yangshan Deep Water Harbour | collected 2017-10-31 | reverse complement strand
AAGGGCGACAAGCATTACACCGTAACCTACCGTAATGATTCATATTCTTGCTCTTGCCCCGGCTATGGCTGGCGTCGCAAGTGCCGACACATCGAAGGGGTAAAAGCCCAATGATATCAAAGGGTTCGCTGGCTCGCTACATCAACCCGTTCGCTAGGGCCCGGGACTCGTCACTTCCAGGCGCGGGGCATCGTATGGGCCTAGCTCGCGACGACATTTATCTAGTGGTTTCAGACCCTTACCAGGAGCAACGCCGCGGGATCGGCAGTGCATGGCGCTGCAAGGTGCTGGTCAACGGCCGCAAGGTCATCGTCGAAATGAATAACTTGGAAGAAGTTGAATGATATCAAAGGGTTCGCTCATACGCGTCAACCTTGACCCGGGCACATGGTTGAACACTGTACCCTCCAAGGGCATTTATGTAGCAATTTCAGATAGTTGGGTCGAGAACCATGTTGAGGTCGTCAAAGTAATGTTTGCAGACGGCAAAGAAGCCATCCTCAACACCGAGATTTTCGATGTAATATCAGAGAGTTAGAAATTAGTTTGTAACTCCATGATTTCATTATTCTTTTTTCCTTGACTTTTTTTTCTCCCCTTGCTATAATGGGTGTAGAAAATGAGGGAATAAATGGATCACCCGCAAATCAAAAAGGGCGCGCTCGTTCGCAGCCCCGTCGGCTGGACCGGGAACGGCTGGGCCTATGCCATTGTGCTCGCTGATTCGGGCCCGGGCAAACGCGGAGGATCACCCTTCGTCAAGTTGCACGCGGACGGTCGCACGTTCACGCGTCTCGTTCGTCATGTTGAGGTGATTTCTCAATGATTCCGGTAGGCTCGATGCTTCGCTTCAAGAACTACAACGGGCCCTTGTGGGAGACTGCGATTGTGTTGCGCTCTTACTTGTGCGAGAACAAAGATTGTTGCGATTGGCCCGACCCATCGGGAGGATCATTTAGGGTCCGCGAAGTCGTTGATCTTCTTTGGAATACTGGTCAAATTGATACCGATTATCACCTAGAAGGACTGTCGTCGGATCAGGTGGAGGTAATTCCTCAATGATATCAAAGGGTTCGCTAGTGCAAACACCGGAGCGATTGGACGGGTCAGAGGGCGACATTTGTGTAGTAGTTTCAGACCCTTACCCCGAATGGTCGGGCGGCCACGAAACTGTTGATCTGTTTATCGCTCGCGTCGGCCAGGTGCGTAGCTACTACACTCACGCCTTGACGCTACTTTCCAAATGATATCAAAGGGTTGCCTAGTCCGATCGGCCCAGTCCGTGCCCTACAGGAATGACAAGGTTTTCCTAACGATATCAGATCCTTACGAGGATGAACATGGGGACCTTGTGATAGAATTGCACCACCCCTCCAAGTGGGGAAACGCGCGCATCCATTACGTGTCGAGTTTGGAAGTAATATCAGGGGTTTAGAAAATAATTTGCAACTCGCTGATTTCATTATTCTTTTTTGTTTGACTTCGATCGAGGTTCTTGCTATAATGGGTGTAGAAAATGAGGGAAGAAATGAACCGCACGAACTGGACACCCGGAAGCCTCGTCAAATTTGACTTCATCTATGGCGGGTGCAAGCTAAACAATAAGTTGGCGACCTATCTAGGCCCCGAGTTTATCCACCGGCCGGATGGCGTCATCATCGAGAATCACAAGGTGCTTCTTATGGGTCGCACCGAAGCGACCATCATTGACAAGGGGTTGCTCCGAAACATGACGGTGGTGTCTGAATGATCCGAGAGATATCAAAGGGTTGTCTAGTCCAGCATTACCATAGCCCGCAGGCATACGCGGCCTTCAAGGGGCCCCCGCCGATGCTGGTGGTGTCGGATCAATACAGCATCACGTTTGACTCTGCGCCGATGATCGATCTCCTCCACCCCGATGGACGCGTCCGCAGCGAGTTCGTCGGCAACGTGAAATTAGTTTCCGAATGATATCAAAGGGTTACAAAGTATTTTGTAAGTCCTTGAAATCACACAACAAAAAGGCTTGACTTTTCCTCGCAGCCTTGCTATAATGGTTGTAGAAAATGAGGGAAGCGGAAAAGGTTAGAGAATGAGCTACAGCGGAACAGTTCGATGCGGTCATTGCTACGAGTCGGGTCATAACCGTCGAGGTTGCCCGGTTCTCAAGAAGTACGTAGAGGACAACCCTGATTCGTGGCGAGCCACGCAGTACAAAGCGCGCCAAGAGCGCAACGCTGCAACGAAGCGTCGCTGTTCCTACTGCGCCAAGCCGGGACACAACCGTCGAGGCTGCGCCGATTTCAAGGCTCGGACGCGCGAGCTTGTCGCTGCGAACAAGAAGTATCGCCGCCTTTTCGCCAACGAGATCAAGCGCTTGGGCATCGGGCCCGGGGCGCTCATTGTTCAACCTATGAACAACTTTGGGGAGACGGTGGATGTCGCCTGTCAAGCCCTCGCTGTGAATTGGGACACGATCAATCAATTCTCCGCGCCCGACAAGTATTCGGATCCCCGCTTCTTGAGGATCATCGCCGTCAAGGATATGATGAATCCGCGCAAGGCGCAGTCCGTGAGCTTCACGCACGACATCAATAGCCGATTCTGCAAGGATATCAAGGATGTGGAAGAAATGTACTACGGGGGTTGTTGGCGCGTCGCCTCGCCGGCGACTTCCTCCTTTGAGCCCCCCGACGGTTGGATCGACGACGACCTGGCCGTGCGGAACTTCTTGAAGGACGTCGAGAGCCCCGACGCCTACGACAATCGCTACAACACCTAAAACTCTAACGATTCCGGGGACTTGCGAAATATCTTGTAAGTTCCCGGAATCATTGACGTAGAAAACGAAGAAAGTTCTTGACTTCTGGGTCTAGTTACCCTATAATGGTTATAGAAAGTCGGGAAACAACAAGAGCAAGGAAAGCAGCAACATGGCCGTAGACTTCAAGACCTTCGTCGCAATCGCTCCCCACGTCACCGCAGTTCGCAAGCCGGTGCTGCTCCGAGGCCGTCACGGCGTTGGCAAGTCCTGCGTGGTCTATCAGACCGCCGAAACCCTGGGCTTGCCCGTTGTTGAGCGCCGCGCCTCGCAAATGACCGAGGGCGACTTGCTCGGCCTGCCGACGACGGACGGCGGCACGACTTCGTTCTGCCCGCCCGACTGGTACGCCGAGTGCTGCAACGAGCCTCGCGTGTTGTTCCTCGACGAAGTGGATCGGGCGACCACCGAGGTCCGTCAAGGCATCTTCGAGCTTACCGACAGCCGCAAGCTCGCCGGACACCACTTGCACCCCGACACCGTCATCTTTGCCGCCGTCAATGGCGGGGAGCATGGCAGTCAATATCAGGTGGGCGAAATGGACCCCGCCGAGTTGGACCGCTGGACCGTGTTCGATGTCGAGCCTTCCGTGGAGGACTGGCTCACTTGGGCAAAGGACAATGTTGATGGCCTGATCTGGGACTTCATCAACAACAATCGCAACCACTTGGAGCACACGGGCGATTTCGAGCCTAACAAGGTCTATCCTTCGCGCCGCTCTTGGGAGCGCGTCAATGAGTGCCTCTCGGCCGCGGACCTTCTCGGGGAGGCTAGCCCGACCTTGTTCAACCTCACGTCTGCCTTTGTCGGTTTCGAGGCTGCCGTGTCCTTCAACGATTTCGTGCAAAACTACGAGCGACAGGTGACGGTCGCGGACATCCTTGACAACGGGTCGATCAATAAGACGGCGGATTTCGCCATCAACGAGCACACCGCGCTTGTGGATAAGATGGAGGCCTCCGAGGTGTTCGCCACCGAATTGACCGAGGCCCAGGTGACGAACCTGGCTAGCTACTTCTTGACCCTCCCCAGCGAGGTTGCGATGAAGCTTTGGACGGTGCTAGGCCAGGGCGAAACCCAGAACACCATCGCGCTCCACCAGGCGCAGGTCGGCGGTAAGTCCGTCGCCGGCTACCTCGTCGAGCTTCTCACCGGGGAATAATCCCTAGCGATATCAGGGGGTTAGGGAATATCTCCTAACCCCCTGATATCCTTGCAAACAAAGTTCTTGACTTTCCCGTCAGGTTTGCTATAATAGTTGTAGAGAGTGAGGGAAGCAATGACGACCGAGAACACCGCCGAAACCTTTGACCTCAACAAGCACGTCGCCCGACTTCTTATGTCGGAGCCGTTCTTCGCGGCAATCAGCCGGCGAGTCGATAAGCGCGCCCACAAGGGGATCCCGACTGCCGGCGTGCGGATCAATCCGACGTCCGCGCAATTCGAGATGGTCTATAATCCCGAGTTCTTTCAGGGGCTTACGGACAAGCAGCGCGCCGGCGTGTTGAAGCACGAGTTTTACCACCTTGTCTTTGCCCACGTCACGGACCGCAAGCCGGAAGGCGTCGATGCTCGCAAGTGGAACATCGCCGCAGACCTCGCCATCAACACGCACTTGCGCGGCGAACTGCCCGAGGGTTGCTGCATGCCGGGCGAAGGCCCCTTCACTGACCTCCCGCCCGGTAAGAGCGCCGAGTGGTACCTTGAGAACCTCCCGACCGATGACGAGTCCAAGGGGCCGGAAGGTGAGGGTCAAGGTGGCGAAGGCGAGGGCGGCGAGGGCGAGGGCAACCCTTCGCAGGGTAACGGCTTCCCCGATGGCGTCTTTGACGACCATGAGGGTTGGGACGACGTACCCGATGACGTGAAGGACATCGCAAAGGAGCGGCTCAAGGATCAGATCCGCAAGGCGGCCGAGGAGGCCAGCAAGGCGAATTCCTGGGGCACCGTGTCGAGCGAATGCCGCAAGGACATCATGGCGAAGCTGCAAAGTAAGGTCGATTGGAAGAAAGTTCTTCGCTACTTCATCAAGACGTCGCAGCGGGCCAACAAGCGCAGCACCGTGCGCCGCGTCAATAAGCGCTACCCCTATCAGCACCCCGGTAAGTCCGTCAATCGAATCGCGCGCGTGGCTATCTCAATCGATCAGTCGGGGAGTGTCGATGACGGAATGCTCCAGGCCTTCTTCACCGAGTTGAACAAGCTGGCGGAACTGGCGGAGTTCACGGTGATCCCCTTCGATAGTGAGGTTGCAACCGAGAGTATCTACACCTGGAAAAAGGGTGAAAAGAAAAAGTGGGAGCGCGTCCGATTCGGCGGGACCGACTTCGACCCTCCCACGGAATACGTGAATCAGCACGGCTTTGATGGCCACATCGTCCTGACGGACCTCTGCGCCCCCAAGCCCAAGCCCAGCAAGTGCCAGCGTATGTGGATGACGACAAAGTATTATGCACAGAATCCATACTTCCACACTAACGAGCGGGTCATCGCCATCGATACCAAGGAATAGCGAGTAATATCAGGGACTTGTAAAAAACCTTGTAAGTTCCTGATATCATTGAGGTCGAGAGCAAAGAAAGTTCTTGACTTTCGCCCCAGGTTTGATATAATAGTTGTAGAAAGTGAGGAAAGCGATGAACGATTAGAGAACGGGCGCAGCGCCAACGAGCGCAGTAAGCTGCAAGCCGTCCCAAAGCACGCCAGATCAAAGAAAGTTCTTGACAGGCCTGTCAAGGATTGATATAATAGCTGTAGAAAATGAAGAACAGGGAAGCAAGCATGGGTTACGGGTACGCATCGCAGCACGCAAATCGCAACCGAGGCACGCGAGGCTACTACGCCCGCCGACCCAAGGTCGAGAAGCCGGCGCACTTGACCGACCCCGCGCTGCTCGATCGCATCAACGCGCTCGCCGCCAACGAGGCGGCCGACGATTGGACCCGCAATTTCTGTACCTCGATTGCCGAGGGCTTCAAGAAGTATAAGGGGCTGACGCAAAAGCAGTTCGATATCTTCGTCAAGCAGGAGCATCGGGCCACCCCCGAGTTTGCCCAGGCCCGCGACGAATGGCGCGCCTCTTACGACGACGAGAAGCGGAACATCGCCCGTATCTGCGCCGAGTATTACAAGGCAAACCCGCCCTACTTTGGCGACCTTGCCGACAAGGTGCTGACGCAGCCCGATTTCATTCCAACCCCGCGCCAGTTCCGCGCAATGTGCGAAAACAAGTATGCGCGCAAGGTCTTGAAGGCGACGACCGCCGAAGCCGCTTTCGCCGTCGGTCAAATTGTTGAGTTGCGAGCCAGCGCCAAGGGCTCGTTCGCTCGCAAGTTCCCACTCGGTAAGGGTGCCATCATTGAAATCGGCTCCGCTCCGGTCAAGTCGGCCGCCAAGGGTACCAAGGTCTATAAGGTGCTGCCGCTCGGCTCGGCTGAAACGGTTGAGATTGAGGAGCGCCACATCAAGAAGGCGCGAGGCATCTAAAAACAACTTCCACACTCGCAAGCAGTATCCACCCAAGACAAGGAAAGATAAATGGGTATTGAAATCGCTTACTTCGCTTACATTCTACTGTTCGCATCCGTGTTCGCACGAGAGGTGGTGTTTCAGTAATGCCTAGCGAACTTCAGAACTTCGACCTCTATGAATTGGGGTCACGGACTGCCGCGGATATGTATGAGCATGACGCAGCGAGCAACAAGCGAATCACTGAAACCATCCGACGTGTCGTTGGCGAGCATACTGACGACGTTGAGGCCGAGGGCTTTGAGCCAATGGTTCAGGCTCTCATCGAAGCACTTACGACCCAAACCAGCGAGGACAAGTAAAGTAATGTTTGACGACAGCTACCTAGCCGACGACGAGTTTCTCGATGTGACTGATTCAGTCACTAGCCAGGGTTACTCTCACATTGACGACACTGATGGTCGCATTGTGTTGGACTTTGGCGACAACCATGACAAGGATCTTTTGCCCGAGGGAGATAAGTAAATGATTGTCAAGGGAAGAGAAGTGCATGTCAATATGCAACGCCGACAACTTGAACTGATTGCCGATGTAGTTAGTGACATTCCAGACAAGGAGCAACGCGGACTGATGGCTGTGATGTTCGGAGAAAGGTTGAAGCGTGAGCGAGTCAATCCTAACTTTGATTTGCCCCGCTTTGTCAAGGCCTGTATGCGAACTAACTAAAAGGTGAATGTTTGACTTATGGAAACGATTACTAACATTCTTATCACGGTCACATGCGGGATTGTCATCTTTGACTTCTTCCGTAAGATCAATCGCAAGCCCTAGCACAACTTCATCAATCGAGGAGAAGAGAAATAACATGCCCACTCGAATCGGATTCAAGTCAGGAGAAGCAGAGTACGTGCGAGAAGAAGAAGTCCCCAAGAAAGCTGAAAGCACAAGTCTAATGGACACCGAAACTATCCCGAGGCTAGAAGAATATAAAGCACAACTCCAAACAGACCCACTAGCACAAACAGTATTGGATTCATACATTCAGTTGTATGCGATGGGTATGATTGATATTACCTTTGATGAACTGACAGGAGAACCAGTAGCAGAACTAATCAAGAATACAGTTCCCCAGTTCAATATCAAAACTCCTTCTCTTCACAAGGAAGAAGGAACAGTGCGCGAGAGTAAGAAGAAGAATAAACCTAACTGATCCAGTATAAGGAAAGTAAGGAAAGTAATTCACTTTATGGGAAAGTGAGTATAAACAACAAAGTATAAGAGAAAGCTAGAGAGTATCGAGTGTAGGGGACGGAGGGGAAGGTGGTGGAATGGGTACAGTATAAAGTGCCTTCCCCCTAATACTACATAGTGTATGCTCTCCCTTTTTACACCACAAGATATAGTAGGTCAAACGAATGACGCCTCATGAGCAGCTAACCCTTATTATACGCCAGATTCTTGACAGGAAGGTGGGTCAAATCTTTGACATCAACCTTCATTGCGAGGTGGGCCGTCAAGAAATTGCCGATATCATCGCGTTGCAACTCTGCGACGAGCCTTCTATGCTCGTTATTGACGTTATGAATGCAGGGAAGGTAGAGCGTCAGGCCATTGACGCTGCTTTCACGGAGGTACATGGCGTACAGATGTCACTAATTTGACGCAGAATCTATCTCTCTTACGGGGGGGTATAGACCACTCGATTATAGCTGTTTTCGGTCTATTTCGGTCTATTTCGACCCTTTTTGACCCATTTTCGGCCTATGTTGCGAAAAACGCTGATTCTGTAAGTTACTGATATCGTTGATAAAGTATTAGGTACCCCCCGTAAGGAACTAAACTTTTCTCTTGACACCTAGCGCTATCTCTGTTATACTTGTAACAAGAAAGCAATGAGAGCAGTAAAGCCATTGAAACAGTATCATATCAGAACCCTTCCGGGACTAATTGAATTCAGTCACCCCGCCACCTCCACAGACATCCTGCTAACAGTTAGGCAGGCCCGCCAACTAGCAATCGAACTCAACCGCGCTGCTGCGTCTGTTTTCGATGACAAAGACTTGATGCGAGAAAACAAAAATAAATGATTAGACAACAAACGTATAGCGAGCGACTATAGGTAAGGACCTATTATATCCAGACGCTAATCTAGTATCACTTACTACGAGAGGGATTCATAGCCTACAACAGAATTCCAGAGCCACCTCTGTGTAATATACACCGACAAAGGCCAAGTCCTACATAAAGGACAGTTGAAGGTAGGATAGCTGCACTTGGCAAGGACAAGACACATACAGTTAGTGTTAAATGGCTCCCTCACTCACGTGAGGGGGCTTTTTTGCATTGTAATGATGAAAACGAAACCATATCACAAAGCAGCAAAATAGAGGGGGTACCTCCCCCCTACCCCCCTCCCCCCGGGATATATGTCACAGTATAGGGAAGCGTAAAGAGGGGGTCTAGATGCGCGTTCAATATCTCTAAGAAAAATCTGAGATTTTAGGTACCGTACCGCACCGTACCGCCATAACCGTTACGCGTACGCTAGCCAAGCAACGTAGCCCATGTTGATGATGTTGATGCGAGGTAAGATATTCCCAGCAATCAACCGATTCCACTATATTACGAGGGCCCAAATATTCCCAGCAAAAAAAATGAGATTTTGTAAGTGATGTAACCTATTTATAGGTAACCCGGAGGATACGCATACCATGAAGTTGGACAAGAACACACTAGCCCAAATGATTAAGGAAGAGTTAGAAGTAATTCTAACCGATGAAGAAGCCGTTGAGATGTTCGGCTTGGAGAACATGGTTCAGGAAACGGCCGCCACTGGCGCGCGCGACACCGATTCCCTAGAAGAGGCTGAGGAAGAGGAGAGTAAGATCTTTTCGCCAAATCACTACTGTGTCCATCATGGCGGAGTAATGCACGAAGGTGAGTGGAAGCTAGCAGAGGCAGTGAAGCATAACTACAACGAAGAACTGGAAGCTGTTACGCATTATGATATGCAACTTGCTGATGGTACCGTTTTGGAGAACGTCGCCGCGGCGGATATCCAAGTGACAGATGCATCGATGGCTGAGGGTCATGATCATCCAATCGCTAAGCGTGATGATGAGAACGAAATGGACGAAGGATGTGGAGACGCGTACAAGCGCGATGAGGAAGAGCCTCTTGAAGAGGAAGAAGCCAACGAGGCTGCGACGCAGATGAAAGAGAATAAGCTCTTGATGTCGCGCGCCGAGCTAGCTGAGATGATTCGCGAAGAAATGGCGCGAGTTATTGCGTGAAACACGCTACGGTCTCTATCGGGTCTGCGATCAAGTGGATCCACCCACTTACATCGGAACTCTTCGAAGGTACGGTTGTGCGAATCGAAGACTGGTTCGAACCTGAAAAAATTTCTTCGACGGATTTGACGAAGGCTGCTACTGAGCGTTACCTTGTGTTCTGGGATAATGCCGCACCGATGAATGAAAAGCGCTCGTGGGTATACGGGGCTGAACAGTTCGTTACGAAATAAATTACAATAAAATTTTGGCGGATTCGTGCTATAATTTGGTTGGGCAGTTTGTTTGTAAGTTGTCTAGTTATTTTAGCATGTCGGATGATGTACTTAAAAAGGCTGGTATTACGCAGTATGAATTTACTGAGCGCCTTAAGGCAACTCTTATTCTCACGTCCTTGATGCAAAACATCAAAGAAAACAAGACCCGTACAAATCAAACAAACTATTTAATAGATAACGACATAATGTCCGACCTGGAGTGGGATGCCTATCTCGAACTCCGTTGGCCAACGTTTAAGGATGACAAGAACTAATGAATATTACCAAGGAAAGGCTCTCTGAGATCGTTCGCGAGGAGGTTGCCAAGCATCGTTTGGACGAAGCCGCGATTCTCACGCTTCCGGATGCCGTTCAGAAAATTGAAGAGGAGGCCGACCGTGTTGCGCGCTTTTTGGGTTACGGGCCCGGAGCGGAAGCCGTTCAGGGGGAGGAGCAATTTCTGGTGAAGGCTTTGGAGAGTTTATATAGAATTGCTGCTGAGCTAAAACACCACCCGGCCTACGAAGCGAACGATATGTCGGAAGGTTCCACAGACGATGAGGCCTGGAAGTTGCCAAAGCCAACGGAAGACCCCATGGGTCGCCAACACAAGACGTCTCAACTGCGCAAAGGCGCCATGCGTCGAAGAAGAGAGTTGGAAAAGGGACTGCCGAAAAAGAAGCGATAAGTTCTGTTCTTGAGGGAGGAAGCCGGTGAGTATGTATGGCCATGGAGGTTATAACCCCGCGGGCTTTGTAATGCTCCCAAAGAAAAGGTTCAGGACCAGTACCGATAAGAACGTGCACGAAGTGAGGTTTTCAGGGTTCGAATTCAAAACTGTCCAAGTCTGTCAAGCCTACGATCCCAAGAGAAAATTCCATTCAGGATTCCTGCTAACTCCCTTTAGTGAGAAAGAGATTAGAAAACAATCTAGGGAGCGTTCGAGAGGCCCTCTCTATATTAAAGGTTGGGATAGCACAAAAGGGCTCTGGGAAATCACTTATCCAGATACCGTGTTGAAACAGATAGAGGAAAACCTGATTTGGTTCCGTTCTGACGGGGCATCCTCTTTCAGGGTCTTGAGTGGAAATAAGAACCCAGATATTGACAATGAATGACTTTCTTCCCATAAAAAAAATTAAAAGCTCTTGGAAGGAACCTGATGTGGGGGATCTCATCTCTCTTACCTCGATTGAAACCAAACCCCCGACGGCCTCGACTTACGATGGTCTTATCATCGATGTTTTGAGGCCGACGAATAAAGCCTCCCTACGTAGTGACAATACCTACACCATATTATGGATAGACACGCAAGAATTAACCAAAGAACTTGGGCGCCACATTCGTGAAAATTACATCTTGTTCACAAACAGTGATGATTAGAAATAAAAAGAATAAAGCCCTATAAACAACTAATTATATATGATTTTTGTGTAACCTGGTATTATGAAAAATTCTGAAAACAAACCAATTGGCGAAGAGAAGGACCCTGATTTCTCTACGTTCACTTCAAGAATTCATCCCACTTCGGAACTATCACCAATGGCCAAGGCATGGCTTGAGAAGGGCACCGATGACGATGATGAAGCGACAGCCATTCGGCGGAAAGAGGAAGCGGAAGCGGAAGAAGAATTAAACAAGGGCCTAAAGAGGATGTCTCGGGCGAATATCCTAGGGATTAAAGGTCATCTAGGAAGAATGGGCCTGGGACCTGACGAGTTTGGCAAAAACTTTGATCAAGCAATTAAGAAGCACCGAACAACTCAAGCTTCTTTAGGCGGCGGAGATCCAAATTTTGATAAAGTCGACCTCCCTATTCTTCTAAAGATAAAGGACGAAGTTGTAAAGATCCTGTCAGGAGATTATGACAATCTAGTGAAGGAATCAGAAAGTGACGAGATTCTAATCTCTAACTCGACACACAGGTTTTTAAAAACGTTTCTCGAAGGACAACAGAAATTCTTCAACATTTTCAACGAAACGGAACGCGATATAACGGAGATGATGACCTGCTTGAATGAATTCCTCCCCTTCTCACAAAAGGAGGTGGGATACGATAGGCCAGTGACAATCCGCTTTATCTCCGACCCGGGTAATGCACAGGAAGCCCTTGGCAAGACTGCTTTTTATAATCCAACCATTGATGAGGTGGCTGTGTATGTAGATGGCCGACACCCCAAAGACATGATGAGGTCCATCTCACACGAGTTGGTGCACCACGCACAGAATTGTCGCGGAGAGTTCGATGATGTAGTCACCGTGGGCGAAGGACCGTACATGCAACGAAGCGAGCATCTCAGTGAAATGGAGAGAGAGGCTTATGAAGTTGGAAATATGACTTTTAGAATTTGGGAAGATAATTATAAACATAACCAAATGGAGAACAAAAAAATGAAAATTGATGAGCAGACTTTACGTACCGTAATTCGTGGAGCAATCAGAAAGATGATTTCTGAAGGTGTAGAGAGAGAGGCAGGCGACGCCAGCCCCCTTACCCCCGAAGAGATTCGAGCCTTCTTGGCCGCCACAGGCCGTGAAGAACTCACACGCTACGTACAGGGCGATCCTGAGCTTCATCGGGCCCCGGGGACGAAGTCGCCATACGACAAGAGTGAGCCCGAAGAAGCTCCTCCGGAGGGCGTCGACCTTGAGGACCCGGATGTTGTTGCGCTTGCAGCCACGGACGAGGAAGAGGTTGAGGTGACTCAAGAGGGTCAAACAAACCGTGAGTGGTACAACAACACTTTGTCTGAGACTTTGGTAAAGCGCTGGACAAAATAAGGTGTTTAGCTTAAACAATCTGGCTAGAAAATTCATACTGTCTGAGGGTGAAGTTAAGAAGCCTAGTGTATATACGTATATCCAATCAGTTCAGGAATTGGCAAACAGCATGAACCCTTCTTCTTTACGGGATCGTCGTAGGCTGCAACTTATGAAGGAACAGCTCAAGGAAATTAAAAGGCACTCTAGAAAAATGCAAGAACGTATTGCGATTTTGGAAGAGCAGGTAGAGATCCTGGAGGAGAGTAAGTAATGGGTGGCGCAGCCGGCCATATGGATCACCCCTTCGATATTCCAGGGGTCAAGACTGGAGAGGACCTCCGCAAATTCTTTCTAAATGCCGCCGAGTATCTTACCAAAAAGCCGGCTTCTGTTAAGATCGACGGAGTCAATGTCAGCTTTAAGTTAATCGAGCGCGATGGTCAAAAGGAGTTTGCTGCTGATCGGGGGAGCCTTAAACCCATTGATATCGAGGGGATAACTATCGATCGGGTAGGCGAAAGATATGCTGAGGGGCATGGGATGATCCCAGCTACCCGCGTACTCCTTAAGATCTTTAATGAAGCGATTCCAAAAATAAAGCCAGAACTTCAAGAGTTGGGCATGTGGGATGACCCTACAATCTTTCTCAACACAGAGTATGTAGCAGAGACAACAAACGTTACCGAGTATGATCACAACTTCTTAGCAATACACGGAGTGAATCAGTTCTATCAAAAAACACACTCTAGGACTGGGAATATGCGACCTGGTTTGGAGAGGCCGACTGGCGTCAAAGCACCTAGTACTGAAATCCTTTATGACCAAAAGGTCCTAAACACCTTAGCAGATAAGGTTAACCCTATTGCTGAAAAATATAACTTTAAAATTTATACCTCTGTCCCAACCAGTGTGGCGCCCGGGCTCGAACCCTTTGACTTCAGCGAAGTGCTGAACACTTCACTCACGCTCGTTCCCGACGAAAGGCCGATAACGATGTCCTTGGGAGAGTGGTTAAGTCGGGCGGAAAATCCAAAGAACACAACTCTCAAGACCGCAGATGGCAGAACGGTGGAGTCCCTAAATAAACAAATTTATTTATCAGCTCTTGAAGGAAATCCTGTCTCTGCCATGCTTGCCGATCCCAATGAGGAGAACATCATCAAGGCCATTAATGGCGTGGTGATTTACCACGCTACACGCCTTCTTGGAAACGAGATATTGGGCAAGCTCACCTCCCCAATGGGTGATATGAGTAATCATGAGGGCGTTGTTGTTCGTGATGAGAGGTTTGGGCCGCGGCCTGTAAAGATCACTGGAGAGTTTATCGTTGGCGGTATCACATCTGGATTCAGGGAGGCCGACGATCCTTTGGTTGAAGAGGAGGACGACGTTGAGGGCGGCGGTGAGAGTGTGGTTGTTCTCTTTCCCGGGGCTTTTAAACCTCCCCATGCGGGTCATTACGCTGCTGCTAAGTATTATGCAGATAACCCAGAAGTCGACGAAGTTCGTGTCATAATATCAAAGAACGACCGCGCCGAGCACGATAGTGATGAACGACTTTCCGTAACGCCTGACATGTCGTTGAAGATCTGGAATGATTTTGTGATCAATGACCCGAAGATCAAGCCGCAAGTTACAAATGAACCTTCTCCAATTCGTGCCGCCTATGAAGAGATAGATAAGTTAGAGCCAGGCTCTACTGTGATGTTTGTTATAGGCGAGAAAGATGTTGAACTTGGTGATACACGCTATGCCGCCATACCGAAGTTCGCGGCCGAAAGGGGCGTCAAGTACGCTACGGATCCCGTAACGGCTCAGCAAACTGGTGTAGCAAAAGATTTAAGCGCGACATATATGCGCAGGAACGCTTTGAGTCGCGACCGAGAAGCATTTTTCTCTCAACTTCCAAGGCATCTATCAGATGAGCAAAAAGAAGGAATCTTCAATCTCCTACAAACGGGGATCCAAAAAAAAATCAATGAGTCAATATCTTCCCTTGCCGATATTCGCAGCTTAGTAGAAGAAATTGTGTCTGAAGTGGAAAGCGAAAAACAAAGGCGCTGGGCCTGCGCACAACTTGGTGATGATTTCAAGGGTGAAAAAAAGCTCACAAAAGCACAAGCCAAAGAGATGTGTGCGTCGGAAGTGAAGGAGGAAGAGGAGATCGACGAGATCTCAACTAGTGGAGGAGTCGGCGGCGGGTCGATAGAGGGTTATGCTGGCCCGGGCAAGCGCAATGGTAAAAAGAAGAAGAATAACAGCATCATACGTGAAGACGATGAACAGTATATTAAAGAAGTGTTAGACTATATAATATCAAGAGGAACTGTAAATGCAAATAGATCGTAACAACTTTGCTAAAGAGATGGAGTTGAGAAAACTGATTCGGGAGGCAATTAAGGTGGTTGAGTCCCGTAGAACTGTTTGCGAAACAGAAAACTCTCTACAGAAACAGGAACTCCGTAAGCATATCAGAGTTTTGATTGAAGCGGAAGTTGGTGACAAGGTTCCGCACCAATCAACCGGAATCAACGTTCTGGAAGACTTACTAAAAAAGATCGTACCCATTCTTCAAGATGGCTTCTATCAGCTAACTACAAGCCAGGAACAGCGCGACTCTTTTAGAGCGCACATCGTGAAGGGTACCCAGAATCTCCTTGCCCCAACAAGGGCGGTTGATCAAGTACAGGGTGACTCTAACTTAGGTGAGCAGGAAGATATAAACATTGAAGTGGGTGATGAGGGCAACGATATGCCACCAGAATTCATTGACATTGAGCCAACACCAGAAGAGGAGATGAGTCCCGAAGAAAAGAAGGAGCAGGAGTTTGCTATTAGCGATATGGACACGACCGGGCGTAATGTTGCCTTGGACGTTTTCAAAAGAATTGAGACCGCTATAGTTGATGCCTTCGATCTCTTGGATAATGAAGAAGATGAAGATACGTTTTACGACTATCTCCTAACAAACCTCAAACTCTATATGGACAAATTCGAAGACGACCTTAAGACAAAGTTGCCAGAACCAACAACTCCAGAGTACGAAAGGGAGAAGGATGCGCCGGCGCAGGGAGGCCCAGAAGACGAACTAATGGAGCTTGACCTGGGCAAGCTAACAAAGATAGCCGAGCAGTGACCAGGGTTTAGTCCTCCGGGCGAGGAAGAGGATGTGGAAGAAGAAAAGAAGATTTCAAGGCAAGAACAAGCATTACAGCCTGATCAACAAGCTCAAGAGAAACAATAAGATAACTGATGAGTTTCAGGTTATGTTTAACTCTCTGACTTTGGAGGAGGTTATCGCTCTCAAACTCGAACTGGCATCTAGGAGTGTTGGAGGCAAGCTATTCGGGTTTCCAATATGGGCATCGATGATAGACGTGACGAAAGACGCGGTCTTAAAATACGTGATGTCATCAGCCAGAACAAAAGGCGAGGCTGCCCGATTTTTGGGAATACAGAAATCACACTTAAATAAGTTGCTTAGGAAATACGAGACTGAATCATATTTTGAAGAATCTGAAACCGATAGTGATAGAGAATAGCAGAATCCCAGGTGTTCTGGAACGATTCTCGCCTATAGAGATAAGTTGTATAACCTTATTCCCATTTATAATCTGTAAAGGAACCGTAGGAAATATTTTAAGGAATCACGAAGAAATCCATTTTCAGCAACAGATAGAAACTGGTGTGATTGGCTTCTATATCTTGTATATTCTCAACTACTTGCTGCTTCGGTGGCGAGGTCTAGACGGGGCCGAAGCGTATTTTGAATTACAGGCAGAGAAAGAAGCATATCGTCATGAATTGGATTTTGACTATTTATCAAAAAGAAAACGTTGGAAGTGGATTTGGGGGTGAACTGGTATCGACTAGGTGAGGAAACATATTAGTGCAAGACAGAGGGAAGCGACGGTCTCTGTAAAAACGCTTAAAAAAAATAAACGCCAATATTGACGTTGAAAACGCTGTAGCACTAGCTGCTTAAGCAAGAGGTCGGTAACAACCTTTTAACCAAATGTTATCTTTTAAGTTTCCAGTTTTCTGAAAAACTGGTGGTACGCACGGCAGAAATAACAGTTTTTGTTTAACTTTTCTGTTCAAAAAAGGTAGACTAATCTTGTGAATGACTAATATGTCGATTTACGTAGGACCCGGGTTCGAATCCCGGCGCCTCCACAAAGCATGGCTTGATCAAAAGGAGAAAAAATGGCCACAGTTAAGCAACTAGAAAAGAGGGTTAACGAACTACAGACTGAAGTAGAGACCCTAACGACGCGTCTAGAAAGCCTTTCCGCTTTAGCAGGACGCATCTCAACCCTGGGTGACAAGGTTGAGGATGTATCCAGAAGCCAGGAAAATTCGAATAGACGAATTCAGTCTGATATTCAGAGGATCGTAGAGCGCATGGCGACGCGTCCTCTTTAGAAAAAAAAAGGAATTTTTACTTATGAGCGAGTTTGAACTAAATATACCAACTTTAGATATAGAGGATTTCGATCCAGAAGTCGTCGCTGCCGAAGGGGGAGTGGAAGACCAGTCTGGCGGAGCATTAACTTATGCCTTTATAGGATCGGGCCAAGGTGGTGGCAGAATTGCCAAAGCCTTTTTCGATCTGGGATATAAGAAGACGCTAGTTTTCAATACTGCGGAATCTGATCTTAACCTCTTGGAAGTTCCAGAGAATCACAAATTTCATGTTGATTTTGAAGGAGGCCAAGGCGCCGGTAAGGATCAGGCGAAAGCAGCAGTAGCCTATGAAAATCGTCGTCAAGAGGTTTTCAACAGGTTGAGAGAAGTCTTCGGTACCGGTGTCGATCGTATATTGGTTTGTGTTGGTGTCGCAGGAGGAACAGGCGGAGGTAGCGTCAATACCCTAGTCGATATTGCGAAAGACTATTTCACTTACGTTGGTCATGAGAACGCCTCAGAGCGCGTTGGCGTTATTGCGTCTCTCCCAACTACCGGTGAGGTTGGATCCCCGCAAGTTGCTAAAAATGCTCACACTCGTATCACCAGCCTCCTTGAGCGTGCGGACGAGGGGGATTTCGCTCCGCTTATTCTCGTTGATAATGATAAGATTAAAAAGCTTTACCCGCAACTAACGGTAAAGAAGTTTTGGCCTACAATCAACAACACGGTGGCCGGCCTTTTTCATATCTTCAACCTCTTAGCTACCAAGAACAGCAATTATACCTCCTTTGACCCAATGGACTATGATTCCATAATGAAATCGAAGGGTTGCATGATATTTGGTGTTACAAGCGTCAAGGATATAAACAGCGAAACTGGCATTTCTACGGCTCTTAAAAATAACCTAGAAAAGACCCTACTCGCAGGTGGTTTCGATCTCAAGAGTGCCTCAGGCGCCGCCTCCGTCGTTGTAGGAGGGTCTAACGTGTATGAGGAGGTTGCCGGGCTGATGGACTCCATCGAGTACGGTTTTGATACTCTTGCTGCTATCACAGGTGGAGCTATGGTACATCGCGGTATATACGAGGATCCATCGAAAACAAACCTAGTAGCATACACGATTGTCGGCGGCTTAGATTCGCCAACGAAAAGGATTGAAGAATTAAAAAAATTCCTCAGGGATTAAAAAGTGGAACTCATTTCAACTAGGAAATGTATGACTCGCGACGTAGGGTTCAATGGAAACCTCTTCGGTGGTCAAATGCTCTCATGGTTGGATGAGGCGGCTGTAGCATATGCTTGCCAAGTATGTGAAACACCAAGAATGGTTACAGTGAGCATCGAAAAGGTACAGTTCAAGAAGCCCGTCAGGCCGGGACAAATTATTAAAATTTATGGTGAAGTAAAGAGAGTCAATGGCAGTTCTATAGACATAGAAGTCGAGGCCCGCCGCGTAAGCTCTTATAATGGCTCACAAAAAGTCATTTGCACTACCTCTATGAGGTATGTCAGGATAGACGGTGACGGTGAGCCAGTTCCCATTTCAAAATATGTCAAAGATCGATTTACAGAAAGCATACAAAACAAAGGAAAATAACTAAAATCTATGAAGAAAAAGCGTCTAAATACAATCCCAAAGTCTCGCCACCACCTATGGGGTATCAAAGCTCCCCACAAGGTTGAAGACAGAGATGTTCCCAGCTTTGTAACTACGGCTACATGGGAGTACATTCGTGAATGTTCTGCAGACAAGAGAGCAACTATGAATTTGGACATTCGAAAATATGCTCAATTAGAGGTGAGAGAAGAGGACACTGGACGTACAGTTTTAGTGTTCAACTGCGCAGGCGAAGAAAATAATTAAAATAAATCCTCTTTAGCTCCCCTCTTCATGTAATTACTTTTACATAAAGAGGGGAGTTTTGTATTTTGGCAGACAGCATTTTAGAAAACAAGGAAGTCCTCCAATTTTTGCTAGGACTTTTAGTGAAGAAGAATGGAGGGGTAATAAAAATACCCGAACAAGATATAGTCAGTGTCAGTGGTGCCGACATGATTACACTGGCATACGATAAGAAGACGCAGATGGTCATACTGATGACTATCAACGCAAACGATATATCCCCCGACGGCCGTAATTAATATCAAAACCATCACGCTTTAAGTCACTTTAGTGTATATCGTCTAGTTATAGTTAGATGATAAAAGGTGGCCTCAAGAAAATAACCTCACATCCACGCCTTGTACTGTTAGCAGTGGCCGCGGCCCTTGTGATTTTGTGGGCCGTCCCCTCGTCTGGCCCTTTAGAAGACTTACCCACTGATTCCTTCTTTCGTTTAACTAAAGTCATAAAGATCAAGGTTTGCGAAACCAAGGGTAAAAAGAAGAAGAAGTCTAAAATTTGCTTAGAGTCTTCATTTGCCATGACCGCCTCCGGGTTCGTTGTGGCCGAACACGAAGAAGAAGGCTCATACGTCATGACAGCGGCCCACTTTTGTGACAGTTCTGATGACCTCAAAAACATCAAACTTGATCCGACACAAGATATCTTTTATAAGCCAGAAGTCTCTTTGGTTAGTGAGGATTATATTGCTACTGATGTCCGCGGTATAGAACACAAGGTGTCAGTTGTGGGCGCCACAAGCCCATCCAAGGACGATATATGCATGTTATATGGCGCCTCGATAGAAGACGCGCCATTACCATTGGCCTCATCTCTGCCAGACAATGGGGAGAAAGT